>Ga0075163_10001510_pt1 | contig 31424 bp, 26 predicted proteins | sample JI1023141ADNA_FD_71478 | JGI IMG/M metagenome (GOLD analysis project Ga0075163, IMG submission 71478) | Wastewater effluent complex algal communities from Wisconsin, to seasonally profile nutrient transformation and Carbon sequestration -... | ecosystem: Engineered > WWTP > Effluent > Algae...
TAGACTTCTCGCTACTCATAGTTATAGCAATATTTATTATTTTAATTTATTCTCTAGACGCTCTTATTTTCCAGCCTGTAACTAAAGTTCTAGATGAAAGAGAGCGCCTTACCACAGGTGCTGTTGGTGATGCACAAAAATGGGCTGACGACTATGATAAGCAATTGACTCAATATGAAGAAAAAATTCGCGCTGCTCGTACAGAAAGTTACCAAATGCTAGAAAATAAACGTAAAGCAGCTTTGGACGAGCGAGCAAAAAAAATTTCAGAAGAAAGACAACAAGTTTCAGAGAAACTTGAAGCAAGTAAGAAAGAATTATTAGCTAGTACTACCCAAATCAAATCTAGTTTAGAGACTAACTCTATACAAATGGCACAATCTATTGCCAGCAACTTGCTTAAACGACCTTTAGGAGGAGCCTTTTAATTAATGTTTACGGCTATTCTTTATTGGCAAACCCAATTAGCATTTTTTGTCTTAGCTGAAGAAGGCGGTCATGGAGTTCCAATACACTGGAAAGTTCTTAATTTAGCAATATTTCTAGGTGTAATGTTTTTCCTAGTTAGAAAACCCTTTGCCCAAGCAATGACTGACCGTCGTGAATCTATTAAATCAGAGTTAAATCGAGCAAAAGCAGAAAAAGAAGCGGCTGAGGCCAAGCTTAAAGCACTTCAAGGCCGTATTAGTCGTCTTGAAGAAGAGATTGCTGAAATTCGTGCTAATGCAGAAAAAGAAGCTCAGGCCGAATATGCTCGTCTAACCAAACAAACTCAAGAAGAAACAGAACGTTTACGCTTAGTAGCAACTAGAGAAATTGAAGGCGCTACTAAAGTGGCACAAATGGAATTAAAGAAATTTGCAGCAGAAAAAGCAGTAGAAATGGCTGAAACTCTTATTCGTAAAGAGTTAAAACCTGAAGATAATGCTCGTCTAGTCAATGATTTTGCTAAAGAGTTAGAAGGAGTTAGATAACTATGAGCATTACTACTATTTCAAATCGTTATGGTCGCGCTCTTGTTGATGTAGTACTTGCTAAAGGGAGTCAGGCTGAAGTAAAGACTGAAATAACTGCTTTTGCTAATATGTTTGATGAATGTGTAGAATTAAAAGAAGTGTTTTCTAACCCTACAGTCTCACAACATCAACAAAAGAAACTTCTAGAAAGCTTAATTGAGCGTACTAAACCAACCTCAACAACTGCTAATTTTTTACAAACATTACTACACAATTATCGTTTGCAATATTTGCCAGAAATTAGTAAAGCTTTTTCTCGCATTCTGGACGAACGCTTAAATATTATTACTGCTAATATTACCTCTGCTACTACTGTTAGTGAAGATCAAAAACAGTTACTTAAAGATCAATTACATAAACTTACTGGTAAAGAAATCCGATTAAGTTTTGCTACAGATGCAACAATTATTGGTGGGGTAGTAACTCAAATTGGCAGTCAAATTTATGATGGCTCAATCCGTAACCATCTAGAGCAATTACGGATACAGCTAAGTAAAGAATAAGTCACCCACTTACTTGCCTTGCCTAGATAAGCTAGGTTTGAGGTCAAATAAACGAAAGGCAGATTATGGAATCAATCAAGGCAGATGAGATTAGTAAAATTATTCGTCAACAAATAGAAGGTTACCAACCTGGTGTAACCGTAACTGAAGTAGGAACAATTGTTAAGATTGGTGATGGTATCGCCGAAATTCATGGCCTAGAAAAAGTCATGGCTGGTGAACTCTTAGACCTTCCTCATAATGTTGCTGGTATTGCGCTTAACTTAGAAGAAGATAAAGTTGGTGCGGTGCTTTTTGGTGACTACTACAAAGTAAAAGAAGGCGACATAGTTAAAAGAACCAAACGTATTATGTCTGTTCCTGTTGGTGAAGCTATGCTAGGGCGTGTAGTTAACGCATTAGGCCAACCTGAAGATGGTCGTGGGCCTATTGTTACCACTGAATACAATAATATTGAGCGTGTTGCTCCTGGTATTGTAGACCGTAAGCCAGTAAAAGAACCTATGCAAACAGGTTTAAAATCTATTGATGCTATGGTACCAATTGGCCGTGGTCAACGCGAATTAATCATTGGTGACCGCCAAACAGGTAAAACTGCTGTAGCTATTGATACAATTATTAACTCTAAAGGCAAAGATTTAATCTGTATCTATGTAGCAATTGGTCAGAAAAAATCAACTGTAACCCAAGTAGTAGAAAAGCTTAAGCAGTTTGGAGCAATGGATTACACAATTGTTGTTTCTGCCTCTGCCTCTGAGCCAGCAGCTATGCAATACTTAGCCCCTTATGCAGGTTGTTCAATTGGTGAGTATTTCCGAGATACAAAACGACATGTTCTTTGTATTTATGATGACCTTTCTAAACATGCTGCTGCATATCGGGAGATTTCATTATTGCTACGCCGCCCCCCTGGTCGTGAAGCATTCCCAGGAGACGTTTTTTATCTTCACTCTCGTTTACTAGAGCGGGCTTGTAAGCTTTCTGATGCTAAAGGTGCAGGATCTTTAACAGCACTTCCAATTATTGAAACTCAAGCAGGTGATATTTCTGCCTATATTCCTACTAATGTAATTTCTATTACAGATGGTCAAATCTTCTTAGAAACAGACCTTTTTAATGCTGGTGTAAGACCTGCTATTAACGTAGGTTTATCAGTATCTCGTGTAGGTGGTGCAGCACAAGTTAAAGCAATGAAACAAGTTGCAGGTACATTGCGTCTTGACCTTGCTCAATATCGAGAGCTAGCAGCATTTGCTCAATTTGGTTCAGATCTAGATAAAGCTACACAACAGCAACTAGCTAGAGGCCAACGTTTAACAGAATTACTAAAACAAAATCAATATCAACCATTAGATGTAGAAAAACAAGTATTCCTAATTTGGTCTGGTACAGCCAAAGAAGGCTATTTAGATGATATTGCAGTAGCAGACCTTCGTAAATTTGAACAAGGGTTACTTTCATTTCTAGAAAACTCAAAAGGTAGTTTGTTACAAAAGATTCGTGAAAAGAAAGACTTAACAGATGATATTAAGGCTGAAATGGCAGAAGCTATGAAAGAATTTAAGCAAAAATTTGCATCTGAAGGCGGCAAAATAGCCAAAGCTAATGCTTAATCTAAAATCTTAATATCTTGTAATTAATATAACCCAGTCCTTTAAGGGCTGGGTTATTAGCCAAAAAGCCCTTAAAAGGGTTATAAAGAACTGATTTTTTAGGAACCTTATGCCTAATCTACAAGGAATTAGACGTCGTATTCGCTCAGTTAAAAACATGCGCCAAATTACTAAGGCGATGAAACTAGTTTCTGCTTCTAAACTAGCTCGTGCCCAAAGTCGTATTGTTGCGGCTAGACCCTATTCTAGAAAACTACGAGAAATGTTAGGTAATCTTGCTTCTCGTGCAGGTGAATATCAACACCCGCTCTTAGAAGCACGAGGAGATGAACATTATTTAGTTGTTTTAATCACTTCTGATAAAGGCTTATGTGGAGCTTTTAACACATATTTGTTAAAAACAGCTCTACAATTTGTTAAAGATAATCCTAATAAAAAAATAGAATTTCTTTGTATAGGTCGTAAAGCTCGTGATTTTGTTCGTCGTCGTGGCTTTTCTATGATTAATGAATATGTAGGGTTAGTGTCTAAGACCATTACATATACTCAAGGCTCAGAAATTGGTGAAGAAGTAATTAAATTATTTACTGAAGAAGTTGAAGGAAAATCACGGCCAGATAAAGTTTTTATTCTCTATAATGAATTTAAGTCAGCAATCCAACAAAATCAGATTTTTAATCAAATTTTGCCATTAGCTTCCTTAAATCAAGGCGAAATAGATTATAAAATGGCTGCTTCAGCAACAGACTATATTTATGAACAGCCTCCAGGAGAAATTCTTAGTCGGTTGTTACCTCATTATGTTGAAACTCAAGTGTTTACTGCCCTTTTAGACTCTGTTGCTGCTGAACATGGAGCAAGAATGAGTGCTATGGATTCTGCTAGTAAGAATGCTACAGAAGTAATTAACAAGCTAACCCTAGGAATGAACAGGGTTCGCCAAGCAGCAATCACCCGAGAAATTATTGAAGTCGTTAGTGGTGCAGCAGCACTTTAATAATTTAAGAAAAATCGCTTTTTTAACAGCACAGGAACAGTTTCTTGTGCTGTTTTTATTTTTTAGCAAATATTTAATATTAATTGTCCTAGATCAGGAAAATTTTTATGAAATTTTAATATCATTTGGTATTAACTTTATAACCAAGCTAATCTAAGTAAGGAGCGGCTTATGTCAGATATTAAGATTAATAATTCTGGGCTTAATAATGTTCAACAATTAAACCAAGAAGCTCAAATAGACAAACAAATAAATCGTAGTGGTAATTTCCAAGGCCAATCGGTTAACACAATCCAACCTCCAACAGAATCACCATTACAAGATGGATTACAAAACAAGTCTCTTAATGCAACTCTAGCTAAACCACCATCAGAATCACCTTTTGCTACAACGCAAACACAAGGTAATGGATATCGCTTAGGAGAAATATCAAAATCAGCATCAACTCGCCCATCTCCAAGTAATGAAGCTTTGTTTGATTTTGCTAGTGGTAAAACTAAAAGTAGTGAGATTAGTAAATTTTTAGAACAAGATCCTGCTGCAAGCAAAGCAGTTGACTCAATCAGGCGAGGTAGCCTTGAAATAGGCTCTCCAGACAATACACCTAAATTAGATAAAGCTATTGAATCCCGCTTAAGCGATCTAGCTAGCAAAATTTTTATTAGATGAACTTCTCCATTTAACTAAACAGGGTAGAACCAAAGTTCTGCCCTTATTTATTTTAGGCAAATGATTTTAGCAATATGTCTTTAATCATCTCTATGTTCTGTAAATAGTCTATATAAACCTACCAAAGGGTAAATAGTAAACCCTAAAATAAGTGCTAACCCAACACCATACAACGCTCCTAATATAAATCTTTCTTGAGCAGGATAATATACACAAGCATCTTGCATTTGATATAAAAACCCTGTTATAGCTCCTACTATTGATGTAGTAAAAGAAAGAATGGCAACTCTACCTAACACATTTGAAATGGTTTCTATTATTTGGCTAAGGCTAAATCTATAAACCAATTGTAAGCCTACAAATATTCCTAAACTAAACATTGGAAGAAAGGTAAACAGATGAAAAGGATGAAAGCTACTACTACAATGGCAGTGGCAACTACTTACACTCATTATTAGCCCAAATAAACCAAATAGAAAACTAAAAATAGTTGCTGAGCAAAATCCGATAATTGCATAAGCTGTAGATATTTCTGAACCACTCTTATGTACAACTATTGGCACTGCTTTTTTTATGGCTGGGATTTTTGCACAGCGTTGGCAAAAGTTTTTTTTCCTATCAAACAAATCTGCTTGATGACATATTTCACACCGCTTAGGTAATAATTCTTGGTTTACTCTAAAAGCGTTCATAATTAAATATTAATTTATATGTTTTTATTCTATCATCTTAAAGCTATAACTAATATTTTAGCTAACCCCACTTAATATAGCATTAGCTATTTTTGGAAATATTTATGAATACAGTTTTTAAGATTATATTTTTTTTCTTATTAATATTTATTTTTCTAGGCTCTCCTACACCTGTTTTTTGTCAAAATAACAACAGGCAAGGAAGAGTTGAACTTCGGCTAGTAGACCAAGCTTTGTTTGATGCTGCTTATTTAGGGGATGTTAAGCTAGCTAAAGAAGCCCTAGCTGCTGGAGCAAACCCTAATGCTAAAAACGACACTGGCTATACTCCACTAATATTTGCTGCTGATGCTAACCAAGGCGATATAATAAAAATACTTATTCCAGCTAGAGCAAATATAAATGCTCAAGATTCTGGTGGAAGGACTTCGTTAATGGCTGCTGCTATAAACAATAGCAATAAGGCTATGAAGCTTTTATTAGAAGCTAATGCAGATACAAACTTAAAAGATCGTAGTGGTAAAACTGCCTTAATGTATGCTCTTAATTCAGGTAATTCTCAGGTAGCAAAGATGCTTCTTTCAGCAAAAGCAGATGTTAATGCTAAAGATAATTTTGATAGTACAGCTTTAATGTATGCAGTTGATTTTGGTGAAAATGGGTTGGTTAAAATAATCTTAAATGCCAAGCCTGATATAAATGCTAAAGATAAAAATGGTCGTACTGCTCTATCACGTGCAAAACAAAATAGTTATGCAGACATTATAAAATCTCTTATAGCTGCTGGAGCAAAATAACAGCACGACCTATTAATATTTTTTAATTAAATTAAAACTACAAAAGCTTAAACTCTTCTGTTGCTCTAACTAAACCATCAATAATTCCTTTTTCTGTAGCGGAGTGTCCTGCATCAGGAATTATTTCTAGTTTTGCTTCTGGCCAAGCTCTATGAAGTTCCCAAGCGCTCATCATTGGGCAAACAACATCATATCTACCCTGTACAATTACAGCAGGAATATGACGAATACGTCCAACATTCTCAATCAAGTAATTTTCTGTGGGGAAAAAAGCATTATTCATAAAATAGTGGCATTCAATTCGTGCAAGAGGTACGGCTTTTTCAGGTTCGCCAAAGGTATCAATTAAGGATTGAGAAGGAATTAGTTTAGAAGTACTAGCTTCCCACACACTCCAAGCATGTGCTGCAGCTAAACGAACTTTTTCATCATCGCTTGTAAGGCGTTTATGATAAGCTCTTAACATATCACCACGTTCTTCTACTGGGATTAAGTTTAAATAATTTTCCCAAACATCAGCAAAAATGGCATCAGCGCCTTCTTGATAAAACCATTTAATTTCTTTTGGACGACATAAAAATATTCCACGTAAAATTAAAGCTACGGTTCTTTCTGGATGAGTTTGTGAATAAGCCAAGCTTAAAGTGCTACCCCAAGAGCCTCCAAAGACTACCCAACGTTCAATACCTAAATGCTCACGGAGTTTTTCAATATCTGCTACTAAATCCCAAGTAGTATTTTCTTCTAAACAAGCAAATGGCTCGCTTTTACCTGAACCTCGTTGATCAAAAATCACAATTCGATAAGCTTCAGGGTCAAAAAAGCATCGATACATTGGATCTGTTCCACCACCAGGCCCACCATGGAGAAAAACAACTGGTTTACCATTTGGATTACCGCTTTGCTCATAATAAATTTTATGAATTGATGAAACTTGCAACATCCCTTGATCAAAGGGTTCAATAGGTTCAAATAAAGTTCGCATGCTAATCCTCTTATTTTCCTCTTTTTCTATTTTTCTAACCAACTTGTTCTAAAGCTTGTAAAGATAATGTTCCACTTTCTACTAGCTCGCTAGTAAGAATAAATTTCTTTATCTTACGTTGTGAAGGTAGATTATAGAATGCATCTAACATAATTTTCTCTAGTACCATTCTTAAACCTCTTGCTCCTACCTTTAATTCCATTGCCTTACGTGCAATAGCTTCTACAGAAGAATCTGTAAAGGTCATACGAATACCATCTAGTTCAAATAGAGCTTGATATTGTTTCATTAAAGAGTTCTTAGGTTTTGTAAGAATTTCTACTAGTGCAGCTTCATCTAATTCATGTAATGAACTTACTGCAGCAAGTCGTCCAACAAATTCAGGAATCATTCCATATTTGATTAGGTCTTGAGGTTCGACATGGAAAAGTAGATTAGATTTAGCACTAAAACGACGTTTATTAATATCTGCTTGAAAACCAAGTGTTTTTCCACCTAAACGACGTTCAATTACTTTATCTAAACCGACAAAAGCACCACCACAAATAAAGAGAATATTAGTAGTATCTACTTTAACTCTCTCTTGTTGGACATAGCGAGCACCACGAGCTTGAGGAACAAAAATTTCTGTACCTTCTAATACTTTTAGTAAAGATTGTTGCACGCCTTCACCAGAGACATCTCGTGTAACAGAAGGGTTATCATCTTTACGAGAGATTTTATCTATTTCATCTAAATAAATTATTCCTATTTGGGCTTGTTCTACATCGCCATTAGCAGCTTCTAATAATTTGCTAATAATATTTTCTACATCTTCGCCAACATAACCAGCTTCTGTTAAAGTGGTAGCATCAGCAATACAAAATGGTACATCTAGCATTCTAGCTAGGGTTTGAGCAAGGAGGGTTTTTCCTGTACCAGTAGGGCCAATAAGTAAAACATTACTTTTTTGAACCTCTACATCAGTTTTTTTATTGCCATTGCCTTTCTTTTTAGCAACAGCAATCCTTTTATAATGCTGATAGACAGCTACAGCCAAACGTTTTTTTGTTTCATCTTGTTGAATTACATATTGATCAAGAAAACGTTTTATCTCCATTGGTGCGGGAAGTCCAGATTGTTGAGGTTCAACTTCCTTAGTACTATCTACCAAAATATCATTACATATATTGATACATTCATTACAAATATAAACAGATGGGCCAGCAATTAATTTTTTTACTTCCCGGTTGGATTTATGACAAAAAGAACAACGCGGGACTTCTTCAGTAAATCTCACTGCTACCTCCTTAAAATTTTGCTTATTCTAAATCGAACCCTAAAAGATTGAAATAAGATTTTTCCGTTTAACTATATAACTGTAACAGATTACTTTATTTATCTAAAGGATAGCTAGGTTTTGCACTTAAGCGTTCTATCAAAGCACGTGCTTTACGTGCCACTATTTCTATTTTCTGAGTATTTTTTATTGCATATTCTAAATGAACAATAGCCTTTTGCAATCCTGGGTCAATATTACCTTGGTTTTCTAACCAGTTTTCTAGTTGTTGCATTTGGGTAATAACAGAGGACAACTGTTTGCTTGCTGCATAAAGAAATTCTATAGATTTATCGCTTTCATTCAATGCTTGATTGCGATTTGGATACTCTGTTGGGGGCATAATCCCTAGAGTAGAGCGAAATATTAGATTTGGGTTTTCTTTTAATTCCCCTGAACCCATTTGTTGGGTAATACGACGCATACGGCGTTCTACATCTCTAGTTAGTGGATTAAAAGCTGTTAATATTTCCATTGATTGAGTAATACTTTTATTATCAATTTTTGACAAGGCATTACCTTCAAAATTTGCTATAGCTACAGTAATATTATCATCTCCACCTCTTTCTTTAGCTAAATCAATCATTGCTGCACCTGCTTTTTGTACATTTGGAGATTTAGCAATAAAATCACATATCTCTCTAGCTGAAAGCATATTAGATAAACCATCTGAACATAAAAGCAGATAATCACCTAAGTGAATTTCTAGAGTAGTAACAGCAACATGAATTTTTTCCTGACCACCCATTGACTGTAAAATAATATTACGTGTATTTTCTGAAGGTAGTAATCCTTCAAAAGAGTTTGTTTGTGAAAGCATTTCAAAAAGTGATTGATCAGTAGTAATTTGTTTGATTTTTTTGTCACGTATTACATAAGCGCGAGAATCTCCAACTTCAGCAATATAGGCTCGGCTACCAGATATTAATATTGCTGTAATAGTAGCACCCATTCCTTGTAATTCTTTATTTTCTCGACTAGTTTGCCAAATTAGTTGGTTTACTTTTTCTAAAGCTTTAATTAATAAATCTACTTCACTTTCATTATGTTGAGATTTTATTAAACGCATTAACTCTAGTCTTAAACCATAAACTGCTATTGCTGAGGCTATTTCACCACCTTGAGCGCCTCCCATCCCATCAGAAACAGCAATTAAAAGTCGATTTTTTTCTATTGGGTATTTAATAGCTTGAGGAAAAGTGAATGTTTGTCCTGTTACTAAATCAGCAATAATAAAGTTATCTTCATTGTTATCACGAACATTCCCCACATCAGAAGAGGCATAAATCGAAGTAATAACCGAAGATTTACCTTTTGCAGCCATGTACTTAACCGTCCCGTCGAGGTAACCTAGTGTCAAAAAGCCAAGTAACTAAGTTGTATTGATGTGCTTGAAGATATTTCAAAATAACACAGGGATCTATTGGATGCTACTGTTTTTCTCAGGCCAACCATAATCTTTTCATTGATTGCAGAGTAATTGTTGATGTGTCTTTAATCCTAGGATAATATAAGCCCCAACAAACATCTTTAATCATCTATCCTAACAACTAGTTATTTAACTAATAGAATATTAACTCATGACCATAGAAAGCTTATCAACTGTAGATATCAAATTCCTTAAAGACTGTGACACTTTTAGTGGGCTGAGCGAAGAAATTTTAAAAGTTATTTATAATCATGGAAAAATAATTAAGATACATCCTGGAGATATAATTTTTGAATCCGAGCGAATTGCTGATCAATTCTATGTAGTAAAAAATGGTATAGTAGAAATTTGTCGAGAAGATGAACCAGGCCGCTTACGTGCTGTTGCTTATATGGGTTCATCTACTTCCTTAGGTGAGCTTAAAATGCTTACCGGCTCAACTTATAATTCCTGTGCTCGTATGCCTGGCGGAGGGGAAATTTTTACTATAAGTCGTGCTGTATTTTTATCTTTACTAGATATTTTGCCGGAATTTGGTCGCTCTCTTTCTACATTATTTGCACAGCGTTTGGAATCTTTAACTAAAAACACTCGAATAGATCGCCGAGAACAATTTCGTGGTAGCTTAAAGTTTTTTGATTTAACTACTATTATTCAAACTATTGTTAGCTCTAGGCTTACTGGAACGCTTTCTATAATTAGCGAGCTAGAAGAACCTGTAGCAGAAGTAAATTTTGAAGAAGGAGAAATTAGAGGTGCTTTTTTAGATACTTTAGTAGGAGAAGATGCTTTTTATCAGCTTTTCCAACCACCATTAAAAGAAGGCAGTTTTGATTTCAAAAGCGTTCCAATCCAACACACTGGCAATAGTCAATATGATATTTCTCAACCTGCTTCTGCTTTGCTAATAGAGGCTGCCCGTCAGCAAGATGAGTTACAAGAAATGACTAGAAAGATCCATCCTCAAGATATTTTTGTCCCAGCTAAAAACCAACTACTTTGGCTAGGAGAAGAAGCTTTAATGGATATATCTAAAACTGTTTTTGAGACATTAAAAACAAACCAATTAACTGTAAAACAATTAAGTGCAAAAGTTGGGCGATGTTCATACTTAGTTTACTCTGTGCTTAAAATTATGTATGTAACCAAGCAAATTGAACGTACAAACCGCATAAATACTCTACAACCCTAAATATTAGATATATTTGCTAGACCCTATAAAGATAAAGAGGGCAGACTTACAGGTCTGCCCTAAAATTACAATCTACAATATTTTCTTTAAGATTGACTACTTGCTACTACTTGGGTTTCTGGACTAGATTTTCTTTTATCCATTAAAAATTTAATTAAATAAACTAATGCTAGAGGGGCAATAAGTCCAATTAATAATTTAATACCATATTTAGCAATTAAATCCTTAGCAGCCTCACCAAAATAAAAGGCTAAACTACCCAAAACAGCAAAACGTAGTGTACGCCCAATAAACAAGCCTAGGATAAACCTAGGTAGCTTAAAATCAAAAACAGCAGCACAAAGAATAAAAGGCTTAAAAGGGAAAGGTGGAGGTAAGATAGAAACTACAATTAGAGTTAAAATATCATACTTTCCTAGTAAGCTTTGAATACGGTTTCTTTTCTCTAGGCTAATTCTTTGTAAAACTCTTTCTCCGCCTCGCCTAGCAATTAAATAAAGCAAAGTACAGCCTATAGTTGATCCAATAGAAGAAGCTAAAACTAATTGAACAATCTTAAAAGGAAGTTGATAGTTCTCTACAGCTAACTTTATTAACAATATATCTGGCCCGCTAGGGATGGGGACAAAAGTAGAATCAAGGAAAGCAATTATAAACATCCCTAATACTCCATAAGCAGATAGCCAATGAGAGAAGGTTGTTAAGGCTTCCATTATTTTTGATTTCCAAATAAAGAAGGAAATAAAGTAAAAAAATTTATTAAAATACATAAACTATTCCTAAAAATACTAATCCTATTGGGACTCTGATAAAGTAGTGTTTGGAAAATAAAATCCTAAAATCTGAGAAAAATTAAAACCTTGGCGTGCTTGCTCATTTGCTCCTGCTAAACATAATCCTAAATTATGTCCAAAACCTCTTCCTTGAAATATTACTTGTTGTCCTTTAGGTATTATTTGATAAAAATTACTTAAAACTAAATTCCAACCTAATTCTTGTCCAACCAAATGACGAAACCTAGCAGCAGAAACCTTAACTTGGTGGTTACGTTCTTTAATTAAAAGAGAAACAACTACACCTTTTAAATTATGTTTTGGTATTAATTGAGTTGTTTCACTAGGCTGAAAGTTTAATATTGGTTTTAATGCCTTCCATAAAGCTTTTGTTTTAGCAACTCGCTCCCATTTATAAAACCTATCCTTTTGACAATAACTACAATCAATAGACTGAAAATTATAATTAGAATGTTTTTGTGTCCAAACTTCTGTGGGTAGTGCTGTTAACCCACCACAACAAGCAGTAAAATAGCCAGGAACTATTTTATCTTGATAATTTATTACCAGCTTACTAGTTTCTTTTATTGCTTGTTCAATAATAGCTTGCTTTTTATTATTAGCTAACGTATCTTCACCTAAATAAAGTAAACAGTGAGTATTATCACATAGGTCATAGCCTTCTTTACTATGGCGTCCTTTTTCATGATGTAAATAACTTCGAATTACTATAGAAAGCGCCTTAAAAGCCTCTAAAGCTTGTTTGGAGTTGATATTTTCAATAGCAGAGAGTTCTGAAGCTGTTACTATAGCCACAGTATTTTCTATATCTGTAGATAAAACTGTTTGAAGTAATTTATTTGCTATATGAAAACTTACATTAGCTGGTATTTGCCTAGTTAGACGGTTTGCTACAAAAAGTTCTAAGGATTTGCTACCAGAAATAGACAATGTTTTAGCTAGCCAACGTTGTTTAATTTGCTGTTCTGAATTTTTCAAATAACAAGTTATTCCACTAGTAGTTGCTACTAGAGTTAAAGTTTCTTTTGGGCTTAGTAATTGAGCTTGTAAAAAACCTGTTGGCTGATTATTGTTTAATATTGTTTTAAGTAAAACAACTTCATCGCCAACTACTTTTATATCAATCTTTTGCGGTTTAAGTAAATTAAATAGTCCTATTTTTAAGTTTGGTATAGGTTTTTCTGCTGCAATTACAGAAGAAAAACCTGTTAGGAACATTAATAAAATACAAAACACTTGACCAATAATAAAAGTGTTGTCCATTAGTTTCTAGTTCAACCTAAAATACTTAAGCTGAAGTTGTGGACGGTTGTGAAATAATTGCATTTAGTAAAACTTGCATCTCTGTATAAAAAGCTTGTTGAGAAGAACCAGCTAAGGCTTTTTCTAATAATGCTTTGGCTTCAGAGAGCTTATTAGTTTTACTTAACGCTAAGGCTAAATTATAAACCACTCTAGATTCATTAGGAGCAAATTTATAAGCTTGAGTAAATTGGCTTACAGCCCCTTCCATATTACCTTTTCTAACTAAATGTAGACCAAAGACATTATGAGGTTCATAAGAATTTTTATTAAGTCTAATAGCTAGTTTATGTTTTTCTAAAGCCCTGTCAGTAGCACCAGCCATATCATAAAGTTCACCTAAGTAACAATGTGGCTGCCAGGCATTAGGACTTAAACTAGCAGCACGTAAAAGAATCTGTTCTGCTTGAGGAAGATTATTTGCAGCTAAACAAATTCGGCTTAATTCAAGAAAATCACTCATTAAACCTCTATGAACTGTAACTTGTTCCCAAAGCTTATAAGCATTTTGAAAATCCCCTTTTGCTAGAAAAATCTCTCTTAGCAAATCTAAAGCATCTTCAGAAGTAGGAACATTAGTTAAACATTTCTTTAACACCTCAATAGCTTGTTCAGGTTGACCAATTTGTTGATAGACTTTTGCTAAAGAAAGATAAGCACGCTCATAAGTAGGGTTAAGCTTAAGTGTTTCTAATAGTTCATAGATAGCACTATCAACCCTCATTTGATAGCCTAAGGTTTGAGCTAGTTCATAATGGAGATGAAAATTATTAGGTTCTAGTTTTAGTCCTTTTTGCAAAACATCTTCAGATAGTGAAGGTTGATTAATTTCTCTTAATGCTGTACCAAGATTAGTATAGGCCATTACTAAATTAGGGTTTATAGCTAAAGCTTTTTGATAGTAAGTTGTGGCTTCTGCATGTTTTTGTTGGCGAGATAAATTAATACCCTTAAAGGTTAAAACATCAGCATTATCACTAGCTAAAGAAAATGCATCTTCAACTAATTTTTCAAAGTCATCCCATTTTTTCATTAGTCCTAAAAGTCTGAGTAACTCAACTTTTGCAATAACAGAAGTTTTGTCTAGGTCTACAGCTTTACGTAGTTGTTTTTCGGCTTCGGGGACTTTTTTTTCTTCTAATAATTTTTTAGCTTTGTCGATTCTTTCTTGTACGTTACTCATTTTCTTACCTTTTATTTTCTAAAAATTGATAATTAAGAATTTATTTTGTTTTTAATCCACTCTTGTAGAAACTTTAAAAAAGCAGTGCTTTTTAAAGCTCTTCCTTGATTAATTAAATAATTAATCTCTTCGCTATTTAATAAAGGAAAAGCTAGACTAACATTAGATATCTGGTATTTTCCCTTAACTAAACAGTAAATAATTAACTCTGTTCCATTATGTCGCCAAACCTCAGGAACGCCTAGATGAAGGTAAACAGGTAGTTTTTCTATTGAAGGACTAGTAATATCTACTTCAAATATTAAATCAGGAGGAGGATCGATTTTTAGATCAATTTTATTTTTGTTTTTCATTATTGACTCATGCTTAATATAAAAACATGAATCAGGTTCAAAACCACGCTCTAGATCATCACGCTTAAAAGTAGTTGAGCCTAAACTAACAATATCTATATTTAATTCTGCTGCAATGATGCGAATTATTAATTCTGTATCTCGATTAATTTTTTCATGAGGTGGTAAGGGCGCCATGATTTCTAAGGTTCCTTGGTCATAGGTCAAATGAGGTGCACTTTGATTTGAAAGGTCTTTAAGCAGGTTTTCATAAGTTGTCCAGCTAATATTATGTAAAACAACTCTGTTTTCCCCTAAAAGAGTTTCTGATTTTTGAATGCTAGGCTCAACTAATGCACTCATAACTTACTCCAAAAAATATTAGTTTTACAAATTCTAACATAACCCTAAGACTATCTTTAGATAAAATAGTCCTGATTTTAGGGTTGCTAGTCTAACAAGTTGATAGCTATCATGACAATAGCTTGTCACAAATTTCTGCAATAGGTAAAAGCAATATGTTTCGGTTAACAAACTTAAAGTTACTTTTTATCTGTACTTTATTTTTATTTGCAGTAGCTTGTTTATCATCAGAAGAAAATACTAATAAAACTAACCCATTAGAAACACCTAAGGTAGTAGAAAGTCCAACAGTAATCAAACCTAAGATGGGTGAAGTTTCTTGTCTTTTACCTAAAGGGTGGATATCTGCCCGTCAAGAAGAAAAAAAAGAAAGTGAAGTGCTTTCCTATATTCGTAAAGATGACCAAAAGCTTTGGGCTAACCCTGGCCCAGTTGGTACAGGAAATTTACCTGTGATGAGCTTAACTGTCACCCTACGGGATGCTAAAGCAGATCGCAGTGATCTTGATCCTAAAAAATTAGGTAATAGTTTGGTAAAACAAAAAGTTTTTACTGAGCTGATACAAGCAGAAGAAATTAAAGTTGCTAGCTTACCTGCTACCATTGTAGTAGGCACCTCTCCAGAACGTGGACGTACTAGCATTATAATGCTGCCGCATAATGGTTATCTTTATAAATGGACTTTAGATGGAACAAAAGAAGCTGATATGGAAACAGCGGCAAATTTTGATGCTTTTCTTGCTTCTACACAAATTGAAAAGAAAAATTAACCTTATAAATCTATTAACTAAATAAACCCAAGAAATGGGTTAAGAGCTATGACTCTTTTGAGAAAGGATTCTTATGAACGCAAAAGTTATTGCTGTTATCGTTACTTTCGTTGTGCTTTTTATTACAGGAGGGTTACTTCTATCCAACATTGAATATGCTCAAGAAGGTTCAGTACATGTATTTACTCAATGGGGTTCAATTAAACGGGTTTATACACCTTCAGATGGTTGGTTTACCACTATGTTACCTGGACAAAAATCCTATGAGGTAAATATACGATCATTTACAGAAACAACTACACCTAGAGTAACTTCTAAAGACAATGCAGCACTACAAGTTCCTGTAAGTGTAACGGCTGCTACTGAGCCTGAAGCTACTAAAATTATGGAATATATACGTAAGTTTGGGTTTAATGAAGCAGACCGTCATAAACGCCGTAATGAAATTTTACATGGCATTATACAAACTGAAGCTAGAAATGCATTTTCTGCTTATAATGCTTATGATATTTATGCTAATCAAGAAGCTATACAAAAGAGAATGGTTGAAACACTTAGACCTGTTTTAGCCAGTCAATTATTACTTAATATGGAAAGTGTCCAAATTGGTAATCCAGAATTTCTTGATAATCGAATTGAACAAGCTGCTAGTGCAGTAGTTGCTAATGAAAAACAAAAACAAGCTGAAGAAGCTAGGCTACAAGCAGCAGAAGTTTCTGCTAAAACAAAACAAATCGAAGCTCAAACTTATGCTAATCCAGCACTACTAGAAATTAAAAAATTAGAACTTGCACTAGAAATTGAAAAAGCTCGTGCAGAAGGAATTAAAGGACATAACGGGCCACTTACTTTAGTAATTGGTGATAGTGGTAAAGCTGGAATTCAACTTCAAACCCCTACTCGTTAAACTAATGCTCAGAGGGCGAACACCTTGGTTCGCCCTACATTTTACCTAATAAACATATAGGTTTGTTATATTAATTAAAATTTTGGGATAGATAAAAGGTAATGATACCAGCGAGTTTGTCTTGGAATTTTTATCCAAATGGCTAAAGTAAGTTTTTTTCTAGGAACTACTTCCCTACCCTCATCAATAGCATGAATGATTTCTTTTAGTGAATAACGAAATCTTCTTACTACAAATAATTTTTTAGCCTCTCCTAATTGTAATTTTACTGCTTCATAAGAGGCAATTTCCTTAGACCAATCAGGAATATCTTTATGAAGAGGACTAGTAATAAACTTAGTAAAAGCAATTGCATCATCACGATGTTTTTTTATTCCTGAAGGCACATAATTATTAGTAAATTCAAGGAATAGCTCAGAAAATTTTGCTTTTAAGATTTTTTCTGTCAAAGTCAAAATTTTACGGACTTCACCTAGGCGTTTATGTTGGAGAGAATCTGCAAATTCACGTAAATGAAAAGCAGAGAGTGCAGTTAAATGTTCGATATCTAGGCCAGTTAAACCAAATTCTATAGCTACTTCTTGAGGATTAGCTAAGAATTTTTCACGTAATTCTCGGCTTGTATAAAGCTGTGCTAAGGCTCGTTGTACTTCAGTTAAACCCATGATAAAGCCATTTTTTTAACAGAATTTTTAAATGCTATTTGGCGTGCTTGTGCAAGTTCTTTAGCAAGTTCATTAAAAATAGGTAAGTTTTCATCTCGTTCTAAAATTGTACCTTTTAAGTTAGTAATTTCTGTTACTCTTTCCATAAGCTGCCAGACCTCTTTGTTTGTTGGACGAGAGTGACTATCTATTAGCATTCCATGCTGGGAATGTCCTCCAACAAAATGTAGTTGAACCACTCGCTCCAAAGGTATTTGAGCTAAAAATTTGTCTATATCAAGATTATGATTAACAGAATTAATATAAAGATTAGTAATATCTAGTAACATTCCACAATCTGTGCGTTCTAAAATCTCTGAAATAAATTGAGCTTCATTCATCTCTGCCCCAGGAATTTCTAGCATATAAGTAATATTTTCTAGAATTAATGGAGCAGCAATAAGTTGTTTTACTTCTTTAATATTTCTAACAATTACATCTATTGCTTCCCAAGTAAAGGGTAATGGTGCTAGATGTCCAATATCAATGCCTCCAGCTTGAGTAAAACAAATATGCTCACTCCACCAAGGCGGGTTTAGCTCATTAATTAGTCTTGCTAGTTTACCAACATAATCTTTATCTAAACCTTCAGCACTACCTAAAGAAAGATTTATTCCATGAGGAATTAAGGTAAAGTGTTTTTTTAGTAATGCTAACTGCTCAATTTTATATGGATTAGGTTCAAGATAATGATCAGAAATAATTTCTAAAAAATCAACTTTATCCTGATTAAGAAAAAGCTCAGCAGTAAACTCATCACGAAAACCTATTCCAGCACCTAATATTGGTAAACTAGCTATACTCATAATCCTACTTACTAATTTTAGTGAATTTAATAATATCTCTATGTTTAAAAAATTAAAGAGGGCAGAGACAGTCTGCCCTACTACTGTCTAACCACCACAACCACCGCCACCACAACCGCCACCGCCACAACCACCACCGCCTCCACCGCTATCACCACCACTACTACAACTACCACAACCACCTCCACAACCACCACTAGAAGCTGAACGATGGAAGGTTTGTTCAAAAGAACTAAAAGATGTGCCTGCTAATATTCCTACTCCAAAAATGGCCATTGCTACTGCTGGAACTTGTGGATCATAACCTGGAGAAGCAATATTTAATTTTTCTTTTTGAGCAAAACTAGCAAATGCCTGTTGTAGTTCCTTAAGATAAAGCTTGCCTCTTTTGCTTAAGCGAGGAGGAACACAAGCAATAATTAAAGCTACTAAAGAAATAATTGATAACACAATTAGAAAACCAACATTATGACGACCTTGACTAGCAGCAACAGCTATCTTATAGCCAGTAAGCGACATTAGTATTAACGCACCTGATGTACCAATACCCCAAGCAACTTGTTTAACATGCTCAGAAGTGACTAAATGATTTTTTTCTAAAAGGTTCTGGTAGCTGTCACAATAAGCCTTTGCTCTAGGATTCATAGTTGCAAAAAGCTGGGCTGGTTTAACTCCTATAATTGTTTTAGTAACAGAGTTTTCTGTTACTGTCTCTGTTTGTTGGGAAATCCAACCAAATAAACTTTTTTCTAGATTAGGAAGAAAACTTGGGTCAGGATGAGAAACCCTTTTCTCTAAATAGTTTGTTCCTAATTGTAAATATCCTTTATCAATTAGGTTAAATACTCCTAGGCGAATTACTTCATTTTCTTTGCCTCTTAAGTAAGCGATTTCATAAGGATCAGGCATTTGTGGTATTTGTAAAGGTGGGATTGTATTACTTTTATCAGTGTTTCTTATCATTAACCAACAAACTACAATTGTTAAAACTGCTACACATAAATAAAAGCCTAAAAAATCAAAACCATGTAAATTGGCTATTGGGTTATTTGTTAACCAGTCCATAAGTTTACCTCACTTAGGGTTTGAATATAAATTCTCTACCCTTGTAAATCCTTGTTTATGTTATTGTTAAAGATTCTTTTTTGTTACCTCCATTATTGTTTTTTCTATTATGGCAGACAAGTAAAAACTATGTAACAAAAAAATTACAGTTGTGTTACATACTAATAAAATCAACAACTTACAAAGAGTACCTGGACGGTTTACCTAAAGAGCGTCCCTAGAACGTATATTGTGGTAGTATATTTATGATTCACTATATATTGTATGGTTATCTTTAATTTCAGAAGTTTATTTTAATGTTATAATTAGCGTTTCTCTTAGTTCATCAAGCTTTTAGGTAGTAATTTTATGAAGACAGAATATTACGTAGGAAATATAAAAATCAAGCCTAATTTAGTACTTGCACCTATGGCAGGGGTAACAGATTCAGCTTTTCGCAAGCTAATTAAGCGATGTGGCGGAGTTGGGCTAATTGTTACTGAGTTTATAAGTGTTGAAGGCTTAACTAGAAACAACTTAAAGTCACACAAATTAATGTTTTTTGAACCAGAAGAAAAGCCTATTTCTATTCAATTCTTTGGTCATAATTCCGATAGAATGGCAGCCGCAGCCGAAGTTGCTGAAGCAGCAGGAGCAGATATTGTTGATATTAATTGTGGGTGTCCAGCCAAACAAGTTGTTAATAGTGGCGGTGGATCTAGTTTACTTAAAGATTTACCTAAGATGGAAAAAATACTTAAAGAAACTCGTAAGGCAATTAAAATCCCTCTTACACTTAAATATCGTATTGGGTGGGATGAAAACTCTATTAATGCTATTGAAGTAGGTAAAATGGCTGAAGCTTGTGGTATTGAGCAAGTAGCTATTCATGGTCGTACTCGTATGCAAGGCTATAGTGGTTTTGCTGATTGGAATGTTATTGCTCAAGTTAAACAAGCAGTAAAAATCCCTGTTGTTGGTAGTGGTGATGTTTGTACAGCAGAACAAGCATTACAAAGGCTTAGAGAAACAGATGTTGATGCAGTAATGATAGGGCGTGGAGCAATGGCTAATCCTTGGATTTTTAGACAAACTGATGAAATGATGCGTGGAATTAAACCTCATCAGCCTACTATAGAAGAAAAACGTGTCTTTTTAGCAGATTATTTAGCTGTAATGCTAAAAGAAATGCCTACAGAAAAATCTGCTTTAGGGAAAGTTAAACAACTTTGTGGTCATTTTACTCGTGGGCTACCGGGTGGAGCTAGTTTTCGTAATCAAATTTTTCATTCAAACACAGTTAGTGAGTTAACAGATAGAATTAATGAATACTTTACCACTGTAGAGCCAGAGCTAAGTTATGCTTCTTGAGGAAAAAATCCAAGAAAACATTTTACTTAGCCCTTATACAACTCTTGGTATTGGTGGTCTAGCACGTTATTTTGTTAATGCATCTGATGAACAAACAATTTTTGATGCTGTAACTTGGGCCAAAAAACAGCAGCTACCTCTTTTTGTACTTGGCGGAGGAAGTAATTTAGTAATAGCTGATAGTGGGTTTCCTGGTCTAGTGCTACAAATAAATAACCAAAAGATAGAAAGCCATTCTCAAGATGGAAAGGTTTTAGTAACTATAGCAGCAGGACAGGTTTGGGATGATTTTGTTGCCCTATCAGTAAAAAATAATTGGCAAGGTATAGAATGTTTATCTGGTATTCCTGGTAAAGTCGGGGCTACTCCTATTCAAAATGTTGGGGCTTATGGCCAAGAAGTAAAAGACACTATAGTAAAGCTAGATGCTTATGATAGAGAGTTAGAAAAAATAGTTTCTTTTTCTAATTCTGAATGTCAATTTGGCTACCGTCAAAGTTACTTTAAGTCTATAGCAAAAGACCGCTATATAATTCTAAAAGTCACATACTCTTTAACCCTATCAAATATTCCAATAATTCATTATCCAGAGTTACAAAAACACCTTTTAGAAAATACCTCTAATCCAAATTTATCAGACGCTCGTGAGGTAGTTTTAAGGCTAAGACATAGTAAAGCAATGGTAGTAGATCCACAGGAGCCTAATTCTAAGAGTGTAGGTTCATTTTTTATGAATCCAATAATTGAAGAAGAAAAATTACAAATAATAAAGGAAAAGCTTTTAAGAGAGAATTTCAATGGTTCAATCCCTGAGTTTAGGGCTACAACTGGGAAAGTTAAGCTTTCGGCGGCTTGGTTAATTGAAAGGGCAGGGTTTAATAAAGGCTATAAAAAAGGTAATGTGGCTATTTCTAGTAAACATGCTTTGGCATTAGTTAATCAAAATAATGGAACGGCTAAAGAGATTTGTTTATTAGCAGAAGAAATTCAAGAGAAAGTAAAAGAAAGGTTTGATATTTCTTTAGAACCGGAACCAATTTATGTTGGGTTTAATAAATAAAAAAGGGAGCAAAATTGCTCCCTTTTTTGTTTTGATAAGACTTTAACTATTAGAAGTTAAAGCGGAAACCAAATTGGAATTGGCGTGGTGAGAAAGCATTGGTAAAACGTTCTTTAGGTGCAATATAGCGACCATTATCTTGAGTAGGTAGATTGAAAGTACCATTAGCACTTGCTGGGAAGATACGGTTAATTTCGCTGATATTTACACGGTTAAAGATGTTAAATACTTCACCAACTAATTGAACTTTGAAACGCTCTTTAAATACTAAACTACGAGTTAAACGTAAGTCGACATTAGCAAACCCTGGGCTGATACCAGCATTACGAGCTAAACCAAGAGGACGATCCCCGGGAGGTTGATCACCATCAAGATTTAGATCTTGACCAGCAAGTAGATTGTATGCACGACCAGAATTTAAGGTCATAATTGTAGATAATTGTAGGTCTTTAGTAACAGGATTCTTTAGAAAACCAAAGTCTACTGTTCCAGAAGCTACAAAACGGCTACGTACATCTTGGAGTGACAAACCACGTTCTTGACGAGCATTAAGTGAATTATTTACTTCGCTTAAGTCAGAGCGTAGGTCAATAAAGTTATCAATTGATTTAGAGAAAGTATAGTTAGCAAAAATAGAAAAATTATTAGCTAATCTTCTATTGTAAGAGAGTGTAAGGCCATGGAAATAGCTGTCAAATGAAGAGGAAAATTGGAAAAGAGTACCATTAGTTGGATCAACACGACCAATAAGAGCACTAGTCAATGGGTTAGCAACTGGGCGAACAATTGGGTTGATATCTCTTTGAGAGAGTAGTTTTATTCCTCTAACAAAATTATAACCAACAGAAACTACAGAGTTATTACCAATAATATAGTCCATACCTAAGCTAACTTGTTGGGTGTAGCTATTTGGAAGTTCACTAGCATATTGAAATCTTTGGCTAAGTTGTGGTGTAAAGGTTACACCAGGAGGAATATTTACTGATTCTGGGAAGTTTCTAGATGGTAAAGTAAAAGGAATAATAGAGAATGGGAAAGGAACAACTAATTGTTTAAGTTGATTTGTTACACTACGACCAATTACAAATGATGGGCCTGTTACGCTTGCAGCAAAGAATAACCCATAAGAAGCACGAATGCTTAATTTAGGTAATTGGGTTGGTCTAAATGCAATAGCAACTCTAGGAGCGAAATTACCGCTATTTTCTGGCGCATAGCGCAGAGTATTACGGTCATAACGTACACCTAATTTTAAGGTGAAATTTGGTTTAAGTTTGAAATCGTTTTGTGCAAAAAAGCTAAGTTGAGTGGTATCGATTTCAATACGTGGTTCACCAAAGCCTTGAATATAAGCGGTTGGTAAAGAGAGTTGAGTTAAAGGTAATACTGGAAAACCGGGAACAAGTATTGGTAATTGTTGAGCAGCAACTTGTAAGAAAGCTTGTTGTGCAGGAGTACGAGAACCTGGATCAAAGGCTTGTAGGCCATTAAAAACAGGTAGTCCTGGAATACCAGTTAAAGCAGAAAAATCTATTGGGTTAAAAAGACCAAAACCACCACCAAAAACAGGTACAGAAGTTCCTAAGTTTGGTGTATTGGTATAGTTAATATCAAAACCAAATTTACCAGTGTAAATACCTTTGGTAATTGTTGTTGTGTTAACAAACTGATAAACACGTAAGTCACGAGGTTGAGGTGAAAAAGTACTACGACCAGCTTGGACTAGTCCTTCTGGAGCAACTATACGTACTTGAGGGCCATTATTAAAAGGATCAACGGCTTGATCACGTTTGGTATAGATAAAACGAGTTTCATTGACTAAACCTAATTTACTACCAATATAAGTGTTATTACCAGCAATAGTATTATCATCTAAACGTTGAAGACTAGCAGCACTTTCAGTTAGTAATGCACCAAATGGCTCAAAAGAACCACTATAAGTACCACCAAAATTGTAACGTACCCAAAGAGTATCATGATCATTTACTCTTACATCTGAGCGAGCTAGTACTGTAGTATTACCAACAGAAAAAGGTACTGGCCCATTACGGTCAGTAGAAAATCCATTTCTATTTAAAGCACGGATAGAAGCATCTGAAACAGTAACAAAATTATTTTGAGCAATGCTTAATCTTTCAAAAGATAAGAAATAAAAAGCTTTATCTTTTTTGATTGGGCCGCTTAAAAAAGTTCCAAATTGATATTGTTTATATTCAGGTTCAAAAGGTGAAAAAACGTCTCTAGCACTAATGCTATCATTACGAATTAACCCAAATATATTGCCATGAATATCATTACCACCACCTTTGGTTACAATGTTAACTACACCACCTAAGGCGCGACCAAATTCAGCAGAGTAACTATCACTTACTACTTGGAATTCTTGAATAGCATCTTGGCTAAAGGTTGAGCGTACAGAACCAGTACCAAGATCGTTATTATCTAAACCATCAATAGTAATGTTATTAACACGACCATTTTGACCGTTAAAAGAAAGTCCTGAAGTAGCAGCAGCACCTTGTGCTGGTACACGGTCAGCGGTTACACGAGGGGAAGTTAAAGAAAAATCCAAGAAGCTACGTTTATTGATAGGTAAACTTTGTATACGTTGAGTATCAATGTTAGTGCTATTTTCTGTTTTAGCTTCTTCAATTACTGTGTTGGTAGTTACTTCTATGATATCTGAAGTATTACCGATTGTCATACTAAAATCTAATTTTAGGTTTGTTCCTAGAGTTAGTTCTAGTTTTGAACTTTGGCCAGCAAACCCATCAGCTGTTGCTGTTATTTCATAGCTGCCTGGTGTTAGTTGTGTAAGTAAATAGTTACCACTATCATCAGTGGTAGTTTCACGACTCAAATTAGTTTCAACGTTCCTAGCCTTTACTGTTACCCCTGCAATAACACCGCCTTGCTCATCCATTACAGTGCCAGCAAGGCTAGAGCTAGTTGCACCACCTTGAGCCATTACCAGCATGTGGAAGCCAAAACCTAGGGTTACTAACAGCAAAGTGAGACTAGAAAGTAGTACTCGCGTTGCTTGATACATTATTTCCTCCTAAAGAATAAAATAGGGCTAAACAAATTTAACAAAATATAGCGATAAGAATTTATTTTATAAACCAAAATATTTATTAAGACGAGGTTTATTTTATTTTTAATACAAAAATTCTGGTTGTTTTTATTGATTACTTTTATTAAGTAAGAGTAAAGAAAGTTAAATTATAGAGATTATAGAAAAAATGTGTAAATAAGAAAATCTATCTCTGTTAGTTTTTTTGTTTGGTCTATCTTAATAGCTGATAACTATAAAGAGAATAGGGTTTAAACCCTATTCTCTTTATAACTTTTAGAAACTAACACGAAATCCTAATTGGATTTGACGTGGAGAAAAAGCTGAAACAAATTGTTGAGGAGTAGTAGTAAAACGACCTCCATCTTTAGCTGGCAAGCTAAAATTACCTTGAGCATCAGGTGGAAAAATTCGTGATACATCATTTATGTTAACTCGATTAAACAAATTAAAAAGCTCTACAAATCCTTGAAATTTATATTTCTCTTTATAAGTAATTGTACGAGTTAAACGTAAATCAACATTAGCAAAGCCTGGAGTTAATCCAGCATTACGTGCAATAGGGGTATTGCCAATTAAAGGACGATCCCCTACAGGATTATCATTATTACGGTTTAGGTCTACACCTGCTAACAAATTATATGGTCTACCAGAATTAAGACTAACAATTGTAGAAAGTTGATAACCTGTAAATAATGGATTTTTCCCATAACCAACATCAACTACTCCAGATAAAACAAATCGGCTACGAGCATCTTGAAGTGAAAGTCCTCGTTCTTGACGTGGATTAAGTGGATCTACTGTTTCTTGTAAATCTGTACGCACATCAATAAAGTTATCAATCCCTTTAGAGAAAGTGTAATTAGCCAGTACACCAAATCGACGAGTAAAGCGACGATTAACAGATAATGTTAATGAATGGAAATAGCTATCAAAAGCTGACTCAAATTGAAATAAATCTCCTTTAGTATTATCAACCCGTCCTGTTAAAGCATTGACTGTTGGGTTACCAGAAGTTGGTCTTACTATTGGATTTATATTTCTTACAGAAAAAAGCTTTATTCCTCTAACATATTGATAGCCAGTAGAAATAACTGTATTTTGTCCAATAAAGTAATCTACTCCAAAGCTTGCTTGCTGAGTGTAGCTATTACGTAAATCATTTTGGTATTGAAATGATAGTGAAAGTTGTGGGAGTGAAGGAAGTCCAGCAGGAACAGTGTTAGAATCTGGAAAATTTTTCCCTGGTTGTAGAAAAGGCAAAATAGAAATTGGGAAGAAATTACTTGGTATTGTTAAAGATTTTGAGCCAGTAGTATTTTGTACGGCAAATGCTGCACCAGCAACTTGAACACTCGCAAAAAATATCCCATAAGAAGCACGAATATTCATTCTTGGCAAAGCACTTGGTCTATAACTTATTCCAACTCTTGGACTAACATTGCCGCTATTATCTGGTTGGAATTTAACACGGATTAAATCATATCTTAAGCCTGCTTTTATCAACAAGTTAGGACGTAGTTTAACTTCATCTTGTACAAAAAGTGAAAAAAGTTTTTGAGGAACTTCTAAAGATGTATCACCAAATCCTTGTAGATAAGCACCTGGTAGAGGTAAATCAGCTAAAGGTAGAACAGGAAAACCTGGTACTAAAAGAGGTAACTGTTGAGCAGCAACAGCTAAAAAAGCTTTTTGTCCTGGAGAACGCAATGTTGGGTCAAAAGCTTCTAATCCAGTAAACTTAGGCAGTCCAGGAATACCTAAAGCTACAGAAAAATCTAGTGGAACAAAAAAGGCTAAACCACCAGGAAATATAGGTACATTGGTTTTTTTATCAGGTAAAGCAGCATAAATAAAATCACCACCAAATTTTAATGTTTGACGACCACGAGTTAAAGTAGTGTTATTAACTATTTGGTAGTTACGTTGTTGTCTAAATTGAGGTAAAAAAGTGCTACGTCCAAAAGTAACTTGTCCTTCAGGAGCAATTATTCTAACTTGTGGGCCAGAATCAACAGCAAGTATTTCTTGATTTCGTCGCCCATATAAAAACCGTGTTTCATTAACTAGGTTTAAAGAGGTATTAAGATATGTGTTAGTAACAGCTATAGAGTTATCATCTAATCTTTGAATTCCGCTATTTGATTGAGCTACTAGACCACCAAAAGGCTCAAGCGCACTATTAGTGCTACCACCAAAGTTATATCTTATATAAAGAGCATTTTTAGGAGTTATTTGGAAATCAGTACGAATTAAAGCACTAGTATTACCAATACTTTGTCCTAGTGGCCCGTTACTTATAGAAAAACCACCTCTTCTAATAGAAGCAATAGTATCATTGCTAATAGTCACAAAATTATTTTGAGCAATAGAAAGTCTTTCAAAGGAAGCAAAGTAGAAAGCTTTATTTTTCTTTATAGGCCCACTTAGGCTAGCCCCAAATTGATATTGTTTAAATTCAGGTTCTGTAGGAGCAAAAACATCTCTTGCACTAGTGTCATCATTACGATTAAAGAAAAATAGTGAACCTCGATATTCATTACCACCACCACGAGTAACAATGTTAATTACACCACCTAGAGCACGGCCAAATTCAGCAGAGTAACTATCACTTACTACTTGAAATTCCTGTACTGCATCTTGGCTAAATGTTGAACGTACTGAATTAGAAGCCAAGTCATTATTATCTAGACCATCTATAGTAATATTATTAGCACGAGCAGTTTGACCATTTACTGATAAACCTGAAGTATTTGCAGCACCTTGTGCTGGTACACGATCAGTAGTAACTCTAGGAGTAGTAAGAGAAAAATCTAAAAAGTTTCTTCTATTAATTGGTAAAGAATCTATTCTACCGCGATCAATATTTGTACTATTTTCTGTTTTCCCAGATTCCATTAAGTTAGAAGCATCTACTTCTATTATTTCTGAAGCAGCGCCAATATGCATTACAAAATTAAATTCTAAGTTATTGCCTAAATTGAGATTTAGTTTAGATGTTTGTGTAGTAAAACCTTCTACTACAGCTGATACGTCGTAATTACCTGGAGTTAGTTGAACCACTAAATAACGGCCATCTTCTGAAGAGATTACTTCTCTAGAAACCCCTGTTTCTAGGTTTTTTATTGTTATAGTAACCCCACCAACCACAGCGCCTTGTTCATCTGTTACTACTCCTGTAATTCCTGCTGTTGTCGACCCACCAGACTGTGCTTTAACACTTTGAGATGGTAAGCCTAAAAACATTATTAGTAAGATCAGACATAAAAACAGATTCTGAACTCTCTGATACATTATTTTCTCCTCATTCTAATCTAATAAAGTAAAGTGGAGCAAGGGTTTATATTTTTTTAGTATGCGGCTATTATGTAAGCTAGATAGGTAAAGGTCAAACCGTTTATGAAGATAAAACTAAATCAATAGTTTTCCTTATTTAAATACATCACCAATAACATCATCTAATGGGCGGAATTGGATTTTGGGGGTAACCATTTGACCACTTTCTAGAAGTATTTTATGTTCTTCAAAGCTTTGTTTAACTTTGTCATAATTCTTCATACTTGGCCAAATTTTAATTGCAGGACTAGAATTTTTTTGATGAGCAATAACATAATGCTTTTCTAAAGCAATAGGAAAAGGTTTACCAAAAGTCATTTCTTGCCAAGGAATAAAAGATTTTTGGAAAAGAAATTTGTTCTCAAAAGCCATCCCTTCATGACTAATCTTTAGCTTACCTAACATCATTAAACCTGTTACACCAAGAGCAATTAAGCTAGAGTGCATTAATAGTTTTGTAGCTAATAAAAAAGTCATATCTGGGCAAATAAAATGAAAAATAAATAACATTGGGCCACATAATACTACCCATTGAAAGATCATCTTTGTTAGCCAAGAATAGAGAGCACTTTTTAATGAAGGACTGGCTGTAATAGTTTGACTGGCCATAGCTTAGCACCTTGTAGCAAATTATTAGATTTTTCCAGATATGACTTTTGATTTTAGCAAATAGTTAAAAAGATTAAAACAAAATATAGACTAGCCAATTTACGCCCAGCCCGCTAATAGATTGTATTTACTTTTTAGTCCCACTACATTGCTAATCCACCATCTATTTGAATTACTTGTCCAGTAATATATTGAGCCTCATCAGAAAGTAAAAAAGCGGCTACTTGAGCAAGTTCTTTTACTTGTCCAAATCGTTGTAAGGGAATTTGCTCTAAAAGTTTTTTACGATAATCTTCAGTTAAAACCCCTGTCATATCTGTTTCAATAATTCCTGGTGCTAATACATTAACAGTGATATTACGGCTACCTAATTCTTTTGCTAATGATTTAGATAAACCAATTAAACCTGCTTTAGAAGCAGAGTAATTTGCTTGTCCAGCCATTCCAACTACTCCACTTATTGAACTAAGATTAAGTATACGTCCGTAGCGCTGTTTAAGCATAATTGAGCTAACAGCTTGGCAAAAATTAAAAGCACTTTTTAGGTTAGTATCAATAACACTATCCCAATCTTCTTCTTTCATCCGCATTATTAGTTTGTCATTAGTAATTCCAGCATTATTAACTAAAAAATCTACTCTACCTAACTTGGCTTTAACATCTTTAACCATTTCTTGGACAGCAGCAAAATTAGCTACATCTAATTGATAAGCAAGTATTTGTTGTTCTGGAGAAGTTTGACATTCTTTTTTTAGAGTTTCTGCTGCTTCTGCTGATTTATTGTAGTTAAAAGCTATTTGACAACCACGTTTTGCTAGTTCTTCTACAATGGCTCGACCTATACCACGAGAGCCACCTGTAACAATTGCTACTTTACCAGTAAAATCTGTCATAAAAATCCCCATATAATTAATTTTTTGAAATGTTAAACAATAGAGTGCCGATTATATTTAGGAAATGAGCAATAATCAATAAAACCTCTACAAAGATTAAGGCTACCCAAGCAAATACTAAAAGATTATTAACGAGTAGAAATAAGTAGTAACAAGTAGAAATAGCTAGAGAAATAAAAAAGCCTAGGACTAATCCTAGGCTTTTTGCTAAACCAAGATAAAGATTAAAGAATTAACGCATACCTGTAACTTGGTTAAATTGACCTATAGCTAAACCAGCAGGGCCAACAATAGTTGGAGAAGTTCCAATATTAGTTAGGCGTTGAACACGATTATTTAAAGTATCGCCAACAAATACAAAATTAGTTGATGTGCTTACTACACCTTCAGGAGCATTTACTGTCCCAGGAGTAGCACCAGCAGTCATAAATACTGACCACACACCACCAGACAATTTTTGTATTCTATTATTAAGAGTGTCAGCAACATAAACATCACCAGCACCATTAGCATAAATACCACGAGGTTGATTAAACTTACCTACAGCAGTGCCAGCAGTTGCATTAACTAAGATTTGCCATCCACCAGTTAAACCGGTTGTATTTACTTGAATACGGCTATTAGCAGTATCAGCAACATAAACCAAACCATTACCATCAACTGCAATACCACGAGGTTGATTAAACTGACCTAAAGCAGCACCAGCAGTTGCACCAGCAAATACAGAAGGAATTGGGTTAATAGTACTAGCACCTGTTACCATTTGAATACGATTATTTCCTGTGTCAGCAATATATAAACGGTCATTACGTTCATCATAAGCTACCCCTTGAGGAGCGTTTACTGTTCCAACAACAGTACCTGCACCAGCTAAGAGTTGCCAGCTTAAACCACCATCTGTTGAGCGTTGAATACGATTGTTTCCTGTATCAGCAACAAATATTACTAAATCATTTAAGCTAGAAGAAACACCTTTTGGATTACTAAAAGTACCTAATGTTCTACCAGCACCAAAACCTACTGCTGTCCAAGATACACCATTATTTGTAGTTCTTTGGATACGATTGTTGTTAGTGTCTACACCATAAACTGTAGTGTGATCTAATCTATCGTCATTTGTGATAGTTAATACAGCAGTGCTAGGTGTACCTAAAGTTGCATTAACAGGATTACTTAATGTTAAGTTTACAGTCTCATCAGGTTCGGTTAAATTGTCATTAATGATAGGAACCATAAAGGTTTGAGAAGCAACAGTATCAGCAAAAGTCAAAGTACCACTTGCGGTAGTATAATCACTACCTGCTGTGGCTGTACCATTGCTGGTAGCATAATTGACCATTGATATTCCAGTAGTGGAACCTGTACGAGTAACTGTGATAGTAGCACTACCACCATCTTCAGAAATTGAGTAATTAGCAGCACTAAATTGTACTGTAGCAGCTTGTGCACAAACAATTGTAGTAATTTGTAGGCTAACTGTATCAAGAGAACCTCCATCACCAGCAAGGTCATCAGAAATGGTTAAAGTCCACATACCATTAGGATTTTCACCAATAAAAGCGGCTAATGGTTCTTCAGGAGTTAAAGGTGATGCCAAAGTAAGGTTTACATAAGCATGGTCAGTTACCATTCCATTATTAGTTGTATAAGGAACTTGACCAGCAGG
>Ga0075163_10001511_pt1 | contig 31423 bp, 21 predicted proteins | sample JI1023141ADNA_FD_71478 | JGI IMG/M metagenome (GOLD analysis project Ga0075163, IMG submission 71478) | Wastewater effluent complex algal communities from Wisconsin, to seasonally profile nutrient transformation and Carbon sequestration -... | ecosystem: Engineered > WWTP > Effluent > Algae...
GTCGACGCGTACGTCGCGGACTACCGCATCGCGTCGGACCTGACCTACGCGGCCACCCTCGAGGTCCGTCGTACGGTCACCGGTCCGGCCGGTCTCGCCGACGCGCAGGAGGCGACGCAGAACTTCGATCCTCGGACGCAAACTCTCGAGCTCGTGTCGGCCGAAGTGATCCACCCCGACGGATCGCGCGCGACGGTGGCCGCGGATCAGGTGTTCACGCGACCGAGCACGGCGGCCAAGGGCGCGCCCAGCTTCGTCAGCACGCTCACGAAGACCGTGTTGTTCCCGCAACTGCGTGTCGGCTCGCAGACCCACGTGACGTGGAAGTTCACGGAGTCCGGACAGTCGATCCTGGGCTTCAACTGCTCGTGGCGCCCCTCGTTCGCCTTGCCGGTGACCGAAGCGCGTCTGCGGTTCGAGCATCCGACCGACGTGCCGCTGCGAGTCGAGGGGCGTGCACCGTTCGCGATCGCGCGCCACGTCGACGGTGAACACACCGTGGTCGAAGCCACGTTGAGAGACTACGTCGGTCAAACGCCCGAGAGGACCATGGTCGCGCCGCGCGACCTGACTCCGATCGTCGTCGCGACGACCACGAAGAGCTGGGAGGAGATCGGCGCGCGGTTCCACGAAGCGATCGCGGACAAGGTCGAGTCGACGCCGGAGATCACCGCGCTCGCCGCGAAGATCGTCGGCGAGCGCAAGGGTGTCGACGCCGCGCGGGCCATCCACCGTTGGGTGTGCGCGAACGTGCAGTACGTGGCGGTCTACCTGAACCAGATGTCGGGGTGGGTTCCGAACTCCGCGAGCGTCGTGCTGAAGAACGGCTACGGAGACTGCAAGGACCAGTACGTGCTCTTGGCATCGCTGCTGGGCGCGCGCGGCATCGCGGTCGAGCCCGTGCTCGTCGCCTACGACCGCAGCTTCACCGAGTTGCCGTTGCCGACGCCGCAGCAGTTCGACCACTGCCTGGCGTACCTGCCGGAGTTCGATCTCTACTCGAATCCGATCGATCCCTATCGCGACCTGGGCGAACTCGAAACGACGCTGGCGGGCAAGTTCGCCGTCGTGGCCACGAGCACGGGTCGCACGACCCGCACGCCGTCGGGGTCGGCCGACCGCAACCGCTATCGACTCGAACAGAAGGTCGCGATCGCGGCCGACGGCACGGTGTCCGGTCACAGCACGCTCGACGTCGCGGGGCCGCAGGCGGGACGATTCCGTCGTTCGCTCGTGCTCGCTGCGAGCCCGGAGCAAGCAGCCGACGACTTGTTGTCCTCCACGCGCATCGGCGGAACCGGCGAGTTGAAGACCACGTCGCCGACGGACCTCGACGTGCCGCTCCGCGCGACGGGCGAGTGGAAGGGAGACGTTCCGCTCGCGATGGGCAAGTCGTTGCGCTTCGCGACGCCCATCGGACTCGACCTCTTCGATCCGAGCGTCCTGCTGCACGCGATCACGGGCAAGGAACGTCGTCATCCGTCGTTGCTGGGCGCACGCGAGATCGCTTGGCACCACGAGATCCAACTGCCCGCCGGGTTCGCGTTCACGGCGCTCCCCGAAGGCCGTCGCGCGCAGAACGCGGCCGGTCGATTCCAGAGCAGCTACGTCGTGGGCGCCGACGGACGTCTCGTGGTCGAACGCGAGCTGCGCATCGAACGCGACGTCTATCCGGCCGCGGACTACGCGAGTCTGCGCGAGATCCTGGTCACCGCCTCGAGCGACCTGCAGACGATCCTCTCGGCCGAGATGCAACCCTGAGCGAGGTCGGAGGCGTCGCCTGAGCGCCGGGGCGACGCGACCGCACCGACATGCAGCCCACCTCCGACCGACTCCGCACGATCGCCGCCGTTCTCGAGACCTTCGAGGCCGAGGCTCGTGAGCTGGGTTTGAAAGCGCGGCTCGACGTCGACCACGACCTCTTCGCAGCTGCGTTCGATCCTCAGTTCGGTGCCTCGTCGGAATGGCTGTCGCGCACGTTCCACGACGAGCTCTCGGCGCGCCTCGACGTCGGGTCCGCGTGGCGTGTCTCGGCGATGGATGGCGTTGAGCTCGCGCACGTCGTCGATTCGGTGAAGACGGCCCTGCGCCGGACTCGCTCGAGGCTGGTGGACACGGATTCGTGGATCAGCGGCGGACTCGCCTGGCCCTTCCACGTCGCGGATCCCGTCCTGCGCGAGCGCGGCATCGCGACCTACCGCGCTCCCGCGCGAGCGCACGCGAACCTCGCGACGAGCCGCGACCTCGTCACGATCGAGCTCCCCGCGGCGGACTGCGGCGACGTCGTTTCGGCGGGCATCTGGGTCCCGACTCCGCTGGCCGGTGACTTCGTCCTCAGCGCGACGTACGCGCTCGAACCGTGGGTCGCCGGCACTCGCGAAGCCTGCTTGGGCTTGTACGCGGTCGCTCCGGACGGGACGTTCCGTATCTACGCGCAACGCGTGTCTCGCGCCGACGACCCCGACTACGTCGTCGCCGACGTCGACGGACGTTGCGGAACGACTCGCGCGACACCGCGCCAACGGGTCGGCGAACTGAGGATCGCGAGCGAGCGCGGTTCGATCTTCGCTTGGCACCGCGAGGACACCTCGTGGACGTGGCTCGCACGTGCGCGTGCACCGCTCGCGAAGTCAATGATCGTGGGCATCAAGGTCTGGGCCTCGGGGTTCTCCGGACCCCTGACGGCGCGGATCACGGGCTTCCGGCTCGAGGGGAAGCCCGATGCGGATCCGACTCCGCCTCCGCCCGTGCGACCGGATCCTCGTCAGGCTTCGCATCCGGCGTCTCATCCGGCTTCGTAGTACGTCGGGCTCACCGGTTGGTCGAGGAAGGGCTCGAGCATGCCGGCCGACGCGGCGGTGTGCACGGTCGCCAGGGCTTCGTCGAGGGTCGCGAGCGTCGTCTCGATCGAAGCGGCGTCCAGTGCGTAGCTCGGCAGCAGCATCCCGTTCGTCAGGACGCCACCGCGGACGCAGGCCTCCACGAACAGAGCTCGCAATCCAGCACCGGTGATCCCGTTCTCGGGCGCGAACGTGAACGACATCCGACCCGGGAACCCCTGCAACACGGCCTCGACGCCCCGCGCACGCGCGAGTTGAGCGAAACGCGCGCGCATCAGCTCACCGGTGCTCGTGACGCGCTCCGCGACGGGTTCGCGCGCGAAGATGTCCAAGCACGCCGTGGCCGCCGCGAGCGAGAGCAGTTCGCCGCGGTACGTGAGACCGAAACCCACTCGTGGCAACGCCGCCATGATGTCGGCGCGTCCGGTCAGCGCCGACAAGGGCAGACCGTTGGCGAGGGCCTTGCCGAACGTCGCGAGATCCGGGACGACGCCGTAGAGCTCTTGCGCTCCACCGCGCGCGAGCCGGAACCCAGTCACCATCTCGTCGAAGATCAGGATCGCACCGTGTTCGCGCGCGAGTCGCTTGACGCTCTCCAAGAAGCCCGGCCGCGGCAATTCGTTGGCCGTGGGCTCCATGATGATCGCCGCCACGCGCCCGCGTGATTCCTCGAGCGTCCGTTGCAGCGCTTCGACGTCGTTGTACGGGAACGAACGAATGTCCTCGCGCAGGACGCTCGGAACGCCGGCACACCAAGCGTACTGAACCATGTTCCAGTCGTGGAAGCCGTGATAGCCGCACGACACGACGATCTCGCGTCCCGTGACGGCGCGCGCGACGCGCACGGCAGCCAACGTCACGTCGGAACCGTTCTTCCCGAAGGCGACGCGTTCGGCACACGGGATCATCGCGGACAGGCGCTCGGCGACTTCGATTTCGAGGTCGTGCATCAGCGGCAGAGCCGGCGCGACGCGCAGTTGTCGTTCGATCGCGGCCTCGACCGCGGCGTGACGGTGGCCGAGCAACATCGGTCCCCAGCCGAGGAACCAGTCCACGTACTCTCGGCCGCTCGCGTCCCAGACGCGACAACCTTCCGCGCGAGCCGCCAGGTGCGGGTACAGCCCCGTGTCGTGGACCTCGGCCTCGCACACCGCGAACAAGCCGCCGTATGCCAGGACTTCCCGTCCGCGTCGTTGTCGCTCGAGCACGGTCGCCTGCTCGGGGGTCGGCGTTCGCACGCGAGCGACGGGCGCGACGCGCCTCACGCGGGCGTTCTTGCGGCCAAGCTCGTCGTTCGCGACGACGACGACGTGTCGTGGCCAACGCCCCGCCTGGACGACGACGCTGGCCGCGAAGCCCGACGCCGTCGCCGCGCTCTCTCCCAAGTACGCGGCGACGTCCGGTCGATCGACACGAGCGGGTTGGATCTCGAGCGCGCCACCGAGCACGTCGATCCGTGCCGCGGGACGCTTGCGACCGTCGGCGATCCATCCGGACACCGAGATGCGGCCGTCACGGTCGACGGTCGCGGCGTCGATCTCGATCCGCGGCGGCGACACGATCGCGAGCGGTGAGTCGTCGCCCGCACGCTCTCGACCGATCACCCACACGTCCTGGATCCCGTCGAGAGCGAGACGTCCGCGCCGCACGAACGAGACACCGGGCAAGGACCGCGCCTGAGACTCGAACCAGCGCGGCGAGCAGCGCGACGCGCCGTACACGTCGGGCGCGAGCACCGACGATTCGCTCTGCGCATGGTAGTGGAAGCCTGCGAGGTCCTCGGGGCTCTCCGTCGACAGCACCAGGACACCTCCGGGGCGCAGGCGTCGCACCAACTCGGAGAGCAGCGGGACGAAGATCGCCTCCGGGAGGTTTCCGAACATCGCCATCGCGGTGATCAGGTCGAAGCGCGCGTCACCGAGTTCAGCCAGTTCCGTGACGCCAGCGATTCCGAAGCACTCGCGGTGGAACGCGACGGCGTCGGGCACCCGATCGCAGACGACGAGACGCTCGCGCGGAACGTGCTGCAGCGCGAATCGCGTGACGCGGCCGTGGCCACAACCGCAATCGAGCCAGGCTCCGACGTCGCGCCAGCGCACACCGCAGGCGGCCGTCGCCTGCTCGACCGCGCCGAGGATCTCGCTGCCCAGCGACAGATAGTCTCCCAGTGCCTCGACCGGGTCGCGACCGTTCGCACCGTGGAATCGGAACACGTCGTCGTGCGGAGACACGCGCAGTTCCAGATCAGGGTGGGACCGATGCCACACGGTCCGGAGCAGCGAAATGGAATCGTTCGTCATGCCGTGTCGCGTTTCACGTCCCCGTCGGAGGAATCGGGTCTCTCAGCCGTGCCGTCGTCCTCGTCGCGGGAGTCTCGATCGACGTCGTGGACGATTCGCGACGGACGATGCTCGTCGCGGATGCGGCGGGGCGGAGTCGCGCCGAGCTTGACCGACGAGAACGCGCCCGGATTGTCGCAGCTACCCATGCCCGCGGCCGGACAGCTCCGACAGCTGGACTGGAGTTCACCGGTCGTGTGCTCTCGACGCAGTTCGCGCCACTTCGACCCGTTCCAGATGTCCGCGAACGTCTGCGTTCGCAGGTCGCCCATCGGAGGTCGCGTGTACCACCACCCGCACGGCACCACCTTTCCGTACGGATCGACTCCCACGAACTGCCACGGGAACGGACAGGGAGAGCTGAGGCGCGTCGGCTCCGGAAACAGGAACCCTTCGGGGGTCGTCGGTTTGAGCACGCGCGCCCTGTGCGGCTCGAGGTCGAAGGGTTCCGGAAGCGCGATGGGAACGCCCAGGCGTTCGGCTTCGGATCGCGCCTCGGCCAGCAACGCGTTGCATCGCTCGGCGTCCGCGTGGAGCTGTTCGCCTTCGACGTCGAGTCCGTCGAACGGCGTGACGTGCATCGCCGAGACGCCTTCGACACCGAGTTCGTGCGCGAGCCGCACTAGCCCGGGCAGCTCGTGCACGTTCGACCTCATGAGCACGAAGTTGAACGTGACGCGGGGATACTCCGATCCGGCGCGCTTCTTGGCGGCCTGGAGCGCGCGGACGTTCGACACGAGCCGATCCCACTTGCCGCCGCGTCGGATGCGCTCGTAGGTCCCCGGCGTGGCCGCGTCGACGGACACGGAGAATCCGTGCAGAGGGACCCGCACGAACGCCTCGATCATCCGCTCGTCGAGGAGCTGGGCATTCGTGATCAAGTAGATCCAGGGCACCTCCTCGCGGGCCGTGATCTCCAGGAGCTCCGTGATACGAGGGTGGAGCAGCGGTTCGGTGCCGAACGACAAGGACACGAGACCGCAGAACGGGAACACCTGTCGTGCGATCGAGCGGAACTCCTCGACCGACACGTCGACGCGCTCGCGATGCCCGAAGCGCGGGTCGGACAGGTAGCACATCGTGCAGCGCAGGTTGCACTGGGACGTGACGTCCATCTCCAGCTTGAGCGGCCGGATTCCGAGCTTGCGCCTCACCGTGCCGTCGGCGAGTCCCGCGACGAGGGCGTCGTGAGTGCGGAGATCGGTGCGCACGCGATCGACGCATGCCTGCACTTCCTCGATCGTGGGCGGGCGGTGCGTGAGCTCGCGGTGGAGGTCGTGGATCATCTTCACCAAGGGCAGGACGATCTCGGTGTGTTCGACGCAGCGCATCACCTCGGCGCGCAGCGTCCCGAGGTCGTCGAGACCCAGGCCCCAACGCGCGAGGACCAAGCGCCGCGTCCGCGCGTCCGGGGGGCGCAAGAGGATCGAGCGGAACATGTCGTCGACGGCACGAACCCGGTCACGCGGGTCGAGATCGTCCGCGTCGGATCGAATCGGACTCGGGTCGCCCGAACATTCGGCGACCGCGCGCCAACGCTCGACGAGACACCGCACGTCTTCGGTCGAGCCCCGATGCGGCGAGGATCCGACCACGGCGTCGACCGTGCGCAGCGTCTCCTCGGCCGCGTGTCGAAACGCCTGCAACCGCACTCCCTCGGCCGAACGGGCCAGTTCGGAGCGCAGCGACTCGAAGTCGTCCAACCCGAGGCACACGCGGGCCACGAAGGACCTCGACGTCGGGGCGTCGGGCGGCCGCTCCAGCACTTGCTCGAACAACGTCGCGACGTGGGCACGGTGCCCATCGACCGTATTCCGATCGGGGAGATCGCGAGCACTCCAACGCGGATGCAGGTCGACGAGGTTTCGCCGCCAGCGGTCGTGCAATTGCCACACGTCGTCGAGTTCGACCCGTCCGTCCTCGATCGTGCCCAGTACGGCGAACGCGTCGTTCAGGAACGGCACGACTCCGTGTCGGTGTTCCGCGCTCCATCGCAAGCCCCAACCGACGACGGACCGCGGCAGGAAACCCAGATAACGCCGCTCGGAGCCCGTGGGCGGACGCATGAGCGTCCGCAAGAAGACCCGGTCGAGCGTCGTCGACTCCCCGACGGGCTCCGAGGGCGGCACGAGGCGGTGGAAGTCACGCATGGAGCGAGCGAGGGGAAGTCCCACGTGTCGTCGACGAGCCCGTGTCCGCGGGGTCGGACGTCGGACGTTCCGAGCGGGAGGTTTCATCCATCCTACTCGCAGCCGTCGATCACGCTCGGCCGTCAACACCGTCGTCAGGGTGCCTCGCGGCCCATTCGAGCCGGAGGGCAGTCCACGTGCCGTGGATCGACGATGTGGTACCCCCGGCCGGAATTGAACCAGCGACCTGCCCTTTAGGAAAGGGCTGCTCTATCCAACTGAGCTACGGGGGCGTGATGGGTGCGACGGTCTCGTCGAGGAGTGTAACGGCGCCCCTGCGGTGCCTCTACCCGAGCTTACGGCGTCCTTCGGGGTCGTAGCGGGTCGTTCGAGGGGTTCATGGGTGTCCAACGTCGCTTCGTCGACGCTCATGATGCGTTGAATGCCCTCTGCGACGGCCTTCATGACCCTCGATGACCCGTCGTATGGGTCGTCATGGAGGTTCGATGGCTCGTTGCGGGGTGCGTCGTATGCCGCGTGAAGTCATCGACGAACCCTGCGACTACCCCATCAACTACCCCAACGACGACCCCATCAAGCACCCCACCAGTTACCCCATCGAGCACCCATCATCGTCACCGAAGCTACGTCTCGTCGACCTGAAGCGAACCTCACCGACGATCCCTTCGTGCACATGATCTTGAACGATGAGGGATACCAAAGGGCTCATCTGCTGTACCATTCGCGCAGGACACCCCCATCCATGCAGACCTTCAGCACCATGCCCATCGCCGACCAGCGCACGCTCGTCGGTGTTCTCAATGCCCACCGTGAGCTGCGACTCGTCGCGCTCGAATCGTTCGACACCGGCGACGTCGTGATGGAATTGAGCGGGATCATCTCGCGCACCGCGACGCGCCACACGGTTCAAGTCGGTTGGAGCGAGCACCTGGAAGTTCCGGAAGGCACGAGCTTCGAGCAGAAGCTCGAGCGCTACGGCTGGCAGTTCCTCAATCACGCGTGCCACCCGAACACGCGTGTCGTCGGCCGCAAGCTGATCGCGCTGCGTCCGATCAAGGCGTTCGACGAGCTCTCGTTCGACTACGAGACGACCGAGTGGCAGATGGCCGAGCCCTTCGTGTGTCGTTGCGGCGCGTGCGGCGGTCGTCGTGTGCGCGGCTTCCGCTTCCTCGACCGCGCCGAGCGGACGCGTCGCATGCCGCTGCTGGCCGCCCACCTGAGCCAGCGATTCGACGAGCAACTCCCCGAGTGATCGTCCGCGTGCCGACGTGCGTGCAGGGCATATCGGCTAGCCGGCCGACATGGATTCGGACCTCGAACGGGCCGCGACGGCGACGCGACCCGCTCGAACGCGCTCGCGGTGCGTCCGATCCCGACGTCTCGTGGCCGGCGAACCGAACGGAGCCCGAACTGGCTGGTTCCCACCGCACTCCCGGGCGTGAACACGCCTCGAAACCGGGCGATCCGTGGGCGTGATGGGTTCGGTCGTCGGTGACGCGGGCGCCTCGACGGGCACCCCGCGCAGTCCGCTCGCGCGGCTGTACGAGTTCTTCTCGCGCAGTGCGTCGCGACATCCCGATCGCGCGGCCGTCGAGATCCCGCCGGGAGTCGGTCGAGATCGACGCGTCGCGATCACCTACGCCGAACTCGATCGCCGATCGGACGCGTTGGCGGTCGCGCTCGCCGGGCGCGTTCGCCCCGACGACATCGTCGCGATCGTCTCGTCGCGCGACCGAGTCGAGTTGTTCGTGGCTCAGCTCGCAGTCTCGAAGGCCGGCGGTGCATTCGTCTGCATCGATCCCTCGCTGCCCAACGACTACGCGGCCTTCATCGTGCAGGACGCGGGCGCGAGCCTCGTGTTGACCGAGTCGAGCTCTGCCGCGAAGGCTCGCGAGCTGGGCATCGACGCGGCGCAACTCGTGGACGTCGACGCGGCGACGCGCGACGTCGATCCGAACGCGCGCCCGTCCGCTCGGGTCGGGCCCGAGAACCTGGCCTACGTCATCTACACGTCGGGCACGACGGGTCGACCCAAGGGCGTGCAGATCGAGCACCGCTCGATCGTCAACTTGGTGGGCTCGGACGTCGAAGCCTTCGGTCTCGGCCCCGACGACCGGATCGTGCAAGGTTCGTCGCCGTCGTACGACTCGTCGCTCGAGGAGACGTGGCTCGCTTGGTCCGTCGGCGCGACGTTGGTGGTGCTGGACGACGCGACGGTGCGCTCGGGCCCCGACCTGGTCGAGTGGTTGCGTCGCGAACGCGTCACGGTGTTCTGTCCGCCGCCGACGCTCCTGCGCGCGACGGGTTGCCGCGATCCGCGGCGCGAGCTGCCCGATTTGAAGCTCCTCTACGTGGGCGGCGAGGCGTTGACCGACGACGTCGCGGAACTGTGGGCGCCGGGTCGTTCGCTCGTGAACGGCTACGGACCCACCGAGTGCACGGTCACGGCCACGCGCGGGCCCGTGTTCGCGGGACGCCCGATCACGATCGGCAGCGCGGTCGCGGGCAACCGGGCGTGGGTGCTCGACGAGGACCTGCGCGAAGTGCGCGACGGGGACGTCGGCGAGCTCGTCATCGGTGGCGCCGGTCTGGCGCGCGGTTATCGCAACCTGCCCGACCTCACCGCCGAGCGATTCCCCACGTTGCCGTCGATCGGTCGCGTGTACCGCACCGGCGACTTGGTCCGACGCGACGAACGCGGCGAGTTCGTGTACCTGGGTCGGCGCGACACGCAGGTCAAGGTGCGCGGTCACCGCATCGAACTCGAAGCGATCGAAACGCGCCTGTCGGAAGAACCCGGCGTGCGCTCGGCGGCGTGCACGGTGCAAGGCGAAGCGTCGCGGCGGGTCGTCGTGGCGTTCGTCGTCGCCACGGATCCGGCGGCTCCGCCCGACGTCGAGCGGTTGCGCGACACGATCGCGAAGGTGCTGCCACCTCCGATGGTCCCCGCGCGCATCGCCGTGATCGCCGAGCTGCCGACCAGCGTCGGAGGCAAGCTCGACCGCAAGCGCTTGCCCGTGCTCGACCTCGCGGCGCGCAGCCACACGCGCGTCGAGCCGTCCGACGATCTCGAGCGCCGCTTGGCCCAGGCGTTCCGCGAAGCGTTGCGTCAACGCGAGGACGTCTCGGTCGAGGACGACTTCTTCTTGGATCTCGGCGGTGATTCCCTGACCGGCGCCGAGCTCGTGTCGTCGCTGCGCGAGGACCCGTCCACGTCCGCGGTGACCGTGCGCGACCTGTACGCGGCGCGCAACGTGCGCGCGCTGGCCGCCCAGCTGCGTCAGCGCGCCGAAGCGAACGCGCGCTCGGGCGCCGCGACGCCGACCTCGGCGCCGACCCGGCCCGAACGACTGCGCGGTGGTCGACCGCTGCTCGTCACGCTGGCTCAAGCGAGCTGGATCGTCTTCGAGCTGCTCGTGGCGGCGACGGTGCTCCAACTGGCGATCTTCCAGGGCGCACCGGCGTTGATCGAGCGGTTCGGCGCGCTGAACGCCCTGCTCTACGGGTTGTTGATCGCGTTCGCGACGTTCGCCGTGTGGGCGCCGCTGTCCATCCTCCTGGCCGCGACGGCCAAGGCGATCTTGATCGGACGCTATCGCCCGACGCGCGTCGCCGCCTGGAGCGGCTTCCACCTGCGACATTGGATCGTGGTGCGCGTGGCGCGTCTGATCCCGTGGTCGTCGTTCAGCGGCACCGTCATGACCAGCGTCGCGTTGCGCGCGCTGGGTGCCAAGGTCGGCGCGCGCGTGCACGTCCACCGCGGCGTCAGCGTCGACGACGGCGGCTGGGACCTGTTTGAGCTGGGCGACGACGTCACGCTCTCGCAGGACGCCGTCGTGCGCCTCGTCGACTTCGAGGACGGCGCGTTGATCGTCGGTCCCGTTCGCATCGGCTCCGGCGGGACGTTGGGCATCCGCACGGGCATGGCGCCCGACACGTCGCTGGGACGCGGCGCGGTGCTCGAGTCGCTGTCGTGGCTCGCGACGGGAACGCACGTGCCCGACGGCGAGCTCTGGGACGGCGTGCCCGCGGCTCGTGCGGGCGTCGCGCCGCCACCGCCGCGTTGCGCGGAGAAGCCGTTGTCGCTGTTCGCGCACGGTCTCCTCATGCGTGCGACCCACACGGCGGCGTGGGCCGTGTTGGAAGTCCCGCGGCTCGTGGCGCTGTTCCTCGTGTTGGGTGCCGCGGGCTACGACGTCGACGCGCTCGCGCGCTGGTTCGAGAGCCCGTGGTTCGACACGCGCCTCATGGGGACGATCGCCTTCGCCTTGGTGGTCGCCGTGCCGTTCGAGTTGCTCGCGAGCGGCGTCATCGTGCGCCACCTCTCGCCCAAGGCGCCGGCCGTCGTGCCGCTACGTAGCTTCGCCTACGTGCGCGTGTGGATCGCGACCGAGCTCTCCACCTCGGCGGGCGAGTGGCTCAGCGGCACGATCTTCTTCCCCTGGTGGTTGCGGATGGCCGGGATGACGGTGGGCCGCAACTGCGAGATCAGCACCCTCGTCGACACGATGCCGTCGCTCGTGACGGTCCGCGACCAGACGTTCATGGCCGACGGCATCTACTGCGCGGGGCCGTCGATCCGCGAGGGCACGGTGCGCCTGGAGCCGACGGTCGTGGGCGGCGACACCTTCGTGGGCAACCACGCCGTGATCCCGATCGGCGCGAACTTGCCCGACGACGTCTTGATCGGCGTGTGCACGGTCTCCGACGATCGCCGCATCGAGCGCGGGAGCGCTTGGTTCGGCCATCCGCCGTTCGAGCTGGCGCGTCACCCCGACGAGCAGTTCGACCGGAGCCTGACGCACGAGCCGTCGCTCGCGCGGCGCCTCACCCGTTGGTTCTGGGAAGGGTTGCGCTTCGCGTTGCCGATCCCGATCACGGCGCTCGCGGTGGCGTGGATCGTGTGGACGCGCCATGCCTCGGCGGAACCCACGCTCGTCGGGCAGATCCTGGGCTCGGCCGCGGCGATCGCGGCGTGCGGGCTCGTGGCGTTGACGGGCATCCTGGCGCTCAAGTGGGGCCTCTTGGGACGCGTGAAGCCGGGCGTGCATCCGCTGTGGTCGTGCTGGTGCAGTCGCTGGGACTTCTTGTACGTGGCGTGGGCCATGATCGGCCGTGGCGTGCTCGCGCAGTTGGAAGGCACGTTGCTGTTGACGTGGGTGCTGCGCGCGTTCGGCATGCGCATCGGGAGCCGAGTCCTGCTGGGTGCGGGCTTCGCGCAGGTCGTCGACCCCGACATGTTGGAGTTCGAGGACGGCGCCACGGTGAACGGAGACTTCCAAGCGCACACGTTCGAGGACCGCGTGCTCAAGATCGGACGCGTCGCGATCCGCAAGGACGCGAGCGTGGGCGTCCAGTCCGTGCTGTTCTACGGCGCCGACATCGGCGCGGGAGCACGCGTCGCGCCGCACGCCGTCGTCTTGAAGGGCGAGCGACTCGCTCCGGGACGCGACTACGCGGGCGTCCCGACGCAACCGGTCTGATCCGGGAACGACGCTGGCCGCGGGGCGAAAGCCCCACGGCCAGTTCGTCACGACCGAATCGCGGACCCGTTCGCGGCCGCGGACAGGTCCGTCCGTGTCACGGGGCCCAGTTGAGCGTCAAACCGTTCGAAAGGTTGAAGACCGCGGACGAGCAGAACGTGGCCGAATCGCGGTACCACAGTTGGTAGTGCCGCGTGTCACCCGGCGAGACGAGCCCCTTCACCGACACGGCCGGATCCGTTCCCGGACGCGGATACGCCGACGCGCCGCCGCTCGCGGTCACGACGGCGAGGCGGATGACGAAGCCGCCGGCGCAGCGGAGACCGTCGCCGAACACGACACCGTTGCCCGGCGTCGCCGCGGGCAGCTGCGTGTCGCCTTGGAAGTAGAGCCCCGGTCCGTTCGGGATCAGCGTGCCGTTCAACGAGATCGTGTCCGCGCTGGTGCTCGCGACGCCGGTCGCGCGCAGCGTGCCACCCGTGCCGAGCGAGCTCAGGCAACCCGACTTCGCGATCGTGGACGCGTTGTTGCCGCAGGGGCAAGCCGCGCCCGTGCCGTCGCCGAAGCAGTACAGCGTCCCGGTCGTCGGCAAGAAGATCGAGAACGTCAGCGGATCGATGTCGATGAACGTACCCGAGCCCGTGATCGCGAAGTTGTACGAGCAGTAGAACTGGCCGCTGAGCGACACGAGGTTCGTGAGCGGATCGGTCGACGTGTACGTCAGTCCGTTGCAGTCGCCGAATTCGAACGCCAACGAAGTCCCTCCGGTCAGCGGCGCTCCGAAGATGCGCGTCCCGTCGGCGCCCTGGTTCTGCATCAACACGTTCGTGGGTGCACCCAACGTGCGCGTCACGACGCCGCTCGACGTGGTGATCTTGAGCAGGAACGTCGGCGCGTCGATCGCGTAGTTCTCCAGCCCTCCCGACGCGCCGGCGCCGGGCGTGTTCACTTCCCAATAGACGTCGACCGCGTTGCCCGAGGCGATGCCCTGGCCCGCGAACGGGCTCGAACCGCCGATCGAGGCGGAGTTGACGGTGCCGGTGGCACGCATCGCGACTTGACCCGCCTGTGTGGGCGAGGAGATGACGGCGAGGGCGGTGAACGTGGCGAGAGCGAAGCGAACGAACATGGAGTACCTCCGAGGGATTCGAGAACGCCGCAATTGTCCGCGCCCCGACGCGAGCGGTCCATCGGACCTTCGGGAGATCCACGACGTGGCGTGGGAACGAAGTGCGTACGCGCGCGGTTCATCGAGCGTGGGGCCACGCATCACCGGATCGGCGCGCACCGCGTGTCGAAGGCCGAAATAGCGCCCCCGTGGCCCGTGGCTCAAGCTTTGGGCCGATTCGACCGAACAGACGTGATCCCGTGCCGCCGGGATCGCGATCCCGGCGTGCAGGCGGATCATGACGACCGTCCACAGCCTCGAAGGCCCGCTGCGCCCCGACTCCGCCGTCGGTCGCGCCCCCACGCCCTCCGCGAGCACGCGTCCCGAGCCCCCGCGGACGCCCATTCGTCTCGATCCTCCGCGACCCGCGTGGGCGCGACAGCCGGGGATGGAAGCGCGTGCGCAGACGTGGGTGCAGATCACGCTGTTGCTCGTGATCGGAGCGTTGGTCGCGTTCGTCATGGCGCTGCCCGAACAACGGCTGTCGCGCGCGGCGATCGAAGCCCAGCGCTCGTTCATGGAGCTCCGGCTCACCTTGGCGGAGTTGCGCACGGTCATCGGCGACTATCACGCGGAACGCGGCGCGTACCCGGGACACGGACTCGACGGTGAAGCCGATCCCGACTGGTTCGACCGTCAGTGGAAGCTGGCGATCCAACGCACGGACGTGCGCGGCGAACTCGGTGTCGAGCTACGCACGCGCCCGATCACCTCGCCCAGCGGCGTGCCCACGAATCCGATCAACGGTCTCTCGAGCGTGCGCTTCCTGCGCGCGGACGAGCCGTGGCCGCAACGACCCGACGACACGACCGGATGGATCTACCAGCCTTCCACCGGCGAGATCCGCGCCAACACGACCGGCACCTCGCCGTGGTCGGGCACGGCGTACTGGGACCTGTGATCCGCGCGCAGCCGTCCGCACGCGCGCGGGTCGCGCACTCGGACTTCTTTTCCGCTCCGATGCGGGCGGAAACGGTCCAGCGCGAGATCGGCGTCGCCGCGGACCCCCTTCGCCGCCGCCGGTTCAGTCGCCCGTCGCTCGTGGTCGACATGGACCCTGAGAAGCGCCCGGGATGACGATCCACCGACACTGCGCCGACCACGCCTCCTGTGCGACGCGTGGAGCGGATCGAAGCACGCGCTTCGGCGGGACGACGCGTCCGCGCGAGCGCGGCTTCACGATCCTCGAGCTGTGCATCACGCTGACCCTGGTCACGTGCGTCGCGGCCGTGTCCATCTGGTCGTACTTCTCGCGCGCCGAGGTCACGCTGCAGAACGCGGCGCAGTTGCTGGTCGAGGACCTCCACCTGGCGCAGGCACGCGCGTCGTACACGCACTCGCCGATCGAGATCGTGTTCCTGCCGAACGGCGAAGGCTACTACGTCGTGGATGCGAACGACGCCGACGACGGTTTGTTGCCCAACGAGCGCGTGCCGCGTCGCTATCCCGCGGACGCGATCTTCGAAGGCGTCGAGATCCTCGACCGACGGATGGACTCGTCGCGCAACTTGGTGTTCGACGCGAATGGTCACGCCAACACGAACCTCACGGTCGTGCTGTCCTTCGCGAGCCACACGCGCACGGTCACGCTCTCGAAGCGCGACGGGGTCGCGTTCGTGACCGACGTCGTGCGCTGAAGACTCGCGGGCCGACCAACGGTCGAGCCACTCGCTCTCGGCGTCGAACGAGTCCCACCGGAGTCCGGCACGGGCGGAGGTGCACGATCTCGTCAGCGCGCGACCGTGTGAACGAATCCTCAGACGGACACGTGCACCGGACACCCCACCCGGATCCGTCGTCGTGACTCGTTCGTCCACGGTCTGGATCGCTCCGAGGTGACGAGACCGAAATCACACGGCGTGTGTCGCTCCCGAGCCTGGACGCGGGCGATCGGTCGCGAGCGTGACCGAGAGGTGATGCACCCGAGTGCGAAGTCGTGCGCGAGCCGCCTCGCGCGCGCACTTCTCACGCGCTTGGGAAAAAAAAGGGAGTCGTCTCCTTGGGGGAGACGACTCCGCGCGGGTCGATGCTGACTTGCATCAGTCGACGGCCGATCCGGGGTGGCAGAACCTCGGATCAGCGGCTCTGACGTCGTTGGCAGGGGTGACAACAGAGCGCTGCGATGGGGATCGCAGCTTCAGGCGTCTTGGGGGCGCCTGGACGGGAGCTCGGTGGCAGAACCTCGCTTCCGTCAAAGCAGTCTATCGGCAGCTTCACGCGAGTGTCCATGGGTTAGATCCCACACGCGACCCACGGATGGGACGAACCCGGGACGAGGAGCGCTCGACGCCTGCGCCGCGCACGAGGGCCAGGTCGCTCGGCTCCAGGTGCAGGCCAGTGACCGCGAGTAACCAACGCCAGTTCCCGATGGTAACTACACGAAAAGGAACCCTGCCGCGTCGGGTGGTGCTCGCGAGCGCGGCCTCCCGCGTCGAACCTAGCGCGCCCAGGCGTCGATGCCGCCGCGGAGCGAGCACACGCCGCTGAACCCGTGTCCCTTGAAGTAGGCCGCCACGTCGAGACTGCGGCCTCCGTCCTGACACGCGAACACGATCCGGCGGTCCTTGGGCAGGCTCATGTACTTGCCCGAGTCGTTGTAGTCGAGCGGTTCCGCCTCGGGGAGACCGCCGCGCGAGAGTTCGTCGGGCATGCGCACGTCGATGAACGAGAAGTCCTCGCCGCGCGCGAGCCAGGCGCGCACTTCGCCGGGCTCGACCTGCATGTTCGAGTCCATGTCCTGCGCGATGAGGATCGTGCGGATCACCTCGTTCACGTCGAGGATGTTGTGGTCCTTGCACACCTGCGCCAGCGTGTCGGTCGGCTGGAATCCGCACGCCGAGCAGCCCCCCACGTGGTAGCGCTGGAACAGGGCGCGTTGGGCGGCAGGGGCGACCTGGAGGATGGCCTCCATGGTCATGTCGGGGCGAATCTGGATCGTGGTCATCGGGTCGAAGGGGGCTTGGGACGAACCGGGGAGCGAACGTGTCCGCCTTCGCGGTCCGGACCGGGAGGCGGGGCGCGGACCCGAATCGGCCGTGAGGGTCCGGATCAGCGCGCGGCAGTGTAGTCCGCGAACCGCCGGGTGGAAGGGAAGGTCTCAAGGGGGCCGGCGGGGTTCGCGAGAGGCGGCGAGGAGGCCCATCGCTCCCCCTCCGACGCCATCGGCTGCCACTCGACGGCCCCGTTCCCCCCGTGATCACGGTTCGTTCATGGAATGCCCACTTTCCCGATTGTGAGACGCCTTTCATGCGGACAGAATCGACCCTGCGCGTGGTTCGCCTGTGGACCCCGTGATCCTGCCCGATCGAGCGGCCCCCTCGCCCCCCGACCTCAACACGACTCCCAACATGACTTCGGTCTCCCCCGCGCGCGCTTCGGTGCGCGCATCGAGGTGGGACGACTCGATCCGGACACGGAAGCGCCTCTCGTAGGTGCGAACGCAGGACGGCGCCCCCGCGAGGTGGCGACGGTAGAGAGCCGAGGTTTCGACCTCGGCTCTCTCTTTGTCTCGCCGACGGTGCGTCACCCGGGTGCCGTGGCGTCGTGAACTCCTCCTCCGCGTCACCCGCGTGGTGTGACGTCGTGTATCCCCCCTCCGCGACCCCGCGGTCCTCACGAGAGTGGATCGGGCCACGCTGGGATGATGCGGGCTACGCTGGGATGACGCGGGCTACGTTGCGATGACGCGGGCCACGCTTGCGATGACGCTGGCTACGCTGGGCGCATGATCACGATCCTGATGACGTGGACGCTGGTCGCGGCGGGCGACACGACACCCTCGACGACGTTTCCCGCGCCCGCGCCGATCGAAGCGGTGCTCCTCGCGCGAGCACCCGCCGCGGGTGAAGCGCTGCGTTGGAGCCCGAAAGGCGCGACGGTCGCGTTGACGCGCGAGGGCGACGCGCTGGCCGGACGGTTCGAATTGGGGCCGCACGGTTCGTCGCCCATCGCCGTGCGGTTGGCGAAGTCGGCGGGCGCGGCGCACTTCGACCGCCTGTGGGTCGACGTCGATCGCGACGGCCGCGCGAGCGACGTGGAGTGGTGCCTCGATCCGAAACCGAACGAGACGCGGGGCAAGTGGTGGTCGAGCTTCCGCGCGAGCATTCCGATCGCGGTGCCCGCCGAGGGATCGTCGTCCGCGACGACACGCGCGTATCCGCTGGCGCTGTGGTTCGTCGAAGACCCGTCCGCACCCGAGGCGGCGCCCACGTTGCGCTGGTCGCGCGAGGGTTGGCACGAAGGCACGGTCACGATCGACGGCAAGCCGGCTTTCGTGCTCGTCACCGAGATGCGCATGGACGGCGTGTTCGATCAGCGCGACGCGTGGGCTTTGGCTCGCGACCATGCCGCGCTGCTGCGCGCCGATCCGCGCGACTTGGAAGAACACGCGTGGCTCGACGGCATCGCCTATCGACCGGTGCGCATCGATCCGCACGGACGCCGCTTGTCGTTCGAGCGCTTCGACCCGGGGTTCACCGAAGCCGAGGAAGCGGCCAAGCGCGACGTGTACGCGCCCGATCGCAACGCACCGCGCGCCCAGACGCCGCTCGCGTTCGGCCACGACTACGCCGCGGCGCTGGCCCGGGCCGCGCAAGAGAAGAAGCGCGTGCTCGTCGACTTCGAGACGACGTGGTGCGGCCCGTGTCAGACGATGAACCAGATCGTGTACACGGCCGACGCGGTCGTGACGGCCACGAAGGACGTCGTGTGCGTGAAGATCGACGGCGACGAGCACAAGGACCTCGTCCAGCAGTACGGCGTGACCGGCTATCCGACGATCGTGCTGCTCGACGCCGACGGCAAGGAGCTGCGACGCGCGGTCGGCTATCGCGGCGTGGCCGCGATGGTCGAGCTACTCAAGCCCTGACGCACCGAGGCCGGCGCGGCCCCTCACCAGGTCCACGCGCGGCGGAGGTTCATACGGAGCCAGGCTCCCTGTGAACTTCACCGCGGAGAACGGTACGACCGCACGTACCATCCGCTGGGGTGAAGTTCACAGGGAGCCTGGCTCCGTATGAACCTCCGCTCTGTGTCAGTAGGCCGAATCGCGATCGCGGCGCACGAGCACCTTGCGGCCGCGAATCGTCGTGCCGCGCAGCGCTTGGATGATGCCTTCGGCGGAGTCCGACGGAACTTCGACGATCGAGAAGCGGTCGGTGATCTGGATCGCACCGATCGCGCCGCCCGAGACGCCGGCCTCGTTCGTGATCGCGCCGACCAAGTCTCCCGGTCGCATGCCGTCGAGTCGACCGGCGCCGACGAAGAGCTTGGCCACTTCGTTGCTGCCGACCGGCGTGAACGACCCTTGCTCGCGCGACCGCGGGCCGCGCGTGTCGGGACGACCACGAGGCGCGAACCCACCACCGTCGCCGCTCGGCACGGGACGGTCGGAACCACGGCGGAAACCGGGGCGTTCCTTGGATCCCGGACGTTCGCGGTACGGCGCGGGCTGGATGGCGATGTCCATCTCTTCCTGCTTCGCGTCCGCCTCGGCGTGGCTGGCTTCGTGCGCCATCTTCAGCGCCGCCGCGGCCACGTCCATCGGATCGAATTCGCTGGAGAGCTCCGCGACGATGCCGCGGAACGAATCGAGCTCGCCCGCGAGGATCGCTTCGCGCAGCGAAGCCTTGGTGAGCTCCAACCGGCGATGACGCAGGTCGGCCACCGTCGGCAGCGTGGCGAGCGCGATCTTCTGTTGCGTGCCCTTCTCGATGTAGCGCAGGAGGCGATGCTCGCGCGGCTCGGCGAACGTGATGGCCACGCCTTCGCGACCCGCGCGGCCCGTGCGACCGATGCGGTGCACGTACGTGTCGGGGTCCGTCGGCACGTCGTAGTTCACGACGTGGCTGACGTGGTCGATGTCGAGTCCGCGCGCCGCGACGTCCGTCGCGACCAACAGGTCGGCCTGACCACCGCGGAAGCGCTTCATCACGCGGTCGCGTTGGTCTTGCGCGAAGCCGCCGTGCAACGCCTCGGCGCGGTACCCGCGCGCGTTCATCGCTTCGGTCAGCTCGTCGACCTCGAGTCGTGTGCGGCAGAACACGATCGTCGACGTGGGTTGCTCCATGTCGAGGACGCGGCCGAGCGCCGTGTGCTTCTGCGCGCGCTGAACCGTGTACGCGACCTGGCGCACGCGCGGCACCGCGCCCGCTTGCGTGCGTTCGCGCGCGATCGAGATGCGCACCGGGTTCTTCAGGTGCTTCTCCGCGATCGAGAGGATGCGCGGGTGCATCGTGGCCGAGAACAACGCCGTCTGGCGGTCCTTGGGCGTGCGCGTGAGGATCGCTTCGAGGTCCTCGGCGAAACCCATGTCGAGCATCTCGTCGGCTTCGTCGAGCACGACGAGCCGCGTGTCCTCGAGGTTCATCGTGCCGCGGTTCAGGTGATCGAGCGCACGACCGGGCGTGGCCACGACGACGTCGATGCCACGACCGAGGACGCGCAGTTGCTGACCGAACGACTGCCCGCCGTAGATCGGCAGGACGCTGGCGTTGCGCGCCTTGCCGTAACGATGGACGGCCTCGGCGACCTGCATGGCCAGCTCGCGCGTCGGCACGAGCACGAGCGCGCGCGGACGGCCGGGCTTGGCCGGCTCGCGCGGGAGGGTCTGGAGCATCGGCAACGCGAACGCGGCGGTCTTGCCCGTGCCGGTACCGGCCTGGCCGAGGAGGTCGCGACCCTCCAGGAGCTTCGGGATGGCCTCGCGCTGAATCGGCGTCGGCTCCTCGTAACCCAGCGCATGGAGCGCGGTCAGGAACTCGGGGGCGATCTGGAGCGCCGCGAAACCGCTCGCGGACGTCGTCGTTTCGTTGGAATCGGTCATGGAGGAATCAGATGGCTGGGCGTGAACCCTCCAGGATCGCACGCCCCAGCCGGTCGCGCGACCCGCAAACTGCGGATGTTCGCTCGAATTGGGTCGAGGGAGGCCGTGAGCGCACCCCGGAGGCTCGCGCGGACGTTTCACGGGCGAATGTAGCCGTGGTGGGAAGGGTCGCGCGCGCCGGATCGTCTCGTCCGCGACCCGTGCGGGACGCTGCGGCACGGGACGCTGCGGACAAGGTCGACGGCAGGCGTCGCGCGGGCCGGGCCAGACGGCGCGAGACGAGGGAAGCGAACCAGGGGCCAACGACCCACGAACGCGAGCCGAGTGGCGCGATGAACGGGTGACGCGGTATGGATGTCACGACGTCGCCGCGGACGCGAGCCGTCGGGGCTCCTCGCGAACCCGAGGCACGGGCACGGGCACGGGCACGGCGAACGACACGAACGAGACGAACGAGACGAACAAAACGAGGAGCTGCATGATCCCGAACTCGCCTTCACCGCGGACGTCGCCGTGGCTCGCACCGGTCGTCGCGTTCGATCTCCTGCCGCCCGGCAGCCGAAGCGTGACCCACACGTTGACGCTCGAACGGTGTCCGGCGTTCGACGCGTACGACTTCGTCGCGGCGCCGGTCCAAGGCTTCGCCGGAGTCACGCCCATCCAACCGGGGACCCCGTTCACGTTTTCTTCCAAGTACGGCACGCGGATCTACGCGCTCGAGAAGGGTGGTTCCCTGCCCGACGTGCGCGATTCGATCGGCAAGATGCGCGAGGCGTACGCCGCCGCCGCGCGCGCGGTCGGCGAGATCCCGGTGCAGGAGTTGCACCACGTGCCGATCGCCTCGCCGGTGGAATCGGCCGACACGTTGCTGCGCGTGGTCGCCGTGGAGAACGGGGTCGTCCGACTCGCGGTCGTCGAGCACCACGAACGCTGGGGAACGTTGCACTCGATCGTGATCGTCGCGCTGGTGGCGGTCGGAGCGTTGGGGCTCGTGGCCTTGTTCCGCGCACGACGACGCCGCGCCGCGGCGGAGGTCGCGTGAGCCCCGTCGTCGTCGAGCTCGTCACGCTCGCGGCGACGTTGGTCGTCGAAGTCGCCGTGGCCGCCGCCGCCGCGCCGCGCGAGTCGCGGCGAGCGATCGTCGTCGCCGTCGTGTGCGTGAACCTCGTCTCGCATCCGTTGGCCGGCGTCTTCCTGCCGATGGGCAACCTGTTCTGGTACTTCCGAGGCTGGCTGTTGGCCGAAGCGCTCGTGATCGGATTCGAGGGGCTGACGGTGCGATTCGTCACCGACGCGCCGGCGAGGCTCGTGTGGCGCATCGTGGTGCTGGGCAACGTCCTCAGCGCCCTGTTGGGCGTCGTGTCGTCGCTGGGGCGCAGCCCGTTCGCATCCGGTTGAGAGCGTCGGGGTGGTGGCGGCCGGTGGCGGTGATCGAGGGTCGCGTCGCACAGGTCGAACGAGGACGAGGACCGGACGCCGCGCTTGGCCTCACCGCGCGCGCTTGCGACGATTCGACGTGCGGCGCGACGATCGCGCTCGAGTGGAGCGACCGACGTGCGAGAGATACGACACCTGACCGAGGACGACGCACGACGCGTCCCGTGGAAGAACGGTCGCGGCACGACGCTCGAGCTGTGCGTCTGGCCGGATGGCGCCACGTTCGCGCGCGGCGACTTCGACGTGCGCGTGTCGAAGGCCGCCGTCGTCGAGGACGGACCGTTCTCGACCTTCCCGGGCTTCGATCGGATCCTGGTCGTCACGTCCGGCGCGGGCCTCGAATTGAAACACGGTGACGATCGCGCTCGCGTGAGGTTGCGGCCCCTCGAGCCGCATCGGTTCCCGGGCGACGTCGCGACGCACGCCACCTTGATCGCGGCCCGCGTGGACGACTTCAACGTGATGACGCGGCGCGGTCGTTGCACCGCGGACGCTCAGGTGTTGCGCCTGGGTGCGCGTCGCGCGCGGGAGAACACCGGCGAGTCGCACACGTTCGTGCACGTTCTCCACGGTCACGTGACGGCCCGCGTGGGTGGCGAGGAGGAGGCGTTCGAGCTCGAGACCGGCCACACGCTGTGGGCGATCGACACGGGGCGCGACGAGGTGATCGACTTCGCGGGACGCGCGGCCGACGCGTGCGTCTTGATCGTGCGCGTCGACTCGTCTCGATTCGACCGATCGTGACGCTCGCGTTCGAGCGGCGCGCGACGTGACGGCGTCCACGAGCCCGTGGACCGTGCTCGATCCGCGCGGGCGATCCCGCGCCCAGCGCCTTCCGCGGTCCTCCGGCTGGCGCCTCGCGGACGAGGCGCCTACTCTATCGGCCCCGATTCGCCGGCTACGTCACGCTGTCCCATACTCCCGGCGATCGCTGGAACCTCCGATGTCCGAAGCACGCATCACACCCCGCAAGCAAGATTACGCCCAGTGGTACCAGGACGTCGTCCGCGAAGGCGGCCTCGCCGAACCGGCGGAGGTCGTCAAGGGTTGCATGGTCATCAAGCCGCACGGTTACGCCGTGTGGGAGAAGATGCAGGCCGACCTCGATCGTCGCTTCAAGGCGACCGGCCACCAGAACGCGTACTTCCCGTTGCTCATTCCGTTGTCGTTCCTGGCGAAGGAAGCGCAACACGTCGAGGGCTTCGCGATGGAGTGCGCCGTCGTGACGCACACGGGTCTGCGCGCCCACGAAGGCAAGATCGAGATCAAGAACGAACTCGAGGAGCCGTACGTCATCCGTCCGACGTCGGAGACGATCATCGGTCACTTCTTCGCGAAGTGGATCGACAGCTACCGCGACTTGCCGCTGCTCATCAACCAGTGGGCCAACGTCATGCGTTGGGAGAAGCGCACGCGCCTCTTCCTGCGCACCGGCGAGTTCCTGTGGCAGGAAGGGCACACGGCCCACGCGTCGCACGAGGAGGCCCAGGAAGAAGTCCAGCGCATGCTCGACGTCTACCGCGATTTCGCGCAGGACGTCATGGCCGTGCCGGTCATCCAGGGCATCAAGACCGTGAACGAGCGCTTCGCCGGCGCGGTCGAGACGCGCTGCATCGAAGCGATGATGCAGGACGGCAAGGCGCTCCAAGCGGGCACGAGCCACGACCTGGGACAGAACTTCGGGCGTGCCTTCAACGTCACGTTCCAGTCGCAAGGCGGCGAACGCGAGTTCGTGTGGCAGACGTCGTGGGGCGTCTCGACGCGTCTCGTCGGCGCTCTCGTCATGACGCATGGCGACGACGACGGCCTCGTGCTGCCGCCGAAGCTCGCGCCGATCCACGTGGGGATCGTCCCGATCTACAAGAAGGACGACGAGAAGGCGCGCATCAACGAAGCCGCGCAGAAGCTCGCCGCCGAATTGCGCGACGACGGCCTCGTCGTGAAGGTCGACGACCGCGACGGCATCAAGCCGGGCGCGAAGTACTACGAGTGGGAACGCAAGGGTGTCCCGATCCGCATCGAGCTCGGCCCGCGCGACCTCGACGCCGGAACGGTGATGATCAAGCGTCGCATCGCACCGGTCGGTCCGGACGGCAAGGCCGTCAAGGAGACGTTGCCGATGGCGAACCTGGGCGTGTCGATCGGCAAGGTGCTCGACGAGTTCCAGAAGTTCCTCTACCAGCGCGCGCTGCAACACCGCGAGGCGAACACGGTGTCGATCGACACGTGGGCCGACTTCGAGAAGGTGTTCGCGGACGACGGTTCGAAGTTCGTGTGGGCCCACTGGGACGGCACGACCGAGACCGAGCTCGCGATCAAGGAAGCCACGAAGGCCACCATCCGCTGCATCCCGCTCCCGGGCCAAGGTCCGGCCGCGGCTCCGGGCAAGTGCGTGAAGACGGGCAAGCCCAGCGCGCAACGCGTGCTGTTCTCGAAGAACTACTGACCGTACCGAGCCCGAGCCGTTGGCTCCCGATTCGCAGGGTCCAACGGAGCGGGCTCGGTAGGTTCCTTCGCCGGCGGGTCAGCCGGCGATGTTCATACGGAGCCAGGCTCCTGTTGAACATCGCGCCGGAAGCCGTGGCCACCTGCGAATTGCCGGCATGCGATGTTCAACAGGAGCCTGGCTCCGTATGAACATCGCCGGCAGCCAGGGACCACGATTTCCCGCTCGCACCGGCGCTGGGAGTCGCGTACATCCGGCGTTCGGGGCGCAAGGCCCCTCTCCGCCTCGGCCCGCACGGAGTTCCCCATGGCGCCCGCCCTCGTGCTGCTCGTTCGTCGCACCCTGCGATCCGGTCTTGGTCTCCTCGTCGCGCTCGCGGTCTCGACGGCCGCGTGGGCCTGGGAGTACCCGAGCAAGAAGCCCGACGCGAAAGCTCCGGCGCACACGTGGTTCGAGGATCAGTCCAAAGGTGGTCTGCGCTACTTGTGGGAGCTGCCCGAGGACTACGACCCGTCGAAGCCGCGCAACCTGACCGTGATCCTGCACGGTTCGAACCTCGATCGTCGATGGGGGCCGGCCAACAACCCGACCGGCGTGTTCCGTCCCGACGACGTCGTCGTCTCCGTCGACGGCACGACTCCGGCGCAAGGCGAGGCTCGCAACTTCCTGGGCGAGAAGAAGGACGTCGAGAGCTTCGCCGCGTTCCTCTCGGAGATGCGCGCGTCGTTCGCGGTGAAGAACGTGTTCCTCTACGGACACAGTCAGGGCGGCTTCTTCGTCGTGTACTTCGCCGGCGAGCACCCCGAGATGGTCTCGGGCGTCGTCGCCCAGGCCTCGGGCGCATGGAACGGTTCGAAGACGACGGGCGCGGTGAAGAAGGTCGCGATCGCGTTCCTGCACGGCACGCTCGACCCGGTGGTTCCGTACGGTCAGAGCCCCGGCGCGCGCGACGCGTACGCCAAGGAAGGTCTCGCGCTCTTGCACTTGCGGCGCATGCAGAACTGGAACCACTGGCCCAACGCCGTGCGTGCGACGGAGAGCTTGGACTGGTGCGAGGGCATGACCACCGACGACGCCGCGACGGCGCTCGAGTGCGCGCGACGGATCCTCGCGCCCAAGAAGTCCGACGAGTACCAGTGGACGACGGTCGTGGGCTTCTCGGGTGCACGTGACGTGCTACGACGCATCGAAGGCAAGGGGCCGGCTGCGTTCAAGTCCGTCGACGCCAAGGTCGCCACCGCGGCCGCCGAGATCGTGAAGAAGATCGAGGAGCACGCCTCCAAGCACGTCAAGGCGCTCGCGAAGGACGTGCCGAGCCGCAAGGAGTTGGCGAAGCCGGGCGAGTGGCTGGGACACTTGATTGCGCTGCGCGAGGACTTCCGCGGCGTCGACGCGGTCGAGACCTACGTGTCGAAGATCGCCTACGACGACGTGCTCGCGAGCCAGTCGAAATCGTCGCGGGCGATCTTCTCGGCGTGGTACGACGAGAAGGACCCGAAGAAGATCTACGAGGCGATCGTGGAGAACATCGAGGAAGCCTTCCTGGTCGAGGGCTACCCGGTCGAACTGGGGAGCAAGATGGACGAATGGAAGAACGACGCGAGGAAGCTCGAGATCGGCAAGAAGCCGTTGGAGAAGTTCGCCGCGTTCGAGGTCTGGCGCAGTGGTTGGAAGAAGGGGCTCGAGCGCTACGAGAAGCTGTGGAACGACTGGAAGGCCCCGTGACTCGCGCGCGATCGATCTCGACGGCCGTGTTCGTCCTCGGGCTCGCGTCGGCGTCCATCTCCTGTGCCTACAGCCGCGAAGGCTGGGGCCGCGGACGGTTCCTGGTCGTCCACGAATCCGCCCAGTTGCAGGTGCGACGCAGCACGATCCGTGTCGACGCGACGACCGGTGACCTGGTGATGAACTGGATCGGAGCCCGCGCGCCCGCCGCGCAGCCGTTGGTCGCGGGATTGAGCGTGACCGTGTTCGAGGACCGCGACGGTGATCGCGCGCCCGATCCGGACGAGATCCGCGCGACGCGACACGCGGACGGTCCGGCCGAGAAGCTGCTCTTCAGCGACGTGCGCGTCGAGGCCGAGGCGTGGCACGTTCCGCCGGGCACCGCGAATCGAACGTCGCGGTTGTCGATGGTGATCGAGACGCGCACGGTCGCCGGCGAGCGTCGTGCAGACATGGTGCCCTTCGCGCCCGATCCTTGAACGAGCGGTTCGTCAGAGCCAGAACCGCAGCTGGTACCAGAACCAGTCGAAGAACTTGCGCAGACGCGGTCGTGCGTCGAGGGCCGCCAGCGTGACTTCACGGCAACGCGCGACGTCGAGGTCGAACTGGTCGGCCAGGCGCTTGCCCAACGTCTCGTCGACGACGACGAGACCGACCTCCAAGTTGTGCATCAAGCTGCGGTGGTCGAGGTTGTAGCTGCCGATCGTCGACCACGTCCCGTCGACGACGCCGAACTTGGCGTGCATCATGCGTTCCGGCCATTCGAAGACGCGTACGCCGCTCTGGATCAGTCGCTTGTGCAGGTGGCGACTGGCGTGCTCCACCGCGCGAACGTCGGAGACGCTCGGCACGATGATCCGCACGCACACGCCGCGCTCGACGGCGTGCCGGAACGCACGACGCAGTCCGAACTCGGGGATGAAGTACGAGTTCATGATGTCGATGCGCTGCGTCGCTTGGCGGATCGCGAACGTGTAGGCGCGGTGCATGCGCCAGCGGTCCTGGAGCCGCACGTTGCTGATCACCTGCGCGCCCAACGCGTTGCGGCCCAGGAAGGGCGCCGGCAACGGCGGCGCGTCATACGGGGTCGCCCCGATCTGGAGCCACGTGTGACGGAACGTCGCCGCCAGGTCGCGCACGGCCGGACCGTCGACGCGCGCGTGCCAGTCGAACCAACCGTCTCCACCTTCCTCCACCGGGAGATTCTCGTCGGTGAAGTTGATGCCGCCCGTGAACCCCACGACGTCGTCGACGACCAGGATCTTCTTGTGGTCGCGCTTGTTCCAACCCCAGCGCGCACGCCACGGAGCGATCGGGTGGAAGCGGTGCACCTCGGCACCGGCGACGCGCATGGACTCGAGGAACGAATCGGGCAACGAGAACGAGCCCAGTCCGTCGACGATCACGCGCACGACGACCCCGGCGCGCGCGCGTTCGATCAAGGCCTCGCGGAACCGATTCCCCGTGCGGTCGTCTTGCCAGATGTACATCTCGACGAGGATCGAACGCCGAGCGCACGCGATCGCTTCGAGCATGGCCGGAAACGCCTCCGCGCCGGATCGCAGGGGCACGATGCGCGTGTAGCGACGCAGTCGCTCCGGCCGCACGACGTAGCGCCAAGCGCCCGCACGTTCGCGTGCTCGCGGTCGGACGCGCCGGAACAGCGCGTCGACGAGCTTGGGCTTCACGAGAGACATGCGCGACCCGGGCGTTTGACGTAGATCACGTCGCCCGTGCGGATCACGCCGCCCGCGACGACGCTCGTCAGCACGCCGCGACCGCGTTTTCCCGTGCGATTCGCACGCGCGACCTTCTTCGACGCCGTGGCCCCGAAACGCTCGTGGAACGACCGACAGGGCCGGTGCGGGTCGGCGGAGACCTCCAACACGGCGTCACCGATGGTGAGCGTCGTCCCGACCGGCAGATTCGCCTCGGACAGATCGAGATCGACGTGCACGTTGTCGCCGCACATGGCCGCGAGTCGTTCGTCGCCCTCGCTCAAGCTCTCGATCACGTGGATGTTGATCAGGCTGACTTGATTGCCCGGTCGATGGTGCGGATCGCGGATCCACCGATCGCCTTCGATGCCGCCGTCGATCGTGAGCCGCATCTCCTCGACGATCTCGCGCGTGCCCTTGTCGGGTCGGACGACGCAGCGCATCACGCGACCTGCGTCCCTGGGGGACGACGGGAGCCGCGCGTACCACCAATCGAATCGGAAGGAGAGGTCCAAGCGTCTCCTCGCGGACCGGGCTCAGCCCAGGTCGCCCAGCCGCGCGAGCACGTCGCTCGCCGCGCCGCTGTCGAGAGAGCGCGCGGCCAAGTCGACGCCTTCGGCCAACGTCAGCACGATGCCCGCCGCCTTGAGGATCAGCGCCGCCGTCAACAACGTCGCGTTGCGCGCCGGTCCGTGTTGCCCCGCCAAGACGGCTTGCGTGGTGTCGGCCACGAACTTGACGAGCTCGGGGTTGTCGCCCGTGCCTTGCCCGTCCGGCGGCGGGCCGAATTGCGGCATGTCCGGCTCTTCCGCGGACATCATGCCGAAGTCCTCGGGCTCGACGTTCAAGGGCACCAAGTGCCGCTCGGCGAGCTCGATGCCGCGCGTGCGTTTCTTCACCGACGGGATCACGCCACCTTCGGGGCCTTGGATCGCGATGCCGCGCGGGTGGCCGAGTCCGTGAATCACTTCGACGGCGGTGCCGAGCACCGGTCCGCCTTGCGCGCCGAGCAGCACGGCCGCGTTCGTGGGCGCGAGCAACTTCTCGACGGTCGCGAGCGGCGTGCGGATCACGACTTCGCTGCGCACGTTCCGGAGCTGCATCAGCGCGGGGAGCATGCCGGAGACCGAACAGACTCCGAAGCGAGTCTTGCCGACCCAGTCCTCGACCTCGCTCGGATCGAACGTCATCGAGACGCCGAGTCCGTCGAGGACGCTCGCCGCGGTGAGACCGCGCTTGGGCGGCACGCAGCGATCGGTCAGGATCAGCACGCGTGCGCCGGCACCGGCCGCGACGAGACCGGCCGCGACCTCGAGCGGAGGCACGTGGTCCATGCCGTCGTGCGGCGGACACAAGCACACGAGGTTCGGCACGTCCTGACACGGGATCCTGGCCCGCGCACGAGCGGCGCGAGCGAAACCCATCAGCTCCTCGACGGTGAGCCCCTTCATCCGCACGAGGACGAGGAACGTCGCGATCTGGATGTCGGACTCCGCGCCCGAGAGGATCGCGTCGAACGCGCGATACGCCTCGTCGTAGGTGAGGTTGCGACTGTCCTTGCGACCCGGGCCTAGGATCCGGATGAGATGGCGCAGGCTCATTGGGCTCGGACGCGGGGGGCTGGACAGCGATCGACAGGATGTCCTAAACCGCGACGGCCGATGCGGTTAGCCTAGCGATCCACGGGAGCGCGAGCAATCGGCGGCCGACGCCCGAAAGCCGCCGGAACAGCACGCCCTCCTCCTCGCGATCCGCCACATGACCCAACGATCGAGCCGCACGGCCAAGCGCGTCCTGGCGACGATCCTGGGCTCCGTGGCCGCGCTGGTCCTGCTCGAGTTGGGCTACCGCCTGTTCCGGACCTCCGCGTTGTCGCCCACGACGAATCCGGCGTACGTCCTTCACGACGATCGGCTGGGCTGGCGGTATCGGCCCTCGGTGCGCGAACGTCACCGCACGGACGAGTTCGACGTCGAAGTGGCCGTGAACTCGAGTGGGTTTCGCGGTCCCGAGTGGGATCTCTCGACCACGGACGGTCGGCGACGGGTGCTCGTGCTGGGTGATTCATTCGCGTTCGGATGGGGCGTCGAGTTCCAGGACAGCGTGTGCGGTCGACTCGCCCTCGAGGAGCCGAGTTGGAAGGTCTTCGACGCGGCCGTGTCCGGCTACGGAACCGATCAGCAGTCGCTGCTGCTCGACGAGTGGATCGACGTGACGAAACCCGACGTCGTCGTGTCGGTGTTCTGCGAGAACGACCTGTTCGAGAACCGCATGGCGGTCACGTACGGCAAGCACAAGCCGTGGTTCGAGCGCGTCGACGACCGGCTCGAGTTGCGCGGCGTCCCGGTGCCTCGCTCGTGGCTCGAACGCACGAGCCAACTGTGGTGCGCGATCGAGAAGAACCGTTGGGAACGCTCGTTCGGCGACGTGCAGCGCTCGCCGGACGAGGAATGGTGGATGGTGCTCGCCCTTCATCGACGCATGAAGGCCCGGCTCGGCGCGGTGCCCTTGGTCGTCGTGTCGTCACAAGAGCGGTTGGCGCGCTTCGCGCAGGACGAAGGCCTCGTCGTCCACGTCGACCTGCGACCCGTCTTCCACGCGACGTCCCCGGACGGTTCGGGCCCTTCCGTTCCGATCCAAGGCCTGCACTTCCCGGTGGACGGCCACTGGACGTCGGCCGGGCACGCACGGGTGGCGACGGCGATCCGGGGTGCGTTGCGGAAGCTCCTGAATTGACGTCGAGGCCCGATCTCCGCGTGGGATCGACGTGGCGTTCGCCACGACGAGCGCCGGTCAGGGCGAGCACGTCAGCGTTCGCTCCTCGCGAGCACCCGCGCGAAGCTCGAGGGTCAGCCTCCGAGCAGGACAATCTCCACGCGCGGGCACGTCCACGTCGATCGGGATTCCGGCCGGAACGGTGAATTCGAGCTGCTGCTCCGTCGCCGCGCCGCCGACCGAGACGCTGCGTCCGAGCTCGGCCCGATCACCGGTGCGCGTCGAGAGTCGGACGACACCTTCCATGTCGGAGGCGCTTCCGAGCCGTTCGTCGTTCCATCGGAGTGTCCAATGCGCCGCGGGCACGAGTTCGACCGTGACCGCGTTCGTGCCCGCGAGCACGCGCTCTCGAACGGGGCCGATCATCGCGTGGCCGGCGTCGCGGACGATCAAGCTCAACTCCCCCGGTTCGGTCGCGAACTCGACGCCGCCAGCACGCGTTCCGTCGAGCGGCCGCGTCGTGAGCCACGCGCCGTCGTCGCGGCGCCAGGACGCCGTCACGTCCTTCGGGTCGACGCG
>Ga0075163_10001512_pt1 | contig 31420 bp, 34 predicted proteins | sample JI1023141ADNA_FD_71478 | JGI IMG/M metagenome (GOLD analysis project Ga0075163, IMG submission 71478) | Wastewater effluent complex algal communities from Wisconsin, to seasonally profile nutrient transformation and Carbon sequestration -... | ecosystem: Engineered > WWTP > Effluent > Algae...
TCGAGCACCCGGCCAGTCGTGCCGTTGACGGTCAGCACCTGGCCCCATCGGCCGTCATGGGCCAGGTCGTGGCGGGTGATGAAGTTCGGATCGATCTGCCCGTCGTCGCCGAGTCGCCAGTCGTCGAGCACCCAGACTTCCTCGCGCACGGTCGTCGGCGCGTCCGAGATGATGAGGACGCCGTGCAAGCCGCGCTCGACCTGCTCACTGCCGCGGAGATGCGGATGGAACCAGAAGGTCCCGGCGTCCTTGGCGACGAAGTCGTAGGTGAAGGTCTCGCCAGGCGCGACGGGCGGCTGGGTCACACCGGGGACCCCGTCCATCACGTTGTCGAGCCGCAGGCCGTGCCAGTGGATCGACGTGGCCTGCGGGAGCCGATTGACGAGGCGGACACGGATCCTGTCTCCGACGTTGGCGCGGAGGATGGGTCCGGGAACCTGGTTGTTGTAGGCCCAGACGTCGAGTTGCTGGCCGTCGAGCATCCGCAGGCGCGTAGGAGCAGCGACCAGCTCGTGGTCGTGGGTCACCCCGGTCTCCGCAGGAGCCTCCCAGGTGGCGCCGGGGACCTGCGCCAGGCGCTTGTGGATCTCCAGGGCCAGGGCCGCGCCCGGGCGCTCGTCTAGGGGTCCAGGGGTACACGCGGACGATGCGAGCAGGGCCCCGATCGCGGCGGTGCACACGTACCGGGGCAAAGATTTTTGGAGAGTCGTGAGGCGCATGGAAGGGTTTGCCGGCTGGTAGCAGGTCGCGTGCCAAGCTGGACGTTCGGCGAATTCAAGCGCGGCGAGTCAAGCTGCCGCGCGAGCTTCAGAATAGTCTCGAAGGGTCAGTTCGCTGCGCCACCGCAGTGTCCCGCGGCGCAGGTGCAGTCGAGGCAGCCGTGGTCTGCACAGGTCCCGCAGGAGCGGACGACCTGCTTCGTCAGCGCCTCGCGAGCTCGAAACACCCGCACCGCGGCGTTGTTGCTGGTGATGCCGACCTCGGCCGCGTAGTCCTTGACGGCCACGCCATCGACCTCGATGCGCCGCAGCGCCTCAGCATACTCCGGCTTGAGGTTGTCGGCGAGCCGGGCGACGCACTGACACACCGCTCCGCGGACCTCGTCGTCTGGCTCCGCCGTGTCGAGCTCGGCCGCGAGCGCGGCGAGCCGCCGGTCGGTGACCTCGTGGCGACGGTGATGGTCGATCACGGCGTTGCGGAGGATCCGGTAGAACCATGCGACCGCCGACTCGTCGTCGCGTAGGCTCTGGAGCTTCCCGATCCCGCGGATGAAGGCATCTTGGAGGATGTCCTCGGCGAGCGCGCGGCTGCCGACCCGGGTCTCCAGGAAGCCGAGGAACTCGCGGTGGTTGGCGACGAGCCGGGCCACGGCCGCCGGTGTGTCGGGGAGTGCTTGCGTGTCCTGGTCGGCGGTCGTCATGGCTGAACCTCGGTCGGGCGTTCACAGTATAGCGTCGCTGCAAGCGCACCTGCCGGCGCTCGCCAACAGGTGCGAGGGGGCGCTCAGGGCTTGGGCTGCACCACGAGCACGCCGCGGATCATGTTCATCCCGCAGCGGAATTCATACTGGCCCGCGGCGAGCGCGGGCAGATCGATGACGACCGGCTGATCGGTCGGCAGCTCGCGGCGGATGTCGAGGCCGGGGAACACGATCTCGCGGGTGCAAGGCGTGTGGTCGCGGCGGATGAAGCGGAGCCGGACGCGCTCGCCCGCGGTCACGGTGATGCGGCCGGGCTGGTAGCCGCCGTCGACGATGACCTCGATTTCGCGCACCTGGGCGCTGTGCTGGTGGGCATCGGCCTCGGCGGTGGACGGAGCGAGCGCCGCGCCGGTCAGCGTGGCGAGCGAGAGGGCAGCGGCGGGGAGGAGGGAGGCTGGTTTGTTCATGGCGTCGTTCCTGTACCGGGCTGACGCAGCGACCCCCCGGGCATTACACCGCCTCTTTTCACCGTGCGGTCGGCTGTGAGCGTCGATACGGACCGCGTGGTCGATATCCGGCGGCGCCGGCCCGGGACCTCGACGCGGTGCTGCTCGCCTTCCTGACAGCCGATCGCGTCGCGTGCGGTTAGCCGTTTAGCCCGGCTTCTCGGCCGCGTCGAGGACCTCCAGGAACGGGCACGGGCAGTCTGTCGCCGCCGAGGCGCAGGCGGCTGTGACTCGTTCGAGCGCCGCCTTGATCTCCTGGAGCTCGGCGATGCGGGCGTTGATCCCGTCCAGCTTGGCACGGGCCCGCCGTTGCACTTCCTCGCAGGTCGTCTCGGCGGAGATCCGCAGGGCGAGCATCTCCCGGATCTCCGCGAGCGAGAAGCCGAGCGCTGCTGTCTGCCGGATGAACGCGAGGCGACGGACGGTGTCGGTGCCAAACTCGCGGAGCCCGGACGGGCGACGCGGGATGCGCCCGAGCAGACCCTCACGCTCGTAGAACCTCACGGTGTCCACGGACACCCCGCTTTGCCGCGCCAGCTCGCCGATCCGCAGCGTCGCGGCGCGCGTCGTCATGCGCGCCTCACTTCGTCAGCCTCGCGGCGACCTGGGCGAGCAACTCGGTCAACTCCTCCTGCTTACCGACGACGTCCACCCGCTCGCGAAACTCCGCGGGGAGCTCGGACGCATCGCCGCGAGGCGGGAGAGTGCCCTTGGCCGCGACGACCACCCCGGCTGCCTGGGCGAGCACGGCCTCCGCTTGCGGCGGACCCGCGTCGGTCCAGACGGCGTCCGGCGGGAAGAACAAATAAATGTCCCAGGCGACCCACCCCTCGACGCCGAGGCTGCGGCCGATATCCCGGCCGAGCCGCGTCTCGCCGTCCCAAAATTGCGGCACGTCGATGCCCTTGAACAGCTCGCTGGCCTCGACCGCGACAGCTCGCTCGTCGCCCCCCAAGATCGGGAGCCACACGACAAACGACCGCCACCGCCCCCCGCTCGCACCCTCGAAAATCGCCTTGCGGACCGCACGGGCCCCGTTTTGGCACGCGCCTCATGAGGGAGAGAGCAACGTCAGGAAGCGAGCCTCGCCGCGGTGCGCGTTGAAGCTGGTCCGCAGCGGGTCGATCGAGGTCGAGAGGTCGACCAGTGCATCGCCAGCGACCGCCGACGCGGGCGCCTGCGCGGGGCTGGGCGCCGCCGGGCTCGCGGTCTCCGTGGTGCAGGCGGCCAGGACTGCGAAGGCGAGAAGGGAGGCGAGGCGGGTCATGGGGGCAAGCATGAACCTCGAGTCGACTCCAGGTTCAAGGGCCAGATCGCTCGCGCCGTGGTGCCTCGCACATCCGCCGGTCGCCATTCGCTTGACTCTGGAGACGGGTCCAGCCGCCATGATATCCGCGTGGACTCCCGCTCACCCTCTCGCGTCGAGCTGCTCTACTTTCCGGGCTGCCCGAACATCGCTCCGGCGCGCGCGCAGCTCCAGCGCGTCCTGATTGAAGCTGGCCTGCCTGCGCAATGGGAGGAGCACGACGTCAGCGCCGACGACGCTCCCCTGCACACCCGAGGTTACGGGTCGCCGACGATCCTTGTCGACGGCCGCGATGTCAGCGGCGGGTCGCCAGTCGAGGGGTCCGCGTGTCGCCTTTATCCGGGCAGCGAGGTGCCGGGGGTGCCTCCGCAGGCTGCGATCCTCGCGGCGCTCCACGCACCACCCGGCTCGGGGGTGGTCGCGGGGGTCGTCACTGCTGCGCCGGGCGTCATCTTGTCGGCGCTGCCGATCGTGGCCTGCCCGTCGTGTTGGCCCGCGTACGGGTCCGTACTCGGGAGCCTCGGCATCCCGTTTCTCATGGACTTCGAGTACCTGCTCCCGATCACCGTGGTCGCGTTGTTGATCGCCCTCGTCGGTCTGGGCTGGCGCGTGGAGCGACGAAGTGACCTCGCTCCGCTCGGACTGGGCGTCGTCGCATCCGCCTGCATCCTGGCGGGAAAATTCGCGTTCGACCTACCGGCCGTGAGCCAGGCCGGCACGATCTTCCTCGTCGGCGCGGTCCTCTGGAACGCCTGGCGCAGGCGAGCTGCGAGGCGAACATGTCGGACGTGCCCATCGCCGGCCGGGCTGTGACGGGCATGCGACGGGACCCTATCGGCGCCTGAGCGTTGCCCTGGCAAAGCCCGCCTGGCAAAGTGAGCGGATGCCCCTGGGACAGACGATCCCCGCGCTCCCGGTCCAGGATATGGCCGTTGCGGTGAAGTGGTACGCGGACAAACTGGGCTTCACCGCCGGGTTTGCCGACCAGGAATTCGCTGTGCTACGTCGAGACGACTCGGTCATCCACCTGTGGCTGGCGGCCGACGACAGTTGGAAGCACCGCACGCTGCTCGGGCAGCGCCCTATCGAGTCGGGCGCCGAGTCGTTCCTCGCTGGCACGGCCAGTTGTCGGATCCAGGTGAGTGGGACCGGGATGCTTGACCGTCTTTCCGAGGAGCTCGCCGCTGCCGGTGTGCTGCACGGGTGTCAGTCGAGCCCCCAGACGACTGACTTCGGAGCGCGTGAATTCCACGCGGTCGACCTCGAGGGCAACCTGTTCGGCTTCTTCGAGTGGGTGGATCCTGCGCCGACGCTCTGATATCGGCCCGCCTACGGCGCTTCTGGCATCAGGTCGTCAAGCCGAGCCTCGATCTCGTCGCGGGCACGGCGAAACCGCGACAGGAACTCTTCGGGACTGATCGACGGGTCCGAGCTGGCGGGATCGTCGATCGGCCAGTGCAGCCGCGTCGCAGCGCCGAGGAACAGGGGACACACCTCTTCCGCGCTCTTGCCATGCGCTGGGCGCCGCCATCGGCATTGATCCGCTCACCCGGCCTCACGAGCACGAGGTCACCGATGGCGAGCGACTCGACGGGCACGTCCTCCTCGAGCTCGCCGCGGATCCGTCGCGCGGTCTTCGGCGCGAGCGCCACGAGGCCACGGACCGCGTCGGACAGCCGCCCCCGCGCCCGCGTTTCCATCAGCTTGCCGAGCAGGACGAAGCTCAGGATCGCCGCGGCGGCCTCGAAGTACAGGTGCGGCAGCATGCCGTGCTCGGCATGCGGGAAAAGGCCCGGCGCGACCAGGGCCACCGTCGAGTAGCCCCACGCCGCGAGCACACCGAGGCTGACGAGCGTGTTCATGTCGGCCGCGCGGTGGCGGAGCGCGACCCAGGCGAGCCGCAGGAAGCGGCGGCCGGGCCCAAACACGACCGGGGTCGCCAGCGCGAACTGCAGCCACCGCCCGAACAGCCCGTCAGTGCCCGGGATGGCGCCGTGCGACATGGCGACGACCAGCAGCGGCACGCTCAGCGCAGCGGCGACGATGAAGTCTCGGCGCATCGTCCGCTGCTCGTGCGCCTCGGCCTGCGCCTGTGCCTCGGCGCGGGCGCCTGCATCGACGCGCGGCGAGACCGGCGCAGACGCTTGTGGCACCTCGTAACCGGCGCCGCGGATCGCGTCGGCGAGCGCGTCCGGGTTCGTCTTCGTGGGCTCGTAGCGGACCGTGGCGCGGGCGGTCACGAGGTTGACGGTCGCCTCGGTGACGCCGTCGACGGCCCGGAGCGCCGTCTCGATCCGGCGCACGCACGAGGCGCAGGTCATGCCCACGATCGGCAGCTCCGTGGTGACGGCCTCCTGCGCGCGCGGCACCTCGTAGCCTGCCGCCTCGATCGCCTGCGCGAGCGCCTCGGGGGTGGCGGCCGCGGGGTCGTAGGAGACGCTCGCGCGCCTGGTCACGAAGTTGACGTGGGCGTCCTGGACGCCCGGGGTGGCCTTGAGCGCGCGCTCGACACGGAGCACGCAGCTGGCGCAGGTCATGCCCTGCACGGGCAACTCGCACTGAGCCTCCTCTGGGGCGTGGACGGTCGAGAAAGCTACTGCGGTGGTGGTCGACATGGGGTCTCCTCGGGGCCTGTGGTGGCCCTGGAAGCTGACGCGGAGGGCCTCCCGGGCTTACACCTCCAGGCGGGACGCCCCCTGGCAGCAGGTCGGCCTGGACCGCTCGCGCACCGCGCGCAGATCCGATACCCTGTCGCTACATCATGGCTGACCCGGCCCCAGACCCAGGCGAAGAGGCGAGAGCACCCCGCTGGGTGAAGATATTCGGGATCGTCTTCGCGATTCTGGCCCTGCTGTTCGTCGTCAAGCATCTCGCTGGTGGGGGCTTTCAAGGTCACATGCCCGCCCACAAGGCCGCGGAGCCCGGCGCCCAACAGCCATGACGATGAGCCCCGGCCTGCGCAAGCTCGCGCTGACCGTGCATGTCACGGTCTCGGTCGGGTGGTTCGGCGCGGTCGCCGGCTTCCTCGCGCTCGCGGTCGCCGGCCTGATCAGCCAAGACGGCCAGACGGTACGCGGCTCGTACGTGGCGATGGACTTGGTGACCCGCTTCGTCATCGTCCCGTTTTGCCTCGCCTCGCTGCTCACCGGGGTCGTGCAGTCGCTGGGCACTCCGTGGGGCCTGTTCCGGCACTACTGGGTCGTGATCAAGCTGCTGTTGACGGTGCTCTCCACCATCATCTTGCTGGTTCACACGCAGCCGATCCGTTACCTCGCCGAGGTCGCCGCCGCGGCGGCCCTGTCGAGCGTTGATCACCGCGACCTGCGGATCCAGCTCATCGCCGACGCCGGTGCGGCCCTCGCGGTGCTGCTCGTCGCCACAGTTCTCGCGGTGTACAAGCCGCGCGGCACGACCCGGTACGGCAGGCGCAGGCAGCAAACGCAGCGCGCCGTGCCGGCCTCGTAGGCGTGCACCTGAGCCATCCAAGTTTCATTTCCGACTGCATCAACTCACTTCTCATTCACTCCCGGAGCTTTTTATGGCATTTCTCGGTCTCTTCGTTGGCATCGATCGCTACGTCTCGCCGGACATTAGCTGGCTTAGCTGCGCGAGCCGTGATGCCACTGCATTGCATGCTCTCTTTACGGACACACTTGGGTCCGGCGGTGTCCAGCTGACGGACGATAAGGCGACACGGTCGGGAATTGACCGAGAGTTTCAGCGTCTCTTGGCCGCTGATGAGGATGACGTGGTCGTGATCGCTTTCTCTGGCCACGGCACCGATACCCACGAACTTGTCACCTACGACGCTGATCTGTCCAACTTGGCAGGCACTTGCATCCCCCTAGAGACTCTGACTTCCTGGTTTAAACAGATTCCCGCCCGGCGGCTACTCTGCGTGCTGGATTGCTGTTTTTCCGGCGGCATGGGGGCTAAGGTTCTTCACGCCCCGGCCATCTCACGGTCAATCAACTCGGCCGCCAGCCTCCTGGATCAGATGTCCGGGGACGGGCGGCTCATCTTCACAGCGTCGAAAGCCACAGAGGAGGCGTGGGAGCACCGCCTGCATGGCCATGGGTTCCTGACGTACTACCTCCTCGAGGCGCTCCAAGGAGCGGCCGAGATCCGCCAAGGTGAGAAGATCGCAGTGTACCGCTTGCTGGAGTACGTCACGCAGCGGGTAGTCGCGGCGGCGGCAAAAATCGGACAGCCTCAGCACCCGACGCTGCGCGGGCAGATTGACGGGGAACTGACCTGGCCTGTGTTTCGTCCGGGCGCGAGCTACGCGGCGGCATTCCCGGAGCGAGTCGTTGGCCCGGTTACTGAGGACGTGCACAGCCTAAAGGCTCGTGGCTTCCCTGAGCACGTGGTGGACGGCTGGGCCCAGGTCATCCCATCCTTGAACCGGCTGCAACTTGACGCGATCAACGAATACGGGCTGCTCGATGGAGAGCATCTGGTCGTCTCAGCCCCGACGTCATCGGGTAAGACGATGGTCGCCGAGTTCGCAGCCCTCAAAGGCGCCATCGATCGTAGGCGCGCTATTTTTCTCCTCCCTCTTAAGGCACTAGTCAACGACAAGCAGCGCCAGTTCGCTGCCACGTATGGACCGGCAGGGCTGCGAGTAATTCGAGCCACGGGCGACTATACGGCCGATAACGCCGATTTGCTGCGCGGGCGCTATGACTTATGTCTGATGACCTACGAGAAGTTCGCCAACCTCGTTCTGGCCGCGCCCCACATCCTTCGCCAGGTCGGCACGGTCGTAATCGACGAGGTCCAAATGATCGCGGACCTCTCGCGTGGCGCTACTCTGGAGTTCATTCTGACTCTACTTAGGATCCGTCGACGCCAAGGGATCGAGCCCCAGATCGTCGCACTTTCTGCGGTGATCGGGGATACCAACGGGCTGGAGCGATGGCTGGGTGCACGCCTCCTGCGGCGAACCGAGCGGCCGGTGCCTCTTGACGAGGGGGTACTCCTGGCAAACGGCACGTTCCGGTACATCGACCCAGATGGCGAGGAGAAGAGCCTGCCAGGGCACATCCAGCGGACCCGGGGCGACGGAAAGCACCGCGACTGGGTGATCCCGCTGGTAGCGAAGCTAGTCGCTGAAGGTAAGCAAGTCATCGTTTTCCGTGAAACGAAGGGAGAGGCGCGGTTCTGCGCGGAGTACCTTACCGAGGCTTTGGGGCTGCCACCGGCTCAGGAAGCTCTTGCGGCACTGCCTGCCGGCGACCCATCGCGCGCCTCGCATCAGCTTCGGGAGGCGCTCCAGCGAGGAGTGGCATTCCACATCTCCGATCTGACGCCCGAAGAGCGCACTGTTGTCGAGACCCACTTCCGCGCTCAAGGGAGCACGTTGCGCGTCATCGCGGCGACTACCACACTAGCCATGGGGGTCAATACACCGGCCTCCGCTGTGGTCATCGTGGGTCTAGAACATCCGCAAGAGCAACCTTACTCCGTCGCCGAATATAAGAATATCGTGGGCCGTGCTGGAAGGCTCGGCTATTCCGAGCGAGGTACGTCTTATCTCGTGGCCACGACCGTGCAGGAGGAGCACCGGTACTGGGCACGCTACGTACGAGGTGTGCCCGAAGACCTCCAATCCCAATTCTTCGCGCGCGATACGGACCCCCGCTCACTCATTCTTCGCGTTCTCGTCGCCGCGCGCACTTCGAAGGTCGACGGCATGACTGCGGAGGACATCGTCGAGTTCTTAGAGGGCAGCTTCGGCGCGTTTCAGCAGCAGCACTTAGCCGCCAGCTGGCAATACGATCGCGGACGGCTTCTTGCAGCGCTGGGCGACCTGAAATCTCACGGCCTCGTCGAGCACGGTGACGGAAGCGGCTACCACCTTACCGAGCTGGGGCGCGTGGCTGGAGAAAGCGGGCTCCTCGTAGAGTCCATGATCCGCATCGTTGCAGCGCTGCGGTCGGCAGCACCGGATCGGCTCAACAACGCGACGATTGTCACCGCTGCTCAACTGACGGTAGAGCTGGATGACGTACATTTCCCCATCAACAAGAAGAGCACCCAAAAGGAACCTCAGACCTGGCTCTTCGAGCTGCAGGGCCAGAATGCGGCCCAGTCGGTCCTGAACATGCTGGGCCGCGCCGTCGCCGAGCAACATGTGGCCGCAGCGCGGGCGAAGAAGGCAGTTGCGTGCCTGCTGTGGATGTCAGACCGTCCACTTCTCGAGGTCGAACGAATCTTGACGCAGTTCGGTGGGGGCGGTGGAGGCGCCGCCGGTGCGATCCAGGCGGTCACGAGTCGCACGTGCGATGTCCTGCCCACCGTTGCCAGGGTCGCCGAAATCCTCCATCCCGGCCTCGATCTGGGAGAAAAACTCAGGCTGTTGATGGTGAGGCTCGAGGCTGGTGTCCCCTCGGCACTCGCGGAAGTGGCGGCGCAGACAGGAACCCTCCTGGGCCGCGCTGACTACTTGCGACTCTTGGGCGCAAAAATCACAACCATTGCTGCGGTAGCTGTGGCCACCGACGAAAAGTTGTTGGAGTGCGTCGGCGGCAGCGCCGAAAAGCTGAGTACCCTCCGCCGCGCGGTCGAGGATGACCGCCGTACCCAAGCCGCCAAGGTTCCCATGAGACCGATTCTGCCGCCACCCGAGGATTGAACGCGTCCGGAGGTGTAATGCCGGCTCCGGGGGTGCGTCAGCCCGGGTGAACGAGGAGAATGCTGATGCGCTCATGGTTGAACGGCACGCGCCCGGTCGCGCTGTCCCTGATAGTTCTTGTGCTCGGCACGCTGCCCGGCTGTGCGAGCCGGACGGTACCCACACGGTTCCCGCCGACCTCGGCGTCGTCGCCGGCCGCCCCGCCGGCCGACGTGCCGGTGGTGACCGGCGCCCTCACCGAGGAGCCGCCGCTGCCGGGACAGCCCGCGACGCAGTGGCCTGGGCTTCAGCCCGACCAGGGCAAGCAGCAGCCCGCCGGACACGGAGGGCATCATGGCCACTAAACGACCCCTACTTGGAGCGTGGCTCACCGCTGCCTCCGTGTTCCTGGGTGGCTGCCTCTCGTCCTCGGTCGCCGCCGACCTCGCCGACGTGCGCGCTCGGACCAACGTCCCCATGCTCGCCGACATCGCAGACCTCACCGTCGATCCGGACACCGCTGACGACGCGCGTGCTTTGCTCGAGGCTCCGCTCGACGCCGACACCGCCGTCCGCGTCGCCTTGCTCAACAACCGCGCCTTGCGGGCCCAGCTCCGCGAGCTGGGGGTCGCGCGCGGCCGGCTGATCCAGGCGCGCCAGGTCGCCAACCCGCGCTTCGAGGTCGAGTCGCTACCCGAGCGCAACACCTCCTTCGAATTCAGTGTCGAGTACGACCTGACCTCGCTCGTGCTCGCGCCGCTGCGGGCCAAGGCTGCCGCCGCCGATCTCGAGGCCGCACGACTCGAGGTCGCCGGGGACGTCGTCCGGCTCGGCTACCAGGTCCGCAGCGCCTTCTACACGCTGCAGGGGGCGGTGCAGCGCCTGGCGATCGCCCAGCAGGCGCTCGATGCCTTTGCGGCGAGCCGTGACGCCGCGGCCGCCCTGCTCGAGGCCGGGAGTATCCCGGCGCTCGACGCCTCGTCGCAGATCGCCGCCTTTGAAAAGGCCCGCGTCACCGTCGCCCGGCTCGAGCTCGAGGTCGCCGCCCGGCGCGAGGGCCTGCACCGTCTTCTCGGACTGCATGGCCAGGACACCCGGTGGGAGATCAGGGGCGAGCTGCCGCCGGTACCGGATCAGCTCCCGCTTGCCGATGGGCCCGAGACCCGGGTCGTGCAGGCCAGCCTGGAGCTCGCCTCGATGCGCAGCCGGCTCGAGGCGATCGCCCGCCGCACCAAGCTCTCGCGCACTCAGGGCTGGCTACCGGAGATCGACGTAGACATGCACGCCCTGACCGGCAACCCCGAGTCCGGCGCCGTCAAGGGCCCGGTCCGTGTCGGCGCCGGCGTCAGCCTCAGCGTCCCGCTGTTCAACCAGCAACGCGGCACCACCCGCGCCCACGAGGCCGAGTTCGATGCGTTGATGGAGCGCTACCACGGCCTGGCGATCGACCTGCGCTCCGCGACGCGCGAGACGCTGAGCCGCGTGACATCGGCGTATTCGCGCGCACGGCAATACGAGCGGGTGATCTTGCCGGCGCAGCGCCGCGTCGTCGAGGAGACCCAGCTCCAGTACAACGCGATGCAGCTCGGCGTGTTCCAGCTCCTGCAGGCGCGGCGTGAACAACTCGACGTCGAGCTCGCCTACGTCGACACCCTGCGCGAATACTGGAGCAGCGCTGCGGCGATCGACACGCTGCTCGCAGGGCACCGCGTCGACATCTCCGATGACACCGGAACCACCACGATGAGCGCGGGCAGCGAGCCCGCCGGAGGCCACTGAAATGATCCGCCGTTCCTTCTTGCAGCTCGGGAGCGCCGCCGCCGGCGTCGCGCTCGTCACCCACGCCACGAAGACCCAGGCCGCCGAGGCGCCGCCCGGGCACGCGCCCCAGGCTGTGCCTGCGATCGCCCCGGACACCCCAGCCGCGCGTAGCCCCGTGGTCGCTCCCGGCGGCCAGGTCGCCGTCGTGACACCCAACGGCTCCACCCTGCCGTGGCGCCTGGTCGGCGGCGTCAAGGTCGGCCACCTCATCGCCGAACCCGTCGACCACGAGTTCGCCCCCGGGCTGCGCGCGCAGGTGTGGGGCTATAACGGCGGCACGCCCGGCCCGACGATCGAGGCGATCGAGGGCGACCGCGTCCGCATCTACGTCACCAACCGCCTGCCCGAGCCGACGACCGTGCACTGGCACGGCATCATCCTGCCGAACGGCATGGACGGCGTCGCCGGCCTCAATCAGCGGCCGATCGATCCCGGCGAGACCTTCGCGTACGAGTTCACGCTGCGCCACGCGGGTACCTTCATGTATCACCCGCATTACGACGAGATGACCCAGATCGCGCTGGGCATGGTCGGCATGCTGATCGTGCACCCGAAGCGCCCGCCGGGTCCGCGGGTCGACCGCGACTTCGTGCTGATGACCCATGAGTGGAAGCTCAACGTCGGTGCGAAGCGCCCCGACCCCAACGAGATGAGCGACTTCAACGTGCTCACCTTCAACAGTAAGTCGTTCCCGGCGACCCAGCCGCTGCTGGTCGGCCGCGGCGAGCGCGTGCGCATCCGTCTCGGCAACCTCGGCCCGATGGACCACCACCCGATCCACCTGCACGGCCTCAACTTCAAGGTCACCGCGACCGACGGCGGCTTCGTGCCCGAGTCGGCGCAGGTGCCCGACACGACCGTGCTGATGCCGGTCGGTAGCACCCGCGTGATCGAGTTCGTCCCCGACGAGCCCGGCGACTGGGGCATGCACTGCCACATGACGCACCACGTGATGACGCAGATGGGCCATGGCCTCCCGCCGATGGTCGGCGTCGACACGAAGAAGCTCGATCACCGCATGAGCCGCGTGATGCCCGAGTACATGACCATGGGCACGAAGGGCATGGGCGGCATGGGCGAGATGGAGATGAAGATCCCGCACAACAGCCTGCCGATGCGCGGCGGCCCCGGGCCGTTCAGCTACATCGACATGGGCGGCATGTTCACCGTGCTCAAGGTCCGTGACGACCCCGCCGCCGCGCCGAACGCCTGGTACCGCCATCCGGCCGGCACCGTCGCCGGACCCGCGAACACGGCTCGCATGGCCGCCGACGGCATCGACCCGGCCGCAGCCAGCCGCCGGTGACACTGTAATCCAGCCCGAACTCCTGCGTCATCCATGTGCGAGGCGGCAAACGACGCCGCTCGTGAAAGAAGCCACCATGAACACGAACACCGAAACCCTCCTCGACGTCGCCGGGATGAGCTGCGGCTCCTGCGTCCGTCGCGTCTCCAACGCTCTGAGCGGCCTCGCTGGCGTCGCCGCGGTCGATGTCCGTCTGAAGGACGGCAAGGTCCTCGTCCATCACGACCCCGCGCAGACCTCGGTCGACACCCTGGTCGCCACGCTCAACAAGGCCGGCTACGGCTCCAGCCTCAGCGCCGCCGCTTGAGGAATTCCGCGGAGGAACGAACATGTCGCGCATGACCCTCAAGAGAGCTCTCCTCGGTGCTGTGACGCTCGCGGTCGTCGCGGCTGGCGCGTCGACCGCTGTCCTCTACGGCGGGATGATCAACGTCGCGGCGACGGATCGTCACTGGTCCGGGACCGAGTGGGCGCTGCACACGACGATGGAAAACTCGGTGCGCCGCGCTGCGCGAGGCATTGTCCCTCCTGACGGCATCGACCTCCGCGATCCGGCGCTGGCCGAGCGGGCGTTTGGCCACTATAGTGTGGCCTGCACGACATGCCACGGCGCGCCGGGAGTCGGTGCGTCTCCCTGGATGATCACGAACCCCCCGTCACCGCTGCTCGTCGAGACTGCCGGGAAGTGGAGCGACGGGGAGCTCTACTGGATCGTGAAGCACGGGATCAAGATGACCGGCATGCCCGCGCTCGGGCCGACCCACGCCGACCAGGATCTCTGGGCGATCGCCGCGTTCGTGCGGCAGTTGCCGACGATGACCTCCGAGGAGTACCAGGCGATGTCCAAGCGGCACGAGGAGAGGAAGCACGCCGAACACGGCGCGCACGCACACCACGACCACATGTGACGCAAGGCCCTCTGTCCGATAGGTTCAGCATATGTCCTCCCAGCGACCAGCACCCGTAGCAATGGACGTGTCATATCGCGGCGCCGACGCCTGGCCGCTGTACGCACACACCTTCGGGGCCGGGCCCGCAATTATGTTGCTGCACGGCGGCGGGCCGGACCATCGCAGTCTGCTCCCGTTGGCCGAACAGCTCTCGGACGCGTCCACGGTCGTGTTGCCTGACCTGAGAGGCTTCGGTCGGTCGGTGTGCACCGATCCAGCGTGCTTCACCTGGGCGCGGTACACCGCGGACGTCATCGCCCTCATCGACCACCTGGGGCTGCACAAGGTAAGTCTGGTCGGCACCGGCATGGGCAGCACCATCGCGCTGCGCGTGGCCGCTGCCCACCCGGACCGGGTCAGCGCGATGGCGCTGATCAGCGTCGAGGACATCGAGGACGACGAGGCCAAGGCCGCCGAGGTCGCCTTTTTCGAGGCATTCGCGGCGCGCGTGGTGGCGGGCGGCCCACAGGCGGCATGGGGGCCCGTCCTGCCTGCCCTGGCGCCCCTGATCGGCGCTCTCGTTCGGGAGGCCATCCCTCGCTGCGACCCCGCCAGCCTCGCTGCGTTCTGCGCGATCGGCTACGACCGCGCCTTCCGCAGTGTCGACGAACTGCGTTCGATCGACGTGCCAGCGCTGGTCGTGCCGGGAGACGACGCGCGTCATCCCTCCCGGTTCGCGGCCGAGGTGGCCCGTGCGCTGCCTCGCGGGCACCTCGCATCCGCCTGCGTGTCCGCCGAGCTGCGCACCGCCGATGATCTCGGCGAGGCGGTAGGCCCGGAGATACGACGGTTCCTCGCCGCCCATAACGCCTCGTCTGGCTGAGCCAGGGCCAGGGCCAGGAACACGCTCAACGGCGTCTGGCACGGGTCTTGGTCAATTCGTTCGGCGCGCCGCTCGGCCAGCGCACGAGCGTGGGCCGTCGCCTGCGCCCTACTGTAGCCCACAACATTTCTTGTATTTCTTGCCGCTGCCGCATGAACACGGCTCGTTCGGACGTGGCTTTGAGCGCGGCTTGGGGCTCGGGTAGCTTGGTCCAGCGTCAATCTTGACATGGGCGGGTTGTAGAGAAAGAAGCGCCGAGACCAGCGGAGTTTGATCGACTCCAGCGTACTCTGTCGAAAATGTCGCGGTGCGCCCCTTGTTGTCGAACTCGGCAGCAAAGATAGGCGCCCCTTCGCGGTCGAAGACAGAGCAACTGAGCGAACCGGCGTCAGAGAGCTGACCGAAGATGTCGCGAAGGGCGTCAGCGGTCCCTGGCGTCAACGGTCGAGGCCCGGTGTAACCGTAGTCGTCCAGGTAACTCCCGAGGCTGACGATGAGCACCTGGCCAAACGCCGCGTAGGCCCGGCGCAGATCGAACGGATCATGGTGGCTGAAGAGAACGCGCCCCGCGATACGCTCGAACAGATTGAGCCACGGTTCGACGATGGCACCTGGGTCTTCGCTGGACTTGCCGAGCAGATCAAAATATTCCAAGCCCTCGGCCGAAGCAATCTCGCCGTACCCCTTTCCAATTTTTCTCGCATAGGATTCGGCGCGTCCTACCTGGAATCGCCATGACGTGTCTTGCGGCGAAATCACAGTCAGAGGAGGGTCATACCCGGTCCGCACCCCATCCTGGAACCTAACTGTGATGGTGTGTCCATCGTTGTCACTCGCTTCGACCGTGACCTCGGGGCCCTCGGCAATCTGCGTGAACAGCTCATGCATAGCTTCGTATTGGCCCCCGTCGCCCTCACCGAGCTTCTTGCCCGCGTCGGCAAGCTCCCGTGTGATCATCATCCCGACCAAGCAAAGGCCTTGGCGAATGTGCGGCGGATCGTTGTCGAGTAGTACGCGCTTGCGTACGTGGTCAAAGAACGTAGCGAGGTCCGGTCCTGGCCTGCGAAAGAGCTCATGCCACTGGGCGAGGTAGGCGTGAACGAGCTGCTGGGTGCGACCGGTGAGATGCATGGGATAATTTGAAGGCCAACGGCCGAGCCCGTCAAGTCCGCCGCCGTCGAGCTACGCCGCGCTGCTGACCAACGTTTCGAGGACCCCTGCCGCAGGTCTTGTGCACGGTAGCGCGCCCCGCTACGCTTCAGGGATGAGCAAGGACCCCCAGCGCCTAGCCTTCCTCGCCGTCACCCTCTACTTCGCCGGATGTGGCACCAGCACCGAGCCGGACACCAGCACCACGGGGGACTCGTCTACGGGCGCGACGACAAGCGCGTCATCCGGCACCAGCGAAACGGGCGCGCTTCGTGTCTTGGGCGAAACCTGCGATCCGAACAAGGGTGACGACGAGTGCGCGGAGGGCTTGTTCTGTGACTTCCCCCAGTGCGGAGGCGATGAGATTACGTATTTCGGGTTTTGTTCTCCCATCGGCTGCGCAACAGACGACGACTGCGCGACCGTCGACGGGCACAAGCAGGTCTGCCGAAAGTATGAAGAGCCGGGCTTCACCGCCTCTTGGTGTCTTTGGATGTGTGAGACGGACGCGGACTGTCCCGACAGCCTTGTCAGCAATCTGTCCTGTGGGCCATACGGGATGAATGAGCACACGTGTCAAACCCCGTGCCCTCAGTCATCATGAGCCCGGCTCGCCTGGTGCACGCCGGACTGGCGATTAGCTGCCGGTGAGTCTGACGCCGACGACGCCAGTGATCTCCTCGCCTTTGGCGAAGCGGAGCCCGGACACCACATCGGCGGCGCATTGGTCTCGCGGCAGCACGGCAGGGCCCCCGTCCAGACTCTCGAGCTTCGCCCGCCCGTTGGCGACCCGTAGGCCCAACGAGATAAAGTCGTCGCTCGAGCATGGGCGCAACGCCGCCGCCCTCGCCCTTACTGCTTTTTCCACCTTGGTCCAGGTGACAACGACCGGCCGCGACGCCGAGGGCTTGGTGGAACCTGGCTTCGCGGCGGTCGATGCCGCCGTGGGTGTCGGCTCTGGTCCGGGTGGCGGCACAACGATCGGCGTGCCGCTGGGTGCCGCCATGCCGGACGCCGGCAGCAGTCCCGTTTCGAGCTGTCGAGCGACAGGCGGCTCCGGCTGCTGCGGCGCAGCGACGGAACCTGGCTTCGCGGCGGTCGAGGCCGCCGTCGGTGTCGGCTCTGGTCCGGGTGGCGGCACAATGGGCGAGGCGTCGGCCAGGTTGGCCAAGCTGGCGAAGGTTGCAAGCCCTGCTGCCAGGCCCATGCCCGCGATGCTCGCCCAGAGTGGCACGCCTCGCTTGATCGGCGGGATCGCCAAGACGCTGCGAATTGCGGTGATCATGTCCGCGGCGGTGGGGTAGCGCTCATCGACCGGGGCAAGCGCTCGCATGACGACGTCGCTGACATCCTGGGGGATCTTCGCCACGAGCAACGCGGGCGGTGGGACCCCGTATGGGTCTTCCAAGTCGCCCATGTCCACGTCCCGCATGGTCATGAGCGTGTACATCATTGCTCCCACGGACCACAGGTCCGCCCGGTGATCACTGGCCTCCGCGTTCATGATCTCCGGCGCCGTGTAGTAGGCGGTGCCGCGACCTTCGAGGGCCATGGTCGGTCCGCCTGAGACGGCCGAGCGAGGCGAGCGTGCCCAGGCACACCCGAGGTCGCAGAGGCGAACCTCGTCGCGGCCGCCGTCACGCTCGCGCCACAGGCAGTTGTTGAGCGAGACGTCCCCGTGCACGACGCCGGCGCGGTGCAACGTGTCGAGGGCGTAGAGGACCTGCAGCGCGAGCTCGCAGGTACGCCGCGGTTCGACGCGGCCGAGATCGGCCAGCACGCTGAGCGGGTGGAAGCCCGGCAGGTAGTCGTAGACGATGAAGTGGCGGCCCTCGTCGACCCCGAAATGTACAGCGTGGACCAGATGCGGGTCTCGGATGCGGGCGGCGAGTCTGCCCTCCTGGTGGAAGTAGGCGAGGGCCTCCGGGTCTTCTTCTCGGCCGGCGTCCATCAGCTTGATAGCGACGGCCGCCTTGGTCACGAGGTCACGGGCCCGGAAGACACGCGCTGTTCCGCCAGCCCCAAGCATGGCTTCGAGTTCGTAGCGGCCCTCCAAGAGATCGCCTGCGCAGGACATGGCTCAAGCCTAATCCTCGTCGGCCTCCTCGGGATCATTTTCCGCGTCAGCCTTCGCGGCTGCCGGAGCGTCCCACGGCTTGGACTTGATGTGCTCGGCGATCCCGTCGAGCGACCAGCCGTCGTCCCTGAGCCGGCGAGCCAAGTCAGCCCGAGGGACGGCTGATGGGGGGTACTTCGCCATGTTGCCGCGCCCGCGAAGCGACTCGACCGGCGGTGGCAAGATTCCCCGCCGGACCCAGTCTCGGAGGGTCACGAAGCTGACGCCGGCCGCCTCGGAGACCTCGCTGGCCAGCACGAACGTCCGACGGGGTTTTGGAAGCCGGGCCGGCACGGGCGGCACTCTGGCGGAAAGTGCCCGGCCTCGCACCATCTTTCAGCTTGCGATTTTTAATGATTTTCTTATGATTTCGCCATGGTGGACGCGCCCGGCCCGTCATCCCACGTCCTCGACTTGATGTGCTCGGCGATCGCGTCGAGCGACCATCCATCGTCGCGGAGGCGACGGGCCAGGTCGGCACGAGGAACGGCGGACAGCGGGTATTTCGCGATGTTGCCGCGCCCGCGGAGGGACTCGACCGGTGGCGGCAAAATGCCCCGGCTCACCCAACTCCGAAGAGTAACAAAACTAACGCCCGCAGCTTTTGCGACCTCGGTCGCGAGCGCAAACGTCCGGCGCGGTTTTGGCGTCCTACGCGGCAAGGGGGCAGTCTAGGCCGAAAATGCCCACGCCTGCACCATAAAATGAGCCTTGCGATTTTTAGAGATTTTCTTATGCTTTTATCGGAGGGTAAACTGCCATGTCCCGACGAAGTAGCATCGAAGTTGCCGCATTCGACCCTGAAACCGCTCGTTACGTTGTACTAGGTGGAGACGGCTCGTTCCCCGACCCGCGGAGTGCACAAGCTGCTGGCTACCTGGTGCTGCGTGGTCCGCTCACCACCGCCGGCGCCCTCACGCTGTCCCCGGACGGGGTTGTGGAACGTCCAAAGCCTCCCCTCGTGATCTCCAACGTCGAGGGCACCGAGTACCGACCCCCGCCACCGAAGCCGGTGCCACAGCGACCACGCAACGCCCGTCTGATCAGGAGGGCCCGATGAGCGCCTCCCGCCAAGCCCGGCTGATCCCGGCGTCGGCACTGACGCCTGGCCTCGCCACCATCATCCTGCGTCTCCCCGGTCGGACCATCCGAAGCTGCGTGCTCATGGTCCAGGCGCAGCCCCACGGCGTTGTGCAAGTCGCGTTCGCCTCTGGCGACGTGCTGACGTTGTCGGCGCGGACCGTGGTCGGCTGCATCGAGCAACCCGCCCGATCAAAGCGTCAACCACCGCGAACCCGCAACGCTTCGTGAAGGGGGATCTCAAAGTGGCACCCACGATCGACTTCACCGAGCCGTTGCCGTTCTTTCACCACCACGCGAGCGAACGGGTCCTCTACGTCGCCCACGGCCCTTCCCCTTCGCCCCTCGTCTTCTCCATCGCGGACAAAGATCTCTTGCGGCACGAACTGATCTGCCGCGCTCCCGTCTTGACGGACGCGACCCACCCGTTCGGCAAGTCGACCGGGGTCTCATCGCTCGTGGAGAGGCCCGTCCGCCGTGGCCTGGCCGAGGCCGAGGTCTACGATCCCGGCGGGTTGCAAGACACCCTGGAGCTGTGGCGGGACTTCTGCGACGCCGTAGCCGAGCGCCTTCAGACCGGCGAAGAACTCGAGCCCGCACTGGCGATGACGTGGGTTCTCCAGAACGCGCACGACATCGATCTCAATGATGAGCCCGCCAATTCGGCCGCGGTGCCGAACCCCCATGGGGCTGCATGAAGGCAAGCAAAACGTCGGTCACACTGCCCGATCTGAACCTCGCAGAGGCCGAGCGTCATCTGTGCGAGCAAGCCCTGAAGCGCACAGACTCGCTGATCGAGGCCGCCGAACTGCTCGGCACCAACCGCCACGCCCTGCGGCGCCTGATCGCCAAGCACAACATCGAGTGGTGGCCCTACGCCCAGCAACAGGAGCGCTGGACGGAGCCTCGCCAGCAGGCCCGCGCCCGGTGACCGAACCAGGTCCGCTATGATACGGTGTGACATGCGCACGAGTGTCGTCTCTGCCCTCGCTCTGGCCTTGGCTTGCCCGCCACAGGTCGTACACGCGGGCGAGTGGTCTCCCGAGCAGGAGGCCGCGATGACGCAGATCATGGCGCTTCAGAACCGCGGCGCCCTGGACGACGCGGTCACGCTCGCACGGCAGGAGTTCGCCCGCACCGACGCCAGCAAGGGATTTCGCCGGGCCGTCGCACGCGAGGGAAAGGCAGCCGCGGTCAAGGTATTCGAGCGGGACCGGGGGACCCCGCGGGCGGCAGAGGCTGTCACTGCTCTGTGTGTGGCGGTCGATCTCATGCGGACCTACCAGGCCGAGCTGATGGAGTCCGACAACGACCGGATCAAGATCCCGCTGGAGGTGACGCGACTCGAAGGGATGGCGACGAGCGTCGCGGCACCATGCGCGCCGATACCGGCACACCCACCGCCTGCACCGCAGCCGCCGCGCGTCGCAGCGAAGCCCAAGCCGACGCAGCCGACGCTGGCGGGGTCGAACTCGCAGCCGAGGCTCGGCGTCGACAGGAAGCGCTCGTGGCGGGTCCGGGTGGGCGTCGGAGCGGGGCTCATGACGACCGGCGTGGGTCTGCTCGCCGGCATGACCGCGGTGTTCATCGCCCGACGCAGCGACGATGCCAAGATCGCCGCCGTCGGCGCCCTTGCCGTTGCAGAGGACCGACCACTGACCGACGCCGAGAACGCTGACGTGGCAATCTGGGACACCCGATACGCCCGCCTCGACAACACCGGCAAGGTGCTCGGCACCCTCGCCGGTCTGAGCGTCCTCGCTGGCATCCTCGTGATGGTGGTGCCCCCCAAGCGACGCGGGGCTCAAGCCCGCCTGCGGCCTCTGGGGGCTGGAGTCCTCATCAATTTTTGAGCGCGCAAACGCTCCCGGCCTGGCGTACGGTGGACACTCTATGAATCGTCTCGCCCCAGTTCTCGCTCTCGGGCTCACGGCCTGCACCGAACATGCCCCGTCGTTCTACGGGCTACCGGATGGCATTTCCGAGGACAGCACAGGGGCGGCGGCGTCGAGCGGCGGCACGGACGAAGCGACCACGGGCAGTTCGGCCACGACGGACACGCCAGCGACGACGGACCCGCCAGCGACGACGGACACGGGCGGCGGCGGCGACGGTGACGGCGACAGCTCGTCGAGCACAGGCACGCCGGCCGACCCCCCACCGCATGTCATCGCGTTCACCGTCGAGACCAACAACGCCACGCCCGGCCAGATCTTCGAGGCCGGCGCGGTCCAACTCGCGCTCCAGGCGAGCGACGACGTCGTGGAGGTCGACGTCCTCTACGGCGACACCCTCGTCGCCACCGTTCCATTCGCGGCCTTCCCGTTCGCGTTCGACGTCACGTCGCAGAACATGTGCAACGGCACGCGGACCTTCACCGCGATCGTCCGCGACGCTGGAGGCCAGACCGACATGGGCACGGCGGATCTGTACTGCCAGCTCCCCGCATCCGGCAGCGAAGAGTATACGCGCCCCTATCCAGGCGTCTCCACCAGCGGTGGAGCCGCGATCGCGTCCTTGCCGGACAGCAGCGTGATCGTTGCGGGCGTGCTGGACGGGCGCATGGCGGTCTGGCGCCTCGACCTCGACGGCAACGTCGCGGCGGGTTGGCCGAAGACCCTCGCCGACTGGACGATGTATCCGGAACTGGTGGCGAAAGAGTCGAGCGCCACGGCCGTGTCGGTCGACGCGACCGGCGCGATCTTTGTCGGGGGCACGATCAAGAACGGCATCACGACATGGCGCTACCTCGCCAAGCTGAGCGACCAGGGCGAACGGATTGATGAGGACCCCGGGTTTGTAGATGGCGAGGAAATCTCCGCGCTGGCGACGACCGCCGCAGGCGATACGCTGGCGGCGGGCTCGATTCGCACCAACGAGCAGCCGCCTGCCTATGACTGGGCCACCTGGGGCTATCCGAAAGCGGGGATCGGGAAGGACGATACCTTCATGGCGCCCGACACCGATCCGCATCCAGACACATTCAATAAGTACATTGAGCGAGCCCGAGCTGTGCTGCCGTTGCCCGGCGGCGATTTCTTGGTGTTCGGCGAGCGCGACTATCTCGACTGGGATTTGAAGTCGTACAACCGCGCAACCAGACAGCACTACGCGAGCGACGGTAGCCGCGATGGCGACTTGTGGACGTCCGACGGCAAAACGTTCAAGCATGATGCCGTGGCCGCGGCGACGCTGACCGCCACGGGAATTTCGGCCGCCGGATGGTGCCGTCACGATACGGACGGGGCGAAACGTCAGGTCTGCGTTCAGAAGTTCGACGCGGACGGCGCGTGGGTCGGCTCCTACGCGCAGCCGTCACCGCTGCAAGCCGAGGCCCGCACCGTCGCGGAGGACCGCGAACACAAGCTCGTGGTCGGCGGCTTTACGAATGGAAAACCTGGTGAGATCGACGCATGGGTCTTCGCCTCGGTCGCGGCGGACAAGCCGCTGGTGTGGGAGCACCTCTACGATGGGGGCGAATGGGACTTCGCGTCCGGCGTTGCCTGTGACCCGTGGGGCCATTGCACCTGGGTGGGCACGACGGTCAAGGACGGCATGCTGACCCTCGTCGTCAGCCGGCGCAACCCGTAGCTCGGGGCGCTCACTGGGGCGCGACGAACGACTCGCATCGCTGGATGACGTCAGCGACCGCCGCATCGAAAAAATCCCCGTAGCTCGGCGCGCAGATGCTCCCGATCTTCCCGTGCGGCACGATGTTCACGAAGGTACGGAGCCGGTTCGTCGAGCCTGTGTAGGGGCCGCACAGTCCACCCACGTCGACGTCCGTCGTGATTGCCAGGACCTGGAACGCCTCGCCATCCTGGTTCTTGGCGTCCATGAGTGCGTCTCGCCACGCCTCCGCGGGCCCCGACGAGGCCTGCTCGTACAGGTCCGTGACCAGTGTGACGACCAAGAGCGCGTCCTTGCGGAGGAAGCCCTGGTTGCAGCCGGGGGGGTAGCCGTTGGTTCCTAACAACGGCCAGCTCAACGCCGCGACCATGGCGTCGGCTACACGCGGGGCACTACTTCCTTCGCTGCCGACCTTGGCGGTGCAGAGAAACGCCTTGATGGGGTCGGAGTCCTCGCTCGTGATGTAGCGCCCCGCGGCCAGCTCGCAGCGACGGGCGCTGGAGTCGGTGCCAGACGGGAAGATCATGCCTGCTCCGATGGTCGTGTCGCACGCGTCGAGCTTCGCGCCGCAGAGCTTCGGCGTGCCCCCCGGGTCGCAGCCGGGCCCGCACACCGAGCAGTCATCCATCGCCCAGAACTCATCCGTGTCCGTCACCATGATGTGCGTGTCGAACTCGGCGAACTCGGCCTGGATCTTGGTGATGAAGGCCGGGAGTGCGGCCACGACTTGCGGCTGATGCCCCTTCATCGTGGTCGAGTTGCTGATGACGAACAGGAAATCGATCTTGCCTTGGCACCCCTCGGGCCCTGGCGGGCCGAAGTCCGGCGGCAGCTCGGCACCCGTGCTCGAGTCGATCGCCGGCCCAGTAGTCGACGTGCTGCCCGTCGAGCTTGTCGATCCGTCCGCCGTGCCGGTCGAGCTGGTCGAGCTGGTCGAGCTGGTCGAGCTGGTCGAGCCAGCAGGCATCGTCCCGGGCCCCACACCGAAGCTCGTCGCCGTCGTGTCCGCAGGTCCGCAAGCCAAGAGGGAGAGCACCGCCACGGCTAGGACAGTCCGCTCGTGCATGGCTGCTCGCTCGCCGCTCATGACCGACCCGTACCACACTGCGGCTCCGATCGGAACGTCAACCCCCAGAGGAGCCCGTGAAACAGGTTCTGGCTCCATCAACTATCAAGCCCCGGATCCCTTGTCGACGTCTCACGCCTTGCGTAGGTTGACGGCTGGTCATGCAGGCCACCGCCTGGTTCCGGTCGCTCTACGCAAGCCGCATCGGTGCGCCGCTCGGGTACTTCGGCGCGACGTGGATCCTGGTGAGTGTGGTGCGCGCCCATGCGGTGATCCACCTGGACACCGCACGGGACTTGTTGATCGCCCGGGACTGCGTCGTCGGGGTCGCATGCAGCGGTGCCGGCCCGCGAACCAGCTTCGGGGGATGGACGCAAGGCGCACTCTGGTCTCACGTGCTCGAGCTTCGCGAATTTCTTGGGCTCGGCCTGGGCCTGCTCGAGGAGGTGACGCACTTTGGCCTCGCGGCAGCAGCGGCGCTCGTTCCACTCGTGGCGCGGTCGCTCGACCGAACGCCGAGCGCTCTCACGTGGGCGCTGTGGTTCCCGGCCTCGCTGGTGACGATCAACTACCCGACGCTGTGGAATCCGACGCTGCTGCCCTTGGCCCTGAGCTGCTTCTGCCTGGCTTTCTTCCACGCCGCCCGCAGCCGCAGCTCGGTCGCCGTCGTCGCCGCCGCCGCTGCCCTGGCGATCTCGATCGACCTGCACGTCGTCTGCGCGCTGCTCGTGCCGCTCGTGCTTGCGGCGGCCGTCGCTTGCGCAGCTCGGCCGACCGTCGCGGTGACGGCCTCAGCAGCGGTCATCGTCGGCGTGCTGGCCGTCAGCTCGCCGGGCTCGTTCGCCGCGAACTGGCCGCTGGTCGCATCGCGCGCGTCGCTGGTGGTGCTCGTGCTCCTGGCCGCGGTGGGCGTGGGCGCAACGGCGAGGCGAGTTCTGGCCGCACGTGATGGCGGAGCACGTGCCGTCGCCGTCGCACGCGCGCTCTGCATCTACCTCGTCTGCCTGCTTCCTCTCCTCGCGGTGCTGACCGACCACGCGCTCCGGGTGCGGTACCTGGCCCCCCTCGTCACGCCAGCGGCCATCCTCCTGTCGACACGCGCAAGCCAGCAGCCTCCGCGCGCCTGGGTGCGCGCCGCCAGCGTCGTCGCCGTGGTGCTGGGCTTCATCGCCTTCGCCGTCGCCGACAGGATCCTTGATCCCAGCTTCCGCGTGACAGAGATCGAACGAGTTGCCGATGCGGTCTACCGCCGCGGCGTCTCATACGGCTACCTCTACCGTCACCTCCGCGGTCCGGACTCTGTCCGCCTGCTGGGGATGCTTGCCGCGTTGGAGCCGGTGGGCCCGACCCCGACGATCACCGACGAGCGCGACCTGCTCGTGCTCCGGGTTGAGCAGCAGCACCTGCCGACCATCGTCCCGGCGGACTGGACCGTCGTGGAGCTCGACGGTCCCTACGTTGCGGTGGCGGTGCCATACATCCCGTGGGTGCGGCTGTCTCCGCTCGAGATCTGCCGTGCGAACGAGATGCCACCATGCGTCACCCTGGAAGTCGACGCGCTCGAGCAGCACGCCGGGATGCGGTGGGCTGACCGAGCCTATCCGTCACTGCTCGCCAAGCGACGACCCGCGCGTGGTCAAGAGGTGTTGTACCGCCTGCCACTCCGCCCCCTACCGGGCGGCTCAAGTCGTCGCGTCCACCTGTTCGCTGATCGGTGCGAGGGGTGGCGTGTCGCGGCCGGCGGCGTGGGAGATGACGACGGTCGCAGCGTCCTCGTGGAGGCCGACCACGGCGTGGGCGACGTCGAGTTCTCTGTAATTGCAGGCCCGGGGTGCCGATGGTGGCTCCCGCCGTTCGCCGAAGCGATCGAGGGAGACGCAGCGCTGGACCTGCTCACACACGCCGCGCGTGCGCTGTGAGTCCCGCGCCCTCCGGTCCCCTCAAGTGATGGATTTGGGCGGACCACGTGCGCCTGGCGGACGCGGGCCGAGCACGACGTCCCTCGCCTTGTTCGACGAACGTCCTGCCCCAGGCACCTCCGCGACGACTGCGACGCGGGGCAGCACGAGCGTGTGGTCCGGGGAGAGATGGAGGCGGCGACGTTTTTGCTGAAGCAGCGGCGCAGGGTCGCCGGTGGCGGTGTTTTCGTCGTCGGTCGCGGCCGTCTCGAGCCGCTTGCGGTACACACGGGACCCGAGGAGCAGCGTGCGGGCTGCCACCGGGGGCAGCCGGCGCAACTCGTCGAGCACGTCGAACGCCGCGGTCGTGAGGTCCGACGCCTCGGGCGGCGTCGCGTCCACCTGGCCCCGCTCCGGAGCTGCGGCAGCGGCCTCGCCGACTCGGGATGCTGTGGTCGCCGACCCTGCATGCTCCGGCGGGGCTTCGCCGACTCGAGATGCTGTGGTCGCCGACCCGGCATGCTCCGGCGGGGCTGCCGTTGCCGGGTCATCGGCGTCGGCCCGCTCCGGGGCCGACGGTGCGGTCTCCGCTTCGGCGGCCTCCGGCGGCCCCGACTTCAGCGTCGCCGCGAGGAGGGCAGAGCCCGCCTCCGGAGGCAGGCCGCACAGCGCCTCGAGGATCGCCGCGATGTCGATGGCGTCCGGCGGGATCTCGAGCGGCGCCTCGACCGCATCGACCCCGGCAGTGAACGACCCGCCCGCCGGGGGCGGGGTGGGAGGGATGTCCGACGTGTTCTCTGGGTCGCCCCCTTCGCCCATTGCCGCCACGTCCACCAGGCGCCGGCCCTTGGTCTCCCGGCAGAGGCGGCGGTGGAGGGCCGACCGCGGGTCGGTGAGGCCGGCGAGGTTGATCTCCCAGATCCGCTCGCCGTCCGCCCGCGGGTTGATGAGGCACGTGCCAAGCGCTTGCAGGAGGCCGAGCACGTCGGACAGCGCCTCGGCCGTGAGCGCGAAGCTGGGGAAGTTCTCGCGGAACATAGCGATGATCTCGCCGACGCGGCCGACGATGTTGCCGTGGCCGCGGATCGCCAGCTTGCACAGGTATCGGAGGACCGGTCGGGCCCACGACTTTCCCCTGACCCGCCTCGCGGCGAGCCGCCGAGTCACGTCCGCCGTCGCCTCGAGCTTCTCTTTCATCCGCGTCGCCACGGAAGCCTTGAGCGCACGAGCACGGTCCGCGACGTCCTCGAAGCAAGCGCCGAGAACCTGAGCGATCGTCGGGCCGGTCCCCACCTCCACGGCGAGGCCGTGAACGATGCGGCGATGCTCCGCCTCGACCGGCGGCGGAGGCCGGACCGGGCCGGTGAGAGCGGCATGCTGAGGTTTTGGCCCCCTGCGGCCCTGGAGGCGGAGTAGCTGATCGACGTCGAGCTCGCGGAAGCTGTGCGGCTTCCCGACGTGCAACACGGACCTCACGCGACCGGCGATGTGGATCACCGCGAGTGCGTCGCCGATCGCCGCCAGCAACACGGCGCGACGCTCGAGCCTCACCTGGCCGATCAGCAGCCGGCCGTGGCCTGGTGCGAAGAAGTACGCCCTCCCATCGACGACGACCTGGGGCGGGGGGTACTTGGCCGGGTTCCAGAGCGGGGTGCCGGCTCTCTTGTGCCTGACGCACTCAAGAACGACCCGGTCGCGCTCGCCGGCCGAGAGCGGCAGGACGGCACGATCCGAGCGGACGTACGCCCCGGTCCAGCGAGTCGAGTCCGCATGCGACCCGCAAGCCTCGAGCGCACCGCCAGCGACCTCCGTCCTGTGGGCCAACAGCTTGAGCCGCCCGGCGCAGCTCGCCTCAAACTCCGCGACCACTTCATCAAGCACCCGCTGTGCCACCACCACGACACCACCATCCTCTCCAACGCGATGCCAGGTTATCAACGTCGCCAGCGCCAGCCAACACGCCGGACGTCGGACCACGATCGGACTCAACCGGCCGTACGGCTAATAACCTGGCCTCAGAGCCACGTAGGGCATCGCGTGCGTACCGGCCCGGCGAGACGAACCGCGTTTATCCGCCGAGACGCCGCGACCATCGTGGAGCATGCGGGCGCTTCACGTGCAAGCATCCGACAGACATCGTGCCAGTATCGTGACACAAGCGTGCGCAACGGCCCCACGGCCGCGGTCGAACGCGCTTGGCGACTGTGGGCCTACAGCGCTGCGCGTGCGGCCACAGGCTCGGAAAAAGGGGCTTGCACAGCGACGCGAGGTCAGCTTGTCTGGTGTCGTTGCGGAGGTGGAAGTCGATGCGGAAGTTGGTTGTCAGCTCGGACGGCGGTGAGCCCATCACCAAGATCGATGTCGAGGATCACGACCTCGCTGGTGGCGTCGCCACCTGCGTGCGCCTCTTCCCTGAGAGCTGCATCTACATCGATGGGCGGCTCGTGGACGACGAGACGGTGGCGACGATCAAGGCCGCGTTGGCTGCGGGGATCGGGGCGGCCGTGGCCGAGGGGGTGCCGGCGGAGCCCGCCTCGCCGCCGCCGGAGCCGGAGCTTGTGCAGGACTACAACGAGACGCTTCAACGCATCTTCACCGACGTCCGCAAGCACCACGTCGAGGTGCTGCGGGACATGGCGGAGTCCACGAGGATGATGGGTCGCGTGCTCATCGAACGTGAACGCGACTTCGCCGACGAGGCAGCACGTCAACGCGAGCTCACCCGCAAGAGCCTCGCTGACATCGACCTGCTCGGCCGCAGCGTCAAGGCGACGGAGTTCACCAACGTGCTCGCTGTGACCGGACTGCCGGATGAGCGCGCACGGGGAGACAGAAGCCGCACGACCATCGGCGACTGGTGGGCGGGGCTCAAACAACTTTTGAACGGGGAAAGGTAGGGGGAGATGGCTCGAAGGACAGCAGGTAGATCAGGAGGGGCGGTGCTCGCCCAGGCGGAGGAGTCGATCGGTACGTCGCTCCGGCACGCCGTCAACAATCACTACAAGGGCCTCGACTTGAGCACGGCGCAGGCCATCCGCTCGGCGAGGGACGACACCGAGGCCACCAAGATCATCACGGCGATCCGTCAGGGTCGGGCGACCGAGGTTCTGATGATCGCGGCGAGCGCTGCGTCGGGCGCAGTGAGTGGAGTGCTGGCGCAGAAGGCCGTCAACAACGCCACGGTCGGCGGAGCTCCCGCGGCGTCCGCCCTCGGGATGGTGCCGGTGATCGCCGGGCTCGCTGCCCCGATCAGTCTGTCGGGCCGGGCCATCCTCACCGCGGGCGGCCTGACCTACATGACCGGCGCCCTCATCTACAACCTCCTGACCAAGCAGGCGGCGCCGGAGACCCCCGTATGAAAGGCACCGTCCTCGCCCGGGTCCGGCGCGTGCTGACTGGCCATTCTGACCGGTCCCTCATCCATGCCGTCGATGACAACAACCTCGAGACCAAGATCGAGGTCCCGACCGATGTCCTGCGCGACCTCATGCCCGGACAGGACTACGCGCTGGTGCTGTCCTGGACGCTCCAGCCGCTCGTGATGGCCCCCGCGCCGCAAGAGGCCGCCGCGACACCCGCACCCGCTCGCGCTCCGACCCCGCTGCCAAGCGCGGTCGACGAAGAGTTCATGGCCCTCATGGACCGGAGGCGCGGTCCAACCGGCGCCGGTCCGACCTCCGCGGGGAGACCGAACCCGCCGCCGCTCGCAAGCGGCGCGCCGGTCGTCGCCTCGGCCGCCGAGCAGCTCGCACAACGACTCGGCATCCGGCCGGGTCGCCCCACGAGCTGATCCGATCGTCACAACCAACCCTCGATCCTCGCGCTGCGAAGTGCGGGGCAGAGACCTTGTCTGTCCGAAGTGAAGGAGATGAAGCGATGGAGACTGGAAAACTGGTGAAATTCGAAGGCATGCCCGTGCAGGGCAACTTTACCCAGGAGCAGATCATGGAGGTGCTCCAGAAGCTCGCATGCAACCCGGGGCTGCTCGAGCGGATGATCAACTGCGCCGACAGGTTCTCGCAGATGGAGCGGGCCACGATGGGCTTCGAGGAGCGGTGCCGGTCCACGATCAACCGCTGCGACTCGATCGAGATGCTGTGCCGCAACTTCCTGTGCCCCGGCAACGTCAACTTCTCGCAGCGCACGCTCGACGAGTACAGCGGCAAGAACCAGGTGAAGCTCACAGAGATCGTCACCGGCATGGGTGACCCGTACGTCAACGCCTACCCGGTCCCGCCGGGCAAGAAGATCCGGCTCACCCACAAGCCCCGCCCCGGCTACACGCCGACGGAGATCCGGATCGACCTCAACATCGCCGGCGGCGGCAACAACTACTCCGACTTCCTGATCCAGTTCTACCTCGTGCCCGGCGGCTCGAACACCGGACTGGGCCTCGAGGCGGGCAACGCGTACGACGGCAACATGTTCCTCAACAAGGACGGCACGCAGCTCGTCGTGCCCTTCCCCGAGTACCGCGCGCTGCCCCTCGACATCGGCAGCCTGGAGACCCTGGCCGTCGTGGTCTCCAACAACGGCGCGGCCAACAACCTCGAGTCCGCGCACATCAACGTCTTCTACGACAACGCCCGGTTCTTCGAGCTCTGCAAGGCCCGGTCGGGGTGCGGCGGGAGCTGCTCGACGACGGGTACGCCGCCCCAGTGAGCCGAGGAGATCACGACCATGGCCACCGAATCTATCATCCTCGAGCTCAACACCGAATCCGACTGGGACGGCGTCTCGGCGACCACCCTCAACCGTGACGACGCGGTCGTCACGGGCCAGCGCTACTACAAGTTCACCGTCACGGGCCCGCACGGCATCCTGCCGGCGGACCTCGGCGGGCTGTTCTCGGCGACCAGCGTCAAGCTGATCGGCGTCGCCCACAACTTCCGCAACCCGGGAGCGAAGGCGCGGGTGATCGCCTCGGACGCGCTCAACTCGGTCCGCCAGGAGGTCACGCTCCGGCCCGACGTCCAGTTCATCACGCTGTTCCCCGGAGACAGGCTCGCGCTCCTCACGAAGGACACGCGGGTCCAGGTCGTCCTCGTCGTCAATGAGATGAACGAGGCCGAGTCGGTCCGGTGGGGTCTCGGGCATGAGCCCACGGCGACGCCGACCCGCTTCCGGATCATCCGTCAAACGGGTGTTGCGTTCGCACCCGCCCTCGGCACCGTCTGGCAGCCCGTCTTCACCTATGACTCGGCCAACAGCGTGATGGTGGCGGTCGACGACGGCACCGGTGCGATTCCTTCGACGTCGCTGTGCCTCGGTCCGCGGCACGAGGGCTACTACGTGTCCCTCCGCTATGCAGGGAGCAACGCGGACGGCAAGGTCCACATCGTCGATAACGAGACTCGCAAGGCGTGGGTCGCCGACACGGCGCTCGCCGACGTGAAGTGGTCGAAGGTCCAGTACATCGCGAACGACGACAACATCGCGCTCGAGGCGACTGCTGCCGTGGCGGGACAGAAGGTGGTCTGCGACATCGAGGTCGCGCCGGTCACGGTGGACAGCCGCCTTCGCGCTCGCTACCTGGGGGGAGCGTAGACCATGTACATCGACCGTCATCGCGTGGCGAAGCTCGTCGAGCTCTCGGCCCTGGAGCGCACCCTTCAGGGACCCGAGCGGCTGCTCCGCGAGGAGGACGTGGCCCTCCTCGTGAAGGCGGCCTACGACGACGCCACGGAGGCCGCGCGCGCCGAGTTCATGGCGCGCATCAAGACGTATCCGGAG
>Ga0075163_10001513_pt1 | contig 31419 bp, 58 predicted proteins | sample JI1023141ADNA_FD_71478 | JGI IMG/M metagenome (GOLD analysis project Ga0075163, IMG submission 71478) | Wastewater effluent complex algal communities from Wisconsin, to seasonally profile nutrient transformation and Carbon sequestration -... | ecosystem: Engineered > WWTP > Effluent > Algae...
GCAAGAACTTGCGCAGGTACGGGAGCGGCAGGGTGGTAGTTAAACAAAGTGAAGGCGCTCTCAATAGACCCGAAGTCAGCGCTATCGCTAAGAATAACGGTAGGTGGAGTAGCGGGTACTCGCCCAAGCACGATGTTCGCTTGCGCAGCGTGCTCATCATACAAGTGGCAGTCGGTCAGGGTCAGGGTTATGTGGTGCGCAGGGCGACCTAGCAGCTTGGCGAACAGCAGAAGCAGCAGCGCGTAGCTCGCCAGATTGAAAGGGACCCCAAGGAACATGTCCGCGGAACGCATAAATGCTTTAAGGCACAAACCGTTGTCTGCGTCTACATAAAACTGGAACGCGAAGTGGCAAGGCGGAAGCGCCATCTTGGGCAGATCTGTTGGATTCCATGCAGACACCAAATGGCGACGGCCATAGGGGTCGGAGCGCAGAGACTCTAAAACCCCGCGAATCTGGTCTACGCCACCGAAGTCACGCCACTGCTTGCCGTAAATGGGGCCAAGGTCGTCCTGACCCCATCGTCGCCAATCCGCATCCCAGATTTTTACGCCCCGTTCTTGTAGATACTTGACGTTCGTACTTCCGGTAAGGAACCACTCTAGCTCTACAGCTACATGGCGTAGCGGAATAGGTTTAGTGGTTATCAACGGAAAGCCTTCGCGCAGATCCCACTTGATATCTTGATCAAACAGGGAGCGTACAGCCCCGGCGCGCGTAGGGCGCACCGGTTGTACGAGCAGTTTGGCGAGAATAGATTGCCATTGGGCTTCGTAATGCAGCATATCAGATGATCTCACATGAACCGCCGGTGCAAGCGTACTCTTTAACCGCACCTGTGCCGTCTTCGCGCTCGTACGTTTGAAGTCCTGCCCAGTCTACGTCTGGCATAAAGGCCGCCAGCTCGTCGTACTGTTCCTTAGTCACTTCTTGATAGGGCGCTTGTTGGTAAGTGTGGTCGCTATGGGGCAAGAAGCTCACACCGCCGATGTAGTTGAAGTTGTCGTAGACCCAGTCGCCTACAGCCTGCCACTCGTCTTGCTTAACGTACACGGTGATCGACACGTTGTGCTCGCACCAGTGGTCGCGGTACAAGCGGTACAACTCGAGTTGACGAAGTGCACCGGCGTGATTACGCAGTACGGCGTTCGCAGGTGATGCTACGGGGAACGAGAACACAGTGATGTCGTTAGGCTTCATCACGCATGGTTCGTTGGGGATACCCACAAGCTTCATGTACTGGGTCAACGGGTCTTTGTTATCACCGCGAACGGTACGGATGTAGTACTGCGAATAACGAGGGTGAATACCCGACGCAGAGTCCACCATTTGGCTAACGGTGCCTGAAGGCTTGACCGTAGTAACGGCGGCTGATTGCTCAATACCGAGCTTCTTTGCCCATACACGGTTTGTCTCTACAGCTAAAGCGCGGGCTTCGCGTAAGAACTCGGCAAGCTCTTCGTCCCCTAAAAGCCCGGCCATAAGCGGGTGGTCCATGATACCGGTCAAAGAAACGCCAAGCAGCCGTTCTTCTTTAGAGTTGCGCAGCCATTTCGGACGAAGGTGGCGGAAAGAAGTCAGGGCGGATTGGAATGTGCCAAGAATACTTGCAAGACGCACTTTTTCAAGAATTTCTTGCTTTGTGTCCGCCGCTCGGACAACTACTTCGGTGAGGTTACAGAACTCGGCACTACGCAAGAGAATCTCAGCGCATGGGTTGGTCAAGAAGTCATCCGATTTGCGACGGCCATTGCGTACGGCTTGAGCTTGTGCTGCGTAGCGAGAGAACACACCGCGTTCGCCGGAGCCTGACGCTACAAGAGCGTCCCACTCTGCGTCGAAGACTTCGCGGGTGGGGCGGTAGTGGTAAACGGCGCTGTTGTTTGCAAGAGCGCGATGGGGACTGTGGGTCCACCATTCCCCGCTCTTACAGTCGCGCATGATAGGGTCTTCAAGCGAGCTGAGAGAGATGAGGGCAGAACGGCGAACGCCGCCCACAACAACGATATCAGCGATCATACACGCCAGATCGTGGCACTCGATGGCGGTGAGCTTACGTCCTGCGGCGCTCTTGAACAAGCGGATAGCGAAGTCAAACAAGCGTTGTAGTGGTTCCGGACCCGAAGCACGTCCGCCAAAGGTTTTTAAGCGAGCTCCAGCAGGGCGTACTTTGCTGTAGTCGATGGAGGCAGGTTCGACACCGTTATACAACAAGTACAAAAGACGGCGGAAAGCTTCAGCCCAACCTTGTTTGCTGTCTTCTACGCCAATTGAGTCAGTGCCCATGCGAAAAGTGCTTGGCACGTAGGGTAGTAGGTTGATGAATTTCTCTTCGACAGAGAAACCTACGCCTGTACCACACATCAGTACGTACAAGATCTCGTCAAATGACTCTGGCGAGTCGATAGCAATAGCGGAACAGTTGTAGCCAGCGACGTTACAATGATCTAGGGCAGGACCCGCGGTCATGAACGCTCGCATCGACGGCATGACGTTCAAAGAAGTGATTGCTTGACGAATCTCAGCAGCGGGGAACACGTCAGGATGTCGCTTGGAAAAATACTGTACGTAGCGTTCAACAGTCTCGTTATAGGTCTCTCGCCGTTGTTCGGCCTCAATCCATCGAGAGTAGCGGGACAAGTGTACGTACTGCTGGAGCAATGTTGGCAGCATGTTGAGCCTCTAGGGTGCGTGGGTTTTTGCTAAAGCTAGCAGGGAGGAGAAGGTTATAGCAAATGTAGGCGCCTAACGGTAGCTTACACTTAGTGATTACACCATAAGTGCTTAGATTTACTCGTTATTACACTTTTACGTTGTTTTGCTATCTTTTATATACTTACTACTTATTTATTTATATATTTTATTTTATTTTTTAAGTGTTATATATTTTATAAAGAATTAAGTGTTATGGTGTAATAATATATAAGTAATAAGGACTTAGGGCCGTTATACAAGCGTTAAAGTGGTGTAAATCCTTACACCACAGTGTTAAGCCTACTCATCCCAGCCTTCGTCGATGATGTCGCCAACCTTCTCATCTGCCATATGGTAGCCCGGAAAACTCACTAGCTTCGATCGCGGCACTCGCATCGGCAATCTTGCACGGGCGATATAGGGTTTAGCGTAGTATTTTTCCGTAGTAGGCGACGCAAGAAACGATCTTAGCTTCCGTATGACATAAACAAGCTCTGTAACGCGTCTACGGGCCTCCTCAGTGCGTTCCTCGACTAGGGCCGCTACTACCCCAGCTAGACGAGGCATAAAGTGCATATACGCGCTCTCCGTGCTTGCTAGGGCGATAGCCGCTTCTGCGTCGAGTAGACGCTGTAACTCGGGGCTCATTTGGGCAACCCCAAAGTTAGCCCAACCCTTGCGTCGCCCAATCAGATAGTTTAGATGCATCTGGGCTTGAGCCAACGCAAAGTACGATTTTAGACATGGGGGGTACGCCGCGTGATCAATACGTTCAGACGATGTACGCAGCATGGCGTACGTCGCTAACGCCTGCGTAGCGTGCGCAACACACGCTAACGCGGTTTCGGTAGCTAGGCTAACCGACTTAGAATCAGCTTGGTTGGCCATAACCGAGTCCGCTGGACGCGGAGGCGTAGGCGAATACACATCCGTAGTGGCATAATCTGGCTTAATGTGGCGCATGGTTAGCTCCTAGTGTAAGGGATAGACGACAACGCGGACGGATTGATCCCAGCACATACGACAGTCGCCGCAAACGTTACCTTGCGTGTACGCAGGGCATGTTGCTTTGCTTTTATCGCGTGTAACGGAGGAAACTAGCCCAACACCTTTGGGGCGAGCACCATCAATCATGGCCGCGCTGACACGAATTGCAAGATTTTCTGGACAAACACCTCCTTCCCGATACCACTGCTTGACAAGAGCGCGTTCTTTAGTCGGCAGCCAAAAACGAATGTGCGGCAAACGCTGAGCGATTCGCACAATCGTGTGTAGATGCTCCATAGACTGGAGATCTCCGCTATCGTGCCAACGAAAATAAGGGACTTTGCTTTGCGCTTGAATGAGGAAGACCATTGCGTCTTCCCACAGGGGATTACTCAACGCTGTCAGGCGGCGGTACAGAGCTGTCTGGACGTTGCCGAACCGGTATCGACCCTTGAGGGCGTAGCAAGTTGAGCACACGCTGCCGTCTAGCTGACGAAGTTTGGCGCCTGTCTTGCACTCGGTTGCTGGCAAATTGAATGATAAGCCGGGCATCTTCGAAGGCTTGCTCAAACCTCCGGTAATTTGCTCGGCTTGTTGGATTGTAAAGCAAGGAATTTTTTCCACGGCGACCTCGGTGTTTTATAGCCATCACGAGCTGTACTACAAACGCCGTCAACCGGTATATCGCAGCAAAAAATTGCATATCACTCCGCGCAAAGTTGACCGATAAACTCGGCTACATCTGCAAACGGAATGGAATCTACGACAAATTCCGCACGAGGTATGTCTTTAAACTCCATATCCGTGGAGATGTAGACGCCTTCATCGTGACCGATGAAAACAAACACTCGGCGGCCTTCACTTGCGCGACGGCGCAGCCAAAGCATTTGTTGCTCTGAGAGCAACCCGCTCGGCTTGACATACAGTGGAACATTGGACTGCGGCGGCAACCGCTTGTATTCAACCCAACAATCCCCTTTCGGACCGGAGTACCAGACATCTGGTGTGCCAGACCGAAACGGGTTGTTCATTTTTTCATGATAAACAGTCGGGTGAGCCTTTTTAAGAAGACGGTGTACTCGCTGAATCAGTTGGGTTTCCGGCTTGATTGACATGATCAACAGCTGCTTTGACTGGAATGCCATAGCTTACCAGAATTTCACGCAATTGCTGCTCTAAACCCGCCGAATCGTCGGTTAGGTTAGTGATTGTGTGGTCTGCGTTTGGATCGACTGGCTGGCCAATACAATCGCGTTGCACTGCAATGGTCACTAAACGCTCACCTGCTTGGGACAGGAAGATTTTGTGAGACTCTTTGCGCGCATCATCCACAAACCAGTACAGCGGGTCAACTTCAATCGGGATGCCCCGCGTAACGCGATCGGCGTACATGGCGTTGTGGAACAACATCTCTGCTAGTGGGTAGTGGTTGAGCAAGATGGTGTCCAAAAAACTCATGTAGCTACGGTAGCTAAATGGAATCTTGAGCTCGGTGGGCTCTGCATCATCGACTGCTGTCTGGTACGTCACACTCATCATTGGCGCTTCTTTGTTGGGGTGTAGCGTGGCTAACGACGCTTGCTGAACGTCGATACCTGCGGACTCTCCCCACGAGATAAACGCTTGACGAAACGGAGTAGCAAACGAAGGAGTTTCTACTAACGCCGGGTCGCCAGCGACAAGCGAGGCCGCCAACTGCGCCGCAGTTGTTTTACCCGCGCCAATGGGGCCGATAAAGGCAAAGACGATTTTTGGTGGGTTCATTGTTCATCTTCCAGTAGAACGTTAAGTTGTTGCTCGACTTCAGTTAGTCGAACGCTGTATAGCGTACGTTGGCGATTGAGCTCGACAATTTGTGCGTCAAGAGTATGCAGAGCACGTACGTACTCTGCCTGCTCTGTATTAAGACGCGCAATCGTTTGATCACGCGTCTCCGCAGTAATGTCAAGCACCGCCGAAGGGCGGTGGGGCATCATTCTTCTCCGGAAGCGGTGAGAATCAACTGCTCAGCGATAGGAACAAGATTGAACAACGCAGTCAGACGTGGAGTGTCTTCGATAGCGTCGATAGGACGGAACGACAAGACAGAGTAGCCTTTGTCGGTATTGCATGTGACCTCGGTCACAACCTGCATAGGGTCCATACCACGGGCGATCAAAGTGCTGATGTAAGTGTCCAGCGACTTGAGGCTAGTAGGCGGAACAACCAGCTTGTACAGCTTGGACTCGTCTTCAGTGAGATCGGGCATCGCCAACGCCAACACACGCTGGTTTTTGCACGCTTTGCCTTTACCAGTTGCGGCAGAACCAAACTGGTTTTTCGGGCAAGTGCGGCAATCCGCGTTTTGCTTGTTAGGCGACGATTCGGATGGAACCAGCTCGTCGGGGTGACACTTACCGGCTGCAAAACAGCTAGGCGGAGTGACCGTGCCGCGCGTGTAGCCTTTGTCGTAATACATGTTGCGGGAACCCACATCGACAATGACCACAGACAACGCCGCACCGGTCGTACCGTCTGGGAGAGTAAACCCACCGCTAGTGTTGATACGAATTTGATCTGCGCTGGCTGATGCCAACCGTGAACGCATTTGTTGTGCGCGCTCGGCAAGCAGTTGCTGGACGTTTACGGGTGTTACGGGGAGATTATCAGACATCATGTCTTCCTTACTTACGTCGAACAGAGATCGTTGATTTGACGCCAACTTGGATGCCATCGACAACGGCGTCAGGATTATTGTCGATCCACTCACGTAGCGCTTCAGTTGACACGCGGCGCTGCAATAAATGCAACGCATCGTGTTCTTGGCAATACGAGAGTAGGGCATCCATATCAATCACGCTTGCGAACATGCGAGCTGATTTGTACACCAAGGCTTCCGTCGTATTGAACGACGAAACACCGGTATCGTCCATAGAAGCCATAATTTTGGCCTCTAGAGCGCTGCGTTGGACTTCGAGCGCTTTACGCTTTTCGTCCAACTCCGCTAGCTGATTTCGCAACGCAAGATAAGCTTGCGTAAGGTCTGCTAAAGTCATGATCCTCACTTGCTGTAACGGACGTCGTACCCGCCGTCAGCAGCAACTGGAAGCAACGGTGCCCATTTAGGCGGAGTAGACATCGCGGCCATAAGAAATTCTTGCGCTTTCTCCGCTTCCGGTTCGGGGGACACAATGACAAGCTCATCGTGGGTCGTCATGACAACACGATAGTTGTCCGCTACTACCAACATCTGCTCAGCGATGACGATACGCGCCAAAGCTTGAACGATGTTTTCTACCAACAGCCCGCCGTAAATGTACGACCATTCACGGATACTTGACTTGTATTTAAACGACACGGTGACGCGGTCTTCATTAATGACCTCGGCAATAGCGTGTAAGCCGGGGTACAGCAACCGAGTGCCATTAGGTAACTCGAGATGCTGATAGCCAACTTTAACCAAACCATTACAAACATAGTACGGCGGCAGTCCTTCAACGGACATGTGCTTGATGACGTTGTCCATCTCACGCCACAAACCGACGATAGATGGATTCGAACCGCGATAGGCCCACACAATTTCTTGCGACTGCTCTTCCGTAATGTCGATACCCGTCATTGCTTTTAGCGCGTCCACGAATTTGATATAGCCCATGCCGTACCCTAGACCCAGAACGCAGACCTTACCAACTTGACGTTGCTCTTTAGTCACTTCGTTATAGGGTACGTTGTATATTTTACTCGCCATGTTCTTGTACACATCGTCTTTATTACGAAATTGTGTAAGCAAATCTACATGGTTAGAGATGTATGCTAGTACGCGAGGTTCAATCTGGGCTAAGTCACCCACGTTAAGCACGCACCCTTCGGGCGCCATAATAGACAACCGAAGGTCGCTACCACGAGTAAGATTTTGCAAATTCAGTTTGTTGGTACCAGACCAACGCCCTGTATGCGCCCCGTAGTACTTGAGTCCTACTGGCAAGCACATACCGTCGGAACCAGCGTCAATCAAACGAAGCGCTCGTGTTTCCATAATATTGGACTTAATGCGAAGTCGTGCGTCAACAAGCAGACGAACATTGACGTTCGGGTGCTGTTTGAGCGCCATAAACTCTTTGTCCCCCTTACTGAACGCAAAAGTCTCTTTACCAGTGCGGTTAGAGATCTTCATAGGGGGCTCTACACCTGCATCGCGTAGTAGCTGCGCAAACTGTACATTACTACTCAACTGTTCGGCAGTAGCGTCACAGGTCTTGATAATAGAGCGCTTAGCCCCTTGTTCTTCGGCATGAACCTTAGCCAATAACGCGGTATCGACGCGAAGCACAGGGTCGCAAAACATGCGCATGGTAATGTCAATAAGGCGAATTTCGTCGTCAGGGATAAGCGGGCGAAGCGTTTGAAATAGCTCATACGTCAAACGTACATCTTCGCGGCAATATTCTTCGAGGACGCGCATAACGTCTGGCGGAATATTAACAATACCTTGCGTGGACGCAAGTGCACCTTTGATCTTGGCCCCTAGTCCCAATAGCTCAGACAGATTATCCAAAGAATGCGAAACCGAATGGCCGAAAATACAAGCAGCCATAGACATGGTGTCGAGATAAAACGCCGGTACAACACCGTAATGGTGCGACAAAATGAGACCATCGAACGCCGTGTTGTGACATAACAACGCCGAACGAGACCAGTCGATGGCGTCAATAGCGTCCTGAATAGAATGTTCTTCCGAATAGCTATACACCGGCATACCGTTGATCTTAATGCCGACACATTGGGACTTGTACTGCGGGTCGCGGATATAACTGCTGGTGTTATATTCTTTGAGACGCAGCGAATACTCAGTAGAGTAGTACGTCTCAAAATCAAGCGTAACGACGTCTAATTGCTTCCAATCAAGGGCCATAAAAGTACTCCCGTACCATTGCTAGTAAGTTGAATTGCTCGTCTTGCTTGGCAGACAATCGTTGAGACACTAAAGTTTCGATCGTTCCCTCTGCCTGTATCACAATAGTCTCGGTCCGTTGCGTCTGGCCCCCTCGATAAATGCGGCGATTCCCTTGTAAAAACCATTCAAGGTTGCTCGTTGGTGACGCCCAAATAGTAGCGGTGCCCCGAGTAAGCGTCAGGCCATGCGCTGCGCTTTGCGGATGGGCAAGGATGACGTTTATTTCTCCCGCCTGATAATCGCGAACGGCGTCGATCTTTTCTACGTCTTTTGTATCGCCATCAATAATAGCGTACGTTAGCCCGCGGGCAGCAAAAGCCTGCGCTAAAGCATCCCGTTGGTGTCGCCACAAAAAGAACACTACAGTGTGCTGTCGCGCTTCGGCTAGATCGGCAACTAATTCGTAACGAGCGGTGTCTACCGAAACAATTTCGCCGTTCTCGTTATACACTGCGCCGGAAGCAATTTGTAACAACTTTGTCGTGGCAGAAGCAGCATTAACTGCGTTGACGATGTCGGTGCCAATCACCGCCATTTGCGTTTTGCGCATAAGCTTGTATGCGCGCATAGACGCGGGGGGAAGGGTAAATGTAACAATGTTTGTATGATTAGGGGGAATATCAAGGCATTCTTCAAACACATGACGAATACTAATGTCTTTGATCATCTCAGCGATGACCTCAGTCATTCCCTCTTTAACGACCCATGTAGGCGGGAACATCGGGCCTTTGTCATGAATAGGTGCGGCAACACTCTGCCGAAAGCGCGTAAAACTCGTGCCGAGGCGCTCACCTAAATCAATACATTTGACCTGATGCCAAATGTTGAGTAAGCCATTAGAAATGGGCGTACCGGTCAACAAATGACGACGGTCGAAGTATTTGGCAATTTTAAATAAATTTTTTGACCGTTGAGAAGTGTGATGCTTAAATGCGGTGCTTTCATCAACGATCAGAATTTTAAACTGCGCAAAAAACTTTGGTTTCTGCGCTGCTAGCCAATTAACAGCGTCCGTGTTCGTAACATACACGTCCGCAGTCTGTTCAAAAGCTTCCCTCCGATTATGAGCGTATGCAATAGATACACGTAGCTCAGGAGCATATGCGGCGATGTCATTCCCCCAAGCACATTGCAAGAGAGATTTGGGCGCCACAACAAGAGCTTTGGAACCTACGGGCAACTCCCGTAGTTGTCGACGAATAACCTCAATGTGTACTCGCGTTTTGCCAGTACCGGGGTCACTTTGGTCGAATACACATTTATTCGACGTGCAAAAATCTATGGAGCGCTGTTGATGCGCCCACAAAGGCCGTGTGCTCATATTAAATTCCCGAGGAGCAATGTGTAGTATGGCGGTAAGGACACCAACGACATGCATACTGAGACGGCTTAGCCGGGAACACTTCGGCCGCTGTTAGCGCATGACCACGACGTTCAAAGCTCTTAAGGAATCCTGGAAGTTCCGAGCGATGAACGTCACGTGTCGTTGTTTCGTCTTTATCGACGTACCAAAACTCGACAGTGACGGAGTCGAGCTCTGGGTATCGCAGCATCGCGACAACGGCGTATAAAATGCCTTGCTCGCGGTGCGATATTTCGTTACCTACGCGACGTCCTGTTTTATAGTCAATGACGACCGCATGTGTAGGGTCTTGCTTGTTAAAAACGATAGCGTCGAGCTTTACTCGAAGCCATGCATCAGGCGATTGCCAACTGGTTGGATTCCAGTTCACGTCAAATGCCCAATCATCTTCTGTAAGCACACAACCGACTTTATATAGCTGGTGTAGGTGCTTAAATTCGGTTTCGAATGCTTTGAGCTCGGAAGCGAGTTTGCCGCCAGAAATTACATAGCGTTCGGCGCCTTCGTGTACCGTAATACCACGAAGGCGCTTTTCTTCTGAAGTGGGAGAATTGTCGTAACCAACGCGATCCGCAAATTGCAGTTTTGCGCGCTGGGGACATTGCTCATAAATTTTTAAACGGGACAATGACCATGCAGAGATCATATCAAGGCTCCTCAAAAGTGAGGAACCTAGTGTATCACCAGAGTCTTGCCGCAAAAATAGCTAGCGCGACAAAAAACAAGCTCAGTTGTAACGCTTTAAATATGACTAAAGATTGCTCTAAGCTTTTGATATCTCTGTTTTTATAATGTATCACAAAAGCAGCACGATGAATTTATAGACACAAACAATCGAGGCTGCAAATATAGCCAAAACTAGCACTGCGCCTGCGCCTGCTGCAAACGCAACACTTAGCAATGCTAAGGCATACTGCCAAGCTTTTAAATCAGCGACATTTTTTGTGGTTATCAAGTTGTCTAATGCAGCAAAAGCTACACAAACACTTATAATCAACCACATTAAAAAACCGCCGAGTACTACGGCGCAGCCTAAATAGACAATGTTCATGCTTTTACCCCCCAAAAACGTGTTTGATAGCGTATTTTACTGCTTGCAGCCCTGTAACAAGAGTAGCGGCAGCTGAAAAAGAAGTGCAAATGATTGCAAAAAGTAGCGACAAGAAAAATCGCGTAGACTTCAATTGCTTGCGGGTCGAATTATAGGACAAATCGTGAACAACGTAAGCAAACATAATTGCGCAGTATAAAGCTAGGCCACACACAACGGCGTACGCAAAAACGTTAATAAACGGGGTAGTTTCCATAATTACAGTTTCCGGTAAAGAGCGCAGTGCGTAGCCTCCCAATCACGTTCAACACGGTTGTCTATATAAACCGTAGGTACGTACATGGGTAGTTTAGTTGCGCATGAGTAACTGGAAGGAGTGGTATGCAGATCGGTAACACAATGCTTGCACGTTCCACAGCGGCGCCGAACGCCCGCCATAAATGGCGGACCTCCGTGCTTGCGAGTAGGTTTAGTCACAGTCAACATAGATCTGCGTACCCCACGGCGCGCCGTAGTCTGTGGTCATTGCCCATACAACGGGGAACTCATCAGGCTGAGCGCCATATGAACCGTACCCATCGGTGAAATAGACCAGCGCATCAACTGCGTCGCCTTTGCGAACCATCTGCTGTGCATACTGGATAACGGGTTCGAACGCCGTACCGCCACCGCCAGCAGCATTTTTGAGATTGATCGTGTCAAACTGATCGGGTTCATATTCATGTACACCAGCGACTTCGGCGTCACAAAAAATAACGACGATTTTGTTGAACGGAATCTGGCTGATCAACGTTTTAATATGAGCAGCAAACTTCGATAACATCACTGTGTCGATAGAACCAGACGTGTCAATGCCCAACACCAGCGAACCTGCGACTTCTTTTACACGTGTAGGTAAATAAATACCCTGTGTGATAAAGCGACGGTTAACGCGGTTATAGTTTTTTGGGCCCGGCCGCTTATCGCTAAGCAGATGCAGTAACTCAGTACGCCAATCGCGTTTAGGCGCATCAAGCTCTTCGATCATGCGTTTGATTTCTGCGGGTAAGCAACCCATGTTTTGGGCAGCCATCGCAGAAGCGCGAATCATAGATTGAGCTTCAGAATTGCTCAATTTACGCACAGAAGACGGGTTGTTTTCGTCTTGCTCATCGCCAGCATCGGGGTTAGCGTCGGGGGATACGACGCCTGTTTTGCCGGTGATATTCTGAGCGTGCTTGCCAAGCGGGTTGTCGTTATTCCCGTCGTCGCCATCGTCACCGTTTTCACCGGGAGACGGCATCATCCCGCCGCCGCTTGACTGCTGTTTCTGCTGTTTTTTGTCGTTTTTCAGCAAGTGCTCGTAATACTGCTCGCTACTGCGCTCAGGCTTACGATACTCATCAGGCGGTAGATCAAACGAATCTGGAATATTCAAGCCCGACTCACGCAGATCGCGGTTGCTAATCTCTGTGATAGCTTTATTCCAGACTTTGGGGTCACGCGTTTGCATACGTTGAGCGTGCATAAGAGCGACGTGGGATGACAAGCGCATACACAAAGCGGTCAACTCAGTAAGGTTATCATCAATGACTTGGTCATTGTAATAATACGCCGAGCCGTCAGTGGCGAAACCCTTAAGTTTGTTGTCAACTACCCAAGGTAGTTGAAGCAGTAACGAGCCGTAAAACGGATAGCGTCGAGCAATGGTCGCAATGGACTTGGTTAAAGCGGGGTGGCGTTCGTTCATAAGATTACCTCGTCAGGAAAGAGGATGGGGGCCTAAGCCCCCGAGTGATTACACCAGTTTGGTTTTGTTAACGCTGAGCCACGCGGTGACTTCTTTGTTGGTTGCCCATTTACCCATAGTAGCTGGGTTACGCGCAAACAAGTCGCGCATACGAGCTACAACCATCGCTTGGTACTCAATGGTCAGGTTGGTTTTGAGAATCTGAAACACTTGAGTAAGTGTTTCAATCGTTGCGTTGCTGTAAATCATCGCGGCCAACGCAAACGTGACCTCGATGTTCGCACTATTCTTGGCCAACGCAGGCACTTTGACCGTCGGGTTAGCCAACAAAGAATCCCAAGTAGGCAAGTCTTTGTAGCAACGGACGAATCCGCCGAGCGCCGTAGCTGCCGCATCACCGACGATACCAGCCACAATGTCTGTGCTGTACGTGCTCTTGTAGAAGCGATCAGCGGTGTGCATGTAGCGGCTCACCATCTCCCAGCTACGAGGAGTTGGGAAGGCGTGCTGAACAGTGGCGTTGGTTGCCCCGCCTTTGGCATGCGCAGGGTCTTTATGCAGATAGTCGCGACCAAAGTCGATAAAACCAATGACAAGTGGGTGTACACCAGCACCAAGTGCCCACTCGGTCCATTCTTTGGCAGATACGACATCGAAGTCGATGTGTGCCATACGGTTGTTGACAGGCTTGGGCAATTCTTTGACAAACGCAGCATCAACTTTGCGGTTAGATGCAGCGATGATGATGGTACCCGCAGGTAAAGCGCAATCACCGACCTTACGGTCGAGAATCAGTTGATACGCTGCTTTGACAACATCGGGTTCAGCATTGCCAAGCTCGTCCAAAAACAGAACAAACGGCTTGCCATCTTTCGGGCGCATAAAGGTTGGAGCGTTCCATGTGGTAGTGCCGTTTTCAACGCTTGGTACACCTTTGAGATCCACAGCTTCAAACTGCGCAAGGTGAATTTCGACGATGTCCATACCAAGGCGATGGGCGACTTCACGTACGATGGCGGTCTTCCCTACACCCGCGGGACCACGCAAAATCACTGGAATGTCAGCGAGTGCGTACGCCATGACCCGTTGCAAGATACTGCCTGTTTGTGCTTTGGGGACATCCGCGTTGTGAACGAGCGCATGGTGTTGCAATACGCGAGTGTCAACCAAAGTAGGCGCATCAATGGCGACATTGACGTGTGGAGAAGTAGCAGCGGCGTTTGGATTTACGCTAACGAGGCCAGGAAATGTCATGATAAAGCTCCAAAGAAAAGGGTGCGGAAAGCCCTTGTTATGAACCGCGGGTTAAAAAACCAGCGTCGATCAAGTAATCTAAAATCGACGTTGGCAAATTTGAGCGCTGGTCTTCGGGTAACGCCTGAACAGCGTTTATAACCGAAGTGGTTAAACCAGCGAGTATGTAATCGCGCTGTTTCTTGGTAAACAGCACAGCGAGATCTTGACGTTCCCACTTATCGCATCGAGACCAAGCTCGATGGGCTGTTGCGTACCGTACCAAATCGGCGATAGGAGCGGAGGCTACAGACATGGGGTACCTCAATTACGATGGTTTATCAGAATCGTTTTGCGCCATGAAATCGGACATTGAAAACATAGACGCTTTGCCGTCTTTCAATGCTTGTTCGAAATCATCAGTAACTAACAACTTCTTACCGGGCGCATAAACAGACGAAGAGCTGTGCGTTTGCACAATTGTTCGATACGAAGACTGCAATTGGTCGTACACAAGACTGTTACCCGGCGGATTTACAGACAAAGTCGACAGGAACAAATCCATGTGGCGAGAGTATTCAGTGTCAGACATTTGCAAGCCAGGAATCAGATCAAGAAACTCACGGCGTGTTGGAACGAGGTCGTTCGGATTCACGTCGTCAGGCGTCAAATCAGGGTTTGCTTCAAACATTTCCGCCATTCGGCGGGCGATGAACTGCGAGATCATTTTGTCGAATGTGGCATCACGATAAAACTCAGGCTGAATCAACGCCATGTTTTCGTACACTGGGCGGACCGAAAAATGAACACGCGCATTGGCAATAGAAGCGGGGGAGCCCCATTCATATGTGACATGGTCGACGTGAGGAACCTGCAAACTCATACGCAGCATTGACGTTTTTGGGTCGCCTTTAAAAACTGGCGCAGTGCATGCCACATGGAAATACACATGCTCGTAATATTGCTGAGCCAGCATTGCCATGTTTCTTACGACATAGTCGAGATCTTCGGGATCGTCGTCTGCATGCTCGACAAGGATTTTGTCGAGCGTTTTTTTCAGCTCTTTAGCGTTAGTCAACGTAACGCTAAGCATCTGTTTAACGTCCTTGACTGTTGTATCAAAGCCGTTAATAGACGCATCGAGCGTGTCGATAAACCCTTGCAGATTCTGCAAGACCGTTTGTGGAGTCATGATCAAACACCTTTTGGAGGGGCGGGAATTACCCATGGCTGAGACAAGCGATAACCTCGCTGTACACGTCCGCCAATGGAGTGGGGCGAAATCTGCAAGTCGTTGTGGTTCAACATACTTGAAAATTTCGCAGCGGCTGTAGGTAACTTACCTACGTTCCAACTAAACAAAGCAAACAGCGCATCACGCGACATTGTTTGATGACCCTCGGGGTCCGCAGCAATGTCTTGTAACACTTGTTTGTATGCTTTAAGCGCTAAGGTAGACTCAAAGCTCATTGTTGCCGCAGATGCGTCGTTTGCGGGTAGCTGGTCGACGAACCATTGGTAGTTGCCGCTTTTAACGGCAGCAATACACAATTGTAATGTGGTTTGCCCAAGCTCGATCAATGTATCGCGAGCGCTAGATTGTAGAGGGCGACCAGCAAGAGCAGGACTGGCGTTGTAACCCATAAGAAAGCACCAAAAATCTTGTAAAGATGCTTCGAGATCGAGCATGAACTGATCTGTAGGTCTGAATGGTGTTGTTGCATAAGGCCCCACATTATATCGACGATCCGTAGTGCTAATGTGCACAGAGTCACGTGCGTTGGACGTAAAGATAAAATTACTGACGTTGGGGTGCACATACGGCATTGCATACATATCGCGAATACTAATTTCAGGCTCCGCGATAAAATTCAACAGCTTGGTCGCAATAGCGCGCGCTTGGGCGGTGTTTTCGGGTACGACTTCATCGACAAACACCATAAGCTTGTCACGCATGAAACCGTTGAACCCGCCGCCCATTTCTTCGAACCGTTTAGCGACTACGTTGTGCTCACCGAGAATAGGGCGAATAATCTGATGAAACAGCACACCTTTACCAGTACCCTCGACACCTTGCAATAACCACGCTGTGCGAGTCATTTTCTTGGTCTGCACGATAGTGGCAAACCAATTGATGAAATGATCAATCGCCGCCATGTCGCCATTGAAGACGTGCTCTAACACGATTTTGACTGGCGTAGGGCAGACGGTTACGGGGTATGGTGTGTCCATATGATAGCGAGACCGAATGTAGCGGTTGATGATGCGCTTATCCGCATCAAAGATGATAGGGTTGTTAGGCTCATAGACCAAAGTCCAATCGCGCACAAACTCGCCTAACTCGATGTCGTATTGCGCCAGAAAATCTTTGAGCTGGCCTGTGTTACGGGCGGTGTGAAGCTCAATGGTCTTAGTCGCAGGATCATAAAAACCGTTGTAGTAGATGGAAGTTTTGAGCTCGCGGAACGCCAAATAAATAAGGCCGTTCTGAGTCTGTGTAGCCACAGTCGAAGGGGCTACTGCTCCACCTACTTCCGCCCAATACTCGGGTAGTAAATCCTCGGTACGATATGCGGGCTCACCCTTGAAGTTGCTGATGAAACGGGGGTTGTTCTCAGGGTGGTAATATGCCCATGAGTCGCCACCGTTCAGATTGAGATACACAAAGCCGCGTTCGACTTTACGACCAGTGACGACCGCAGAATCTGGATTCGCCATATACTCGACAGAACCAGCGGATTCATATCGTGTAGCTTTACGTTTGGGAAAGCCAAGCGATTGGCGCAATTCGTTGACCTTGTTGTCGGTCTTCACTCGCAGTGCTTCGCGCGTCGGGATTTCGCCCGTAATCGTTAAACGCGGTGAACCTCGTACAATCTTCTGAATCCGTGGTTGACCGAGTAGGGGATCGGTAATACCGGCTCCAAGTCGTGGAGGAGCGACGTAAATGAGCTTGTCGTTTTGACACGTTGTGACGTCTAAAGGCCATAGTAATGCGTTCTGGGTTTTAGTCAGCCGAAGCTGAGCGTTGATAGTTTTGTCTTCAAGATTAAGGTTCATCAACCAGTTCTTGAGTAATTGGGGGTGCCATGGACGATCAAGGAGCATGAAAATATGACACCGCCAGCCTGTGTAGCTTTCAAGACCTTGGGATGAAGACCATTGCAAGACATAGTCCGTCCCACCGCAACCAATCGACTGTAGGAAGATGTCAACGGATTGAAAGTTTTCGATACCATCAAGATCCAGACATATCCAGCTAGTGTCTTCGTTAGGGTTGGTTGCACCCGCGCGTGATTCACTGTTAAGTGCTCGGGTGAGCTCGCCTTTAAGCAAGACCGCACCGCTTGCTGCTGCGCCTTCGATAGTTGCATACAAATCATCCAAAGTGGAAATTGGAATCTGGATAGATGTGAACTGGTTCACCATAGGGTAAGGTGTTTTAACCAGAGTGTTGCTAGTAGGGTCTAGCGCATATGCTTTGCATACGGGTTGATCAGCTTGCAGGACGGCGATCTTCATTGCTTGAGCACCATGAAAAGGAATTGCATTGGGAACGGAAGACTAACAAACTCGTCGCTATCAAGCGACGGAATTGCAGCATTTAGTTGCAAAAAGCTCTTGAATAATGCGGTAGAGCTAGATTCTGCGTTGCCGGAATAAACGCAATTTACGGGAGCATCATAGCCACGCGTTGAGCGCCGAGCCTGTTCAGTTGGTTTAAGCGGACGCATTAAATTGGCTTCGTTCGAAGGATACCGGCTCGCTCCGAACAATTGTACGGTTCGTTTACATAGAGGCCCGTGTTCTTCCGTATCGCAAAAGTCGGGCTTAAATTTTACGTGCACTGTCACGTACCGCAGCATAATAGTGCTCCTACAAACGCTGATTTTGCAACAACTCGCATACCTGTAACGGACTATTCGGCGGTAAAGCCAGATAGAAGAACGGTAAGGGTAAATTGAAATTTGGGTCTAAGTAATAATAGACGCTTTCAGATGTAGGCGTCGTACTACCGACTAATAAATGGGGGGCATAATACCGAAATAAATCGACTGATTTACCCACAGCCGAAGAGTGATCTACACGCATCCATGCTACCCAATGGTTGGGAGTATCGTATAAATACGGACGAGGGCGGTGTATGCGACCTTTTTTAGCAAAATCCACTTCATACACATCACCAGTATCGCCAGAAAAACGTAACTGGCGTCGAAAAAATTGCAAACCAGGGATTAAAACAATAAAACGGCTCATAGTCACGCTCCTACTCAGCCGCGAGTTAGTCGCGGCTGAGTGTCTGGTTTTATTTACCGTACATCGTGCGGGCTTCTTCAGGAGAAGTTGGAATAGTACGGCCTTCATAAATGCCGCCTTCTTCTACAACGTGGGGGAAGCACGCGTGAACGACCATTTCCCACATTTGGCGACCAGTGACGCCTTGGTCAAAAATCTTGTCCGCCAACATAAAGTCGTCGTAGTGATATACGCCGATACGAGTCTCAGGAGTAAACTCGCTCACTTCCTTGGTGAACAGTTCAGACCACACGCGGCCCCATGAATACAAAGGCATACTGGCTGGTTCGCCGCATACACCACGCACCATGTCCATAGGCGCGAAGGTTTCAATAGCAGCGTGAAGCTCATCAATTGTTTTGCAATTGAACGCGTCGCTCCACAAGCACAGCAGGGGGTCTTCGGTAACAGTCAAGCTGTCGATGTTTGGCTTGTCCGCATCTTTTGGGATGTGAAGCATGCAGACAAACGACGGAATAGTCGGGTCAAACAAGAACGCCATGTAATCGCGCACCCATTGAGGCTTGTCGGCAAGTAGCGAATCCATCATCTCGGTACGATTGAGGACGTTGTCTGGGCACTGAACTGGGGTTTTAGCCATGAGGAATCTCCATTGTTGGCTGATGGGGCTGAAAGCTAGGCGGTATTGCCCAGACTTATATTCAGCGGGGTGTTACACAGGAAGGTGAAAATGACGTTGACAGCTGAGGCAGCGGTAACGAACGATCTCTTCATCAAACTCAGCTGATGTTTCGAAGTCCGCCGCTACCCACAATCCAGTAGCGTCTTCTTGACCCTCGGCTATTTCAAGGACGAGTTTGTTCGAGCCGCAGTTGCAGCAATGTTTTGGTGTAGGCATGATGTCCTCGCTATTCGATTAAATCGACTTGAAAAATTCCAAATTTGTAGCTGAACGCTTTTGGAATGTGACGAGAATGCTGGGACTCGTTGTATTTAACACGAGCTTCGCGCACGATGTCTTTGATAGGCTTAGAGCGAATCAATTGAAACGCGGAGCTAGCGCCTAAAGGTTCATCACCGTTGTAAAACCACAACCCACCGACCCAGCTTTGTCCACGGCGAATAACATTTGGGCGCCCTATATAGGGTAATGCTAAGCGTTGGTGGCTTATTTCCAAGGCGAATAAAATACGGCGCGCGTACACATATTCTGGGTGAACGGGTTCTTCCCATAATGTTTTCATGCTTGAGTCCGATGAAAAAGATCGTCATACATCTCCCACCGAAACGCTGTGGGAATGCTGTCTGTGCTCGTGTCCCCGAAAGGTAGACGTTGCACAGTGGGCATGTAAAACTGTTTTGGAGTACGGGGCGTCAATGTTTGTATGTACATAACGGCCCATGTTGCAAAATCTGTTTTCCTATATGGAGTAGGTGCCCACGCGACAACGACGGTCATGATCGAACTCCTTCTTCACTGCTGCTACTCTACCGTATATAAAAACATAGATGGTATTGCTTTAGCTAGCGAAATCGCCGGAACCATAACTGGGGGGCATCGTCCTGTTCTGATTGTATAATCGCTGTGCACGGCGTCAACTTGCGAATATATAAACGAAAAATTACCAATGCAGGCCGTTACAATTCGGCTGCATTGGCTTTTCGCAACAATCGCGTTTTGATCAATCGTAGCTAAACCAGCGATCACAGACGCGTGATAACGCGGGCGTAAGTCGTTTTTATAACGACCTGTTGCGGGGCGGCGAATGTACTGGCATGGGAGCGCAGTAGTGTAGCGCGTCAAAGAGACGTAGCTACGCAGAGGGGAAGACTTCGCGCCTGCCGATAAACTGACTGTCCGAAACATTCATACCTCCCTTGCTGACAAAGTATAAAAAGCCGAATGGAGTGTTACGTAATTGTTTTAGCTGAGTTTTCGTAAATCGAACCAACTCGTACGTAACAGGTGACATCGCCGCTAATTTTGTGCCCATAAACGTAAGTTGAGGGTGTATCAAGCAGTTGGCTGCCCCGACAGTATTATCTGCTGTGGAGGCAGAAGTACGTTTAGGCGAAGGGCGAGCAAAATAACAGAGATCGGTAGCGATCTCTGTTACAAGCGCAGCAGACGCGGTTGGATTTACTTCGTAACGACGCATGAGCGTACGCGTCGTTACAGTGCGGTCTCTTGGGGCAAGCGTATATGCAAAAAGCAAATTAAAGTGCGGCATCATCATCATGTCTCGCTACAAAGGCGAAGGCGGGTGGATATGGTTGGCTGCTACAAGAGCTTTCAGCAATCGTCTCGTGAACAGGGCGTGTTGCTGCTTCTTGTAGGTAGCGCTGATAACGGTGAACGCCGAACCATTTGATAGAACGGCGAAGGTGGCCGGGCTTGATAGCGACAGTTACCAGATTAACTGGTGTGTCGAGGTAATCTTTAAGCGCGGCTACGTGGTGCCGAGGGATTAAGCGGAAGCGCATAACGATCTCCAACGTGGGTGGGGTGTAACCGGTAGCGAAATGCTGCTGGTGTTTTCTGCATCATTCGATACCAATATGAAGAAATCCAAACATCGTGTTCCCATTGCATAGCGGTCGTAGCGTACTTGTGCACGGGATAAAAGCCAGAGGGGGTTAGACCCCATACATTATTAAGCCGACGTATAGAATCGGCTAAATAACGCCGTACTATGTTTACATGAGGGCCATGGCGCTCGATTTTTTTCTCTATGGATACATCCATAAACTGGGGTTTGCTGTACTGTTTAAACATGATCGTCCTCAAAAGTGAGCCTATCCAATAGCGTGGTCATGCTGTACCTCGAACGCAAATGCAAAGGGTGTTAGCCGTAATCGTTTGTAAAACATCTTGTCAAACGAAGCGCTTTCACGGGTGTAGGGCATGTATGAAACAAAAGCGCCGGTGAGCGCCACGCGTCGGCTGATTTTGCGTGTAATCGAATGATGCAAATAGCGGCCTAAGCACGTAGGCACATTCCATGCGTAAGCGTCACGTAGCACTAAATGTTGTAGCCGATATTCGTTAGTGACAATTGTAGAAGTCCACATGTTGAATCGAACAGGTGGTTTAGACTCCCCGTAAATACCTTGATACAGGCGTATAGCGGCAATTTGCATGGTTTACTCCTTTACTATATATCGGAAGGCAAAAGGAGGTATGCTTTGCCGAGAAAAACCAATCGGTGAACAAGGGATGCAAACGGTGCTAATAAAAATCGAGGGCCTCGTAGCTGTTTGCCGTCTATAAATTGCAAATAACGTAATACGCCGCACGAAGTATGCATTTGGGTGTGCGTGTTTGCGGATAAGCCAGTCGTCGGCATCTGCAAAAAACGATTTGAATGATACGTCCATATTATTTCTTCAAAACTGCGTAGCGAAATGCAATTGGCGGCATTTTATCTGCGTCAAAGCGATGTTTTGACCGACGGATACAAACAGTCCCGACGTGTAAATAAATCTCGGATGTGTAGATCGCAAACCCAGTAGATGCCCCTATAGTAACGGGACTAATTAAATACCGGGTAATAACAGCGCTGGGATACGCCTTTTTGTGTGTAGGCCAATCGCCGCTGTCGGCAAAAAAATCATCGAACACTACTTGCATGCTATTTGCTCCCTGTTAATGAGTCAGCGTATACCGAAAAGCGTGCGGAATTGGTTGATTTACGGGGTCGATGTAGGTTGTATTTTCAATCATAACGGAGCCTAAAGTCTCTCGGCGCAGATGTAAATCTCGACGCCCCACAATGTAAAAACCTCCACTACGAGGTGCATAGGGCCCTATGCGCCGAATCAGAGTGCTCTCTACTGTGTCGCGGTTCCAGCGGGGCCAATCGTTGTAGTCGTCATAGTACAACTTCAAAGTGACTTCTAAAGTCATTTGCCGTACTCCATCGTGTATAAAAATGGTCGAGGCACTGCGCGAGGAGCGCTGGGGCGGCATACAAACACTGTATTAACACGTGCGACCCCGTTTACAGCATGCTCTGGATATAAAATAACAGCGAAAATATGCTTGCATGCATAATTACTGCGGGATTCGCGGCGTAAGTAGTACCACGGCGAATCCCGGTAGCGATGCCAGTCTTGAAAGTCTTCAAAAAATTGGCTTAGGTTTACGCGTTTCATAATGCGGCTACTCCTATGCGCTTAGCAGCTTGGCTGGTGCTGATGTAATTAGGTACCGCATAGAAAAATGAGGGTATAGGACGGTCTAACGGAGAACGGATCAGGTCTACTTCCGCGTAATGAATACCCTCGTATGAATGGGGTGAAGACCACGTTTTCCACACATCACAGCCGGATGAACAACAGTCGCGGTGGACGACCACTTCTAGGTCGTCCGGTGTACGGCGAATTAATCGGGTATAGGCAGTCGGCATGGGAACGGATCCAATATGTAAGTAAATACGACGGGGATGTTTTGTGCATGGCTATTGTAGCGAGAGCCTGACAGACCGCCGTAAAATTGCGCGGTGTAATTGCTTTGCGCTCCTCTGTACCACACAGTGGATAGGTTCACATATGAAAAATATGTGACTTCGCGCCATGTATGACGAATAAGCGTCAAGTACACTGTGCGCTCACCCGCGTAGTTGTAGTAAAACGCCCCCGGCACGCTGCCCGGCGTTTTGTCTTTACGTCGTTTAGCGGCACCTCTTTTAGAAGAAGGAAAAGGACGACTATAAAAAAAGCCATTCTCACCTACACGATTAGAACGTATGGGGCGATTTACGGACATGCTGAAATTCCTGCCGCGCACGGCGATATAACAGACGGAAAGCGTAAGGTATATCACGCTGGTCTGCGGGTATGTAATGAGGGCGGCGCGCGTATAGTTTACGCTTACGCCGCGGCCCAGCTCCGTTGCGGTACACTGAGTGCACAAAAACGTCTATACGACGATAAGGAACGAAGCCTACTTTTGTATATGCGCTTGCCATTGTAAGTCCTCAAGTCGAAACACGCTGTGCCAAAACTGAGTGGGCACATATATAAGATTAGTGCGAGTAAAGGTCTCTAAGAGCACCTCTTCGTCTATGTATGTGCTATGCACGTAGCAATAGTACGACCCCGCATTGTATTTATATAGGTCGAAAAAAGCGCAAATAGTGATTGTATAACCCGCAGGTACTCGAGCTAATACTCGGATAAACTCTGGTACAAGGCACCCAGTGCTAGACGTGGCGGCGTTATAAGGGCCGGAAAACGCGTTTTTCGCCATTTGATAATTGCTCCCAGAAGACTTCTTGAAACTGGTACGGGGAAGTTTTATGCTCCGGCCTCGTATACTTATCGAGCAATATATCGAGATCGACAGCATTTGTGCGATATTCCGACGGCGTAAAACTTGATGTACCGATGTGCCTAGTGTACGAGAACGCTGTATTACGAACGTGCACGTCGAACATCGTAGTGGCAATGTAGGAATTAAAACCCCGCTGACTGCGCACTAACATAGCGCGTCTGTTTTCTGGAAACGTCGTCCCATAGCGCGACGTTGCCGCGTTAATACCAGATGGGTGCGTGAATAACGGTAGGGACATAAGACTCGTACTCCAAATTTGTGCCTAAGTCATAGCAAAACGCCTAAAAAACCATGCGTCTCGGATCAGAGTATGTTGAACGTCGCGTACAATGAAACTAGCCATTATTTTTACCTCTGTTGCGCCGTATGCGCAGGCGGTATTCAAATGCGGGCGGTAAATATCCACCGTCTTCAGGTAAATTGCGCAAGGTGGTGAGTAGATAATAGTCGTCATTGTTTTTTTGGTGTTTTAGATACACCATGATTATTTCTAAATGACGGAGGCAATACTCGGTGTTTCCTGACGGTAAACCCGATGTTTTTCGGTTTAAAACGATGCGATTCATATATTAGACCCCTCCTTTACGCGTAATTTATAATCAAAAGCGTGTATTTTACCCGTGGATACGCACTTGTTGCTAATAATCCATAAACCGGAGCGGTTATTCCACGTAGTGCGCCCTAATACTACGTGGGATAAACGCACCACACTGCTTATCGCAGGAGATCTTTTGCTTTTGCTTGCGGGGGGCACAAGAATAACTGTAGGTAACTTAGCCATTATTGTTATTCCTTGGTTAACTCATAACAAAAGGCGTACGGTGTACCCATAGATACAAACGACGGATACCGCGCATAGAACCCCGTTATCATAATCCAAGAGTCGCGGTCTTCAGTACGGTATGCGAACACCGAGGCCGCATCACGGTCGTAATGAACAGGATTGGTGTGTAGCCGAGCACGGAGATCGGGAGATAAACATAAACGTAGCTTCATCGCTTGCTCCCTGTTTTCAAGTGGTAATGAAACGCGTTAGGAATACGCTTAGTTTCTGAGGGCGGTATTACATGACAGCCGAATACGTTGTCGAGATCAGAAAACGCATAGGTTAGTTCTACGTAGCGGATGCAAACAACGGGGCGGAAATTCATTCCGCCGTTTTTACGGCGACACAAACGCACAGATAACGGGGTCATTTACGTCTCCGTCTTTCTTCGAGCTTGTACGCAAACGCGTACGGTATGTTGAGCTCTATGAGAGTCATGGGTACAGGCAGCAAGTCCGCAAGCGAGTCGTGTGGCGGAATGTAGTACACATACACCTTTTTTCTCCATCGAAACACGGTCCAAACGAGGAAGTGTTTCGGGTGAGAACGGCCTGGTATGTGTAGCGCTAACGGGATTGTAGGCATGAGAACCTCGTAGGAAGCGATTAGAGCGTGTTTAGACCCCTAGTGCTACCCTAGTAGCACCTAGGGGCTCAGAAGGGCCTTGTAGCGCTTCCTATGGCGTTTTAGCCTTGGTTATGCCGGGTATCTCATAGCAAAAGCTCAAAGGCGTCTGATCATTGCCGCGTAAGCGGGGCAAAATGATCGGAGAGCTGAGATCTAAAATTTCGAACGAATATTCAGCGCCGGGAAGACGGCGGGCGTAATTAGGCTGCAAAAAGCAAGGTGGAGGAAAGCGTCGTGTGTTCATGGTTGGTCCTATAAAACAAAAATGAAAAATCTTAGCCCTATGCATAGGAAGCGATTAGAGCGCGTTTAGACCCCTAGTGCTACCCTAGTAGCACCTAGGGGCTCAGAAGGGGCTTGTAGCGCTTCCTATCGCATTTTGGCGCTATTGGGGAGGGCGGGCGCAGGATAGTTCCGTCAGATCGCTGTAAAAGACGAACAAGGCGTAGCAGAACGCGCTTGGGGCGTTAGCTTCGATCGCAGGACGCACTAAGGAGGCTAACGGGTATACGCGCTGCGTACTGTGCGTGAAGATCAGTGTAAGAGCGCGGTCATACCAGAGGGTTGCGGGTTGGTCGTATTTAACGTGGCGTCGGGACATCACCACGAATTTATGTAGGCTCATCAATGGGTTCCTTGCTGATACGGCATTGGAAAGCGAAAGGGATGCCAGTGTTGATATGGTTTACACCGAAATAAGTTATTGTATACAAACGAAAAAGTAGAATGCGGCGCTCAGTGCGTTGGTAGCGCAAGGGACGAGACGAGTGATTTTTAGAGGGGGGAAGAGCTGTTACTACAAAGCGGAACAGCGCTTTTCGCGTAGTTTGCATCGTGTATTTCCGTCGTAAGTGAAGGATGGGGGGATCGGTGGTATGCAGTTTCGGGCTATGTTTTTATTAGTAATCAATGAGATCGGCGTACTGAGGCCCATATCAACGCGCGAAAGGAAGATAGCGGAACCGGAACGACGGGGGTAGTACAAAGGGGGCATGAGAGCGGTCTCGACGGTGAGGATCTTTACACCATTACGGTGGCTTACACAGTGATTACACCTGTTTTTACACCTTATGTTGTTGTCTTTGCTTACTTTTACACCAATTACACTAAAAACAGAGCTCTCTTTTTATATATACTATCTTCTTATATTTATTTTTATTTATTTAAAAAATTTTTTTTATTTATAGTTTATTTAAAAAATAGTGTAATAGGTGTAAATACTAATATATACATATACTTAGAGGTGTTAAGGAAGTGTAAAAGTAGTGTAATTCTTAACACCTAAGTGTTAAAGCTATAATTTCAAAGGAAAAAACGAGTAGTTGAACCCCAACGGCGCTTCCGGTGTACCGTGACATTGGAGCACGACATGTTGGGCTGCGAACGTAGATGCTTGTTTTGCAACGACAAAGCCGACGCGCATACCTTGTTTGCTGTTTCGCGTACGAATGAACACTCGTCCTCTAGAGAACACGCGGGGCGTAATTTGGACAAATTCAACTGAGCACATACGCAATCGCTCCAAGTGCAAAAAGGCTATGGGGCATCGTTAGCTACCCCGATAGTGCGCATAAGACGAGGATACGAAGGGCACTTCAACCGTAGGTTTCCAATTGAACGACGGCGGCGTGCCCTCGCCTTTATAGAACGCCGCAAACGATGTGGGGCCAAAAAACAATCCATGTGAAACCGCCCCACCCGCCGAATGATACCGCGGTCGGATATCGTAACCCCGCCGTAAAGAGTTAGGCTTGGTCATCTTAACGCTGCGGTTGCCAAGGCCAAACCACTGTTTGTATTGGGATAATCGTAGGTCGCGCTTCATGATTTAAGCCTCAAGGCATACCGAAAAGCGGCAGGGTTTATGAACACAAACCGTCGCATTTCTGGGTCGTTAGTAGGACAATTGAGCATTTCGGTCGCCACCTCAATGGTAAAGCGGCAAGAGGTAAGACTATGCGATTCGATTTCGAAACACGGCCCCCCCTGGCGCACTACATAACGGATTTGTAGTGCGCCTAACTCAGTTTTTCTTGGTAGCATATGCACGGGTAACGCCTCCTGATAGCACATAAGCAAACGCGGTAGGCCCCCAACCTTGTTGGGGCACCACCCAGCTGTTAGCGCCTTTAGTAAAGCCCGGACGTCCATAAGTTTTATGGGAATATATGCGTTGCCCGTTATGGGCACTAACAGCAATAAATCCACTTCCTCCGAGCACGATGATGCGGGAAAATGGGCTCAGTTTATTAGCGAGAATCGAGCGTTTTCTGCCCATGGTAAAACCTCTTCTATAGGCTGACGGCGCAAGTGGAGCAGCAAACTATGCTTAGCGCTACGTACTGAGGCGACAGAATCTCCATAAAACAACTGGAATTGAGAAGGAATCCACGGTATTTCGAGGGTTTTATTCAGTATCCACATGCGTCGTTGCGCTTTTGCGCGAGTAGAAGTACGTAGTACCAAAGTATTACTGCGACTAAACGTATGCCGAGAATCGCGTTTGCCTTGGCCAGCGTACGCTGTTTGTGCCCCGGCAAACCATAACCAGTGGGTCACGCCTTGGTGCGACGCCATGCGCCGTGGCCATTTGTAATCACGAGGTTTCCGAAGGATCATTTTCGTCATCTTCCGTTTCGTAGGGTACGCCATATAGCGTTTCATAGACTTCGCTAAGCGACTCTGCTTCCGAGTAGTTTGCTCCGTATTCATCTAGAACAAGCGTACCGCCGAAATTCATACCCTCGTCAAGGGTCACGCCGTCTGCACGAATACCGAGAGCCGCCCAAACACGTAAGTTGGGGTAGCTCCACGCTGTGTTGAACACTATACGATCGCCTTGAAACTCTTGCGCATTCGTATTGTATAGGTCCCATTTAGTACCGTAGTAAAAAGTGTTGTGCTCATACCATGTAGCACTGGTAAAACACGGGTTTAGAAACGCAGGCATTGCCAGAGCCAAGGAATACGCCGCGACGTCGCCTTTTTCGTCTGTGACGGTAGCCACATCTTTGAAAATACGGGCTGATTGTTCATCAGCCAGTATTAGCTCAGTTGTTACGTGGTTTGGCATGGAACAAATACTCCTGTACTAGACTCATTTGCTCTGGAGAAGCAGTGCTGATTTTAGCCAGCACTGCTTTGTACTCCAGAGACCAGATTTGGACAGTGCGACGCACCATCCAAAGCAGTGCCAACATACGGGCTTTAATCATTAATAAACTCACTCTCGTTGTCATCAAGGGTTTTGTGGAGTTGCCACAAATCATATTGAATATGGCGAAACAGCTCGTCATCATCCATTGATTGGACATGTGCTTTGGATATAATTGCGCCAATAGCTTGCCCAGTATGCTCACGAATAGATTTAGCCTGCGGATATTTGGCTAAAACCATTTTCGCCAGTTGTACCATGCCATAAACGCGAGTCCAATCTACTTCTGGACCCTCGGGATCAAACTGCTTGCCTAACTCCCAGATAATCGGGGCGAGGGCATTTGCCGCGAGCACTTCTGGCATCATTGCGTCACGTTGCGCGTTAATTGATGACATGCCAGTTTCTAACACGGCGGCTAATTGGTTAATGAGCAGGTTATTAACTAATAACCCTACCAACATAATAGCCAAGGCATATAACGTAAAACCAGACATACTAAAAAATACGGTGCTGATAATAGCGGCGACGCTAATATAACGAGCGAGTTTATGCGGGTTAATATATTTGCCCGCTACTCGCAAATACAGTTTTTCTGGGTCATCGCATTTGAATGCCCAGATACGACCCGCCTTATGCCATTCACGGCATTTGTTCGCTTCTACAATCGGGTTGCTCATGGTGTTACTCCTCGTAAAAAACAGTTTCTTGCAGCTCAACTTCAGTCTCGCCTGTATTGGCGTTTACAAGAGCGCATACAAACAACACAGTGTTGGGTTGTGGTAAGTCCCTCGTCGACAGTTTTACGGTGTATGCATTATTCGGGTGCGTCAACGAAACCGCAGCCGCATCCAACACATTGACAATCGCCACGCTCAAAACGTGGCGGGGGACAACGTTTGTAACCAAATCAGTGTCTGTTTGGTCCACTAAATAACGCAGCACAAGCATTGCTTTTTCAGCAGCTGCATTACCGTCAATATTCACAATGTTCATAAGTCCCTCGAATGTTGTTACAAGCTCTTGATCTACAAGCTCTTGATCTACAAGCGCCGCAGGCACAAAAAGTCGCAGCGTAGCTGCGTCATTATTTAGCCGTAGGGCGTATAAAAAGCTCACCCGCCACGCGGGCGGGTGAGGTCGAGAAAGATTAGAACAAACCGCGTGCGACTAGCTCGTCGCGTAGCGCCCGCACTTCGGGTTGCATGCGGCAGGCGCGATCAACAAGCGACACGCGCTCGAGCTCGCGTTGCACGTTGTTCAACGCTGCGATGCGAGCGTAGAGCTCGCCAGCGCCCGACTTGCCGACCTTGGCGATGCCAAGCGCGGCTCGATCCGCGGCTGCGCTCAAGCGGTCGTCGAGCTTTTGCAGCAAGCGCAGCTCGATCGCGGGGTGTGCGTCAACCGCCCCTGGCGATGTAATGCCCGTCATCACGTTGTGTAGATTGCGCAACAGGGACGGAAGCACCGCGAGCCACTTGCTGCGCTCGGTCGCCGCCTCGGCTTCCCGAATCTTGCCCATGGCGAGCTTTTGCTTTTCGGTAAGCAACGCCATTGCCATTTCGTTACGCATGGCGTCCATGCTGGATGTGCCCGCAGATTGCAAGACGAGCTGCGCAACGTCTTGCAGCTGCATCGGCATGCCCCACTGCGGGGCGGCCATGACCTGCGTGGTCAACGAAGTGGCTTCGTCGTATGCGCAAGCAAGCGCGTATAGAAAATACTCGCTGCGATGCTCGCGTGATGCGCTCAAGTCAAGCTGTTCGGTACCGACCGGCGCAAGGAACGAAAGATCAAGCGTGGCCAAATCGGCTAACGCTGTGGCTTTGGCGGTATCTTGCTCACGCTCTGGCGAGTTCGCGTAGATATAGCCGAATATTGCCGTGTTGGCAATATTTTTGGCAATCTGTTGGCGGGTCTCAAGCGGCTTGGCACAATCACCGAGCAGGTCGCAGACGTATTGCACCGGATCGAGTACGAGCTTCGCCTTAGCCGCTCGCGCTGCTTGTTCGCGTTGCGCCGCTTTAAGCTGCTCGAGAACGTTCGGCTGGGCTTTGTCGGCTGCGGCAACGAGCGCTGCGCCAACAGCAGTGTTGGTGTTGTTAGTGGACATGGTAAAGCCTCGAAAAAGTAGCACGACGTGTGCGCGAACTAACTAAGACCACGTCCCGTAGGGCGTGGTATTAAAAATCCCCGCCTAAAGGCGAGGATCTTTGCGTCGAATAAAACCCGCGCGGAATTTACCGCCGCGAATGTACCCGAACCACGCCCGATAGAACGAGCTATAGCCGGATGCTAGTAAACCAGCGAATGTGGCTGCCATCACGCCGGTGAAGGAACCCATATGCAGCACGTAGGTGAGTGCTGCAATGGATAGGTCGAAAAGCAGTGGATAGCCCATTATGCGCGAGGTTATCACGGGGCCCGCTTTCGCGAGCACCGCAATAATCCCAAGCATGATGACTACACCCAACGCCAGAATGTCAATCATCGGACGCGTTAGCGCCGAAGAAAAGAAGCTCTGCTTCTTCTTCGGCGAGCAGCAGGGACAGGGGGTCGTCAGCCTGCGCCCCCTGATCGAGCAGAGCGTCGAGAACCCACGGCTCGAAGCCGGTGAGTTCGCGCTCTTCGGGGTGGGCGCGGTCGGCGATGCGCTCGACCGCGATTTTAACGCTGAGCACCTGCGTGCTTATAGGATTGGCCATGGTAGACCTCCGGTTAGAAGAAGACGCCTGTGCGGATAGATTGCCGCGTGTAGTCCACTGCGTGATCAAACACGCTGTGAAAGTCTGGCGTGATCCGCTTAGGATCAAGTCCGAAATGGCGCGCAACGCGCCCCCGAATCGTTGAGGGCAAGAATGGAATGTCTGTGAAGACAATCCGATCAAACGTGCATTTCCACGATCCGTCTGAGCGTTGTTCAAAGACAACATGACGTTCCGTCATGGTGTTTGACTGCTCTGGTACGGTTTGTAGATACATTTTGCTTGCCGCGCGCTTGAAACCAAAAGCTAGCAATTGCTCGGTGGTGCACTTGGTGTGCAACCAGGCGCCTCGCCCTGCCTCGTAAGAGGCACGGATCTGCGCGAGCTCTTTATAGACGTAAACGCAGACCTCACCGAGGTCCAACCCGATGCGCTCGGCGCGTTGGGCAACTGTGATTGGGTTCATAGGATGGTACCTGTAAGACAGCACAAACGTGTGCAAAAGCTACTAAAGACTACGTCCCG
>Ga0075163_10001515_pt1 | contig 31379 bp, 25 predicted proteins | sample JI1023141ADNA_FD_71478 | JGI IMG/M metagenome (GOLD analysis project Ga0075163, IMG submission 71478) | Wastewater effluent complex algal communities from Wisconsin, to seasonally profile nutrient transformation and Carbon sequestration -... | ecosystem: Engineered > WWTP > Effluent > Algae...
AAAAAATGAATTAAGGGTAAATAATAAGAATAAAAAGCAAATATATATAAAAAAATACATATTCAACAAATATTATGATAAAGGATTGAATATCCAATTATTATACAATAGCTACAAGTCTAGATTTATAAATCATCACTTCATACAAGTCTAGATTTATAAATCTAGACAACAAACATTTGCACAATGGGTATTTACGACGCTACATTTGTCCTGTAAAATTAACGAAGGGAAATTTTGCAATTGAAAAGAAAAGTAACAAACAAATTGTCTAACCATTTAAAACAAATTTACTATGACTTAGCTATGAAAAAGAAAAAGAGGTTGTCGGAGGAATTCATTTTTTTATCGGATTTACAAATAATCATGAATCTATTTAAAACAATTACAATAGGACTTTTAAATTCAAAATTTAAAAATCAGAATTTCTAAGGCAACCTTTTGAAAAAGAAGAAACAAACCTGACGAGTTGAATTAACATAAACTTTCAACCAACGGTTTGAGAAGTTTGAGATGTGAAGTTTACGCATCTATGAAAAGGAAAATGTTCCTAAAATAAAGTAAACTATATTTACAACAATAAAAAAAATAAACATGAAAAAAATAAGTTTTTATACGATTATGCTAAGTTCTTTTATGGTATTGAGTTCTTTTATGATGAACCATAGAGAATCAAAATTTTCAAAAGAAACCGACATGGTAAGAGGAAACGAATTTGCTAAATTATTAGGCAACGTTCTCAAAGACAATGTAAATAGGGATTTTATAATTCAATCCCTTTTAAAAGTTGATGTAGGTTATGGTGAGGAATTGAGTTTCGCATATTTAATTAACAATTCGAAGCTCGTAAAATTAAATGAAATGGGCTTAACTGCAGATTTAAAATCTACAGAAAATCTAAAAAAAACAATATCCAATCAACTCATGAACGAAGGTGAAAATTATAAATATTTAAATTCTGAATTTTCCAATGAAGTTGACAAAGGATGGGCCATATTAAATGCGTTAGCAAACGAAAAAATGCAGATAATTTTCAACTTCGAAGATAAAAAAACCGATTTAAGCAATGGGTTTTATGTGTGTTTTGCTCAACATAATGAAGTGGTCTCAACAAACGGATATTTTTTTATGCCTAAAACTAATGAATATAAAACGGTTGATAAAATTGATTCTGAATTTGTATATAAATATCCGACATTTATTATAATTCCGATTGATGAGTCTGATGTACAAGACAACAAAATAGAAGTGATAAAATCATTTCCTGATAAATTAATTCAAAGAAGTGGTGGCGTATCAAAAACGGTATCGGCTAACACAAAAACACTATCAACCACTCCACAGGCTGTTTTATTAACTCAAAACATGGATCATAATTTAATTCCACAAGAGGATATTATTTATTCAAGAATCCCTAGAATTAAGGTTAAAGGTACGGATTGGATAGGATTTTTAGGAAACAAAGTAAAATTAGATTTGTGGAGAGGAGTTATTAACGAAGATTCTTCTCCTACCTATAATGAATCAAACGGACAAATTACAGCACCCACTTTACCCCGTTATTTAGGTAATTTCGAAATAAGAAAAAAAGATTGCAAAGACAAAAAATGGGTATTTGTAAATATTGAATTTGATCCGGACTGGAACATGAGTGAAAATGCCCAGGATTTTGCTGCATTTACAAAACACAATCTAGTAGGATCGGCATCATTTACGCTTAAAGGTACGGCTGGCTTTAAAAAAGAAGGGAATACTATTAAACCTCATTTTGAGGCAAGTGGAAGTACGACTGTAAATCTAACGGTTGGTGGTTCAAAATTTAGAGCACATCAAGAAATTTCGAGACGTCAAATTCTTTCATCTATCATAGGGGCTGCACCCACGGGTGCTTCAGTTACATTTGATGGGGTAAACTGGAATGTAAAAACTTTAGGCAAAGTTGATTATTATTTCATGCACTATCACACAGATCTTTCAAATTAATATGAAGAGCGATTGGGGCATGTTGATAAATGCATGCTCCAAATACGCTAACCAAAATTGAAACCATTAATTCTTTTATAAATGAGACCAAGTATAGCAATTTTGTTTTTCCTAATTTCTTTGTCTGTTTTTTCACAAGATAAACATGATCAAAGTTGGTACGTTGGCGTAGGAAAGCCAATCTTTCCAAACAACTTCAACACCAGTAATAATACGCTTTCCATGTCTGTTGGATTCAAGAGAGAATTATCTGAATCCTTTTCATTAGAAGCAAATTATACCTTTTCAAAATCATATGATTTTCCTGATTTCTACGCCAATGATGAAGAATTGGATCAATATTTAATATCGGGTGGCGTATGGAACTTTGATCAATGGACGGATTTACAAAACCATTATCTTGGAGCTGGAATACACTATAGTTTTGTTAATAACGACAAATGGTATTTTGGAATAAAATTAAATAGCGGCTTGCTAGTTTCTAAAGCTAAAACTTTTTATCTCACTCAATTCTCATATGACCCTGTTACTTTAGAAATTGAATCCTATGCTTATAAAATTTATGACGAACCACTTACTGCAATCTATTTTGAACCCGGATTTCAAACTCATTACAGTGTTTACAAAGATTATTTTATAGGATTGGACTTGGGTTTATATCAGGAAGTAACCCAAAAGCAAAGATTAAATGATGCCTATAATTTAAACGGTCAAATAATAATTGGTAAGAAATTTTAAATCAACAGTATGAAAAAATTAATTTACGTATTGCTTCTAACAAACATTAGTTTTAGAGCACAAGAAAAGTCTGCAAATGGAATAGCACTTTCATATAGCTACGGTATCGAATACAACAATCAAATGGGAAAACCTTCGGAAGATGAGATAGGAAATAGTATTTATTTTTATAGTGACAAAATGGGAAGTTTCTCCAATCTGGAAATAGATTATTTGATATCAAAAGAGCGACATCTAGGCTTGGGTTATTCCAGAAGTTTACATAGATCAACATTAAATCAACAACAAAATCTATATTTTGAAAACATGGTTTTGGTTCTAGAACAATTTGAAAACCGGCATCAAATCGATAGATTCGATTTTCACTTTGGTCAGAACTTTAACAAATTGGATTTATCTTTTGGCATTTTCTATTTTATTGAAACACGTAATGAAATGGAAAGTTATTACAACGAAGAAAATGATACATTGTACTATAAAATATATTCCAATAAGAATAAAAGAGCTGATAATATTGGACTTTTTACGAGTTTAACCTATGCATTTCCAATTTCCGAAAATCTTAATTTCGGGTTAAATGGAAAATGGCATGTTATCATTGGACAAGTTGGAATATTTTCACTATCACCAACAATAACATTAAAATACTAATTAAAAATGGCTATGAAAAAGAAAATTTTAATCCTGATTGCTATAGGGATATCAAACATAGTACAAGCCCAAACTTCAAAATTATCCATAGAAGTTTCCTTTAACGGAACCAGGTGCAATGGAGCACATGGCCTTTGTGTGGTGGAACCGGCTCTAAACAAAACAGATTCAAATGCCCAATTATATTACAATGAAAAAGGCCGGCTCGTAATGGAAATACCATGGAGCAAACTAGAAGAAGGCGAAATCAATACCATTCTAGGAGAAATGTACAAAGCCACCAAACCCAATTACGCTTTTGTGATGGAGGATACTTTTATATTATCCGATGAATTGCTGCATCTTTTAAAACTTCCCAAAGGAATTGGAGAAATTCCCAAAGGTACCTATCAAGCTCTTGTATATGATGATTGTATTATAATTGAATTTGAGTTGAGATGATTTTATCTTGACCCCTTCAATAAATTACGCTAAATGTTATAAAAAATGAAAAAGTACTTAAAATCGCTTATATTATTGACATCAATGATGCATTTTGCATGTATAGCTGCCAATCCTAACCCTACTCATGACCCCATTCAAATCATTCTAGAAGAATGGCAGTTAGAAATTACCAGCGTGCTCGTTAAATTCGACAGTCAATCCTCCCAACTCAGGAGGGAATTGTTAGAGATTAATACTGCCTTACAAAATACAACCCAACCCTTATCCCAGTTAAACCTGCTGATTCGCAAAGATGTTGTTAAGGACCAATTCGCCCAACTCCAAAACACGACCTACGCAGAAGTCAGCAAAATCCGCTACCTAAAAGGCTTAGCCATTCTCAAAATACTATATGAAAAAGTGCTGGCATTGGATCACCATTTTGCAGCCATAGCCACATTCAACGAAATCAACAGCCTTTCCAACCCCAACCACTACCCCGAGTTTGCCGGAGTCAAAGACCTCATCAAGCAATCGGGTAACCGTAAGACCGGTCTCGAACTCACCAAATTGTTGGGTGATAACGTATATGCCAATATCGCTACTACCCTAGTGGGCTTGTTCAACAGCGAAGCCCCACGAGAAGCCAAACAAGAAGAACTCGCTCAAGTGGACTGCATCATGGATTTTACCCTCAGAATGCACCAAGACTTGAATACCATTTGGTTTGAAACCGCTTTTTTACAAAAGAGCAATGCCAAAATTAAAATAGACCTCGAGCAACTCTTCATAGAATATACCAAGCCTATAGGCTATTATACCCCTTTACCCACTTGTCGCAACACCGATGATTGGGATGCCGTACAAGAGAAGTTAAAAGCCTATCTCACTACCATGGATACCTTCCTCAATGACCCTGCACAAGCCGTCAAAGCCCACAAGATGCAAGTCAACCTGGAATTTCCCATTGACCGCCTCCTCCAATTCATCACCCAATACAATGCATTTATTGACCAAGGCGGCAAGTTTTACGAAAAGTTTAAAATCATCCTAGACAGTTATGAACACGCCACCCAATGCCAACACATGCTCCCTCCGGCATACGCCCAACTCAAAGCAGATATTGACCTGGCTATAGAAAAATTCAATACCGCCTACAAACCCGTAGAGATCAATGGCAGTAAAATGAAAGAAATTTTATATGGTATCAATGAGTATGAATAAAAACATTTAACCTGTGCAACTGGCTAGAGGCACAATATAAACCATAAAGCCGCAAATCTTTAGAGGTTTAGGAGTTAAAACAACCCTTTCAGCGTTCCAAAACGCTGTTGGGGTTTTTTGCAAAAACCCCTAGTAAGCGTTTCTCGTAAAAACCAACTGTAAGGGTTTTTTGCAAAAACCCCATCCCCACATTCCCTATAAAAACCCATCCCAAAACGCTCAGGTTAATACCCTCAAGGCTTCCAGCCTTTAAAGGCTGGAAGCCTGCCTCGACGCAGACGGGACTGAAACTTGAAACCCCTATCTCCCCAACCCTTTCAGCGTTTTGGAACGCTGAAAGGGTTTCGCGTATAAAAACCCCCAGTAAGCGTTGCTCGAAAAAACCAACTGTAAGGGTTTTTTGCAAAAACCCCTAGTAGGCGTTGCTCATAAAAACCAACTGTAAGGGTTTTTTGCAAAAACCCCATCCCCACATTCCCTATAAAAACCCATCCCAAAACTCTCAGGTTAATACCCTCAAGGCTTCCAGCCTTTAAAGGCTGGAAGCCTACCTCGCCGCAGACGGGACTGAAACTTGAAACCCCTATCTCCCCAACCCTTTCAGCGTTCCAAAACGCTGAAAGGTTTTCGCGTATAAAAACCCCTAGTAAGCGTTGCTCGTAAAAACCAACTGTAAGGGTTTTTTGCAAAAACCCCATCACCACATATCCTATAAAACCCATCCCAAAACCATCAGATTTATACCCTCAAGGCTTCCAGCCTTTAAAGGCTGGAAGCCTACCTCGACGCAGGCGGGACTTAAAACAAAAACCCAAAACTTTAAACCCCAAAACCCGCCTCACCGCTACCGCACAAGTCTCTATTGTGTTATATTGTAGTTTAAAGCACAAGATTATGTTTACAGTAGCGCCATAGATTATGCTGGAGAAAAAGGATATTTGGATAATATTGTAATTTTTAGAAATTTAGATAGATTTTATTTTTAAACAAATACCACACGAGTGAACTCGTGCGGCAGCGGGGGAAAGGATTTGTGCGGCAACGTAGGGAATTAAAAATGATTTGATAAATTTGACCGGAAATATTTAATCTATAAAACATGCCAACAACCTTTTTAAATATATGCCTCTTAGTCCTATTTTGGACAACTGGTTTAACAGCCCAACAAGCTTTGGATTCCATACCCTTACACGATACTTTTACCCTACAATCCACACACGTGGGTGAAACAAGAACCGTGAATGTATGGACACCACCTACCTATAGGGACAACGCCGAACCTTTACCGGTTCTATACATGCCCGATGGCGGTATTCAAGAGGATTTTCCGCATATAGCAAATACCTTATCCGAATTGATTCAATCCCATAAAATCCAACCCATCATCCTAGTAGGCATCGAGAATACCCAACGCCGAAGAGATTTGACAGGTCCGACAGTGGTCGAAAATGATAAAAAAGTTGCCCCCGTAGTAGGTGGCTCCGAAGCATTCAGAGCTTTTATAAGTGAAGAATTGTTTGTAGAAATAAATAAACGCTACAATACCACCAGCCAAAAAGGAATCATCGGCGAATCATTGGCTGGACTCTTTGTCACCGAAACCTTTTTACTAAAACCCCAACTATTTGATTTTTATATCGCATTTGATCCTTCGCTTTGGTGGAATGATCAATACCTGATTAAAAATGCCCACCAATATCTTGAAGCATTTCCTAGCCAACCCAAATCATTTTGGTTTGCCGCTTCAAAAGCCAAAGACATCTTTAAAAATATTGGAAAATGGGCTGAAATTTTAGAAGAAAAGAATATGGAAAATTTGCAATGGCAATTCAGTCCCGAACGAAAAGAAGAACACAGCACCATATTTAGAGCCACCAAAGAGAAAGCAATCATTTGGACGTTGAACACCTTACCCAAATAATCGGAATGAACTATAACACCGCTTCCGCACGAGTCCTCTCATGTGGTTTATTACTTTAAAGCGGAAGATTATGTTTACAGTAGAACCAAAGATTATACAAGAGAAAAAAGTTATTTGAATAATATTGTAATTTTTAGAAATTTAGATTTATTTTATATTTTTACAAAATACCACACGAGTGGACTCGTGCGGAAGCGGGGGGGATATTTACCGAGATGAAGTCATTTTATAACCCAATATCAATCAATATAAAATTAAATAAACGTGAAAATAATATCAATTTTACTCATTGTTCTCTTCAGTTATCCTAATATCGAACCCAAACCCACATTGGAATGTGCTGATTTTAAAAATGGTATATTCGAACTTATATCTACGATAACTAATAAAAGATATATTATCAAAAGATATGGAAGTTCCCAAACAGAAGAATGCTATGACTTAAAGAGTGATGCGTTAATTGGCATAAGTACTTTTAAAGTTATTTGGGTAAATGACTGTGAATACAATTTACTTATTGATAAAACTGAAGGAACCTATGACAAAGCTGACCTTCTCATTAATTCAAAAGGTGGGATTAATACTAAAATTCTAAGTATTGAAAACACTTGTGCAACCATTCGTTTTGGCATAGAAAAATTTACTATAGAAGGAAAGCTTTGTAAAATTGAATAAAATCATCGCAACTCAAACCTCCAATTCGACAAGGCTTCATTACTTCAAAAAATTAGAATTATAGGTTAAGATTTGACCGGCAGGCTTCCAGCCTTAAAGGCTGGAAGCCTGCCTCGCCGAAGACGGGACTGAAACTTGAAACCCCTATCTCCCCAACCCTTTCAGCGTTCCAAAACGCTGAAAGGGTTTCGCGTATAAAAACCCCCAGTAAGCGTTGCTCATAAAAACCAACTGTAAGGGTTTTTTGCAAAAACCCCATCCCCACATTTCCTATAAAACCCATCCCAAAACTCTCAGGTTAATACCCTCAAGGCTTCCAGCCTTTAAAGGCTGGAAGCCTGCCTCGTCGCAAGCGGGACTTAATAAACCCTGACTCGCCGCAGGCGGGCTTTAAAAACACCATACCATTTCATATCCAGTTATCAAACAATTTTCTAGTCCTTTTATTAGATACATTGGAAAACAAAATATATATTTGAATTTCCTTAATCCTAAGAGTTTAGGAAACTAAATCCCGACATTTGATAGCCATTAAACCAATTCCCTAAAAGTAAAATATGACCCTACTCCTCGCCTCGATCTCACCGGTACTTATTTTCTTATATACCATATTTAAAAAAGATGTCAACAAAGAACCCATTTCATTGGTCGTCAAATGTTTTTTGGGTGGATTTGCAGCCATCGTGTTGACCTTGATTATGGTTATTCCCATGTTGGCCATGGAGGAGCACTTTCAATCTCCGGTTTTAAAATCAATATTCAACGCGTTTGCCGTAGCAGCCATTCCCGAGGAAATATCCAAATTTGTCATCCTCTACTGGTTGGTGTGGAAGAGTAAATTTTTTGATGAATACTACGACGGAATAGTATATGCCATTTTTGTATCCTTGGGCTTTGCCATGATAGAAAACATCTTTTATGTTTTTGAACACGGTATGTTCACCGCCTTCATCAGGGCTATTCTAGCCGTTCCCGGTCATGGATTTTTTGCAGTCTTTATGGGCTATTTTCTTTCAATGGCAAAATTCAGCCCACAGCCCAATCGCAAAACATACATCCTCATGAGCCTATTGGTACCCATAGCTTTACACGGCACTTACGACTTTTTGTTGATGTATTCTGAAGCCCTTAATGAATTTGATACGGGTCTTATAGCCTTATTACTAATAGTCTTCACTATATTCATCATTTATTTATGGCGAATGGGAATCCAAAGAATCAAGGCCAGTATTGCTCTGGATCATCCTGTTGAAAATGATGCAGACAATCTATAGCCAATCATATGAATGCATTCAATATTGAGGTAACCCAATTCCTGGACGAACTTCGGCATCCTTTGCGTCCCGAAATTGAACTCTTGAGAGCAATTATAGTAGCTGCCTATCCCCATTTGACAGAAAACATCAAGTGGAATGGTCCCAATTATAGTTATAACAACCAAGATATTTTGACGATGCGCATCCAACCACCCAAACAAATTCAATTGGTCTTACATCGCGGTGCCCATAAACAAACCCAACCCCAAGACAGACTGATTCAAGATCAATCGGGTTTACTGGTTTGGAAAGAAAACGATCGAGCGGTTATAAGTTTTAAAAAACAAGACGATATTCACAAGGCTAAAACGGACCTAACAAGGATAGTAAAAGATTGGATTGCGGCTGTAATCAATTCATGACAACTATTTTTTTATAAAAAAAGGCTCCTATTCAGCTAAGGCTTCCGGCCTTTAAAGGCTGGAAGCCTTATCTGTACAAAACCTGCTACCGCACGATTCCTCTCTCCTATTACGGGAGATGCGATTTAAAAATCAGCTTGTAAAAAAGGATTTCAATACGAATTTTTTTTATCTTTGAATGTCTTAAAAAAAAGATTGAAAACAGACCTATCACTTTGAAATTGGATGTTTGGGGATGATTTTTATAGACGTATATACTAGTTATGGCCAATTTTATGAAAACGATACTGCACATATTGTTACTTAGTTTTGGATTGATTATAAATGGATTTAGTCAATCTCAACCTGATTTGCTTGAAAAAGCTTATAAGAAAAAGTCTGTTGATATGTTGACCCAATTCTTTGATAATTGGACAATCGAGATTAAATCAAACGAATCAGCTTATCAAAATGACACGATCTTAGAAGCATTCAAAGTGTTTAAAGGATTTTATAGACCAACCCAACTTTCACTTCTTGGAGGTTCAGAATGGGGAGACTCGCTCTATGTAAATTCAAAGTATTTTTTAGTTCAAACTAGATTAAACAAGATTTACTTTGTAGATAGATTATTTTATTCTGACAATGAAGCTGATTCATTGACTGTTTTAAAAATAATAGAGGAATACGGAAATGATTCAACAAAACTTAAACTTTGGATTCACTATGATAAAAATGGACGATTAGATGATTTTACAATTAAGACTTTTGGCCCATCGAGCAAATATTTTACTGAAAACGCTCCGGTAGTAAAAGATTCAATTATGGAATTTTACCCGTCAATTGATTACACTGATAAAAAGGCTGTTTATCTCACTAAAGATTATCAAAACATAATTGATAGATTTTTAGGGAGTAGTCATACAAAACTCGGACAAGGTGGAATTATGAATCCTGCTCGTTCAAAAGGAGCAAGTAGAAAAAGAAAGGCATTTATTGACAACTTGATAACTACTTTTTACGGACACTGGGGAGGGTACTGGCAGTTGAATACTTATCCATATGTATACTCGATTACATTTGACAAGGAGATGAAATATGCGAAAGTTGATTATAGAATGGTTTACGAGGGAGGTGAAGCACTGTTAGAAAAGCAAAATGACAAATGGGTAATTATTCATGCAGAAAGAACTTGGATTGAATAAAAAACTCCCCGCTCCTTAGGGGTCTCCTGCCCCCGACTGCATTATTCAAACAAAACTCACATGATCACCTCAGCATTATAAAAAAGGATTTCAATAACAATTTTTTTTATCTTTGAATGTCTTAAAAAAAGATTGAAAACAGACCTATCACTTTGAAATTGGATGTTTGGGGATGATTTTTATAGATATATATAAAAGTTATCCCCAACTTTTTCTCCAACCGTCCCATTTGCACCTAAACCCCTATATTTATTGACATTGTGATTTTCGGAAGTTCATAATAAAGCAATAAAAAGCAGTCAAATACTTGTTTTGTTGTACCTAATGTTGTACCTTAGTACCATGTTGCACCAGTTTGAAACACCAGTATTTTCAGTACATTCACCCTATTGCATCACTTTACAAATATAGTACAACAATCCTAATTTGCAAATTTTATGGCATCTATTAAACTTATACTCCGAAAACACCAATTAGACACCACCGGCCACTGTCCGCTTTATATCCGAATTATAAAAGACAGAAAAACGAAATTTATCACTGCGGGCGTCAAGCTCAAAGAGAGCGAATGGGATGAATTAAAGCAGAAAGTAAAAAAGAACCATCCAAACAGTGCCCGGATGAATGCATCGTTGGCTCAGAAAATTGCTGATGCCGAAGCACAGGTGGCAGATTTAGAAAGAAAGGTAAAAACGGTTTCCATCAAAAAGCTCAAAGAAGCGATAAAGGGTAAAGAAGTACCAAACTTTTTCGATTATGCCTACAAACGAATGGAGTCCATTAAAAATACAGTATCCTATTCCACATACAAAGCCTACTATGCAGCAATAGTAAAATTTGAAAAGTACATGGGAACCAGAGACGTTTACTTTGATGACTTCTCCGTGACGCTTTTGAACGACTACAAAAACCACCTAAGCATCAATTTAAAAAACGGACTAACAACACAACGGCTTTCGATTATTGTGTTGGGAACCATCTTCAACCAGGCGATAAAAGAAGACGTGATTCCCGAAACCATGTTCCCATTCAAAAAGCTGACACTCAAAATCGATAACGCTAAGCGATTATTTCTAAATAAAGACAAGATTATAGGTTTAGTTGATTTGGAACTCCCCGAAGGCAAAAAAGCAGCAATGTGGAGAGATTTATTCCTCTTCTCCATCTATGCCGGTGGGTTGCGTTTCAGTGATGTGATTGAAATGCAATACAAACACTATAACAAAGAAGAACATAAAATAAGTAAACTAATCAGAAAGACCGGAAGAACACACCAGTTTAAAATCGGAAAAGTGGCCATCGAGATCTTGGAGAAATACATGAAAGAAGGAGCCAATAATGAGGATTACATCTTTCCTGTGATTGAAGATATAACTGGCTATGAAAAAAATGATACGATGCGTTATTTTCTTACCGCAAAATATAATAAATTAGCGAACTGGCATTTGAAAAAAATGGGAGAAAAAATGAAACTTTCATTTCCGTTATCTTTTCATTTGAGTCGCCATACTTTTGCAACGAACGCTTTAAATAATGGAATGAGAATTGAGCACGTTTCAAAATTAATGGACCACCGAGACATCAGTACAACGCAGGTTTATGCAAAAATTATTGGTGAAGAATTAGACAAAGCAGTTGACAACTATATTTATTAAGAGTACCGCCAAGCACCCATTTTATTGACATCAAACGATTGTTAATAACTTCAATTAAAATCCTTTAACAAGGATTTTTTTTATTTTCTAATTTTACGAAATAGAAAACAAGTAATTTTCGGAGCAAACAAAACGAAAAAAAGTTGAATGCTATTCGCCATATCAAATACCGGAATAGAACGACATATTTCAAGCGACTTTAAATTACAATTTCCTAAAAAATGAACATAAAAAAAGTAAATACTACAATTGAATTCACAGGTAGAAAATATAAAAACGGCTCCGTTTCCGGAGCATGTAGCGGTGCCGACAGCACAGGCTCAAAACCCCCTATTTGATATTATTATCGAAGAAGAATTCACGTTGCAAAAATATTGCAATGCTTTAATTGAAAAGATACTCACCCTTCGCCAGTCGCAATTCCCTTCATTCATAAATTACCAATGCAACCAGGTTAAAAATCCGTTGACCTGGATTAACAAGCTGGAAAAGCTATTAGCCAACAACGAAACCTTTTTTAGTTCTAAAACAGCCCTAAGCAGATACAATAAATTGTATACCTTAATCGAAAAAAAACGAACAGAGCTGCAATCTACGAGCGTAAAAGAACCAATTAGTAAAACACCGAAAAAGTATATCAATGCCGAGAGTGAAGACCGGTATTTCTCGTTTTACGAAATCAAAAAACAGTTGGAAAAATTGGAAAATGACAACGAAAAAATACTGTTGTTGACCAAAGAAAAATTCGAGTACCAACAAGCCAATATCGAATTCATCAACCAAAAAACACCGTTGTATGATGAGCAATGCTGCAAAGAGATTGAGCATATATATGCCTTACAAAAACTCCAAGCAGCGTTGCTACTGAACAAGAAAGAAAGCAACACCAACCAAATACCATTCAATAAAGTAAAATTCAATTGCAATGTGAATCAGTTTGTGGATATTTTCTACCAACTACACCGCGAGTTATTCTGTGAGGGGAAACCATTTATTGATGGTTCCATGAATGATCTGGTGGCAATCATTGTCAATTCATTTGTCGATAAAGATGGGAATGAAATTAGTCCCCAAACGGTCGAAACAATACTCAAACCTTCGCGTACCGACAAACGTCCGAAACCTCACAAAAGAATAGACATCGACAAAATGCTCTAGTACAAAATAGTCCCTCGGGACTATTTTGGGACTTTTGGACTTTTTTTCTCGTCCAACATTTGCACCATAACTTTTAAATCATTTAAAAAATGGAAGCAATTATTTTAACGAAGGAGCAGTACACTGAAATCGTAACACGTTTAGAGAACATCACCCAACAACTCAACTCAAAAGTGGGTCCTAAAAAGGAAACCTTTTTAGACAATCAAGAATTCCTTTTATTACTCAAAATCTCCAAAAGAACAGCTCAAACCTGGAGAGACGAAGGTAAAATTTCATTCAGTCAAGTCGGAAACAAAATCTACTACAAACTATCGGATGTAGAGAAATTGATGCAAGAAAACTATAACAAAGCTTTCAAAAGATAATCGTATGAAAAGCTGCAACGGAACCTGTGAAGCATGTGATTGTTTGCACAGAGTGAATTCCCATCCTTTGGAGGGGTGCCCATCGGGCGGGGTGGTTCAAAATCAATCAAACCTTAAACGTTAATCGAAAATGACAAGTACAATATTCAAAAACTTCAACGAAGTGGTCGAACACAAAACAATTTCGGCCATTTTAGAAGAAATCAAAACCGGAAAATACAAGCATGCCATCACCTACCTCCGGAAATCACTTTCAGAGAAAAAGATGGAAGCCTATGAAAAAGCCAAAAAATCACTGCCGGCATTCACTCCTTCAGGAAAGTTTGAAGGGGGTAGAAAATTAGAATTCCTAGTGGAATATTCAAATTGCATGATCCTGGATATCGACAAATTAAGTGCAGCCGATTTACAAAATGCAAAACATCTAGCTAATCAATCGGAGTTTACTTTGGCAAGTTTTGTAAGTCCATCAGGAAACGGATTAAAAATTTTGGTAAAAATTGACACACCAAAAGCACAACACAAAGAAACGTTTCTAAAAGTACAGGCGTACTATGAAAACCTGCTAAAACTGGAAATCGACAAATCCGGCAAGGACCTAACCCGACTATGCTTTTATTCAGCAGATGAGAACTTATATCTCAACGAAAACGCATCCGTATTTACTACTAATCCGAATAAACCCTGTCAAGCTGAGCCTGTCGAAGCTCCTAAACTGCCAACTGCGACTGTGACTGCGACTAATTCCGATGCCATCTACAACCACTGCGTAAATTTCACCGAAAAAAAAGTGCAATTTGTGAATGGTAGTCGCAACGTGTTCGTGCATCAATTAGCGTGTAACCTAAACCGAAAAGGGGTTTCATTACAAGAAGCTTTGGGATATATTTTAACCGATTTTGGGTATGATGAAAAAGAAGTCACACAAACCGTAAACAGTGCCTACGGCAACATCCACGAATTCGCGAAAAATTCCCCTCCGCTGGAGGGGTGGCCAAAGGCCGGGGTGGCAGAACTCAAACCAAAGAAACTGAAAACAGACAACCCACAAACCACAACATCCGATGCATACGAAGACGACGAAGACCAACCAAAACCAACCCAAATAGATCGTTTAGAGCTGTTTCTATCCACCCGATATGTATTTCGTCACAACATCGTTTCCGGTAAACTGGAATATCAGCAACTTTCTAACTCCTCCCCTTTGGGGAGGTCGGGAGGGGCTAAAAAGAAGTGGAATGTAATGAATGACTTTATTGAAAACTCCATGCTTCGTGAATGTCTGAAAGGAAGAATCAAAACAAACCTTTCGTCATTGCGAAACTTATTGTATTCTGATTTCTGTCCGTTATTCAATCCGTTCGAAGATTACTTTTTCAGTCTGCCATCCTACGATGAAAAGACCGATTATATCAACGATTTAGCCAACACCATAACCACAACAAAACAAGAACTGTGGCAGCAATGCTTCAAAAAATGGATAGTAGCAATGGTCGGTTGTGTATTAGATGACAAAGTAATCAATCACACGGTTATTGTCTTTAGTGGCAAACAAGGATTAGGGAAAACAACTTGGGTGGAGAAACTGGTACCCAAACAATTAAAAGAGTATTTGTTTTCCGGTACCATAAACCCAAACAACAAAGATACATTGGTCCAACTTTCGGAATGTATGTTAATCAACTTAGACGAGCTCGAAAACCTAAACCGTTCCGAAATTGGAAGCTTAAAAGAGATTATCACAAAAACCCAAATCAGAATGAGAAAGGCTTACGGTCATAACAATGAAACAATGCCTAGAAGGGCATCTTTTGCCGGAAGTGTCAACACCGCTCAGTTCTTAAACGACAGTACAGGAAGCAGACGTTTTCTTTGTTTCGAGTTGGAAGGAATCCAGTACCAACATAAGGTAGATATTGACAATGTTTTTTCCCAAGCATTGTATTTGTTTAAAAGTGGATTCAGACATTGGTTCGACCAAGAGGAAATCAAAAACATCACTGAAAACAATGAACAATACCAACTTCGAAGCCCGGAAGAAGAACTATTGCTCACCTGGTTTGAACCGTGCGACAGACAATCAGCCACACTATTTCTTAATGCTTCACAAATAGCAGCTAAATTGGCTGAGAGAGCAAAAATCACCATTAATGACGGTACCATTAATAAAATCGGAAAAGCATTAAAAAAACACAATTTCACCCGATTGATGAGAAAAGGAAGTCCGGTCTATGCTCTAACAGAATTCACATACGAAGATGTGGACATAACCAACCGAAAAACGGAACAATAAGCAACAAATTACTAGAAGTGGAAATCAAAAGTTTCCACTTTTTTTTCTCCCAACTCCTAACTGAAAACTCCCAACTCAAAAAAGGGTGTATGGGGTGTAACCAAATTTCCACACAAACATTTTTTATTTTTTTACTTTTCTAATTTACGGGTAACATCGGAACAATCGAATGTATTATGGTAAATGGTTTGGAGTAGTTTGCATTCCAATAACTGAATAAATCCATTTTTTTAATAAACGAAAAATAAAAAATGTTTTAGCTCTTTTTCCCTTACACCCTACACCCTTTGATAGTTATACTGCTTTTTACTCTGAATTGCAGTCTTTTTCTTCATTTTACGGATTTCCGCAATTTTAAATCAGTCGTTTTTTTGTATGTTTGTCAATATATGCTTAAAATAATTATTTTAAAGCAAAAAGCATTCTAGGATGGATAAAAAGAAGCTCACAGAACGAGACATTTGTTCAAAATATATTACTCCTGCATTGATAAGTTCTGATTGGGATTTGAATATTCAAATCAGAGAAGAATTTCCCCTTACTAATGGTCGAATAATTGTTCGTGGCCAATTACATACTCGTGCTAAAAATAAAAGGGCTGATTATGTCTTATTCTATAAACCAGGTATACCTATAGCCGTAATAGAAGCTAAAGATAATAATCACTCCATTGGTGATGGAATGCAACAAGGATTAGCTTATGGTGAAATGATTAACGTTCCATTTGTTTTTAGTTCAAATGGGGATGGCTTTTTATTCCACAATAGCATTGCAAAAGATGGTAAAATTGAAACTGAAATTACTTTAGAAGAATTTCCTTCGCCTGAAAGGCTATGGAAAATGTGGTGTGAAGATAAAGAGATTACACCTACACAAGAAGAAGTAATTACGCAAGATTATTATAGCGATGGAAGTAATAAAACACCCAGATATTATCAGTTATTAGCAATCAATAAAACGCTTGAAGCAGTGGCAAGAGGAGAGAACAGAATTCTCTTGGTAATGGCAACTGGAACAGGCAAAACATTTACTGCATTTCAAATTATTTGGAGACTTTGGAAATCTAAAACAAAAAAAAGAATTCTTTTTCTAGCAGATAGAAATATTTTAATCGACCAAACGATGACTAATGATTTCAAGCCTTTTGGTTCTGCAATGACTAAAATCTCTAAAAGACAAGCAAATAAATCATATGAAATTTATTTGTCTTTATATCAAGCGGTAACTGGAACAGAAGAGGAACAAAATATATATAAACAATTTTCTCCTGAGTTTTTTGATCTAATAGTTATTGATGAGTGTCATCGAGGGAGTGCAGCTGAAGATTCCAATTGGAGAAGAATTTTAGAATACTTTTCGGGTGCAACTCAAATTGGCTTAACGGCAACACCAAAAGAAACAAAAGAAGTTTCTAACATTGATTATTTTGGAGAACCTATATACACTTATTCATTAAGACAAGGTATTGATGATGGATTCTTGGCTCCTTACAAAGTAGTCAGAATTGATTTAGATAAAGACGTAACAGGTTGGCGTCCTGATAAAGACATGACTGATAAATTTGGGAATGTTATTGAAGACCGAATATACAATCAAAAAGATTTTGATAAATCTTTAGTACTGGATAAACGCACAGAATTGGTTGCAAAAAAAATATCAGATTTCTTAAAAGAAACCAATCGTTACGATAAAACTATTGTTTTTTGTGACAATATCGACCATGCAGAACGAATGAGACAAGCATTGGTTAATGAGAACAGTGATATCGCAGCAACTAACAATAAATATGTTGTTAGAATTACTGGCGATAATGAAGAAGGTAAAATGGAATTAGATAATTTTATCTTTCCTGAATCTAAATTTCCGGTTATTGCAACTACGTCAAAACTAATGACTACTGGTGTTGATGCCCAAACTTGCAAACTAATTGTGCTTGACCAACGTATTCAATCTATGACAGAATTTAAACAGATTATCGGTCGTGGAACAAGAATAAATGAAGATTACAACAAATTCTTCTTTACAATTATGGATTTCAAAAAAGCAACAGAATTATTCGCTGATCCAGATTTTGATGGAGAACCTGTTGTTATTTATGAACCAAAACCAAATGGGTCTCCTGTACCTCCTAACTATGTTGATGAAGAAAAGGATACACCATCTAATACTGTAAGAGAAGATAACTCTGATGTATATGGTGATGATACAACAACAATTAAAAAGTTTTTTGTAAATAATGTTCCTGTTTCAGTAGTTGCTGAAAGGGTGCAATATTTTGATGCCAAAGGAAAATTAATCACAGAGTCATTAAAAGATTACACCAAAAAAGCACTTGAAAAAGAATTCACTTCTTTAGATGATTTTTTAACCAAATGGTCCGATGCTGATAAAAAGAAAATAATCATTGACGAGCTGGCAAACGAAGGCGTTTTCTTTGAAGCATTAGCAGAAGAAATTGGAAAAGACCTTGACCCATTTGATATTATTTGTCACGTAGCTTGGGACAAACCTCCTTTGTCAAGAAAAGAACGTGCCGAGCAAGTCAAAAAAAGAAATTACTTTACGAAATACGGCGAACAAGCCCAAAAAGTAATGAATGCTTTACTCGATAAATATGCCGATGAAGGCGTTGAACCAATAGAAGAAACAAAAATCTTAACCATTCAACCTTTTACAGATTATGGAACTCCTATCGAAATTATTAAAATCTTTGGAGGAAAAGCACAATACGAAGAAGCAGTAAAAGAATTAGAACAAGCAATATATTCATCTTAAATAAATAATAATAAATATGTCATTAAGTACATTAATAAAAACCATTCAAGACATAATGCGTAAGGATGTTGGTGTCGATGGAGACGCACAACGTATTAGTCAAATGGTTTGGTTACTTTTCCTAAAAATATTTGACGATAAAGAAAAAGAATGGGAAATAACTATTGACAATTACAAATCACCACTACAAAGTCGTTTCAAATGGTCTAATTGGGCTGCTAACGATGAAGGAATGACAGGAGAAGAATTAATTGATTTTGTCAACAATGATTTATTTCCATCTTTAAAAAAATTGTCAACTACTGCTGGTGTTACACCTCATGGCAAAATTGTAGGAAGTGTTTTTGAAGATGCCTATAACTACATGAAATCGGGAACACTTTTACGTCAAGTAATCAATACCATTCAAGGTGATGTTGATTTTAACTCATCTAGTGACCGACATGTTTTTAATGATATTTACGAAAAGATATTACAAGATTTACAATCGGCTGGTAATGCAGGAGAATATTATACACCACGTGCTGTAACACAGTTTATGGTAGACATTTTAAACCCACAATTAGGAGAAAGAGTATTTGACCCAGCTTGTGGAACTGGTGGTTTTTTAGTAAATGTTATTGAACACAAGAAAAAATCATTTAAAACAGACAAGGATATTGCGAAACTGCAAGACAACATTCATGGTATAGAAAAAAAACCCTTACCTCACATGCTAGCCATGACCAATATGATGTTACATGGGATTGATGTACCAAGCAATATCAGACATGATAATACATTGAGCAAACCGCTTAAAGATTACGGACCAAAAGACCGTATGGATGTGATTATTACCAATCCACCATTTGGAGGTGTAGAGGAAGACGGTATTGAAAAAAACTTTCCTAAAAAATACCAAACTCGTGAAACTGCCGATTTATTTATGGCGTTAATCATGCACTTATTAAGAGCCGATACTGGTAGAGCCGGTGTAGTTTTGCCTGATGGCTTTTTATTAGGTGAAGGAGTAAAAACCAATTTAAAAAGAGAACTACTAAGAGAGTTCAATTTACATACAATTGTTCGCTTACCAAGAGGAGTATTTAGCCCATACACTGGAATTAATACTAATATTTTGTTTTTTGATAAAGGAGAACCTACTAAAAACGTTTGGTTTTTTGAACACCCTTATCCTGATGGTTACAAATCCTATTCGAGAAGCAAGCCATTACGGATTGAAGAGTTCGATTTAGAGAAAAAATGGTGGAACAATCGTAAACAAAGTGAGTATGCTTGGAAAGTTTCTATTAAAGAGATTGAGGACAGAAATTACAATTTAGATTTTAAAAACCCACATAGTGTTGAGTTTATTCATGCAGAACCAGAAATATTAGTAGAGCAATATGAACTAATAAATAATGAACTCGCTACAAATAAGACTTTATTAAAAAACGAATTACAAAAAAATCGAGAGGATTTTACATTTATAAAATATTTTGACAAATTATTTACCACTACCGAGAATGTTGTCAAATTAAGAAAGCTAATTTTAGATTTAGCAGTTAGAGGAAAATTGGTTGATCAAAACATGAATGATATTCCAATAAACACTATAACTGCATATAGTTCTAAAATTGATAAAAAAGATTTAAATGTAAATGATATTATAAAACCATTTGAAATCCCTAAAAACTGGAAATGGTTACGATTTGGAGATATTGGTGAAACTAACATAGGATTAACTTATTCACCAAAAGACATTTCAGAAAATGGCACAATTGTATTACGCTCTAGCAATGTTCAAAATGGGAAAATAGATCTTAAAGATTTAGTGAGAGTCGATAAACAAATTAAAGAAAATTTGGTGGTTAAAGAAAACGATATTTTAATATGTGCTCGAAATGGAAGTAAGTCTTTAGTGGGAAAGGCAGCTATAATTCAAGAAATGCCCGAGAGCATGACGTTTGGTGCATTTATGGCTATATATAGAACTGAATATTATGAATATGTTTATCAGTTTTTGCAATCGCCTGTCTTTAGAAATTCATTGGAAAATGTTGGAACTACAACAATAAATCAAATTACTCAAAACAATCTTAAAAATACGATAATTCCATTGCCGCCATCAGAAGAGCAATTAAGAATAGTTAAAAGAATAAAACAATTATTTGAGCTTTGCGACAAACTTGAAAAAAACATAGAACAATCTTCAAAAAAACAATCTCAAATCCTTAATGCAGTTTTAGCACAAGTATAGCATTATGAGATTAAAACATTTACACATAATAGGAGAATACAAAAACCTAAAAGATTTCAAATTAGATTTTGATGGCACGAGTTTTATCGATGTTTTTGTGGGTAAAAATGGTACAGGAAAATCAAATTTGTTTGAGGCTTTTTTAGAAATATTCAAACATTTATTCGATAATGCTTATCCTATTCGTTTCAACTATAAACTCCATTATGAAATTAATGGTACTAATGTGCAGTTAAAGTGGCTAGATAATAGTTGGGTAAATTCAGAAGATGTTAAATCACCTTTCATACCACCAAATCTGTTGCCAGATAACATTTTAATATACTATTCAGGTCACAACAATATGATTGAAAATTATATTGCCCTGAGTGATGAAAAACATAAAGAAAAAATTAATAGAAACAGAAATAATCCTGCATTCAATCAAGATGATGCAAGACGTTTTTTTGGAATTGGTTCAGAATATAAGACATTACTATTAGCTACTATTTTACTTCAAAATAAAGATTTTGATGCAAAGAAAATTATACTTGAAAAATTAGGTATAAAATCGATTGGCACTGAAGTTAAAATGACATTCACAAGACCTGATTATGCCAAAGGTAAAGAGTTGTATTTTGATGAGTTTAATGATGATGCGAGATTTTGGGGTGCTGATGGTTTTTTTAGAACCTTCCTTAATCAAATATGGAATGTCGCTAAAGTAGAGAATACACCTGTTCGAGAAGAAGGTTATATAAGTAATGAGGATAAAGAGGAATATATTTTATTTAGGAGTATTAATTCATTTCAACATGTATTTAATGATATGCCTTTACTTGAATTGTTTGTTTCTTTAGATAATTTAAAATCAATTGACTTATTGAAAGATATTTCACTTGAAGTTGAATTGAATTCTGGCAAAAAAATAGATATTAGTCAATTTAGTGATGGACAATTTCAATCGATTTACATATTTGCCATTACAGAATTATTTAAGGACAAGAACTGTATTACACTGTTAGATGAGCCTGATTCTTTCCTTCATCCGGAATGGCAATTTGATTTTTTTAAACAACTAACAGATATTTCTGCTAAATCAAGCGAAAGCAATCATATTTTAATGAGTAGTCACAGTGCAATTACTTTAATCAAACTTCTTAAAGATAGAGTAAGATATTTTGATTTTAATCATGAAGGCAATATCAATGCTTATACTGTTCCTAAAAGGATAGCAATTGACAAATTGAGTGAAAAACTAATTAAGTATAGTGAGCACGAACAAATACTGAGCATAATAAACACTATTCAAATTGAAAAAAAACCTGTTCTTTTTACTGAAGGTAAGACGGACCCTATTATAATAAAAGAAGCTTGGTATAAGTTAAATCCCGAAAAGGAAATTCCTTTTATACCATTTTATGCATTTGGTCATAAATATTTAGCTCAATTAATGAAAGACCCAGAAGTAATAAAGGACATGGAAGGCTTGCCTATTTTCGGTCTATTTGATTTTGACAAAGCATTTAATACTTGGAATGGATTTTCAGAAATTGACGTCATCATTGATCCATATTTAGGTTTAATAAAGCAGATGAAGGATCAAGAAGTATATGCAATCATGCTGCCTGTTCCGAAAGGAAAACCAATTGAAAGACAAGTTATTAACATCGATGGAGGCGGGACATTTGGAGAAAATGCAGTAATGGCGATTGAACATCTTTTTAGTCATTTATCTGAATTAGATTCAATGTTTATCGAAGATAAAAGGCTCCCGTCAAAATTTAAACGTTTCCATGGTGAAAAAGTTGATTTTGCAAAAGTAAAAGTACCAACATTTCCAGATGAATGTTTTGATGTTTTCAAACCTATATTTGATTTCATTGAGAGTAGAATATCAATCCTTAAACAAAAGATATAAAGTAGAACTAACTTAAAATGATTATTACAAATTTAAAATCAGATTTTGAAAAATTATTAGTTACTGCAAATGAAATATGGTTTGCTGTGGCATTAATTAAGGATAGTACTTACGATTATGTTCAAGAAAAAATTAATAAAGATTGTAAGCAAAATTATCTTGTAGGCATAGATTTACCAACAAATCCAAAAGTATTGCGAAGTATGCAATCACACCTCAAAAGTGAGTATTTTGAAGCAGCAATCTATAAAACGAAATCCAATTTTCACCCTAAAGTCTATTTGTTCAATATTAATAATAATTATAATGCTTTCGTAGGCTCTGCTAATTTAACAGATGGAGGTCTTGAAGATAATATTGAATTAAATTACAAAATAACTAACCAAGAAGATTGTCTGTCTATTCTAAATTGGTTTAATGCATTATACAAAGAGTCTTATCCATTAACGGAAGAAAATATCTTAACTTATGAGGAGCAGTTTAATTCGTTAGAAGAAATTGAGAAAGAACTTAAGAAAAAAAGAAAAAGCTTTAAACTAAAAAAACCAGTATCTATTACTAATCCATTAGATTCAATTGATTTTTCGGATAGATACTTCAAAAAAGAACATCATTTAGCTTTCAGGCGAGATTTATGGACAAACGAAAGTAAAGAGGCAATAGATGAAAGAGTGTCAGCTAAAATAAAATGTGAAGAATTACATAAAATTATTTTTCATCGTTTTAAGGATTATGGTATTCAAATTCTAGAACCAAATCCTATGTCTGACCATTTAATCTCAATGACAAGGCAAATTGATCCCACCAAACCAAGAGCTATTAATGCCATGTGGTTAAGTTATGGTAAAAGTGGAGATGAAATAAAACAATATCAAAAAGAAGTTGGTGCCGACCAAAAAGCCAAACAAACCTTTATACATCATGCTAGATTACAATTAAGGATTGATATTAAAAACATTGGAATATGGTTGCTTTTCGCAAAAGAAAATGAAGGAGGGTTGTTCGATAGAGCATATTTTAAAGAACAAATGAGACGAAAAGCATTTAGAGATAATTTCTATCAAATGATTAAATCACTTGAAAATGTATATTTTATATCAGTAGGAGGTAATAAAGAGTTTTGTCATAATTTCAATTCAGCTGAAGATTTACACAACTTCTGTAAAAAAGATGATATTCAAAAATATTTCATAATAGGAAGAGATTATCAAATTACTGATAATGAAATGTCAGAAGTTAATTTACCGAATGAAACACTAAAAGTTTTTAAATTACTTTTCCCTTTTTATGAAATGATGAGGCATCGTATAATTAATTAGAAACTCTTAAAAACTATAAATCAAAATTTAGATTTTGGTTTATGATAAACTACAATAATGTTATTTAACTTAATTTTTTATGTTTATTAAACTTTATATCATAACAATATAAAACTGAGGAAAGAATTTCATCTCTATATTGAAACAATCAATTTTCAAAAAATAAAAGCCCATTTATTTTAGATAAATGGGCTTTTAAAGCACTATTTTAATGCTTTAGAAATCAAAGCTATTGCCGTTACAACCGCTACGGTTAAAGCAATTCCGTTGACCAATTTTGCTGTGTCACCAAAAATAGTTACACAAGTAGATTGGTGGCAAACAGTAGCTTTTTCATTCAATGGGTAAAAAGGAGTACGCATTTGTCTTTTTTTAAAATTATAGAATTCCGGACAACACCAAGCCGTGTCCTTTCAGCTTACCTAAAGTTACTTTTCTTTAGTAACACCTTTGAATGGAGTGCCATCTTGCTTAACATCCATAAAACGGCCGGATGAAGCATCACGCTTTACCCATTGCTCCGTTTTAGGATTATAAGTTTGACTACGGTCTCTTACGGCACCATTACGATGTCCATCTCCAACTTTACCATTTTTTGCCATTGCAAGTAGGTTTTAGTCTTGCCAAACGATTTAATATTGAGGTGTTTGGCTAAATACCCAAGGAATAATTAGGTAATAAATAGAATTCTATTACTTTTGTAGTTGAAATAAATATCCGTCCAAAGATTTAATTTCAACCGACCGAAGCCATTATTCCTTTTGCTTCGGTTATTTTTTTACCATTTGTTCATATTGTTTGATGGAATCAACACCATCAATTAATTTACTGTCTTTCGATTTTACTTCTTTTATAAAAGTATCACATTGTACTTCAGTCAAAATACCTCTATGATAAGCCTCTAAAAGAATATCCATCGTAGTCAAATAAATAATTCCAAAATAATCACAATACGCTTTAATATCATTTAAGTTACTACTCGCAATATAATCTTTGGTGTGCTTGGCTACTGCCATACAAGCGGCTTCACCATCACCCATGTTGGATTTTAAACGAGCGTATTCAATTAGAATTTCCTTATCTTTAGGAAAAGGAATTACAGCTATTTTCGACCACTCTAAAAAATTCTCTAACGCTACAATACTTTTCTTTCGCTTATCCAACTCTGCTTTAACCTTGTCCAAAATCACAAAACGATTAGGAAATATTTTTGGCAATAACAGCTGCTGCCCTGCTTTGGTAAAATGGATAATGACATCACAATCCAGTAATATTCTTGGCTCAGTACTAGTTTTCTTCCCCATGATCATTAAATTTTGGATCATCAATATCTAAACCAATATCAAGCATCAAAGAATGATAATGACTCTCTGAAATTTTATCTACATCATACAGTGCTTTTACTTTTGTACCATAATCGCCTATAACTTTTTCTTCATCACTTCTTTCATACAACTTTGTTGAATAACCATGTTCAACGGCACTTTTTTTGACACCCATTAAGTAGTGCTTGTAATCATCGTAATGAATATATTTTTCTCTACCAAGTCGAAGCAAAAGGGCAGCTCTGGATACACCAAAATAGTGTTCCATTTTTATAATAGTAGCCAATGATATTTTTTCGCCCCATTCTAATTCTTTTTCCGGAATCTGTTTCGATAAAGCATCTCGTGGCATTAAAAGAAACGAACTAAATACATCAGCATTATATTCTTCTTTATCTTTTTTATCAAATGTTCCGGCATTACACATCTGGAAATTAAAATCACTTTGAATAAAGAGATGGTATAATTCATGGCCAATGGTAAAGTTTTGTCTACCGATAGAAACAGCAGAATTAATCAACATGAATAAATTATCATTGTTCCTAAGTGCCATTCCGGAAAATTCACTTTCCAAGGGTTTATAGACAGTTAAAACCCCTAAAGTCAACAAGAGTTTTTCTAAATCAATAGAATTTTCTGTGCTAAAACCTAATTTTCGGCGAAACTGATTGGCTTTGGCCTCTAATATTTTCTCGTTATAAGCCATGATACAAACGATTAATCTTAATATAATTTTTTACAATCTTACCGAACTCAGAAAGCTTTTCCATATCATTTTCTGAAACAGAATCCTTTCTAAAAGCAAAAACAACCTCCGCCATTGCCTCTTCAACGGTTTCACTAAAAAAAATAGATAATTCCACTCCAAACAAATCTGATAATTTTTCTAAAAATTCCAACGGCACTTCTCTTTCATTGTTTTCATAAAAACTCACCATCTCTCTTTTAACATCAAGAAAATTCGCTAATTTTTCTTGTGTATAGCCATATCTTTCGCGGAGTCCTTTAATTACTAATCCAGTTGTTGCTTCCATGATGTGTTTAGTTTTTGTTTGATTTGTATTTTTCTTGGTATTCATTTTCTGTTACAAAAATAGTCATTTTTTTTAATTTATTAATTATTGTACAATTTTTTATTAAATCATAGGTAGAGGTTATGTATAAATTTATTCTATAAAATTAGGCAATCTTAAAACATTAAAATGTTGCTAAATGGAAAACTACAGAACTAACCTGGTAGGAATTATCCTTATTAAAAACACATAAGTTTTAATCTTTTTTGTTTTTTGAAAAAAAAGACTACTTTTACCTCGATGAAAATTGTAAACATCATATTATCAATATATATAATTGTGCTTGCTGCCTATCCTTGTGCAGATAAGCACATCGATGGCACTACTAATGCATCACATTCATTAGCTCATTCTCATGTTCATTCTCAAACTCACGAACAACACAATCATTCCCCCGAAGATGAAACAGATTTATGTTCCCCCTTTTGTGTTTGCAATTGTTGTGGTCAACAAACGTTAACCTTTTTAGAAGTTCATTCTTTTCAATTTTTAGTTCAATTTAAAGAAATAAAATCCTCCATTTCGTTTTATAAATCAATTACCTTTTCAAATTTCTACGGAAGTATTTGGCAACCACCTCAAATAGTATAATGAAGCCCGAGTAATTTCGGGTCAATAAGTTGTGTCTTTAAAACAACTTACAAATAAATAACAGTTCTCTGTTTTATAATTCATTATACAAAATAAAATGTTAGATAAAATCATTCATTTTAGTATCAATAATAAATTTATTATTGGTCTTTTTACACTCGTATTAGTCATAGTAGGTAGTTATTCCTTATACACCTTACCTATAGATGCGTTACCGGACATTACAAATAATCAAGTACAAATCATTACAAGTTCTCCTACACTTGCAACGCAAGAGGTTGAGCTATTCATAACTTATCCGATCGAGCAATCGGTTAAATCAATTCCTAGGGTTGTAGAACTTCGTTCCATCAGTCGTTTTGGTTTAAGTGTGGTAACGGTTGTTTTTGAAGAAGATGTCGATATTTATTGGGCAAGAGCACAAATAACGGAGCGGATTAAAGAAGCAGAAAATACCATACCAAAAGGGGTGGGAACTCCTGAAATGGCTCCGGTTAGTACAGGTTTAGGTGAAATATACCAATATGTTGTTTTTCCCAAAAAAGGATACGAAGAAAAATACAACGCTACTGATTTAAGAACCATTCAAGATTGGATCATAAAACCCCAATTAATCGGTACAAAAGGTGTAGCCGAAGTAAATACTTTAGGTGGAAACCTAAAACAATATGAAATAGCTGTGGTTCCAGACAAGCTAAGAAGTATGAATACAACCATCACTGAAATATTTGAAGCATTAGAAAATAATAATGAAAATACAGGTGGTGCATACATAGATAAAAAACCGTATGCTTATTTTATTAGAGGGGTCGGAATGGTTAGTAGCATCGACGATATAAATAAAATAGTGGTTAAAAATCAAAATGGAATACCTATTCTTATTCGCGATGTAGCCAATGTGCAAATAGGGAGCAGTATTCGTTATGGTGCAGTAACCAAAGACGGTAAAGGTGAAGAAGTTTCGGGAATGGTGATGATGCTTAAAGGTGAGAACAGTGGTGAAGTAGTGAAGGTGGTGAAAGACAAAATGGAACAAATCAAAAAATCACTGCCGGAAGGGGTAGAAATTGAGGCGTTTATGGATAGAACCGTTTTAGTTGACAAAGCTATAAGTACAGTGCAAACTAATCTTATTGAAGGAGCATTAATTGTTGTTTTCATTTTAGTTTTACTCCTGGGTAATTGGAGAGCTGGTTTAGTGGTTGCTTCGGTTATTCCATTGGCATTATTGTTTGCCATTTCTATGATGAAACTTTTTGGAGTGAGTGGTAATTTAATGAGTTTAGGTGCTATCGATTTTGGGCTAATTGTAGATGGTGCTGTTATTATAGTAGAAGCTATTATTCATCGACTCCAAGTCAGTAAGAAAGGTAAACTAACTGCCAAGGAAATGAATGATGAAGTGTACCATGCTTCTTCAAAAATTAGAAGTAGTGCGGCTTTTGGAGAAATAATCATCTTAATTGTATATCTGCCTATTTTAGCGTTAGTAGGGATCGAAGGTAAAATGTTTGGACCAATGGCACAAACAGTTTCATTTGCCATATTAGGAGCATTTATATTGTCTTTAACTTACGTCCCTATGATGTCGGCTTTGGCATTAAAAAAACAAACAGGACATAAAAAGAATTTTAGTGATAAAATTATCGATACCATTTATAACTTTTACAATCCAATTTTAGAAAAAGCACTCCAAGCTAAAGCAGCAATTATTGCGGTTGCTGTGGCATTATTTGTGGCTTCTTTATTCCTCTTTAATTCATTGGGTGGCGAATTCATTCCTACTCTTGACGAAGGTGACATCGCAACTCATTTAATCATTGCTTCGGGTAGTTCATTATCGCAAGAAGTGGAAGCAACTACAAAAGCAGAACAAATTTTAAGAGATAAGTTTCCCGAAGTAAAAATGATTGTAACCAAAATTGGTTCGGCTGAAATTCCTACAGACCCAATGCCCATTGAAGCAGGAGATATGATTATTCTTTTAAAGGATAAAAGTGAATGGACATCAGCTGAAACCAAAGAAGAACTAATGGAAAAAATGGAACACGCTTTGTCTGATATTCCAGGTGCATTTACTGAGTTTTCACAACCGATTCAAATGCGTTTTAATGAGTTAATGACAGGTGTAAGAAGCGATGTTGCCGTTAAAATTTTCGGTGAGGATATAGAAATGTTGGTTAGTAAAGGTGAAGAAGTGGTGCAGTTAATTAACGGCATAGAAGGGGTTGCAGATGCTAAAGCAGAACGTGTAACTGGTTTGCCACAAATAACTATTAGATACAATAAAGACAAATTGGCTTTGTATGGTTTAAAAATTGGCGACCTGAATAAAGTAGTTCGTATGGGTTTTGCAGGTGAAACTGCTGGTGTTGTCTATGAAGGGGAAAAACGTTTCGATTTAGTTGTGCGTTTAGCAAATGATAGCCGAAAAGATATTGAAAATTTAAAAGCGTTATTTGTAACATTACCATCAGGCAATCAAATTCCGTTAGAACAAATTGCTGATGTAAAGTATGAAGATGGACCAATGCAAATTTCTCGTGAAAATGGAAAACGTAGAATCGTAGTAGGTTTTAATGTTCGTGGTGCTGATGTAAAAACAGTGGTAGAAACCATTCAAGCTAAATTAGACGATAAACTAAAATTACCTGAAGGATATTACACTACTTATGGCGGACAATTTGAAAATCTTATCCAAGCAAACAAACGTCTTTCTGTTGCTGTGCCGGTAGCATTAGGTTTAATTTTAGTCCTACTCTATTTTACATTCAAATCAATCAAACAATCGTTGTTAATATTTACAGCAATTCCATTATCTGCTATTGGTGGTATTGTGGCGTTATGGTTACGCGATATGCCGTTTAGTATTTCCGCAGGTGTCGGATTTATTGCTCTCTTTGGTGTAGCGGTGTTAAACGGTATTGTTTTAATAGGGTATTTTAATGAACTCAAAAAACAAGGTATGGATAATGTATATGACCGAATAAAAGAAGGAACGAAAGTACGTTTAAGACCGGTAATTTTAACCGCTGCTGTAGCATCTCTTGGGTTTTTACCAATGGCAATAAGCACAAGTTCAGGTGCCGAAGTTCAAAAACCTTTAGCAACTGTAGTAATTGGTGGTTTAATAACAGCTACTTTACTAACATTAATTGTCTTACCTATTTTGTATTTATACTTTGAAAAGGGAATTAAAATAAAACGTAAAACCATGAAGAAAACAACAATGCTTCTGGCTTTTTTAGTTAGTTCTATGGCAATAAATGCTCAAGAAAAGAAAAAATTAAGTTTAAATGAAGCTCTTGAAATGGGGTTAAAAAACAACTTAAATGTTCAAGCGGTTACCTTAGAAACTAAAATGCAATCACAATTAGTTAAGACTGCATTCGAATTGCCTAAAACAGAAATTTCAGGAACTTATGGACAAATAAATTCGCAAGCTCAAGATAAAAATTTTCAAATTAGTCAAAGTTTCAATCCTTTTCAAATAAGTGCAAAAAGAAAATTATTGCAAGAAAACAACTCTTCAAGTCAAAATAAATTAAGTGCTACAAAACAAGAAATTACATTTTCTATTCGTCAATCTTGGAATACAATTTTATACTACGAAAAGCAAATGGCATTGTTGGAAAAGCAAAATGAACTAATGCAAAAATTTGTCAAATCCGCAACTCTAAAGTTTCAAACAGGTGAAACAAGTGCTTTAGAAAAAACAATTGCAGTGTCAAAACAACAAGAATTAGAACAAAAAATCAAACAATACAAAACGCAAATTGCTATCGAAAAATCCAAGCTTAAAACACTTTTAGATATCGATAATGAGATTGTATTTTCGGACACAACTTTTGTACCTATGCCTTTTATTGCAAAAATGGATAGCACGTTAGTGAAACAAAATCCGGTTGTTCAGTTAGCTAATCAACAAGTAAAAATAGCTGAAGCCAATCATAAATTAGAAAAATCAAATTTATTTCCAGAGTTTTCAGTAGGATACTTTTTGCAATCCTTAACAGGGAATCAAGAAGTGGATGGTGTAACGAAATATTATGATGATTCACTACAATTTCAGGGGTTTTCTGTTGGTCTTTCAGTGCCGATATTTATGGGTAGCACTATTAAAAAAAGTAAAGCTGCTCAAACAAATATAGAAATGGAGCAAATAAATGCTAACTATATAAACCAGCAATTTAAAAGTCATTTAGA
>Ga0075163_10001516_pt1 | contig 31361 bp, 18 predicted proteins | sample JI1023141ADNA_FD_71478 | JGI IMG/M metagenome (GOLD analysis project Ga0075163, IMG submission 71478) | Wastewater effluent complex algal communities from Wisconsin, to seasonally profile nutrient transformation and Carbon sequestration -... | ecosystem: Engineered > WWTP > Effluent > Algae...
AGAAAAAACCAATGATCCAAGGATTTTGCAATTGGATTTGAATACGACTGATTTTTATAATGATACATCTTATCCTAGCTATTTATACTTTAATCCTTATGATATACCAAAAACCATCACACTCAACATAGGAGAAGGCGAACATGATATATACGAGTCCATTTCTGAATCTTTTATACATGAAGATGTATCTGGAAGTGTCTCCATTTCTATTCCTGCAAAACAATCAATAATAGTAATTGTAACGCCTGCAAATGGTACAATTACTTACGATAGAAATAAAATGTTAGTCAATGATGTGGTGGTTGACTATAATCAAAGTAAAAATTCCTTCACCTATGCACCAAGAATAAAAGCCTTGGAACCAGAAAATTATGTCATAGAAAAGGGTAGTAATACCATCGTCTTTTGCACTGCTGAAGATAAAGACTCTGATGTTTTGACTTACACTTGGTTTTCAGATAATGGTATTATTACTGGTAATGGTGAAGATGTCCAATTGACTGCACCACAAAATGTAGGACAAACAGAAGTCAAGGTTTTAGTCACAGATACTGAAGGAAATGTAGATAGTTTGTCCATCATCATAGAAGTTGTGGATGTTATCAATAGAGCACCTATTATACATAGCCTTACAGCAAATAGCAATGTGGTAGCTTCGAGTGGAACTATCTCATTAATTTGTGATGCTTCAGATCCGAATGGTGATGCAATCACTTATGTTTGGTCGGCTTCTCAAGGTGTCATTTCAGGTCAAGGAACACAAGTCCAATGGATAGCTCCACAAAGTGAGGGTGTGTATGATATTAAAGTGACTGTAGCTGATCCACAAGGATTAAGTGCAGAAAAAACAATCACTATATTGGTTAAGAATTTTGATGTTGATGGAAAAATCATCGCTTGGTATCCATTTACAGGAAATGCAGATGACATCAGTGGCAACAATCATCATGGTAGTAACAAAGGTGGACTTTTGATAGCTGATTTTGAAGGAAAACCGAATAATGCTTACTACTTTAATGGTGGTACACAACATATAGAAGTGGCAAGTACGCCCAAACTAAATGTCTCCGAAGCCATTTCTGTCAGTCTTTGGTGTAAACCCAATTTTGGTGAAGAAAAGGAAATATTTTTGGTCTCGCATGGTAGCTGGCAGAATCGATGGAAATTATCTATCACGCCTACGCGCAACGTTAGATGGACCGTCAATACCACCACAAGAATCGTAGATTTGGATGTCGCCACACCTTTATATTCAGATAGCATTTATCATATTGTAGCTACTTATGATGGTAAAACGATGTTGATCTATGTCAATGGTGTACTGAGTGCTTTTGCTCCACAATCTGGCAATATTAGGACGACCACATTACCCATGTTAATAGGCCAAATGTTGCCTACAGATGCCCAATATAATTTTAAAGGGGTGATGGATGATGTACGTATTTATGACGATGCTTTAAATCCAGAAACAGTGTTGGCTTTGTATAATCCAGAAACATCAAATGTCGCAGAATTAAGTGAATGGGACGATATCCAAATTTTGCCCAATCCTGTCAGCCAGTTTTTGACCATTCAAAGTCCAAGTCAAAACCAATTTTCCGAAGTAGTTATCACAGACCTTTCAGGGAAAAAAATCTTATCCTTGTATGAATGGAAGACAGAAAATCCATTGGACGTAAGTCAGCTGCTTCAGGGTATTTATTTTCTTAGTTTGAAGCAAGGTAGTTTTTCAAAAAGTATTCAGTTTTTAAAAATATAGTCAATTTTATTAATCATTAAATCACAGGTTATGAAACGTCATGTACATTTATTGCTCTTGGTTTTTGCAAGCGTCTTCGGATTGCATGCTCAGTCTCCAATAGCATCCTACACCTTTTCAGGAAATGCCAAAGATGGTACTTCCTTTTCCAATCATGCAGCTGTAAATGGCGCCACTTTAACTTCCGATAGATTTGGATGGGCTAACAGTGCATTTTCATTTGACGGTACCCAAGGAGCGATCACTGCACCTAATAGTAGTCAAATGAATTCTCCTACCACGACCATAAGTTTTTGGGTCAACGTAAGAAGTCTTCCAACTCAAGGTGAAGCATACATTATGTCGCATGGTGGTTGGCAAGAAAGATGGAAAATCTCTCTTCCACCACACGGTAAACCCGTATTTACAACGCACGCAGCTACTTGTTGTAATGACATGGATTCTGGCGGTGGCAACGAACTAAAAGTCAACGAATGGCGTCATGTCGTTATGACTCATGATGGTATCACAGATCGTATCTACATGAATGGTGTCCAAGTAAACGAAAAAGCTTACGCAGGAAACCTAAATCAAACGAATTATCCATTAGGAATAGGTTTTAATCCTATAGACAAAGGAAATTATTTTGATGGGTTGATTGACGAAGTGATGATATTTGACGAAGCACTTTCTGCAGGTGAAGTTAATGCACTTTATGTTGCACAATCTACTGCTCCAACTGTTAATGCTGGCCTAGTTGCTGCTTATCATTTTGATGGTTTAGGCAAGGATGATTCTGGTTTTAAAAACAATGCCAATACAAGTACAGCAACTTACACAACAGATAGATTCGGATACGGCAATAGTGCCATCATATTGGATGGTGAGACTTCAGAAGTGTCTGCTAAAAATGCAGCACATTTGAATTCAGAAAATACATCTATTAGCATGTGGGTAAAAGTAAACACTCTTCCTGCAAACGGAGAAGCGTTTTTGTTGTCTAATGGTGGATGGCAAGAAAGATTAAAAATATCACTTCCTTCTCATGGAAAGCCCGTATTTACAACTAATCACTCAAATGGTATCTCTGACATGGATTCAGGCGAAGGCAATGATCTTAAACCTGGACAATGGACACATTTAACATTTATTCACGATGGAGCCAAAAACAAGATATATTTTAATGGTGAGCTTGTAGCATCAAAAGATGTAGTAGGAACATTAAATGGAACAACGAGACCACTTGGTATTGGCTACAATGCCATAGATGGTGGCAATTGGTTTGATGGTACAGTAGATGATATCGAAATATACAATTATGCTTTGGATGATGCCGCTGTGGGAGCACTTTATACTGCACAATCCACTTTCCCAGGAAATGCGGATGATTTGGTAGCAGATTATGCATTAAATGCCAATGGAACTGACCAATCACAATTTGCAAATCATGCTATTTTGGGTGAAAACGCAAAGCCTGAACCAAATAGACATGGATGGGCGAATAATGCATTGTACGGTGCAGCTCGTGCTGAAAACTCTATAGCTTTACAATCAGATTTTACGACAATTAGTTTTTGGGTAAAACCTACCACACTACCTGGAACAGGTGAAGTTTATTTACTTTCGAATGGTGGCTGGCAAGAAAGATGGAAGATCTCACTTCCTAGTCATGGCAAACCAGTATTTACAACACATGCAACTGCTTGTTGTAGTGATTTAGATTCTGGTGATGGTAACGCATTGCAAGCTGGTGTTTGGTCGCATGTAGCGATGGTTCACGATGGGACTTCAGACAAAATTTACTTCAATGGAGAATTAGCTAATGAAAAAGCAGCTCCTGGCGCACTAAACAAAACAAAGTTCCCATTAGGGATAGGTTATGATCCTATTGATAATGGAAGTTTATTTGATGGTGCCATTGATGATCTTCAAATTTATACTAAAGCATTGAGTGCAGCAGAAATTGCAGCATTATATGATGGTCAAAAAGACGCTCCAGTGGTTAATTCAGCCTTGATAGCGGATTATACATTTGACAATACAAGAAATGATCAATCTGAATATCAGAACAATGCTTATGGTAACGCTGTAAGTACAAAAGATAGATTTGGAAAAGCAAATAAGGCGGTTACTTTTGATGGTAATACAACTTTTGTAGAAGCAGCTAATTCTCCACAACTTAATACAGATTTTACTTCTATCAGTTTTTGGGTAAATGTAAGATCGCTTCCAGCATCGGGTGAAAAATTCATCCTTTCTCATGGTGGCTGGCAAGAAAGATGGAAAATATCTCTTCCATCACATGGCAAACCAGTATTCACAACCCATGCAGCTACATGTTGTAATGACATGGATTCAGGTGACGGAAATGCTTTGCCTATTGGCGAATGGAAACATGTTGTGATGACACATGATGGTGTTACAGATAGAATTTTCTTTGATGGCGTACAAGTAAACGAAAAAGCTTATGCTGGAGCATTAAGTCAAACAGGTCATCCTTTTGGAATAGGTTACGATCCAATAGACGAAACCAATTTTTTTGACGGTTCATTAGATGAAGTACAGATTTACAATAGAGCATTGACAGCACAAGAAGTCCTTGACTTATATGTTGAACAATCTACTGCACCACAAGATGGTGATACTGAAAGTCCAGATGCTCCTTTAAATTTGAGTGCGGAAGTAGCATTTACAAATGTGACTTTATCTTGGGATTTTGCAGAAGATAATGTAGGTGTGACAGGTTATAATGTATATCAAGATAGCGTTTTGATAGGTACTGTCGAAGGACTTACCGTAACAATTACTGAATTGGCATCATTGACAGAGTTTGTATTCGGAGTATCTGCGATTGATGCTGCTGGAAATGAATCATTGATTACTACGCTTAAAGTGACAACAGATCAAGAAGAAACGCCTGATACAACACCACCAACAGCGCCAGGAAATTTGCGTGGAAATGTAGGTGCAAATTCTGTACTTTTAGCTTGGGATGCTTCCACAGATGATAGAAAATTGTCTGGATACGTAGTTTTAGTAGATGGTGTATTTTATGATTCACTTTCTGATGTTGCCGTGTCCGTTTTAGTAACAGACTTGGAAACAGAAACAGCCTATACATTTGAAGTGTACGCTTATGACCTTTCGGGCAATAATTCTGATATTTCAGAAGTAACTTTAAGTACAACAAAACCATTGGATACGGGCGAACCAGGATTGGTAGCACACTATCCTTTTGATGGCAATGCAAATGATGCAACACCATACAATAATCATGGCGCTATAGGTGGAAATCCAGTTTTCGAAACATCGACTTTGCCGTTTGGAAATAGTGGACAAAACTTAAAATTTGATGGAGACAGAGATTCTGTATTAGTTCAAAATGCCGTACACCTTATTTCAGATTATACCACGGTGAGTTTCTGGATCAGAGTAGACGGTCAAAACCCTAATGTTGCAGAAGCATACATTATGGACTTCGGCCACTGGGACCAAAGATGGAAAATATCTTTACCACAACACCTTAGAATCGTGTGGACAACTAATGGTAATAACCTTCAGTTCCCTAACTTTATTTCTGACATGGATAGTAAAGATGGAAATGAACTAGTATTAGGATTTTGGTGGCATGTAACTATGGTACATGATGGTGCAAGAAACATCATTTATGTGAATGGTGAAGAAACCAACAGTGTACCAGTAGCTACTAAATTAAATAGTACATCAAGACCATTAGGTATAGGTAATAACCCTGTAGATGGTGGACAATATTTCCAAGGAGCGCTAGATAATGTAAAAATTTATAATAAAGCTTTGACAGCTGGTGAAATATTTAACCTTTACAGTACAGGTATTTCTGGAATAGAAGACTTTGCAGTAGCAAAATATGGTGATATAAAAGTAACTCCAAATCCAGTTTCTGACATATTGAATATCGACCACAAATTTGGTTCGGCAGACAATGTGCAAATCAGGGTTTTAGATAATATGGGAAGACAATATGATGGATTTGCACCTTCAAAAGGTGCCATTCAGTCTGGACAAATCAGTGTGAATACAAATGGTTATACTCCAGGATTGTATTTTGTCAACTTCATAGTAGATGGAAAAAATATAGGTTCAGTTAAATTTAGCAAAATCTAAAGAATAAAAGGTAGTTAATGTGTCGAGCTTGAAGGCTGAAGTGAAAGGCTTCAGTCTTCTGCTCTTTTTTCCTTCATTAACAAAACAAAACAGCTTAAATTAACAAAAATGAGCAAAAGATTTGATGAAAATCCTATCATTCTCACGAGTGATATCAGACCTAGTATGGAAGGAATGAAGGTAGAATGTGTCTTAAATCCTGGCGTTTTTACTTTTGAAAACAAGACTTGGTTACTGTTAAGAGTGGCTGAGCGTCCACACCAAAAAGAAGGTTTTGTGTCATTTCCTATACTTGATGAACAAGGTGAAATGGAAATAAAAACCTTTGCATTAACCGATCCAGATCTTGATTTGTCGGATGCCCGTATGGTGACATACCAAGGAAAAATGTATCTTTCTACCTTGTCTCATTTGAGATTAGTGTGTAGCGATGATGGACGAAAATTTTATGAACCGAAACACATTCCTTCTGAGATATTTGGACAAGGAGCGCTCGAGACATATGGTATCGAAGATTGTCGAGTCAGTTTTATCAATAATGAATATTGTCTTACCTTTACCCAAGTTTCAGAAAATGGGGTAGGTGTAGGCTTGATGCGAACGAAAGATTGGGTGCATTTTGAGAGAGAAGGAATGATTTTGCCACCGCATAATAAAGATTGTGCCTTATTTGAAGAGAAAATAGATGGCAAATATTATTGTTTGCATAGACCATCAGGCAAAGATCTAGGTGGTAATTTTATATGGCAAGCTTCTTCGTATGATATGGTGCATTGGGGCAGACACAAATGTGTGATGAAAACCAGACCAGGCATGTGGGATTGTGCGAGAATCGGCGCAGGTGCAGCACCAATCAAAACAGATGCAGGATGGTTGGAAATATACCATGGTGCAGATTTTAACAATCGTTATTGTCTTGGCGCAGTACTTTTTGACCTGAATGATCCATCCATTGTTTTGGCAAGGTCTATCGAACCTATTTTCGAGCCGATACAGACTTATGAAACGAATGGTTTTTTTGGCAATGTAGTTTTTACCAATGGACATTTAGTAGAAGGTGACAACATTTACATGTATTATGGTGCATCAGATGAAGTGATCTGTGGCGCTACACTTTCGATTTCTGAAATATTAGCCACACTTAATATCTTAGTAGCATGATAGCTGAATTTTCGTTTTTCAATTCGCATCCAAAACCGATGCGCGTACTTTTACTGACAAATTTGATTTATGCGATGGTAATGCCTATCGTAGAGTTGTTTGTTGGTGCATATATTATGCGAAACTCATCAGATTTGAGTTTGGTGGTGATATTCCAATTGGCTGTATATACAGGTATTCCATTGACATTTTTGATCAATGGTTATTTGCTGAATGGTGTCAAAATAGCTTGGTTGTATTCGTTAGGAATGATATTGAGCGGCATCTCGATGTTTGCCATGATGTCATTGGATGAATTGAGTACATCGGGTATATTTTTCGCAGGTTTGATTATGGGTCTGTCTTATGGTTTCTTTTGGGCCAACCGTGATTTTTTAGCATTAAATACCACCGTTGACAGCAATCGAAATTATTATTACGGTATAGAAACATTTTTTTATACCATCGCAGGTATCGTCATACCATTCGGAGCAGGGGCATTTATAGCAGCTTCAGACAAAAATAATTGGTTTGCGGGCAATGTTAATGTGTCTTATCACTATCTCACCATTTTTGTATTGATACTTTCCGTAGGTGCTTCCATATTAGTCCATCAAGGCAATTTTCAGAATCCCAAAAGAGCGCCATTTCTGTTCTTTAAATTTGACAGTCTTTGGAATCAAATGCTTAAACTTGCTGCACTCAAAGGTGTTGCACAAGGTTACATCGTGACAGCACCTACTATGTTGATTTTGAGTCTTGTAGGCAAGGAAGGCGCACTTGGTTTGATACAATCATTAGCGGCATTTTTCTCAGCTATTTTACTTTATATTTTAGGTAGAGTGAGTAAACCTGAACATCGATTGATGATTTATTTCATAGGGTGTATCTTGTTTGTCATTGGTGCAGCATTTAATGCATTATTGTATTCTTCCTTAGGAGTTATTTTATTTATCCTTTGTTTGGTTTTTGCTAGACCATTATTAGATATCGCTTATTTTCCTATCCAACTAAAAGTCATCGATATCGTAGCTGAAAAAGAAGGTAGAAATGAGTTTTCATACATCTTAAATCATGAGTTCGGCTTATATGTAGGTCGTCTTTTTGGCTGTGGCTTGTTCATACTTCTAGCAAGATATGTGAGTGAATATGTGGCTTTAAGATACGCATTACTTTTTATCGCAGTGATCCATCTAGGTGGTGCATTTATGGCTCAGAATATTTCTAGGAGAATTAAAATTTAATGAGTGAATGAGTAGTGAATAGGGCAATGAGCGTCTTCGTAAGCTTGGGTTAGTTAGAGCTATCGCTTTAGAAAGGTTTAATTTATAAAATAACATCATGACACCAATTAGATTTATACATATAGTTTTTGTTTTTTGCTTTGTTTTATCTTCTTGTAAGGTCAAACAAGCATTACCATCGGGTGCTACTCCTGTGAGTCAAATCAGCCTTGCTAGGGTAGATAAAATGCCCTTCCATCCGAAACCCTATAAATATAGAGATTGGAAAAAAACGGCCATTGATTTTGATAATTATATTTTTGATTTTAATCAAAAAGGAAAAAACTTGCCTTTTGTATGGCTTGATGGGATGAAACGCAATTTTCCAGATACTACTTTTGGAATTTATACAGCATTAGGAGATATCAGAATGGGCTCTGCGGTCAATAATGGTGAAAATCATGAAGCACTTGGTGCACTTGGCGCAGTACTAGGTGCAACAATGGTGGGAATTGATAAAAGTGATCAAAAAGGAAGGAATTTTGTCCGTATGCTGCGCAATTATTTTGCAAAAGACAATGGTTGGAATGTCATCCAAAATTTTACGAACAAAGGCGCACATATTGGTGGTGGATATTGTAACGATTTTTGGTATGAAATACATAACAATGTTCTGTTTTATGCTGTAGCTGATAAGTATAGAGATGAAGCAGATTTTGATGAAATTTTATATCAAATTGCGGAACAGTTTTATAAGTCGGATTCCGTAATGGGCGATAGTTACAGTTATTCGTACTTCGATTTTAAAGAAATGAAAGGACATGTCAATCATATTCCTACGCAAGAAGATGTGGCAGGTGGATATGCCTTTATTCTATATAGTGCGTATCAGAAATTTGGCGACAAAAAGTATTTAAAAGCTGCCCAAAACGCATTGAATGTATTGTACAACCAGAAAGAAAATAGATATTATGAAGCTATGATGCCTATAGCGGCTCATATCGGTGCAAGAATGAATGCAGAATTAGGTACCAATTATGACATCAGCAGATATCTCAATTGGACCTTTGATGGTGATGCAGTAGGACGTGAAGGGTGGGGCGTTTTGGTAGATAATTGGAATGGCTATGATGTCAGTGGACTTGGTGGAAGCACCGTGCATAATGGCGGTTATGGATTCTTGATGAATACTTTTGACCTGATGTTGCCATTATCTGTGATTGTCAGATATGATCAGCGTTACAGTAATGCGGTAGGCAAATGGGCGCTTAATGCCTCTAATGCAGCACGGTTTTGTTATCCTTATGAAATGCCTGATTCTCTTCAAGCAATACCCGAGCATAAAGTTATCACAAAAGATGTCATTGCATATGAAGGTATCATCAAAGAATCAATCTATCCAGAATTCAAAGGTATCACGCCATTCGCACAAGGAGATGGACCTATGTGGTATCCCAATATGCCTAAGGAGACGATGTTTTCGGTCTATGGCAGTGGTCACGTAGGTTTTTTCGGTGGCATCATCCAAGCTACAAACGTTCCAGAAATCTTACAAATTGACTGCACAGAAGCAGATTTTTTTGCTAGTCAAAACAGTTTTGATACCTACTTATACTTCAATCCTTATGATGAAAGTAAAAAAGTAAACATCGATCTTGGTAAAAACACCTATCATTTGTATGACTTAAATACCAAACAAATAGTAGCAAAAAGTGCTTCTGGAACGACTGAATTTAAAATACCTGCGCAATCTTCAGCAGTCTTAGTTTTGATCCCAATTGACAAGACATTCATAACCAAAGATGGAAAACTTTATGCTGGAGATATTGTGGTGGATTATTGGTTTGGAAAGTAAGGAGTAAAATATATAAATACAAAAAGGAGCCAAATCTTTACTAGGCTCCTTTTTTTATGCGTAAAGCGAACAATGGATTTTAAACTACTCGGAAAGTTGATTAATTGCCTGAAAGCATAAGGACAAATAAAGTAAAAACTAAAACTAAATGCACAATAAGCCAAACTCTCTGATAAAGTGGTCTTTTCTGAAAGGCTGTTTCGATGTTAAAAGGATCAAAGACCAACGAAATACCTAGAAATATTACGGATTGGGAAAGATCTTGGGCGTATAAAAATACTAACCCTACTAGAACAAATTAGTGGAATGCGCCAATATAAATTTGTAGTAGTGGCGACCCATACTTTATGATCACTTAATGCGAGTGAATGAACACTTCCTCTGATTTTAAAACTTGGATCTACTATGCGAATCTTTACGTTTGTTGATTCAAATAAACATAAATTGCCACCACTTACAAAATATAATCCTCCATCTTGATCTTGTATGAAATGGGTGATATTATTTGATTTTAATGCCTTGTTGATGTCCTTTGGACGATACCAAATGGTGTCTAAAGTTTTTTTGTCCATTTTGCAAAATCCACCAGAACCACTTAACCACAAAATATTTTCATCGTTGACATCTGTTTTGATCTTAAAAACATACTTTTCTTTAAATATATTACCAGATCCTAACTTTGTGATTTCATTTGTATTTCTAGATGCAAGTATGAGCAATTATACTATAAATGATAATATGCACCTCCCATTATAGTATTATTTTTATTATCGCCAAATCCCAATCCAAAAAAACTCTTAATTCCCTGTTCATAACCAATACTTAAAGAAACATTTTTATTAATAACCATATCTGCTCCAATTCCAGCAATAAAATAAGTATCAGAATTTGTAAAGTAAATAAAACCTAAGGATGCACGAGGTTTAATTTTAAAAGGAATTGGAATTATATATTCAAATTGGAAGGGTATCTTAACTATTGTTTTTCTCTCTGTAAGTTTTGTTATTGAATAGTTATATTCGTCAAATTTTGAGATTATAGCTCCTGTCCTTACAAAGAAATTTTTATTTATTCGTGGTGACCAAACTCGAATATATAATCCATATGCAAAATAATTTCCGACCACTTTAGTATTGTCATAATGGTAACTTTGTTGTGTGTAGCCAAAATGTGGACCAATTGCAAATTTTGTATACTGATCTTTATTCCTATAAGTTATACATCTTTTATCTTTACAAACTTTATTATGGTAATCTACGGTAAAATTCCTTAAATTACTAAAATCATTCTTTAGGTTTAAAATCCTATTATGCAGCTCAGGAGCATCTTTGGTGTACAGTGATACCAAGCCAACATGTGTAGTAGATTCGTAAAGATATTTTATACCATCTTTACTTCTAATTTCTTCTTCGTATTTTATTTCTTTAAGTGGCAAAGAATCCCTTTCAATGAAATAGCGATCCTTATCGTCTATCCTAATGTAATATAAGTCCAATATACCATCTATAAGGAATTCTAGATATACCAATCTATCTTCATCTATTGTGCTCGAAACATATTTAGCAAAATTTGTTATCACATAGCCTTTGATATCTTTAGGATGGTACGTAGTAATTGAGCTTTTTGTATTAGCTCTAAATCTACACTCCTGTCCCATTAATTTGTAAGCTAAGTGATTGATTTGCCCTCTAAGAGTGTCATTTTCACTTGTTATTACATACCCGTCTCTCCAATCAGACTGACTAAAACTAATATTGTAGAAAATTGTAAAAATCAATAATGTATTAAGGAACTTCATATTGTTTAGTGTAAATTACTTAGAAATGAAAAAGTCATTCGAGTCTTTTTTTTTGTCTTAAAAAAGTACCAACTTCATGCGACCACAATCCATTGGTACTAATAAAAAACGCCCTCTGATTTAAAACTAAAAATTATTTTTAGGATGTTTATTCACTTAATGTCGTAATCAAATTTAATAAATATTTCTCCCAAGGAATAGTCTAACTCCATACAATCAATAATTGTATGTGATAAAAGACCTTTTACTTTAAGCCTATTTTCATATGAATATTGGCTAAGCAACTCCAATAATTTTCCAAAATAAGATTTGTCATGTTCATAAATATCCTGATTTGCTAAATATTCATTTATTAGGTTTATTAAATTCTCTTTTCTTTCAATAAAACTCTCTTTGTTCATTTTACCTTATTGACGTTCTAAAAATATACCCAATAAATTTTCTATATCTTCATTATCAATAGTGTAATATTGAATATCTAAATCATTAAGTGGTTCATAGAGTTCATCCGTTACGAACAATGATTTGATACTTTTCTCCAATAAAAGGGTTCTAAAAATATCTTGAGTTAAATGATCTTTATTTACTGTGTTATAAGCTACAGCTAAAAGCTGTGCTCTTTGCTCAGCACCAATTTCTAACAAAGCTTTTATTGTTTCTAGTGCAAATTGACCATATCCATTTACAAAATATTGATGAAATCCTCCATTTGATACTTGGTTATTTAATACAATAATCAAATATGCAATTTTTTGATTTAATGGCAGATTAACAATATATTCATACCAATTAGTATTAGCATTTAGAAACCAATCACCATTAATACCTTTTGCAGCCTCTGCATACGTTCTTTCTATTAATTCTGACATCACACTAATTTTTTTATTGCAATCTTATATTTCAATAAATAAGATTCGGGTAATATTTGCTTATCTAATTTGTCTATGTAAATTATAAATTCTTTGTAATTCCTTTTATCCCAAGCTATATTTGCAGCTTCTAAAATTTGTGCATTAACTATTTGATCTGTGTATGTTTCGCTTGCATTATAAACATATTTTTTTATTGCTTCTAATGCATATTGGTTACCTGAAATTAAGGATTTTCCATCATTTTCAAAAAAGATACATAAACTATTTAGGAACACTTCTTGTGTAACATTATCGATTTTAACATTTGAGTTAAATGCATTTTTTAAAATAAACTCGTTAACAGGGTATGAAAAATCTTCATTTCTGCCGACATAAATTCCATTTGAGTTTTCTCGCTCATCATGAATTAATGTGATAACTAGACTATTAGATTTTAATTTAACATGATTATTAGACTGCTCAATAATGTGCAAATTATTACTTTTAAAAATTATCCCTAACTTTTTGAAAACAAGTTTATTAAATTCCAATTATATTTATTTTATTGGCAGTATCCAAGATCCTCTAAAAGGTTTATATATCCACCCACGACTTTGTAAAACATATCTTTCAAGATTTAAAAAACTATAATCGGAATTTGAATTACTAATTATCGTTAACAATTTGAAAACAATTGATTTGTCCTACGATCTTTTAAAACTTCTATTTTTCTTTTAATAGAAGAAAAGTTTTGACTATTCAATAGTTCACAAATTTCTAAAAAATATTCTTCTAAAAAATTAAGATCATCATTTATTGTGGTTATCTTTAATAAGTCTTGTTCATTTGTAATTACTGCCTTGATTAAAGTTAACTCAAACCAATAATTTAAATCCATAACATTACAAAGATCTAATGATTCAATGGATCTGTCAGAAATTAATCTTACATTAATTATTCCATTTGAATAAATAAAATAGAAATCTCCAAAGAAATCTGAATCATCTTCTTTTATCACCTTAAAATTTTGTGAATCGAGAAAATCATTTAATTTATATCTAATACTCATAATTCAATTATTTAATTAACCATAATCCGTTAGAACTCACCTTATAACCCTTACCAAACAAATAATCTAATTCCTTTGCAAAAAAGCTATTTGGCTTAACTTGATTAAGTGGGGTAGCTAGCCTAATATTATCACCTCGTAAAATCAATCTATCAAGAAACTTTGTATTTGCAATCCACTGCTCAGCAGCAGACATCTTATTCCAAACGTTAGTTGGTACCTGAAACCTTCTTGCACCTATATTTTCGGCAAGTTTAACATAATCTGGATAATGTCCTAAAACTGTTGTTCCTCGCTTAGCAACTTCTTTGCTAAAAATCTTACCTGAATTCCCAAGAACACCTCCCAAAAGAAACCCTCCTGCATCAATTCCTATCTCAGTGATTGCCTGACCAGTTGACAATCTATTATCCATCACAGCAGAAAAAGGTACATTTCTAAGTGCATCAACTGCAGGTTCCAAATCATTTGCAGTTTCTGTTAATCCAGCATTGATATCACTTCTAGTTAAAGGTTCGTTGCCCCAACTTATTGCACTTTTAAAATCTTCATAAAACTCTTTTGCTTTTCTATTTACAAAGCTATACCATGGCGGATCACCTCCTCCATCTTCAGGACTCAGTCCTGTTGGGTCCATTAATCTTATAGGGTTATTTTCGACATAATTATAAGGACTCCAACTACTGAATTTTTCTGAAATAGGATCAATGGATAACCATCTACCTAAAATAGGATCCATCTGCCGAGCATGATAATCAAGAAGATTTGCTCCCATCTCCTCAACCAAGTCTTTGCCATTGTATTTGTACCGATTCTCTGGATTGTTAAACTCGCTCTGTTGCAAATAATTGTCCCACTCCATACCAAAAGCATAATAGTCATTACGACTCCTTATCTCTGCTCCCGCAATCAGTCCATTATTATTGTCATCAGAGAAGGTGACACGTACATTACCTAAGTGATCTCTTATCGCATATTCAAAAGAGAATGCCGCATCAGTCTTTACGATACGACCATCAGAGAAGTAAATGTTTTTTAATACGCCATTTAACCTTTCCTTACCACGAAGATAATCGATTTTTGATATCTCGACATTATTCTTCACATATTTTCTTTGTAGCAGTGTGCCATCTGCACTGTACAGCATCTGAATCTCATCATTTTCTGCACCTTCTATTTTGTAAGGAAGATTCAGGTGATTATTTTGGAAAGTATGTTTTTTATTTGGGTCATAATACAAATTGCCACCTGCATCATATAGATATTGACCAGATATACTCTGCTGGTTAAATCCATCAGTGTATTTATTTAATGGACATGGACCTTGATACGCAATCACAAGCGCAGGTGTGCCACAGCTACTGGGTATATGCAGCGTATCTATGATTCTGATCTCCGTACCTGCAGTCAGATTCATATTTACATTACAGAGTACATCCGTAGATTTTATCCTGATCAGCTTTCCTGCCGAATAGTTGACATCACGATCTATCATGGCAGGCAGTGTGATGGTGTCCATACATGGCGCATTATCTATGACCTGCACCAGTTTATTGGTACCATTTTCATATACATAGGTGAGACTATCTATAGTCATTGGTTTATAGCAGTTGCCATCTATATCTGGTCGCTGTACCATGCCCTTGCGGTCAAGCTTAGTGATATTGCCTCGTGGGTCATATTGCAGCTTTTCATTGTATTGATTTTTTAAAGTATGTACGCCCTGCTTGATTTCACCATGTTTTGCTTCTGTCACCCTATTTAAGAAGTCATATCTATATGTATATGATTGATTATACTGTCCACTATTGCGGTGCCACCATTTGAGTGCAGTGATGTTTCCATTTTGACTTGCAGGTATGCCTGATCCTGATAGTGTACTATTGAAATCTAGGCTTAAGGCAAAAAGATCTTGTTCGTCAGTTGTTAACGGCTGTGGGTGCTCTTCATAAGATTCTGTATTTCCAGTACATGGATCAGATATAAATGGTAATAAATCTGTGTACAAAGTATTTATACTTGTCAGCCATCCTTGCGGATTGTACGTGTAATCAAGACTTTGTAAGTACTGATGCGTACCTATAGTAGCATGACGTCCTAGATTGCGCTCTATGACTTGGCTTTTATGGTCGTAGTTGCATTGTGAAGTCGTCACCTCACCAGTGCCATTAAGGTTGTGACGATCGAAGATTTTTCGCCCACGATGGTCATAGGTATGTGAGTTCAGATGATTTACACCATTGACTCCAAATAAAAAATGATGATTGCTCAGCAGATTATCTGCAAAATCATAGGTATATGTATTGATTTCAGCATCACCTAGATGATTTAAAGTATTCTCTTGGCTCACTCTTCCATATATATCATATGTATATTCTGATTCTGTCCAGATGTTATTTGTAGATATGTCGTCTAAAGCCTTTATACGTTTTTTACGAAGTTTGCCTTTATATATAGGCGCAGCATTTGTGGTACTGCCATTAAACCCATCATAAAAATATTCTTCTAGTAGAGTATGTATAGTAGGCATTGCCGCAGGTGTAGGGTTGCTACCATTAAAATATCCACGTTTACTCGGTCTACCATACTGATCATAATGTGTCACTAGCCACCTATTCTGAGCGAGAAGTATAAGGTTTCGCCTAGCCACTTCAAGATTTCGGCTGTCATATCTGTATAATTCTGCAGCAGCATCCGGCACTTTTTTATAGATCATATTATTGTCTCCATCATACCTATATTCATAAATTAGTCCTGGTGTCGACACACTACTACCAGATGGATAATCCTTGACTGGTCTACTTTTATCATCATATACTGTCCATATATCATTGATATTTGTACTCTGACGACGTCGCTGTAGTATTTTTCTACCCATTTTATCTATATAAGTATCAATACTCTTACCGTCTGGATCTGTTGTCGTGGTTATCATTAATGACCTTGCAGGATATACTTGTCCTTCAGGATTGGTCAGCGATGATAGATTAGTACCATAACTATGATTGGTAGTTTGCCATGCAGGTGGCGTAGTCTGCTTGGGCCTATCAAGTGGATTTACTTCATACAATTGTTGTGTATATCCTCCTGTGAATGCACCTGTATAAAAATTTCCATGATTACCCCCTACAGATATTGGCTCATAAGTACGGTATGTACGTCCTATATTATCATATTCAGTCTTAGATACTACATCAGATGTCCCGTCTGGTGCACCATATTTATCTATTGTCTGTATTGGTCTGCCCAGTCCATCTGCATATCTATAACTTACTATCGAGTCTATTGCACTATTTGTTATCAGAGGATATTTAGTTCTAGTCTTATAATAGGATTTATCGCTAGGTGATGTGCTGAAATGGTAATTATAATCAGTGATTACATTTCTAGGCAAATCTGTAGACTTTTTCCGTCTATTAAATGCATCATACTCAAATGTTTTTTGTTGCCCATCAATATCTGTAAATGTTTGCAACTTATCATTTGGAAAATAAATATATGATTTACTATATGTCCCGTATGTCCATAATGTAGGATAGCCTCTAGTATTTAGAATGACAGAAGCTGGTTGCCATCCTTTATCAGTAACAGTAGTAGGCCTGATAAATGCAAGATTATAAACATTATATTGTTGTAAAGTGTCCCATGCATTTGTCAGTACACCACCTACCCATGTTACTTCATTTCTGAGTTTATACTTAGGCAAAAGTGATCCAGAAAAATTATTATAAAGATCTTGGGTCCCATCTACAACTATATTATTTACTCTTTTCTCTGTATATACCAATGGAAATCTATGGGCGTTGACCAAGCTAGTCATATGTGCATTCTGTCCAGCGTATGAAGAGGTGTGATTAAATGAATATTTAAAATGATCAGAGAATATTTTATTATCAGAATTGGTAACAGATTTTTGGGCCAAGAATACATATTTATTTGTCGCTACAATAGGACGGTCAAATTGCAATTTTTCTATTGTACTAAATATGTCACTTCCATAATGAAACCTTGTATCCACGGTGTCAATGAGGAACTTATTATGAAATATTTTGATAGCATTACCTACATAATATTCATCAAAATTAGATTGAATACAGGTATAATTAAACTTTGCATCACATGAGATCCCATATTCATCAAAATTCTCTTCATTTGTCGGATTATAATACTTGTTTATGATTTCTCTGACTAGATTTGATTGATTATCATAAGAAGATGTTTTGACCAACTTACCACGCATATGACTTTTATCGCTAAATCTTGCATATGGACTAAAATCTAGATTTAAATTACCGTAAGGTAGTTCATCTTTTATATCATTATGCGTTGTATATTTGTATATAGTAAAAGAATTGTCGTTTAGCACTTCAGTCACTTCTGAATATCCTATATGATTTTCAAATTTATTGCCTAACGGTATCAATGCATTATTGCTCCATATAGATTGTTTAAATCCACCTTCAGGAAAAAATGTTGTAGGCATTAGCCAATCTATCCATACGTATGTTGGTTTTAAAGCAAATATTCCACTACTTTGAGTACCTCCTGTTTGATAATCTTTTTTGTAATAATACGTTTTCACAAGTGCAGGTACAACTGCGCCTTGGTCAAATGATTTTATAGATTTTATCCTTAAACCACCTATACTTCCAGTTTCTGTAAGTAAATTTTGCCTATTATCTGATAACCTACTAGTGTAATCATGAATTTCATATTCAAACTCCGATTTACCCCCTGTTGGATATATAATAGATACTAATTGACCTAATTTAATATTGGATTCTGTAGAATTGCGACTTGGATAATAGTTGCTTTGTATGGTACTGAAATTAATTGGTAATGAAGGAAAATATGCCAATGTACCACTGTAATAACCAAAATGATCGGTTCGTCTACTAAAATAAGCGGGCAGACTTTCAAAATTGTCATAATTAAGGCTGTACTCAATGGGGGCTTCCGAAGTCAATAATGGTAGCTTTTGTACTTTATTAAGTTTTAATCGATGTGATACAGTGTTATTATAATTTAAAGCAATTCTATCTATAAGTACATTATTAGAATATACCCTCACACTGTCTAATTTCTGCCATTTTAATCCTTTTATAGGATTAGCAAGTGCGCCCGTAGGATCATATGAATAATAGCCTGATTCTTGTAGATATGGGTATGGTGGAATAAATGCACCAAAGTTAGTAAAAAACAAATCAACTATTCTGTTTGTAGTCGCTTGAAATATACTAGTCCATTGCAATTCTTTGTCATGACAATCAGATTTATAAAATTCAATTTTTTGTTCACGATTTGAAGTCACACTTTTAAGATAGACTGGACTGATTAATGAGCCATTTCCATCACTCGAATTGCCAGATGAACTAACTATCCACTCGTCAGGCTCTGGCCAAAATTGATCAATCAAACATGATCTTTCATATGCATTCCAAGTCTCAAAAATATTAGCTGTAAAATACGATCTTTCATATTCTAAATCAAATACTGTATTCCCTAAATAATCTTCTATTTTTGTAAGATACCAAGCATTTGCAATCCAGTTAGGATTGCCAAAATAACTTAAATTAGAATGTTGTCTAAAAAATGGAATGGCATATTCTACAGCCGATGTATCATAACCAAAAGTATACTTATTGCCCATTTCGTCAATAATCTTAAATCCTTTTATTACTTTATCATACCTGATATTACCGTTCATGTAAGGAACAGTCACAATAAATGGGTCTTGATAATTGTCTACATTAGTGATGTCAAACTCGATTTTTAAATTATGATCACTTATTATTTTCCAATTTGCTTCTTGATCGAGATAAAACTTGCCAGACATACCATTAAAATTAAAAGAAAATATATCTGGTTCAGTATCAACCGGAGCTGTATAAGTAAATATTTTACCTATTGCAAATTGTTTTAATTTAAATGAATCGTTAGTATTTTCTTCATTAAACCAATCCTGAAAATTATCAGCTGTATAAAAATAGGACACATTATCGTTGTAGTACCCAAACCCTCCAAATAGTCCTTCTTCATCCGCAATTCCATGGACTGATCGGGTTATTACGCCTCCACCACTTAATGACCAGTTTTGTCCTACCCAGCCGGGATGTTGGTCGACCATAATACCACTTCCATCATAATTAAGCTCAAATCCCATATTTATACCATTGGAAGATATGGAAGTAACAGGTACTGATATATATGCTTGCCCTGTGGCATAAGATACAGAAAACGTACCATGTTTGCCTAATGCTGCAGCATCAGTGCTAGGAAGTATGTCAGGCACCAAAGCATTTTGCCCAAAACAAATAATCTGAAGTAATAAAAATACTCCAAGCATAATTTTTCTCATATGAGAATATATCTTTGTCATTACACAAAAAATTAAAAATGTTAAAAAATAATTACATCAGCATTGGTTTTTCGGGGTATTGATTAAACAATGAAATGAATTACTTAAACACAAAACTTAAACGGGTGCAATGTTAAATCTAAAAACCCAAGTGCACAATATAACTTTTGTTATATGCCCACTAAAAAGGCTTTCGTTTTACCACAAACATTATTCTCAAGGGCAAATATATTGATTATTTATTAATTTAGGCTTAACTGCCCAATATAAATTTATTTAAAAGTTGAATTATTGCACCATTATGGTGACAAGAGATAATTCATTCGTTATACAATTTGGTAAAAGAGTTCGCCTTTTGCGCCAACAAAAACACCATTCTCAACAACATTTTGCAAATCTTTGCGACCTCGAATTAAGCCAAATAAATAGAATAGAACTAGGAAAAATAACTACAAGTATTGTTCATGCCAAGATTATCGCGGACGCATTAGAAGTAAAAATGAGTGAATTATTTGATTTTGATTGACCATTACAAAGCTACTTACCCGAGTTTCTATCTAAACCATAAATTTAAAGAGAATCCATACAGCTATTACTCCTATTTTTTGTTCTCCAATAGAAGTACAGTAAGGAAACACCTTTCTTGCCCAAATTTTATAACGCTCCAATTTGGAGCGCCAAATCAAATGTGTTGGAATCCTAATTCCAACTTGGAGTGCAATATATTATATGTTAGAAAAGAGTGTTCAACACGGAAACACTAAAAATGTATTTATTACAAGGGTATCCAGCGCGGAAACCCCAATAAATCATGTAAAATTTCTACAACCAAAACGGATAGCCCAATTTTACGATTTTTACGCCTATTTCCGCAGCGGATAACCCAATTTTACAATTATTTTGCCTATCTCCAGCGCGGAAAGTCAATTATTTTCGTTTGACAAGATTTTCCGCTGCGGATACCCATATTTTGGCATTAATCTGGGTAATTTGACACCATTTTGAACGGATTTTGGCTATTTTTGGGTAGTATCGTGGCTAAATTGTTACTGGAAATGTTGAATTTTGCTAATGTTAATATGTTTATGTTATTATATTGAGCGGATACTCGCTTTCTTTTTTATATTCTTTTTTTGAAAAGCTAACACGATATTTGTTTTGCATTTATATTTGTGCTTGAAAGGTGGAAATGTCTTCGTTATCAAACGTATCACAATCGTTTACTAATAAATGTCATTAACAAACTTACGTATTTTGATATATTTAATATAAATTGTAAACCAATAAGTTGCTTAGTAAGCCATAAATACAAAACAAAAAATGAGAAAAATACTTATATTAACAACATTTCTATCAGTCTTAATTTTTGGGTGTAACTCCCAACCAAATAGTAATGAACGCAAAGAGAAAGATCTCCTAGAAAAGGAAATTAAGTTGCTAAAAAAAGAAAAAGAATTACTTCAAAACGAAAATTCTCAAAATGAAAATAAGATAGATGAAAATAAGGCTGACAAAAATTATCTACTTTTAGATAAAGCAGTAGGAAAATTCAAGATTGGTAGTTCCATTCCATTTCCAGAAACTTCTGATGATTACAAAATCACTAAAGAGATTCAAACACGAATGACTGAAGAAGGTGCAGAAGATGAAACGGTTTATATTGTTTTTAAAAAAGATAAGGAAATTATGCAGATAAAACTAAAATACGATTATGACATAGGAAAGTATACACAAAATATCGGAGAGATTTTATTGACATCTTCGTTTGTTAAAACTCTTGGAGGCATTGGTGTCGGTTCAACGATTGAAGATTTTATTAATCAATATCCTGACCATAATTTTTGGTACACTTATGTAAGTGGAATGTATGTACTTGAAGCAAACAAAATAAATGGACAATTTATATTAGATGAAAAGGATTTTGTAGGAAATTTGAATATTACAAGCGATATGAATGTGCTAAAAAAATCAGATTTTAAACAAGGTTCTAGAATACTAAAAATTAGAATAATATGAACTAAGGCTAACATCTAAGTTTTCCTAATGTTCGAAGCACAAGCCAATAAAATCTGTTTAAAAACAATCGACATCGTCGGATAGCGGGATCAGATTTGAATAACGAATTTTGCTGAATTAAAGCATACTGTCAAAAATATGGAATAACTCCAGATATCATGGCAATTTTAACTTACATTAGATTTAATACATTTTTGAAGAGCAGATTCTTAAAGCTTCCTAAATTACACCGAAACAATAATAAGGTTCTTTTACCTTTTCATTGTATATAAATTATACCTAAAACTTTCAAGCGCAAGTCTCCAATGCGACTATAATAGTTAAATATTTCTAAAAATCACTCAGTGACATCACATCGACTTTACATTCATCGTTAGGATAAAAAGCGATTTTATAATTTTTAAATATTTTTAACTTATGAACACAGTTTCAACTGCCTTATTTGGCAACTACCGCAATGGAGAGTATCTCCAGTTTATGAAAAATGTCGTTGCCATCTATGGTAACTATGACACAAATGCCTTGCTTTTACAAGCACGATTACAAACACTTGCAGACGCTACCACAGCGCTAGACGAAGTCTTTATGGCATCTACTGCCCATGAGCTGACACCAGAATTGCAAACACTAGACATTAGACGCGACAAAGCTTTGATGGGTATTAAGATACACCTCAATAGCTATTCCTACAATGAAGAAATAGATTTAGTGAAGGCCGCAAGTATTCTCATGACAAACTACCTTTCACATGGTGATCGAATAGATAAGCTGAGCTATCAGCAAGGGACAGCTGTCATCGATGCCTTACTTACGGATTGGAGAGATAATCCAACTTTGTCGACTGCTGTCAATACGCTATCGCTTACTACATGGGTAAATTTATTGGCACAATTGAATAAAGAATTTAATGATATGTACATTACTCGTGCAAAAACATTGCTAAAACCAGGGCAAGTGGATCAAAAAAGAACAGAAATGAGATCCGCTTACGACGAAATTGTTTTTGATACAGTGGCTCATTCAAGAGTAGCGATGGATAAAAATAAATATTTTGCCATCATAGACGATCTAAATGGACTGATATCCAATTACAACACATCCGTAACAATGCGTCTTGCTGGTCGTAGCACAGATAGCAATGGAGTTGAAAATGAAGATAATGATCCCAATTTGCAAGCTTAGTTAGAAAAATAATAATTAGTTTTTTTTGTTAATAATGAAGCCTTCCATCAAAGTGATGGGAGGTTTTTTATTAATTTGCTTTGGTTTAACTATCTTTGGGCCACTAAATTTAAGATTTATTGTTCCCTAAGTTGCTCCAACTGTATCATAAAAAAGCATCTGATCCCATATTTGCTTTTCAGTACTTTCTTGCTGTAAGATTTGTAGTGAGTCTAATGGTAAGTATTATCATGGTGAAAAGCGCACTGCCAGCAGATCAACTTGGTTATTATGAAGTCATCATCTTTGTAGTGACATCGGTAAGTTTTTTTTGGTCGATAGGTATGAAAAATGCACTTCTTTCTTATTATCCAAGTATACCTGAAGTTGAAAAGCCTGTTTTGTTGGCTACCGTTTTTTGGATTTTGACTGGATTTAGTTTACTTATTAGTGTATTATTTTTCATTTTTGATGGATATTTGGTTCAACTATTTACAAGTTTTGATTTTGTTCCAGCTATGGAATATGGCGCTTTGTATCTTTTGGTGTCGGTACCTTTAGTATTGATAGAAAATGTCCTTTATCTTCGTGGTGATGCTCGATCGCTTATGAAATATAGCCATTGGAGTCATGCGGTTATGTTAATTTTTGTTGGATTAGCAGCCATTTGGTCAGCTGAATTGACTTCGTTTTTTATAGCAATGATTTTGTGGTCATTCATTAGATGGGTGTACTTTTTAGTATTTGTATTTCAAGGTCAATGGTTACTATGGAGTTGCAAATTGGCAATATCATTTACTTTGTTTTCATTACCAATTATACTTAATGTGTTTTTAGGTAGTGTGATGGATATGATCGATGGGCTTTTTGTGATGCATTATTTTGACGAAGCTTTTTTCCCTATTTTTCGGTACGGCGCTAGGGAGATGCCTTTTTCTACTTTATTATTCAGTTCACTGTCGGCTGCTATGATTCCTTTATTAATAAAAGATGGGATGTCAAGTAGTGAGGTAAAAGTCAGGGTTACTCGACTTATGCATTTTGTATTTCCTGTGGCTATTTTATTGATGTTGTTAAGTCCCTTTATTTTTCCTATTGTGTACAATACTGAGTTTAAACAATCTGCCTTTATTTTTAATATATATTTATTGATTTTAACCAGTAGAGTTTTGCTTCCACAAGCGTATAATTTTGCACTTCATCAACATAAAGTAATCGTTTGGACTTCGATATTAGAAATCATTTTTAATGTTTTGCTATCATTATGGTGGGTACAATATTGGGGTGTTTACGGTCTTGCTATGGCAACAGTGGTAGCTTATTTTATTCAGAAAATACTATTAGTTCTATATAATTCACGAATTAATCATATACCATTACAACAGTATTTACCCATAAGGTGGTATGTAATATATGTATCAGTTATGGTGGTGGCTTTCTTAATTTCTAATTTTATTTACCAATGACATTCCGAGAAGCATATACAAAGTTAGCTGCCGATTTAGGTCAAATCTACGATGATCGAGAAGGGGCTATTATTGCTAGATATCTTTTAGAAGATGTTTTTGGGGTGTCTTTTTGGTCAGAAGAATTGCTAGAAGAAGGTCAAATTGATCAACTTGCTGCAATGACAGATAGACTTAAGACACATGAACCTTGGCAATATGTCGGTGGAATGGCGGACTTCTTTGGATTAAAATTTAAGGTGACCAAAGATGTATTAATACCACGTCCCGAGACAGAAGAGTTAGTACATTATGCATTGCCTATTTTTAGGAACCATGAATTAAAGAGTTTGCTAGATATAGGGACAGGTTCGGGTATTATACCGATCACGATGTCATTAAAAGTGGACATAGAAAAGATATTTGCCATAGATATTAGTGACGCAGCCATCAAAGTAGCTAGAGAAAATAATCAATTACATCATACTGATGTAGACTTCTTGCAAGTAGATTTTCTAGACAAAACTTCTTGGTCATCTTTGCCCAAAGTAGATATGATCATTTCCAATCCTCCATACATTACTGATAGTGAAAAAAGCCAAATGCATCCCAATGTACTTGATCACGAACCACATTTGGCGCTATTTGTAAATCAAGACGCGATGGAATTTTACCAAGCAATTGCGGAATTTACGTTAGGATATCAAGCTTCAGGTTGTATGGTGTTAATGGAAATCAATGAAAATTTTGGTAAAGGAGTTGTGGATATTTTTTTAAAAAGTCATTTTTGTGATGTCACATTGATTAAAGACTTACAAGGAAAAGATAGGATAGTAATGGCTAGGAAGAAGTGAACATCTATTAGGGAAGTTTATTGTTTGTCCTAGAAAAATAAACTTTAATCTAAAAATAATGATTTTTCATAATCAAATTTTGATTTCAAACGTTTAGAGACATTGAAACAAATTATTTATTGGTGAAAAGCAATAAATATTATTTAAAATTTAAAAAGGGGTTGATGAAACATGTTGTTTTACTACTATTTTGTTTTCTGAGCAGTGCGTTATTTGCACAAAACAAATATACCATAAGTGGCTACGTCAAGGACAAAGCATCTGGCGAGACATTAATCGGAGCTAATATTGTAAATCTAGACAATCCTTCTCTGGGTGCCTCCACTAATAGTTATGGATTTTATTCACTCACTATGGTAGAAGGAACATACAAGATAGCTGTCACTTATTTAGGATTTGAAGATCAATTTTTTGAAATAAAACTTGATAAAAACACCAGTCTTAATGTAGATCTTGGCGAAGGTGTCATCATTGATGAAGTGGTTATTTCTGCTGAGAAGGATGATAGAAGAAAAAATGTCGAAAGTACTCAAATGGGAACAGTAGAGCTACCTGTTGAAAATATTAAAAAATTGCCTGCCATATTTGGTGAAGTTGATATTCTTAAGGCTATCCAATTGTTGCCAGGTGTCTTGTCATCTGGTGAAGGTACTTCGGGGTTTTATGTCCGTGGTGGTGGACCCGATCAAAATCTTGTCCTCCTAGATGAAGCTGTTGTCTACAATTCTGGTCACATGTTGGGCTTTTTCTCTGTATTTAATGCGGATGCAATTAAAAATACTACGCTAATTAAAGGTGGTATGCCAGCAAATTATGGTGGTAGACTTTCCTCAGTGCTTGATATTCAGATGAAGGAAGGTAATAATAAAAAATTTGAAGTAGAAGGTGGTATTGGACTGATATCTTCTCGACTTACTGTCCAAGGGCCTATCGTAAAGGACAAAAGCTCATTTATCATTTCTGGTAGACGTACGTACATTTTAGATTTGGCACAACCAGCATTAAAAGGTTCGGATTTTGAAGGTACCAATTATTACTTTTATGATTTGAATACCAAATGGAATTATAAGTTTTCTGATCGCAATAGATTGTTTTTTAGTGGATACTTTGGGAACGATGTCTTAAAATTTAGGCAGCCAGGCAGGGATTTTACTTTTGATTTACCTTATGGTAATAAAACGGCAACTTTGAGATGGAATCACTTATTCAGCGAAAAGATGTTTATGAATGTTTCTGCCATCTACAATGATTACCAATTTAAATTTAATGGTGGACAAGAAGAATTTGTATTTCAAGTTTTTTCTGGTATCAAAGACTGGAATCTTAAAGTGGATTTTGAAAATTACCCAAATACCAATCATGTTTTAAAATATGGTATCAATTATACTTACCATACTTTAACGCCAAATACAGCAAGTGCATCCAACGGTGATGTAAATTTTAGCACTGAATTTTTACCTAAATATGCAAATGAAAGTGCCATTTACTTTCTTGATGATATGAAATTGTCTGACAAGTGGGCTTTAAATTCTGGACTTAGACTCAGCCTTTTCCAACAAGTAGGGCCTTACACTTCTAAAATAACCAATGAAGAGTTTGGTACTTTCGAAACTGCTAAAGCTTACACAGGTTTTGAACCAAGAGTTGGATTGAATTATAAAGCAAATAATAACTTTAGTATCAAATCAGGTATCACATTTACCACACAATATTTACATTTAGTAAGTAATTCGTCTAGTACCTTACCAGCGGATGTTTGGGTACCAAGTACTGAAGTTGTAAAGCCACAACGAGGTATTCAATATGCATTGGGAGTCTTCAAGAATTTAGAAAACGATACATACGAAACATCTATTGAAGTATACTATAAAGACTTAAAAAATCAAATTGACTATGCAGATAATTATGTCAATGACATCACCAAAGAAGTAGAAGATGCCTTTGTGTTTGGTAAAGGTAGAGCTTATGGTGCTGAATTTTTTCTCAAAAAAGCTAAAGGAAGATTGAATGGATGGATAGGGTATACGCTTTCCAGGACCGAGAGATCTTTTGATGATATAGAAGACGGTAGATGGTATCCTGCTGTGTATGACCGAACGCATGATCTTTCGGTGGTAGCAAATTATAAACTGGGTAAAAAATGGGATGTTGGAGCTGTATTTATCTATGGTAGTGGTAAGTTATTTACACCTGTTAGAGGCTTTTTCTTTGTGGAGCAAAATGTCAATCTTTTTTACGGACCTAGGAATAGTGCTAGATTGGATGCCTACCATAGATTAGATTTATCAGCTACTTATACACCTAATCCTAATAGTAAAAAAAGTTATTCTGGCAGTTGGACTTTTGCAGTTTATAATTCATACAATAGAAAAAATCCTTTCTTTATTAATTTTGACACCGAAACTGATTTCCAAACTGGCTCGAGTACCATAACTGGCTCAAAAATTACTATTTTCCCTATTATACCTAGTATTACTTACAATTTTAAATGGAATCAAAAATGATGATATCAAAATATATTAATCCAAAGTATCTCGTTGCCTTAGTTTGTGCTATTAGTTTTGTAGCATGCGAAGAAGAATATATCCCTGATACTAATTTGCAAGAGCAAGAAGTAGTGGTAGAAGGATTTGTAGAAGTCGGCAGCAATAGTAATCCTACGTTTGTGATTTTGACAAAGAGTATTCCATTTATATCAACTATTGAGCCAGATAAGTTTACAGAATTGTTCCTTCGTGGAGCTACTGTTACGGTGAATGATGGAGATAAAACTGTTACATTTACTGAACTATGTTTGAGTGATATACCAGAAGAATTAAAAGCTCAAGTGTATGAAGTATTAGGATATACACCAGATAGTACTGCTGTTGATATTTGTTTATACGTGGATCTTTTAGGACAATTGACCAAAGATTATGGTAGAAGATATGACTTAAAAGTTTTAATAGATGGTAAAGAAATAACTGCAACTACAACCGTTCCGTCGTTTGTACCCCTAGATAGTCTTAAATGGGACGATACACCAGGTGAACCATCTGATACTTTGGCGCAACTACTAGTAACGATAAACGATCCTGCAGGTGTTGCAAATTTCTACAGGTATCAAACAGCAACTGAAGGTAGTGGCTTTATAGCTCCATTTACATCTAGCATAGATGGGGAGATTTTTGATGGTAAAAAATTTGATATTCCCTTACAGAAAGCAGAAAGAAGAGGTGGTGATTTTGATCCTGATTCTTTCGGACTATATCTTAGGGGAGACACGGTAACGATCAAGTGGAGTACCATAGATAAAGCACATTACGATTTTTGGAATACCAGAGATTTTAGTGCAAATAGCGGTGGTCCATTTTCATCATACACTAGAATTGCAAGTAATGTCAAAGGAGGCTTAGGTATTTGGGGAGGATACGCTACGGAGCAGTACAAAGAAGTAGTTCCTTTCAGATAGACTGCTAAAAATTTTAACTTTTAGCATAATGTAATTTATTGTATATCATGAGCTTTTAGCTTTGGTATATTAGAATTGTTAATTTTTAAGGGCAATGTTGTTGAAATAAAAAAAATGGATTAACTTGGCGTCGTAATGACATTAAGTTCACATTAAATCAATCATTATGCGTCAACATTATACTTTCTTATCTAGATTCTTTTTTGTACTATTAGCAATCATTCCATTATTTTCGAAAAGTCAAAATGCTATTGTGGGTAGTGGTTTCTCATCTGGTTGGGGTGGAAGCAGTTGTCCTACAGGTAGTGGAAATTTTAACTATTTAAGTGCTAATTATGGCTTAAGTTTCGGAGCTGAATTAACTGCAAATGCCACAGGACCTCAATATTTTAGATTTGGAATTGATTGGAGTGGCACTACGGCTCAAAGAACTATAAATCTTGGAAGTGATCAAAGTATATCTAAAAATACTATTTACACTTTGAATCCTACATGTACCACAAGTGGTGCTATTTTTTATAATGTACCATCTACTACTTACCGATATATATTTAAAACTCGAAATGCAGGAACCAATCCAACAGGTGATTTTGTGCTTTTTGAAGTGCTAGGTACGGTTAGAACTATATCTTCAGTATCACAGTCTCCTGTAGCATCAAATGTGCCATCTACATCTCAAGTTACAGTCACAGCCACAAGTTCTGGAAATGTAGAGATTGGTCAAGGAGTTTATTTGAGATATACAACAAATAATTGGACTTCATCAACCATCGTATCCATGTCAGGAAGTGGTACTAGCTTTTTGGGTACGATTCCAGCACAAGCTCCTGGCACAAGTGTTCAATATTATGTATTTACTTCTGGAGATGGTCTAACCATTTCACCGAGCAATGCAGATTTATTTACCATCAATGGAAATAATAATGGTGGAACTAATTATAGTTATACAGTCCTAGCAGCTGCGCCAACAGTAAATGTAAGTCCATCTTTCCCTGCTGATAACCAAGCAGTTACCATTATTTTTAATGCCGCTGGAACGGACTTAGCTGGTGCAAGTAAGGTTTATCTACATTCTGGTGTTTCTACCAATTTTTCTACACCAAACAGTTTTAACTATACCATAGGCAATTGGGGACAAGATGACGGTATAGGTCAGATGACCAATGCTGGTGGTGATAATTGGACAGTTACCATTCCAAGCCTAAGGACATTTTATAATGTACCCAATGATAAAGACATATTTGGACTCAACTTTCTATTCAGAAGTGCCAATGGATCACTCAAAGAAGATAACAATGGCGCAAATTATTATAACATTGTAGATCCTGGCAATTATTTTAGTATTACATTTCCAACTACTTCAACTTATTTTTCACAAGTAAATCTACCTTTCAATCATACTGCTAGTGCAAATAGTGCTCCTACTACGTGGACATTAAAAGAACTCGATCCAGATACAGATGTTGTGATTTCCACCATTACTTCTGCAAATGGTGGTTCTACTTTTTCACACACCTTAACGATGACAAATACTACACTCAGAAAATTCCGACTTGAAGCTGATTTTTCAGGAAATGTAAAATATAAAACTTTTTCGGCCATAGGTTATCTTGCAGTAAATGAAGCACCTAGACCTTCTTGGACAAAATTAGGTATCAACTATCATGAGAATGATGCTACTAAGGCTACATTGGTTTTACATGCACCGACATATAATAGATATAAAAAAGGTACAGGTACGATTTCAGGTTACAACTCTACAGCACCGAAATCTGTAGTTTATGTCATAGGAGATTTTAATAATTGGACGCCATCTGAGGCTTTCAAAATGATTAAAGATGAAGATATAGATTTTGAAGATGATGATAATAACGGTGTAGATGATGACCAAGGCGATTATTGGTGGATAGAATTAAATAATCTTGTGCCAGGTCAAGAATATATTTTCCAATATCTTATAGATGGTGTACTCCAAATAGCAGATCCGTATACACACAAAGTTTCTGATCCAGATGATTCACAAATATCATCTACTGTTTATCCAGATTTGATAACCTATCGTCCACAAGCTGTTGATAGAGCTTCAATATTAAAAACTAACCAACAGCCATATGACTGGAAGGCAGCACCATTTTCTAAACCTTCTATCAATGAACTCAATATTTACGAACTACATTTCAGGGATTTTACAGAAGAAGGAACGTATCTTGCTGCAATTGACAGGCTTGATTATATAAAAGGTCTTGGAATCAATGC
>Ga0075163_10001518_pt1 | contig 31339 bp, 14 predicted proteins | sample JI1023141ADNA_FD_71478 | JGI IMG/M metagenome (GOLD analysis project Ga0075163, IMG submission 71478) | Wastewater effluent complex algal communities from Wisconsin, to seasonally profile nutrient transformation and Carbon sequestration -... | ecosystem: Engineered > WWTP > Effluent > Algae...
CTGCTCCTGTCGAGAATCGAGGCGGCTTGCCTCAGTTCTCAACATAGGAAACAGATCAACGATCTCAAAAAACACACCACTGCTCATGCGCAGCCTCTACCGCGCGAGCGGTTTAGTCCATGGCCGAAATCCGGCCACCTTGGAGATGTTGTCATCGGAGAAATATTCCGTTGCAGTGGCATCAGTTATTGCCGTCGGTCGAAGCGCGCGGTGTTTCGTACCATGTCTGCTATCGACTAACGCAATGGCGGGATTCCGGAAATAAGGCTGACCAAGGTTACCTGCCTATCCGTTTTGGTTTTCGCAAAGACGGCCCGCAACTGCGTCTTTATTGTTGGTAGTTTGACGCCTTGAGAACCTGCGTATTCCTCTAACGTCTCGCCATGGCACAAGGCACGCGCTAATCTAGCTTCAGCAGCCGAAAGTCCGAACAACGACATCAATTGCCGCGCACTGGCTATCCGGCGCCGCCCAAGCGGGAACACCATGCAGGCAAGATTTTGTGAAGTCTCAGTCTGGATTTTTCCTGCTGCAGGGTTCGATTGCAGAAGTATCGTATAGCGCGTTTTCCCTGCCAACTTGCACTCGCAAATCAAGGTTTCGGCTTTGCCGAGGCGTGCTACCCGTTCGATCGCGCTGGATAACAATGCATTGAAATTGGGTTCCGGTGACCAGATTTTGTTGTGGTGAATTCCAAGTACGGCCCCCAAGCGCAGGAATGCGGCTGAGCGTTCATCGATATCAAGGATTCGCCCTGTTCTGGAAATCAGAAAAGCGGCCACATATGGAGAGAAGAGGGTGGTTGTGCCTTGGTCAATATACTGGCGGATGACACGACAATGCTGAAGAAAGTCCAGTTCAGTTGATGCCTTGAAATGCCGCTCATGCAGAAAGATACAGTCTGCACACAGGGGTTCCTGATTCGACCCTAGAACACAGTTCGGGCGAATGCCACGACAAGTTGGCGAATGGTTCGCCCCACCGTTGTCGGTGTCTTCTAATGACGCTGCGTCGGGCGTTAGCCCGTTGACTCGCTGATCAATGTTCCGTCCCCCCGCGTCCAACGACGCTGATGATTCATCGTCCCCACGATTCCGTTCATCGTACCGCCATCATCCATGTGGATGATGCACATGGACTATGACAAAGAGTAGTCTTTAACTCAACTGTTTTAGAGCGACGCTTTACCGTAGGGGAATAATGTCAAAATTCTCGGTTCGCAATTGGATGCATCCACGATGCTTTCGGGGTCATTGGGAGGCTGGTCGCTGGCGTCTCTTGAGCCGATCCCTCGCTGGGTATGCCTCAGTGCCACCAACCCCTGCCTATCGCCGCTGAGCAGCCTTGGGTTCTATTTGCAGCCGGATCACATTTCGCGGGAGATCAAAATGCCGATTCAGCCAACCTACCCGGGCGTCTATATCCAAGAAGTTCCTAGCGGGGTTCGAACGATCAGCGGCGTCTCCACCTCGATCGCAGCCTTCTTCGGGCGAACCGCGAAAGGGCCAATCAACAAGGCGGTCCGGTGTTTGAGCCTCTCGGACTTCCAACGTGAATTTGGCGGTGGGCATCACTCAAGCGAGATGGGCTCGAGCATCTACCAGTTCTTCGGTAACGGCGGCACAGACTGCTACATCGTCCGCCTCGCGCACAACGTCACGAAGGCGGACGTGACGCTCAAAAACCTGGCCGAAGTGCCCGTACTCACCTTCACGGCCAAGGACGCGGGCACGTGGGGCAACAACGTGCGCCTCTCGGTCGACTACACCACGTCGAATCCGGAGGAGACCTTCAACCTCTACCTGACGCAGGAAGAAGGTGGGGCCGTCGTCAAGAGCGAGACCTTTCTGAATCTGTCGATGAATCCGCGCGCGTCGCGATACATCGTCAACTTCGTCACACAGAGTTCCGCGCTGGTTGACGTCGAGCTCGCGACCATGTTCGATCCGAACACGAACACGAACACGAACACGCAGGTGGGCTATAGCCAAGGGCGCCGCGTCCTGGGGGACACGCCGGACGAAATCCGTGACGCGCTTAACGCGCTCATCTACCCGGCCGCGGGCACGGCGCCGCGCTCCAAGTTCGAGATCAGCGTCAACGATGGACCGCCGAAGACCATCGACATGCGGTCCAACCCCGCACCCTTGGCGGGGGCGACGGTAGCCGACCTCGCGGATGAGCTACGTGCGCGCATCGTGGACATCGTGGACTCCGCGGGCACCGGCAGCGGAATCACGGTGACGTGCAGCCTCGACGAGATTGAGGCGTCGAGCGAGCGGCGGGTGCTCACCATAAAGGCCGCCACGGGCAACAACCTCAGCGTGCGGATCCGCCGCGCGAGCAGCAACGATCTGGCGACCGCGCTCATGCTGGGCATCGACCAGGGCGGCATAGAAGGAACGCGCTTCGCGAATCATCGACCGGTTCCGACAGCAACCTACTTCTCCTGCGACGTCAATGCACTGGCGAGGCTGAAGCAGCGGGACGCCGCGGACGACCTCCGGAAGATCACGTTCGCGGGTGCGCCCGCTCCGAACGGCGTGGATTTCGGCAGCGCGACGACGAGCCTGTTCGAGACCTCCGACGATGCAGACCGCTGGTACCAGGATGCGCTGTCCTCCGCGGTCAATGAGCATTCCGATGGCGTGCGCGAGAAGCTGCAGATCATGGCGAAGGCCGTCAACGACAAGCCCGACGCGCCGGTCACCGCGGAGGTCTGGGGCTATCGCATCGCGTTCAAGCCCAAGGCCGGAATGCTCAACATGGCGTACGACGTCGAATCGACCGCGACGGAAGATCTCTCCGCGTCGTTTACGACGAACGTCCGCCAATATGCGCTGGGCGACGCCAGCAGCAGCTTGTTCCAATCCGGCGCCGGCACGATTGGAAGCGACGACGACGGCACGCCGCTGCAGGTCTCCGACTACAAGGGCAGCGCGCTCGAACACACGGGCTTCTATGGACTCGACCGCGTCGACCTGTTCAACATCATGGTCTTGCCGAAGGACGAGGACATTGACGAGGGCGAGTACCAGCAGCTGTTCGGGCCCGCGTCCATAAGCCAGCCGCCGCACGCTGAAGTCCCGACTGGTTCGCAGTTCGCTCGGGCCCACGGAGTTGTCAAGTGCTCGGGTGACGGATGGGCGAGCGTCACCGTCCACGGGGTGACGCGATGCAGCGGCGGAAGGTGCATTGCTCAACTGATCGGTGAAGTCAATGGTCGTCCCATCGCCGCGGTTGCGCGCGCCGGAACCGAACCTATGCTGACCACCGTAGCCGTTCCGGTTCACAGCGATGGAGAGCTTCGGCTGGCGCTGGTGCTGATCGCCGAGCCCGATCCTGATGAGCCTGTATCTGAAGCGAGCTGCAGCGTGCAGCGCATCGAGCTCTGCGTGCTCGACGATGCTCGGCCGACCGCCGGGCGGTCCTTCCATTAGAGCGCCATGCGACTTCTGCTTGCCTCCCGTGCCCTCTGGCGCGCATGCCTGACAGGGGGTACGAGGCAGGCAGAGGCGGAGCACGTCAGCTTCAGCGGCCTGGAAGTTCTCTTGCCTGACCGCGTCGTAATGAGGGAGGCACTGCCTGCCGGCATCCACGTGCCCTTCGCGGCGATGGTTCGGTCGGAAGGTGAGGGCGAGGAATACAGGCTTGCGCAGCTCAATGATCTTGCGGCAAGCGTGAAGGCGCAGCTGGCGCAGCTGACCGCGCAGCTGAAGAGTGGCCTGAGAGTGAAGGTCGCGAGCGAGACCTCTGTCATGGGGCTCAAGGTCGCCGCGGGCACACAGATCGAACTGATCGCCAACCTGGGACATTACTCCGGCGCTCCTCCGGCAGATGTCAGAGCACCACCCCTCGCCGTCAAGATTCACCTGCACGCGGCAATTCAGAAGCTAGCTACCGCTGTGTTGGAGGTTTCGCTTCAGCTGGACGCAGTGCCCGAGTGCGCTATCGCACTTCCGTCCTTGGGCTTGCGGCTTGGCCAGCTGAAGGTGCCTTCCCTGGATTGGTCGCAGGTCGAGGTGCCCAGGCTGTTCGAGTCCACGCTCGGCTTCGGCGTGGCGGCTGACTGGAAGCTCGTCGTCGCTGAGGCGCCGACGATCGAGGCTGAGGTCGAGGACGGCACGCTTAAGAGCCTGAAGATCGGCGTCCCCAAGGTTGAGGTCAAGTACGGGGGACAGCCCGCAGGATCCGTGGTCGGCCTGTCCGTTGCCTACGGATCGACTGGTTGGAAGGTTCAGGCCGCACTCCAGCCGGAGCCGGTCGAAGTCGAGGCGGGCAAGGTCTCGCTCGGCCTACTAAACGTGGCATGGAGCAGATTCAAGGTCGTGCTCAGCCTGGACGTCGCGAGCGGCACGATTAAGGCGCTCGCGTCGGACATTGCGTTGAGCATCTCGGGCGGAGGGGACTCGACGAAGCGGGTCGATCTGATCGTCGGCATCGTGTTCGACGGCGATCGCCTGTCGCTCACAGGCCTGAGGATCGAGAGGCCATCGCCAGCCGACCTGACGGGCCTGCTGACCAAGGTGGTGAAGGGGACCGTCGACGCCTTCGTCATGGACATCGCCGCAGGCACCGCCGACCTCATCCAGGCGGTGGAACATGCGTTCCTCGAGGTCGTGGGCATCCTGGCAGAGCGCGCAGGCGCCATGCTGCAGCAGGTCTTGGACCTTGCAGACCGACTCATCACGGCGCTATCAGAGCTGGCAACTGAAGCCGGCCTTCGAGTTGACGTCAGGTTTGAGGAGGGGTCGTTCAAGCCGATTGCCATCCTGATAGGCGGCGCGAAGGTTGCCTCCAGAGCCAGGAATGAATGGTTCGCGGCCGGCCTGAAAGTCGCGTTGCCGCAGTCCTACGGACTCTCCATCCTGCTCGACCTTCGAAGCGGAGGCCCGGACGTCTGGCTGCTTGCCCTGCCTCTCGACCTGAACACGGCAGGCGCCGCCATGACGGTGAGCACGGACCTCTGGCTCGCTGAGGGCGACACCGTCACATCTTCGTCCGAGCGCAAAGGCGCGCCGGCCGAGGAGCCCGTCATCAAGATCGAGGTAGCCCCAAGGCAACTGAATCGCGGCCTCGCGCTCGCCGGCATCGTCGCCGGCCGCCCTGTGTTCCTGCACCAGACTGGGGTGGTTGATGCCAGGGCCGCCGGCCTGTTGCCGATGCTGGGTAATGACCTCGAAATGCGGCCCGTGTCGCCCGACATCTTCGAGGTCAAGGCGGCGTTCAACGCAGGGAGGGTTCTGCCCTTTCTCTCAGCTGCGAACAGCGAGATCGGAAACGCGCTCGGCCAGCATGTGGAAGTCCTGAGCACAGGGACTTCCTCGCTCTATTGGCCACGCCTCCAGGTTCCGCTCACCCTGCGCATCAAGTCCGCGGGCCTCGAAGTCGACTTCAGTGCAGTGGCGGTGATGACGCTGCCCGAGTTGTCGGTCCAGCTTGAGGGAGGTGACCGGATCCTCGTCAAGGGCAAGGCTGACACCAAGAACGCGCTGGGTCTCACGTGGGAGTTCGAGCCGGCACCCGATCAGAGCCTGTATGAGATCGGCCTAACCAAAGGCGAGATGTCCGTCGGGCTCGCGCCGGGCGCAAAGTTAACGTTGCGCTACAAGGACGTGAGCAGCGACGGACAGGGCATCGGGCTGCTCGTCACGAACTTCCGCGTGTCGCGCGGTGGCCTCGATCTCGATGCCTCGGTCCTGGACGCTCCTGTTCTTCTCAATGGCCTGGACCTGCCGTTCAAGTTCACTGAAGGTGGCCTGTCAATTCGCGGCGGGCGGATCACGGAAGCGTATATCGGTGGCACCGGGCGCATGCCGCCAGCCCTCGTCGGCGACGCACCCGTCACGATCGGGATGCGCTTCGCCGAGCGAGGGGGGCGCCTCGCGCTTGTCGGGGCGACTGCGCATCTCGACCGTCGCGATCAGCCGCTGGTGTGCGAGTCGACGCGCTTCCGCTTTTCGCTGACCGCTCTCGGGATGGACTTCCAGACCGACAACGGGCATCACTTCTATTTCCTCCTCACCGGCTCGGCCCAGTTCAAGCCGTCCGAGGGTGAGTTGCCCGATGGGTTGCTTCGCTTCCTCCCGGACGTTCGCATCGACCTGGATGCGGTACCGCTCGCGGCCGATGTGCGCGTCCTCGCTCGTCACATCAGCTTCCAGGTTGCGCTCAAGCCGAAGAAGCGCTTCAACCTGTTCAAAGCATTTACCTTCGAACTGAGAGGCTTCGGTTTTCATCCGCAGTGCGACGCCTTCGGCGGCGATCCTGCGATCAACCTGTCGGGACAGATCTCGTTCGCCGACACCGGTGACGTGCAGAAGCCGTCTATCGACTTCCACGGGCTCTACATCGCGGGGCCGGATCCCGAGAAGGGCAGCAGCCTTCCGCGCGTTCGATGCGACAGGCTCGGCGTCGAGCTGAACACGGGCGCCGTGCGCATCCGAGGGAGCGTCGCGGCGGTGGATGGCAGCCTGCCGACGCTCTTCATCCCCGATGCATTGCCGTCCTCGTTCAAGGTCCACGGCTTTCTCGGCAACGGCGAACTCACGATCGACGGGTTCGCCAGCATGTCGGCGTCGATCGGATTCCTGGAGGTCGACGACGGCACGGAGACCAAGCGTGCGTTCTTCCTGTACCTCCAGAAGAACCGCCTGAGCTACAAGATCCCAACCCCCGTCGTGCCGCTGTTCCTGCGTGAAGTGGGCTTCGGCTTTGGCTACCGGTACACGCTGGCAGGGATTAAGGCAGCGGAGAACAGCAGCAGCTCCCAGGAACTCATCAAGCGCCTGGATGAAATCGCGAAGCGGCAGGGCGAACTCGCGAACTTCGGCGCCTGGGCTCCCGACGTCGAGGGCAGTTCGCCGAAAGTCACGCTGGCATTGCGCGCTGCGATGTCGCTGACCACCGCCTCGCAGGAAGAGGTCTATAACGAAAAGCAGGAAGTGGAACTCTCCAACCCCTTCTTCTTCGACATCACGGCCGCCCTGCGAAGCGACTTCACGTTCCTCATGGTCATCCGCGGATGGCTGAGCGTGAACTATCACGACTTCCACACTGGCGGTCCCGACCTTCGCGAGAAGCCGACGGGCTACGGCTATCTCTACTACAACGGGCCACGAGGCGAACTGCTGGCGCGTTGTCGCAACGATCCGACCGGATACATCGGAAAGCATCCGCAGCTTCCGAGCCCGCTCATCGAGGCTTTGCGCAGCATCGAGTACTCGTCCACCCTCTACATGAGGCCGGGCCTCTTCCATTTCGAATTGGGATGGCCCAACGAACTGCGCTGGTCGATGGAGAAGGGGCCGCTGAAGATCCGGTGCAGCGGGGGCATGGTCTACCGATACGGTGATGGAGCCCTGCTGCACGGCATCAACCTTCAGGCGTACGCACGCCTCGAGGTGGGCGGAGATAGCGGCGGAGGTTCGATCGGCCTGTCCGCAAGAGCGGTGGCCGAGTTCTCCGCAGAGGCCCGCTTCATCACGGTGATCGACATCCAAAACCCATCGAAGTCGATGCTCTACGGGCTGATGGCGTTCGACGCCTGCCTGAGGGTCGCCGTGTCGGCGTGGCTCAGGAAGAAGATCGGCTGGGTCAAGATCGAGCTGAACATCAGCTTCGACTTCCAGATCCAGATCTCTGCGGCGGTCGAGGTCGCCATCCTTGCAGGAGACGGGCTTGGAGCCAGAGCGCAGTGCCGGGTCTCCGTGCGAGTCTTCGGAGCCACGCTCGGCGTAAGCCTGGCGCTTGGATTCAACGAGGGTGCACTTGCCGAAGCGCGCGCGAGGGTCCAGCGCTACATGGCACTGGGCCTGACGGTGAGTTCGCCCGCCTCTGGATCGGCGGACGGCGCAGTGGGTGACGCGCGGGTGGAGGATGCAGCGAAGGTGGCGCCTGTCCTGAATCCGCCGCGGCCCGCTGTTGCCGCCCCCGCAGCACCTCCGGTCGACGGTGGTGCTCCAGTCCAACCGGGCCCGCTACCGCCTCAGCCTGATCCCGTACCGATCACTGACAAGGGCGAGTTCTGGTGGATCGCGCGCGTCTGCCAGAACGTGCCGGGTCTCGACCCCACCCAGCCTTGGGTGCTCCTCTTCCTTCTCCCGAAAGATGGCAACTTCTGGGCGCCGCCTCTTCGGAAAGGAGCGAACGACGCGGTTAGTCACTCCCTGCCAGACATTCCAGTACCGCTCCGCGCGGCCCTGCACGCCGTGCGGTTCGCGTCTCCCCAGTTCCAGTTCGACCCGGTCGGCGAGCAATTCGATTCCAATGTCAGCTGGGATGCCCCGATCGATGCGAAGCTCCCTGAAAAAGGGCCGAAGATCGACGACCTGTTCCAGTTGTCCTTCGTTCCCGGCACGACCGCAGATGTGCCGTACCTCGATCCCCAGCCAATCGCGGTAGCGGACCATCAGCCGCAAACCGCGCCCGGCGCGACCAATGACGAGCGAACGCGCGAACGCCATGCGGCCTACCGTCGCTCGGAATACAAGCAACGGGCAGGCATCATTGCTGCAGAGCACGAGGCGCGCGCAGCCATCATGCTGCAGGTCGTCAGCGACTTCGGCGAACTCGCGACCAGTTGGCGAACGGAGCACGCAGGCTTCCTGTCCCTCGGCCTCGCGTTCGCGATCTCTCTCAAGGACTACAAGGAGCATTGGAAACTTCTTGAGAACCTGCAGGTGCGCAAGCGCGTGCGGTCTGGTGATCCTGAACTGCAGATCAGCGCGTGCAGCACCGAAGTCTTTCAGCCGCCGGCGCGGTTCTTCAGCGATGTGCAGGGACGGCCTCGACTCGATCCTGCCAAGCCCACAGTCAACCACAGTGGGATTCATCTGGATTGGGACCTTGAACTGCCCTGGCAGTCGCGTGACCGCGATGCTCTGCAGGTGCATCGCATGGATCCGGACTTCTGGCTCGGCGCTTACGAAGTTCGACGCATCATCCTGGATCTACCTGCAAAGGCACCGTCAATCACGAGGAGCAAGCCCTGCGCCACGGTCGTGGACGGAGAAGGGCCACGCGAGCTGTATCGCGGAGACTTCCAGTTCACTGACAGTCTCTCGGACCTCTCGGAGTCCGAGCGCCTTGCACTGCTTGGGACGTCTGATCCCGATCGCGCGATCGCGTGCTGCGTGGCCTGGCAGGACACCTTCCGCAACGGCGAAGTGTCGGCACGAGTGCGGTACCTGGTCACGCCGATCGACACCGCCGGAAACCGCGGAAGGACAGAGGCGATTGAGGTTCGCGTCCCGCGGCCGACCCCCCCAGTTATAGGTGCGAGCGCGACCACGTTGTTCGAGTTCTCAGATCTGCCGAACAAGCTCACGGGGTCTCGGCGCGAGCAGGCTTCGCTTCGCAGCTTCGTGGAAATCCGTGATCTGGCAATGCCCAAGCCGACAGAGAAGGCAGACGACCCGAGCGCGAACAAGCCGAAGAAGACTGCCGATGTGAGGCGGCGGTATCGGCTGATCCTGAGCATCGACGACACGCTGCCAATCGGAAGCTACGGTGCGGACGCCATGCTCGCGCGCTCTGTCGTCGGCGCAGGCCAGGCGGATCTCCAGGCTTCCGCCGATCGTGAGGCCCGCCCTTCGGCACGCGAGATCGCTTTCGAGTTCCCCGAAGGCGAAGTGAGCAAGCTCCGCGCGCGCATAGGAGACAGTCCGGTCGTGGGTCCTGGCGGGCGGCGGCCGCTGCGAGTCGCGCAGCCCGATCTCCCAGATGACAAGGTGGTCTATGTGCCGCTGGCTCTGGGCTACCTGAACCTGGGCGAGGCCCCGCAGCAACTGCTTCCCGCGGACCAGGAATCCTTGCTGCAGGTCCTCTGGCAGGGAGACCGCTCGGGCGGGATCTATCCGAGTCGGCCTGCCTTCAGGTTTTTCCTCGAGACGATCGTCGAGGTGCAGAGCGCACGCGGTGGCGCATCTTTCGAGATCCGATCGCCGCGTGTACCCGTCGAGATCGAGATGCGCCTGCGCCCCCGGAAGGACTCATCGGCACCCTGGCACGTGTTGCGGCCTGAGTGGTTCGAATGGCCGGTACGGATGGCGCTGGATCCGCTCCCGGAAGAGGACATCCACGTCGAGACCGGATTCGTGCATCGCAAGGTTCCTGCGTTGTATGGCCATCCAGGACGGGATACCACCCGCGCGAGCTTGCGTGACCTCATCTCCGCGGACGCAGCGGACCAGACAGTGCCGCAAGTCGAGCAGGATCCCGAGCGGCGCGACCGCGCAGCGCTGCAGGTCGAGCGGGATCCCGAGCGGCGTATCGCATCGGTGCTTCGCTGGAACGTCGGTCGGAGCGGCGATCCGATGCAGACCTCGCTCACAGCCGGCTACGAGGTGTATGAACTGGATCTGGATGAGGTACCGAGTGTCCGGAAAACGGAATCGGGCCTGCACGTCCCGCCGGAGTGGTGGAAGAAGGTCTCCGAGGTGCAGTTGATTCCGAGGGAGTTCGCTGACCTGCATCCATCCGATACCTCTGATCTTCCGAATTGGCAGTGCTGGTACCCGTCCGCTGCATGGCGTGGGTGGCGAGAGAGCGTCAAGGACTCGTCAATCCGGTCTACGGCCATTCAGAGAGGGTGGTTCTCCGCCGCCGAATCCGAACTGCGCTGGCCGAAGGCCGCTGCGCGAATGACACTGCTGGGCGACATCGTGACAGCGGACGTCGATGGCCTGTTTGCCGACGGCATCCCGGACGAGCTGTTGCTTACGATTAAGCGCTTGCCCACCGATCGTCTCAGCGACGCAGAGAAGCTCCTGGCCGACAAACTCGGCGCGCAGGATCTATTCCCCTCGCCGGAGTGGTTCGCCGAGGCGGTGCCGGTGGTCATCGAGCAGCCCGATACCAATGTGCCGATCGCTCGAGTCCGTATGAGTACTGGGAAGCAACTCAACCTCGAAGTGGTCCGACGGGTGCTGCGCTCGCTGACGTGGAAGTCGAGTGCGCTCAACTTGGCCTCTTCGATCTCGCAGCGCGTGCCCCTCGAACTGGGCGTAGTCGCCGTTCAAAGCGGCGAGGTGTGCGGGCGCTTCAAGGCCAACACATCGACATTCGGCAGCCTGCATCCGCTGCTCGACGAAGTCTTGCTGAGGCTACCTTTCGCATGGAGCAAGGCCCCCGGGCCCGATGCGCTCGATTGGCGGTGCAAGGAAATGGCGCGGCGCTACGTGGCCAGCATCCAGTCACGCATGCAGCCATCGGCCACTGATCTCTCGGCATTCTTCGCGGCTACGCCCGCCGCGCAGGACCCTTACGGATGGGGGGTCCTCCAGATGGCCGGCTTGTCGATGTCGCTGAGACTCTTCGATGAATCGACCGGGGAGTTCGTCCCGCCCAGGGACCTTGTCGATCGACTCGAGGTCCTTCTCCAGACCGTTCTGCGCTCCTATCGCACGGCTCTCGGTGACACGGAGTTCACGGAGGTGGCCGGCAGCCCGATCGTCGAGGCCCTGCTCCGTCCAATGTCCACCATGCAGGTGACCGACTTCGACGTGCCCGTCGGCGCGGAGTCCGGTGGCAGCACGGACCTTTTGTCCGAATCGGGACTTAGGCTCGTGCAGTTGAGCCTTCGGCCTCGCGTAGTCGAGTGCCGCAAGTACTACGCGCTCCTGCTGTCTGGCTCGGGAGGCTCCCTCACCACTGGCTCGCCACTGCGAATCGTTCCTCCCTCCGTGCAAGGTTGGAAGGCCACGACATCCCAGCCCTGGCTGCAGCTGGAATTGCCGGCCGAGCGCGTCAAAGCCACAGGTGGAGTCGATCTCGCACGAAACTCCTGGCGCGAGCTCAAGGACCCAGAGGGCAACGTAAACGACGTCCAGGTCGTCTGCATCGTGCGCGCACAGAGCGAGCAGCAACTTCCCATGTTTGGCGTCGGCACAACGGTCGGTGCGATCGCGGCGGGGACGTGGCAGCCAGTTCCCAGTCTGGGCGAGGATGTGCGCGCACTCTGGATGGAAGTGGACCCGGTGCTTGAGGAAACGCGCAGCGACCTCCTGAGCGTGTTCGGTCGGTTCAGTCCCATCGACGTGGAGGACTGGGCAGCCGAGTGGACCGTCGAGGGAAAAGAGAAGCAGCGAGGCTTCGACCGCCTGGGCGTGCACCTCACAAGGCGCATGGACGCATTCCGCCGGCCGAGCGACAAGGTAGATCCGTCGATGGTCGGCCGATACCTCGAATGGCAGCAACGCTTCATCGAGCACGGAGATCTGCCCTGGATGAGCGGCAGCAACGTTTCCGACCGGGGGATAGCCTTCGCTCTTGCCAGTCCCGAGTCGCTCCACCCGATGCGGCATGCGGCGAGCAATGGCACCGTGGAACTGCGTCGCCTCCACAAGGACCGCTGGGCGCATCACAGGCTGTATGCGGTCCGGCCGATCAGTCGCTACGCAGGCGTCGCACGGGCATCCCTCCAACAGATCTCCACTCCGGAGATCAAGTCGCCAAGCTGGGCGCAAGCCGTCACGCGCCGCACGGAACGCATCGCCACCCCGGTCATTCTGGGTACATCCAATCAGCATCCGGGGGCAGGCGGCGGATCAGGACCTGGTCGCGACTGGGAGTTCGCAGTCCTAGCGCATCCGGAACAGCAACTCAAGGATGCGAACAGGAAGCTCGCCGCCAATCTGGAGTTCGAGGACGTAGCGGTTGGCTTCCTCCGCGAGTACCGGTACGTCAGCTGGCTGAACCGTCTCGTCGGGAGCGGAGTCGTTGTCAAGCGTCCGGACCCGCTGCCCACCCTGCCATCGAACTCGGGCGACGGCGATCGTGAGGTGCGCGACAGGCTCTGGAACGACCCCGCGCGCGTCCCTGTCATCGATGAGCCCACTCTTGCGGGGAGTGTCTCTCGGCTTCCTGCTCTGTATCGGGGAGCGGAGCTCTACCGCGTGTCCCGCTTGCCGTTCTTCTACGCGGTGCACCTGCAGGCCGTGGCGCGCGCTGGCGTGGTCGTGTCCAAGGTGGCCCAGGCCACCCAGCTCGACTTCGCCTACCAGCTACCGGATCCGGCGCGCCTGACGCTGCGGCCGCCGCGCCTGACGGACGGCTCGTTCGTGATCGACATCCCCTGGCCGTGCCACCGCGATCTCCTAAACGGGGACACTGTGGATGACTGGTTCGATCCGACGCCGGATGCTGCAGCGCCTTCGATCGCCGACGTACCGGATCCCGAGACAGGGTGCATCGTCTTCCTGGACGAGATCGACTCCCTGGGCGGAAGCGTCTCCACTCAGGAGGTGGAGATCTGGCCGAACCCGAGTGGCCCAGAGTTGATGTCTGTTCGCGGAAGCGGGCGACGTTGGAACGCGGACCCCGCGGGGCCATCGATGCGCGCCGTGACGTCGACCACCTTCCAGGTCGCGGTCGGCTTGAACCCGTCCGACTCAAAGCCCCGAGACATGAGCGTCGCGCTGGCGGCAGGGATCGAGGAGATCCTGGATGGCACCGCTGACTGGTTGAAACGCCTCGACGTGCCAGAAGAAGGTCGTCTGGGTATCTCGCTGCTGCGCCTGCCCAAAGATGTCGAGTGGGACGCCTTCCAGAACAGTGCCGGAGCGCCTTCCGAGCTCGTCGCACATGTCAGGACCTTGATGCGCGCGAAAGCCTGGGGAAATGCGACGCACCTCCGTGTGCGCTACCTGCGCGGCACCGCAGAACCAGTGGACGTGAAGCTCTCTCTCGCCGAGGCGTTCGGTTGACCGGCGGAGAACTCGATATGCCCACCCAGACACCCACCCCGAAGAGCTCGCTGCTGCGCCGGGTCGAGCTCAGCCCGCTGGCTCCGCAGGCGCCCGGAGGTGGCGAGTCATCGCAAGTGCTGCCCTGGATGGCGAGGCTGCATTGCTCACCTGAGAACTCTGACGGGTTCGCCAGGCAGCATTCCATACGCGCGGTCGCACTCGAAGAGGCCTCCAGGAACATGGCGGGTCGCTTCGCCGATGACGTCACGCGCGAGGTGGAATTCTTCTCGCCCAGCCTACTCAGGGTTACGTTCGATACCGAAGGCGAACCGTCCTGCGCTCTCACGCTGGCTGGATCGCGCTTCGACGGCTGGGACTTCTCGATCGACCGCGAGTCCGCGCCGGTCGTGCACGCGGTTCCCCTGGGACCTTGGCCCGGACCGACCTACGACGGCGGAAAGCCTCCGCAAGGCGCGGTGGCGATCCCGCCGCTCGGGCTGACCCTGGGCGAAGTCTCGCTGAAGCTCACGCCTGGCCGCGCGCTGGCTCGAGCGTTGGTTCCGATTGGCCAGATCGGCCTGGGTCCTGGCGGGCAGGAGCCGAACGGGCTCGTGCTTTCGGCGGAAGCGGCAACCGTGAGGGCTGCGGTCACTCTGCCGCTGCGGACTGTGGCGATGACACTGCCCGTCGCCGTCGGCCCCCAGTCCGGAGGCGCATGGCGTGCGCGTGTGGACCGCGTTCGCATGACCGAGGAGGAGATCAGCGAACTCGATGCCTGGTGGGACACGATCGTGCGGTCCCTCCGTCCGCTGGAAGGCAATGTAGCTTCGGAGAGGCCCACCTGGTTATGGGCGAGCCTTCGTCGAGGCGTGGCTCCGGACATCTGGTGGCCCGTGTCCTGGGTCGGCGGTCAGCTGGCGCGATCGGGTTCTACGATCCATGTCGGCTCCGAGGCTGTGGATCTGCAACTCCTAGAGGGCGAAGTCGGGATCCCGATGCTCGTTCAGACGCTGGAGATCACGTCCGAGGCAACAGGCCTCGAGATCAAGTGTCGGGCGGGCGCCGACTTTAAGTCGCGTAGCAAGAGCGAGCTACCGCACGTGCTCGAGTGCACCTATCGAAGAACCACGGCACAGCAAGTCGTCAATGAGTCGGAGACGGTCTCGATCGTTCCGGCGGATGGGCGGCGGGCCGTGCTGCGGTACTCGCCGAGAGAACTCGCCGCGCGTGTGCGCTCGTGGTGGGGGATGAACGAGCCCGCTCCAATCGACCGTGACAAGTCCAAGCCTGCCGGAGGGGCAAAGGCGGCAGAAGAATCCAACGCGGCTGGAGCGTCCAGGCCCGCCGGAGAGGTCAAACCGGAGGAGCCTCCCCCGACACCGACGCTGTCGGTATTTACACCGCTGGATCGAGGTTGGCTGCAGTTTCCGATCGACAACCTGCCACTGGAGGATCCGGTTCGGGATGCATCCTGGTTTGCCCGGGAGGACGATCAGACAAGCGTGCTCTCCGGATCCTGGTCGGTGTCGGCATCGTCATCGTCATCGCGAACCGGGCAGGCGCCCCTGGTGCCCTGGTCCTGCACCATGCAGCGCTGTGCAGGGCACGTGGTCATCGTGAAGCTGGCGGCAGCCGGATCGGATTGGCAGATCGAATCGATAGAAGCGAAGTTCTTCGATCCGCAGTTGCTGCTCCATGGTCTGCTCTGGCTCGCAACGGATCGACCTGGCCGGAGCGAAGCGTTGCCAACGACGCGCGACGGTGCCACAGACTTTGCCGATGTGCCCCTAACCCTCAGCGCGTCGGTGGATGCACCCGGGCCTGTCTGGCTCGAGATCGAGGGCCCGCTGAAGATTGCAGGGAGGGGCGAAGAGTTTGTCCAGGTCGACGCGAAGCTCGGCATCTTCACGGCCGCGAGGAGCAAGTTGCGCGTATCGGCCTGGCTGCGCCACCCGCGGATGCCGCTGGTAGCCGAGATGCCGATGACACGAGCAGCCGTCGGAAGCACCTTGCCGCTCGAGAGCGGGCAACTCGCACCGTTCGTTTTGGAACCGACCGCGCGAGACAAAGAAACCAGTCGCTACGGTTCGCTCGACCTTCGTGTGGAAGCGCAAGGGTACTGGCCGACCCTCAGTGTGGCGGCGGGCCAGTTGAAGCGATCCGATTCGTGGCCCTGGGCCAGGTCGGCCGGTGCCGCGCCGGACCCGGAGAAGCCGCAGGCGCTGGAACTTGCGGTGGGGCTGGCGTTCGCCTCCATAACGGTTCCTGGCCTGGAGTTGCAACCGAGCAAGGACGGAGGCTGGGAAGTGCCCGAGGCGTCCCTCAGATGGTGCCTGCCGCCCCTCGATGCGCTGTTCGCGCTCTCGCAGTTGCCGCCGAGCGAAGGGGGTGGAAGCGCAGAAGGTGTGCCGCTTGATCCAGAGCCCGACGCGCGGGATGACCGGTCGTTGCGTACGCACTGGACGCTTCAAGGCGGGAAGCGGCAACTCACTGTCGTGCAGGACAGCATCGCCGTGCCGCTTGGTTCACTTGCCCGGGAGGCTGTGGCGGTCACGAGCCTGCTGCATCCGCTGACCTGGACCATCAGGTTCGAGGTCGATGCGACGAAGCCCCTGGGTGCACTGACGCTCGGGCCCCACGTCGGCGCCAACGGAAACCAGATCCTCGCTGGGCACTCGGGGGACCTGTTCGTGAACGGACGCGTCTTGCGTCTCGCCAGCAGCGACGAAGCGCCGCAGGTCTCGGTCCGGGGTTGGGCGCCATCCTCCTGGCACGACGGGACGACTTGGCGGGACAACCGGGGGCTGGGCTGGGGCATGGGAGAGGAGACGAACGGGGACACCATACGAGTCCGCCTGCTCTCGGTGGCGCCAGACGCGCCGCTGGACGGTGCCGGGCCGCATGCCCAGATGTCGACGCGGAAACCCGTCCTGCTGCACCTTCCTCACACGGCGAGTGGAACGTGGCGTTTCGAGATGTCGTGCGTGCCTGCCCGAAGGGACGGCGCGGGGTGGGTGTTCGACGCAGCGTTGGCCAAGAGTGTGCTCGGCGAGGGATACCTGGACATCGACTTCTCTGCCTGGGATCCTGGTCATGCGCCGTTCGAGGGTTTCCAGTGGCGGTTGGCCAGCGGGGAAGAAGGTGCCCCATTCACAGGCGCGTCGCTGGACCGGCGGCTGCCTCTGTTCGGCCTGGTCTGCGAACCACTGCGCGTCCTTGAGTTGCACGCCGGCCAGGGAGTCGTGCGCAAGCTGTCGCTTCTGGTGAGGGTGTCGCTGGCCGCAGACGGTCCGACCCAGGGAAGCGGCAACCTGGTGATCCTCGCATTTGTTCCAGACGGCGATGGGTCCGAGAACCGGCTACGGCTCGACGGCGTTTCGCCGTTCAGCCTGCCTGCGGCAGCCGGTCAACCGTTACCGGAGGACGAGGGCAAGGTCCTGAGTTGGCCGGTCCTGATCGACAGGCCCTGGGCGAGGTCATCCGCCCTGCCCTTGACGGGACGGCTGGAAGCATCGCTGTCGCTGACGGTGACAAGCGGCGCACAGTTACAGTCACCAAGACTGCGGACGACCCTGTTCGGTACTGACTGCCGGTTCGACTTTGCCGACTGCACCTTGAGCGCGGATCAGGAGGCATTGACGCTGTCGTCGACGAACTCTGTAGCGGACGCCACGACCTCCAGTCATCTGCGGTTCCAGGCCGCGCAGTTCGTCATCGTCCCTGGCAAGCGAGGCAGGCTTGCGCTGAACTGCGAGTTGCAGTTGCGTGAAGCGCCTGATGCCCCGGGGCAGGCGCAGGTGGTGCAGTTCCTCTGGGCATTCAATGGCATGTCGACCCCTGCAGTGAACCAGCTGAACTGGCTCGGTGCAGGGCCGATCGACGTGGAGCCGGAAGTCGACCATGACAATGGAACGATCCTCTTCCTGCCACTCCTACCAGCAGGCCCGATCGAGCCGTTGGTCGGTGTGCCGATCAACACTGAGAGCGAGCAGAAGCCCGGCGCCATCGCAGTGGCGTTCGAACGTCGAGCAGTGGCGAGTGACGGCGCGGGGCTGCCGCGGCTCGACGTCGCTGGGGCGTATGCAGAGATGCTCGTGTGCGGCACTGGACCGCGTTGGACGAAGGTCCACCACCTGTTCACTCAAGGTGGACTGCACGCGAAGTCTTCATTGGATCTCTGGGGCAGCTTCGAGATCGACAGTGCGCTGTCGTGGGAGGATCCGGCGCCCTCTGGCGAGGTGGATGGCGAAGACGCGCTGGTCGCGAAGCGGTGGTTCCACAGGCTGCGGTTCCAGTTGGAACGTCAGCGGCTTCCACTGTCGCTGGTAGATGTCGAGACGAGAGCACTGGCCAGGAAGTGGCGGTTCCCTGCGCTCGTGGAGCATGCGTTCTCAGGCGCCTCCAACTTCTCCATGACGGTCCTCCAGACCATCGAGCTGATGGATGCAGACACGTGGCGCGATGGAGTCGGATCGGAGGACACCGGCGCTGACGCCATGGCTGCGACGCTGCTGGCGACCTACAGGAAGAAGCCGAAAGGCGGCTTCGAAGTCGACATGCTGCATCCTGGCCTCGGTCGACGCAGGCATGCCCTGCAGGGCACCGAAGGCAAGCGATTCGCGACCTGGCTCAAATCTCAACCGGCCGATGAAGGGCTTCGCGGACTGACAGTGACTGGCGTCGGCATCGCGTTCGCCATCACAGGCAAACAGCCTGCTGCGACTGCAATCGAAGGCAACGGTGCGATGGCCGCTGGCGGAGATACGGACGCGGCGGGCGTGCATAGGCTGATCGAGCTGCCAATACTTGCGGTGATGGAAGGGAGCGGCCCCTTGCCACAGTGGGCAAAGCGCGGTGCTATCCCACAGTCCTGGTCCGCGACGGACCAGTTGCATCGCTTTGATGCTCAGTCCATGGAACTGGCTCGAAACGGAGAACCGGACCTGGCGTTCAGGTTCCAGCCTGCGGACGGGCCGGCGCTGTCAGAGGTGTTGTTGAAGTCGGTGTGGGCTTCGCGGGACGAAGCACGGTCGCTCGAGTTCCCTGTCGTGGTGCTTCAGGAACTCGTCAATGACTTGGCCCAGACGAGCACGACCTTCTGGCCGCGCAGCGCGTCGTCTCTCGTGCGCATCCTCGCGGGGAACCCTCAATCCAGCACGCACACGCGGTCGCTGCTGCCGGTGTCGTCGAGCGGAGTCCGTGCCGGCGCATCCACACACATCGTGGTCGACGCCAACGATGGCGTCGCGATGGCAAAGCGAGATCGGAAACTGCATGCAGTCGTCGACGAACTCATCGGGTTCGAGGCGGGCTCGTTGAGTTCCACCGTTCCTGGTGGCGACACGCGCGCACGCAGCCCTGTGGCCTCTGACATGCGGCGCACCGCTCAGCCCACAGGCCCGGTTCCTCCCGCCCACGTCCGGGACCGAATGTTCACCGTGTTGCGGCAGCCCGGTATGGTGATGATCCGTCAGGTGGTGTTGACTGCCTCCGGAGAGCCGCTGAGTCTTCAGTTCACTCAGCACCCCGTCATCCTGCCCGCCCTGCAGCAATTCGTCCCGCGCGCAGCGTTGAGGGACAAAGAAGCTCTCGTCTGCGCAGGTCCCCAGAGAGGATGGTCTTCTGTCTCGTCGGGCGATCGACCTGCCTGGCGCGATGGTCCCGTGCCTGGCCGGCACATGGCGATTCGGGACGACGCCGCGACTGGGGGCGTGGCTGCGTCCGGCGTAGCCGGTGTGTCGCGAGATCTCGGCCTTCCGCGGACTACGCGGCAAAGCGCTATCGAGAACGTCGACGTGGTGTGGTTGTCGACCTCTCGTATGCCCGCCTACGTGTCTCCGCCCGATTTGGGCATTGCCGGGCGCACGCCTGCCTGGCTCTCGACCCGCCGGACCCGCCAGCGCCTGCCTACCGTCGTGCCTCTGAACGAACTTCCGCCGGTCGACATCGGGTCGCCCCAGGGCGACAGGGTGTTTCAGAGTTTCCTGCCTGGCGTCGTCTCGACTGCGAACCTGGCTTCTCGTGCCGGCGTGATGTATGCGGAACGCTTCAGCCTCGTCGCGGCGTTGCCTGGGGCGACCCGATTCGATCCGGAGCACCCGCGGTTCGGCAAAGCCGCCGAGACGAGTGACAGCCTGCTCCTCCATCACCGGACACCCCGGCCTTCGAGCCTGCCGCCGAATCGCGGCACCGCCGCAGGTGACCGGCGCCTAGAGGCATCACCAGGGCGATTCGAAGCGAACTGCCGGATGCTGGTCGGGCCCTCCGACGTGTTGCGGAGCATGCGCGAGGACTGGGACGCGACCCGCCGGGATCCGGACGGCGTTGCGCCAGGACGCTCGTGGGCGGCTTGGTTCACGGTCACGACACCCGCAGACGGAACGCTGCTGCCGTCGGACTGGGACGGCGTCATTCTCCTGACCGTCCAGGTGGACCGGCAGGACGCTACAGACACACGCACGCCGGAGGCCTTCATCAGGGAACTCGTGCTCGGCGTCGATCCGACGGCCGAAGCACGCGCGAGTCTCGTGCTGGGAGGCGCCGCGTTTCCCAGCCTAGGGGCACCCGACCTGAAGGCCGAGGCAGGCTGGACCGTGATCGAGGAGCCTGAGGGCAATTCGCTTCGTCGTCAGCAGGCGTCGGCCACCCTATCGGTCCGCTTCCTGTCGGATGCGTCGAGCACGTCCGAGTCAAAGGCTGTCAGGGCTGCGCTTGGAGAGACCGGCACAAACTGGACACCCGAGTTGGTTCTGCGGGTCGGTGAACCGATCGCCGGCCCCCAGCTTCGCCCTCCGCAGTGGTTGCGCTTTCCGCTGAGCGTCGACAAGGCGGGAGAGCGGCGTCCCGGTCTTGCACGGGGCACCATCTTCTTCGTTGATCCGGACTACGAGCGTGTACTGGCGACGCCATCGGTCCGCTCGACACCTGTGGCCATCGGCGGGAACTCCGACGCGCAGGCCGTCATCCTGGCAGACCGCGATGGCGTCGGTCCGAAGGACGACCTCAGCCTGATGGTGGACGTTGAGAAACTCGACAGGAGTTCCTTCAAGCCTACGGCTCCCGACGATCCGCTCGAGTACGGTGCGCTCGGCACTCTACAGTCCGTCACGCCGCTGGAGTTGACCGCTGAACTCGTCACTCCCGGCAACGCGCCTCGGGCGCTGACTTGGCTTTCGAGCACGGGCACGTCGACTGCGAAGCTCAAGGTTCGACTGGGGCAGCCCGTGACCCGGGGCTTGGCTGACTTCGGTGACGCGGCCGGCAAGCGGATCGAACTCGTCCCTGGGGACATGATCATCCTGTACGCAGAGGCGCAGTTGAATGGGCAGTGGGGTGGCAGCGGGGACCTAGTCCCCGTCGCGCTCAGCGGGACCAGCAGGCCCAGCCTCGCAGTGCAGGTGCTGGAGCAGGCGCCGTCAGAGCCGCCTGCGGCGTTCTACGCTGCTCTACAGAAGCCGCCGAACGAGGAGTCGCTGTCCGTGCCCTTGTCTGCGACGGCGCCGCGTCCGGAGCGTCTCGAGGCGCGTGACTTGAGAGGCGATCTCCGTCGAGGTCTTGTGCGGAGGAGCGCCACTTTCCGCTGGCTGATGACAGGCCCTGCCTCATGGTTCAACACGTCGGCGGATGTCAAACCGACGGCGGTGTTCGTCGTGAAGATGGAACGCAGCGGGCAGGCCTACTTTCCTGAGTCGTGGGATCACTTCGCGAAACCCGAGACGCTGGCACCGCCAGGGACAACTAACAAGGAGCAGCCATGAACATGGGCGGATGGATCGACACCGCGATAGGGTTAGCGTTTATCTATTTGAGCCTTGCGACATGCGCATCGTTCGCAGTGGAAATGGCGAGCCTCATGATTCAGCAGCGGGCGAAGGGCCTCGAAGCGTCCATCCGCAGCATGATTTCGGGCGAAAGTGGCGACCGACGCTTCGTCGATCTGCTGATGGAGCATCCCATCATTGCGAGCTACAAGAGCCCGCACTTCAGCCGCACGGGCAAGGAGACAGCACCGTCCTACGTGCCGTCGAATCTGTTCGCGAAAGCGCTCCTGCACATGGTGCTGACCACAGCGGCGGACTCGAAAGTAGCAGTTGCCAACGCCGATCAAGCTCCTGCGCAGGAGGGTGACGGGACGACGAAAACGGATCCGACCGACAAGGCCTTCGCCTGGCGGACAGACGACCTCGTCAAGGCCCTGGAGACAAAGGACACCATCATCCCCGAGTACCTGCGGAAGGTCCTGGAACCGATGATCCAGAGCGCGCAGCGGGACATGGACCTGTTGGAGCGGACGATCGCCAACTGGTTCGACACGAGCATGGATCGGACGACGGGCTGGTATCGCCGGTGGGCGACCATGCTGGTGCTGTTGTTCACCACCTTGGCGACAGTTACGCTCAACATCGATTCGCTCGAGATCCTCCGGGTTGTGTCCACCGATGCCAAGGTGAGGCGCGAATTGTCTGACCTTGGCGTAGGCGTCGCGAATAGGAACTCGAGGGCATTGACGCTGGCGCAACAGACCGCCTTCGTGAAGGCGATGGACCGTCCTTCCGTGCAGGAATTGCTGGGCCCCGGATTACCTGAGAAAGGTGACACTGCGGTCTTGGCAACTGCTGCGCCAGCGGCGGCGCCCGCATCCGGTACGGCTCCGACGTCCGTTGTGCCAAAGATGGTTAGCGACGTGCAAGCAGCGGACCTCCGCCGAATGGCTCAGACGGCTGCAGATATTCAACTGCTGATGGCTGTATCGCCGGAGCATCTCGCGTTCGTGCGCGAGGTGCGCACGGCCTCTGACTCCGATGACCTGGCGGCCAGGGTGAAGGAACTTTGCAGCAGGAGCCGCAGGTGTACTCCCAATGCAGTCTTCCCGCCTCGGCCGTTCCAAAAGGACATAACTCCTGAGAAGGCATCGGAGGTCTGTGGCAACAAAGCCTACTACGTCGATTTCTGGGCAAGCGGCGAAAACGTATGGAACGCGCAGTTGGCTGGTGCGCTAGAGAGATTCCTCCAGTCGGTGCAAGGCGCGTCTGCTCCGTGCGGCCGGGATACAAGCAAGCCAGGTAGCCTGGAGGACCAACGTACCACACTCCTGCTGCTGCGCAAGGAAATGGCCCTGGCGCTCCCGAAGGCGCAGGAGTCGGCGGACATGATCGGAGATATGCTGAGCCGCTTCGAGTTCATTTCGATCGAAAGAGGCATGCTTTCCTACAGATACGCGATTAAAAACAGGCTGAACCTGTTCGAGTTGCATCTGATCCCGAAATGGTGGTATCCACTGGCGACGCCATTGTTTGAAAGCGTGCCAATCAAGCACGACTACCCCTCGACCCGACAATTTTTAGGATGGCTGATAACTATTCTCATGGTGAGCTTCGGTGCGCCGTTCTGGTACGACCTCCTGTCCAAGCTTGCGAACCTCCGGCCCACGGGACCCAAGCCGGCACAGACGCCGGACCCCACACCCTGAGCCAGAGCGCGATGAACTCGTACTCGTTCGTGGTCGCACTGGGCGTGGCGTTCCTGGCACTTCCCGCCGTCGCGGATGGTGGTAGCGCTGCCTCGTTATTGGGGAAGGCGCACGGGGTGCCAGAGCACTGCTTGCCCGAGGGGTGCCGGGCAACCTGCGCAGTGATGCCTACCCTCAAGACGTGGCCGCCCGAGGAAATGCCAGATGTGGTCCGGAACCACAAGCCGAAGGTGGTGTGGCACGAGTACAAGGGGAAGCGAGACAAGGATGTGGTGTTCACCGTCCCTTCTGCGGGAAGTCCGTTGTGCCCAGGAACACAGCTCATCATCGTCGTCACCAAGGCGGAGTGCAGCAAAACAGGCGTGATGCCAGACCTTGGGCGCATGCGAACCGAGCAGGCCGTGCGCGCGTTAAACCAGCTTGATCCAGCTCTCGGGCCCAGCTATCTCAAGTCTGTCGAAGCGCGAGACAGGACGACGGCTCCTCAAGGTGCGACGGAAGGGTGGAAGGTGAACAGCCAGACGCCGGTTGCGAACGAGCGCGTACCGCTGTGCGGGCCGGTTCCGCTCTTCGTAAGTTGGACGCGAGAATCTGAAATTACGCCCGAGAACACCATCTACATCTCGGCCGACGACTGCACAGTGCGCAATGATTGCCCGATCGATCAATCGGGCAGTGGTACCAATCCCCTGGAAGTCTTGGCATGGATTGCCGTGGGAGCGCTTACCCCATATGCGTGGCGCCGGCTCCAGCGCTCACAGGATGCCGAAGAGGCCCTGCGCAAGCCCCCGGCGCGGGGTTCTGGCGAGGCATCTTTGAGGATGCGCGACGATCATCCGTGAGGACACATGCCGAGAGATATCCAAACCGTCTGGGACCTGTTCGGTCGACGCAAGCCGACACCCTATGTAGTGTCCGATGCGCTCGAGCAATGCGAGGACCTCAGAAAGTGGTGCCTGAGCGGAGGCGGGCCCAGGTTGAGCGATGTTCGCGATGCCGTGCTGGCGCATCTCCCGACGGCGCTTCACGTCGGGATGCCAGAGCTCCTCAACAGGCGATGGCTGCAGGCGCAGTCACTTCCGGGCCCGTGGAAACTGCCACGCTATGGATCGAAGGGTGGCGCGAGCATCCATCTCAATCCGGCGCTAGAGGCGCTGGCGGAAGGGGCGATCGGAATGCGGATCTACATCAACCTCAAGATTGACCTATATGCGACGCGGTCTGCCAGCCTGAACCTATCTAGAACAGCTTCCCATCTGGTGATCGATGCCGATGGTCTCATCGACTGTCGCATAGTGGCATCGCTGTCGGACACGCTAGGGAGCCCGGGCGCGCCATTCGCCGAAGTGTCCCGGTACGTAGAGCTCGCTGGACGGTACGCAGTGCATGCTCCAGTAGATCCCATGGCAAGGCGCGCATGAGCAATCGACGCCCGTCGCCTGAAGCCCGACGCTGCACGGCTCTGCCGCACATCTTCAACACAACCCCTGATTGGATTCGACATGACAACCTTTGGCCGTCGCACTCTGATCGCAGGCCTGATCCTGCCGATCGCAACAGTCTGGGCAGCGGAGCAGGAGGTGAGCTTCCCGGCCTTCGCGTTCAATGGAGGCACGCTCGATCCAACGATCCTCGCCAAGTCAGAGTCCGATGGGGTGGCGCGAAAGACCAAAGAAGATGTCAACAGCACCGAAGTAGAGCAGTTGCTGGTGGAGGTCTTCGAGCGGGACAAGAACGCAACGATCAAGCAGCAGGTGATCGTGGCACGACTAACGACGAGGTTCTACCTTACCATGCTGGGAAACGGGAAAAACCAGAAGATCCTTGATCGAGTGGTCGTGGAGTTCGTGACCATGAACCACGAGGGAAAGCCGACCAAGAAGATGGCGAGTTCGCGAACCTTGTCGCGCAAGGGCTCGCAATGGTTTGTCACTGCCAGCGACGACACGAAGACGAACGAGAAGTTCACAGCGAGCCTTCACGCTTCTCAGCGTGATTCCCTTTGGACCATCTCGGGCTACCTCGCCGACAACCCTGGATCCCCTCCCGTCCCGTTCCGCCCGGACGTCAATGCAACCATCGTCGGCCTCGCCGTATTGCTTGTTCCAGGCGTGGGCGAGGCCTATGGGCTCAGCGTGCTTCAGAACTTATTCATGGACTGGGGTACGCCCAAGCTGAAGGAACTGATGCAGTCGGACGGACTGAAGTGGGGGCGGGGCGACGTAGCGCAGCTCACGGCCCCAAAACCGGCGCGCAAGGGATATATAGAGATGGGAAAGCTGCTGTGGAAGGCAGCCTGATCCCCCGGCTATCTGCGGCGGGACGCCGCTGGCGATCCTTGCCGCACTGGCGTTGCTCGACCTCTCCTCCGAAACACTAGGATGCTGACATGACACCAAGGTTGACCTGCTCGGTTCTCGTAGTGCTGGCTGCAGCCCTCCCCGCCGCCGTCTGGGCCTAGGCTTGTGGATGCGGGCCGACCTATTGCACGGACACACCAGAATTCAGTAAGGCGCTAGATTCGAAAAAGAAGGCATTGGCGAGCCACCCGCAGCGCTTGGTCGCGCTCTTTGATCGGGTAGATCGCTGCGAGGCATCGATCACGATGAGCCCTGACGGATACAGCTTGTTCCGTCAGGATATCCTTGGGGTTGAGCACGTAAACGACAAACCCCCTCTGGTGGGCAAGGTCTGCCAGCAGTTCATGGTAGCTGCCGGTCGACTCGATGCCAATGCGGCTTGCAGCCGGAAGCAATTTGAGAAAACCAATCAGCGCGGCGCGCTGGTTGGCGACCTTGCGTGTGACGAAGCTTCCTTCAGCGCTCGCCACCATGATCTCTGCCTTAGCGACGTCGACGCCAATATTGAACACAGCGGATGGACTTTGCATGATGTCTCTCCCATGATTACGATAAGCATTGCTGGGGTGGCGCACACCTGCGTGAGCTTGCAGTCAAATCGGCGGTCCTGAGCCGCTAGATTCCTCATCGACGCTTGGCGGTGTGGGTGGGGGATTGCTTCGGACGTCTGTCTCTCACATCGAGAGCAGATGCTGCCGTTGGCCCCTCCACCCCGGCTCCTTTACTTTTGCAGAAGGAAGCCAAGAACTCCACTTCGTCGGCCACAATTTCAACGAAGGGCTATGGGCTTGTGGACAGTTCGCCGGCAAACCCCTCCGGCGAACCGGGTCGCTTTCCGTGGATAACGATGAAACCGTTATCCACCGCGCGCCCCTCTGCCCACAGGGCCCACAGCCCGTCAACAACAACTGTTTATAAAAGAACAACTAAACCATACAAGCTGCCATTGGCGAACTCACCCAACCGGCCACGACGCGCCGGGCGGGCCGCATTTCAATTGTCAACGTAGCAGGGCTTGGCGCCATCAAGGACCACCGTAGCTCCACCATCGGCCTTGCACAGTTTTGGATTCTCGGCATTGCTCACCATCTGGTTTCCAAAGCAATACCACACGTCACCATCGCCAACGGGCACGTCCACCTGCTCACCCGGCCTGAGAGTATCGTTATTGGTTCCTCGGTCGTCAGGATTCACATTCACAGCGCCGATTCTCATATGCAGGTACGCATCGCTCTGCAACGCATTTCTGAAAGTTACGTTGGCCACAATTCCTCCTGTGAAGATAACGTCAGACAAAGGCTAACTGGCGTCTGAAGTTAGTGCCCTAGCATTGGCGGCACGACACTCCGTCGGCTTTGTTTGCCGTGTTTTACCAACAAGCGGCCGTCCACACTCGCCAATTTCCTACGGCCTTGGTCCAGCGACGCCCAACGCAAGGTTTCCCCTAGACCTAGTATAGAGCGGCGCCTTGGGCCGAGGACACGCCTCGCTCGATGGCCCATGCTAGCGCCAGACTAGTTTAGGTCGATCAGGCGCCGCAAGTACGCAAGCGGGAGTTCAGTGGCACCCCGCGCGGGAACCTTGACCCCCTTAAGCGAATCTGCAACGCTGGACATGAATGTCATGCAGTCGTTCTGCGCAAGCGTATAGGCACCCGTCCATCGAAGATCGCTTAGTCCCGGGATCGATACAAATGGGTGTGCAAGGCTCCAAGCCTGCTCGAACACCCTCTTGTCCAAATGAGCCAAGAGACACCGTTCATTCACGCTGGTGTATCGCTCCTCGCCAAGGTACCCATCGGCCTTTGTCAGCCAGCCCTTGTAGCTAAGTGCTGCTTGCATCGGACCACTGGACGTCGTGAAACCTACCGCAAGAATCTTGCGTTCCTTGCCCGGTGGCCTGTGCGAGTAGACAACAAAGGCATGCCCAGGCACAGGACCACTCGGCGAAGTGCGGGCACAGAGCGAGATGTCATACTCGCCAGTGGCTTCGGACATCGTCCGCAGATCGATTTCCTTGTGAGGGCTAGCGAAGCCCTTAAGCGGGATCACCAGCCCGATGAGCCCTGCGAGCAATGCGCATTGAAGGTAGTCTACTTTTCGCATATGAGCGTGGCTCCCGTGTTCAGGTCTAACGACTTGTCGTAGTCGGCGCGCTTGGAGAAGGCAACGCTGCCGCAACATTCAAAAGCACGGCGAGTGATGATCACGCGGCACGCGCTAAGCTTCCCAGACGCTAGGGCCGCTGCGCCGATCTTCTCGTTCTCTTCGGTCCAGGAATCGATCGTAATCGCTCCGTCGGGGGTCTGGCGAAGCAGACTGAAGCCATCCGGACTCCGTTGAATGCAGGCCTTGCACTTATCTACCTTGTCGAACAGACCCACAAGCCTAGTGGGAAAATCCTTGCTGAGCCGTTGCTTCTTCACCGTCAGCGCCTTCTTAAAGTCCGGCGTATCCGTGCAAAAATCTGGGCCACATGAACATGTCTGGGCAAGGCAAGTGACAGAAAATAGGCCGGCGCTCAACAACACGATGAGTGCAACTACCATAGCTCGAACTGTCATGACGCTGCCCGCATGGCGCGGATTAGCACCATTACAGCAAGGCATTTCTGGTGCGACCAAATTCATCGTTTACTCCAAATTGCAACGCCGCGGTGGCTTGGTCATGAATGTTCGCACGAGCAAGGAACGTCTCAGTTGTCCAACAACCTGGCAATGTTATTCATACGGTATAGTCATCTGGTCCGCGACATCTGTCAAGTTGGAGTTCAGCCACTGCCGCAGAGAGTTGAATCAGAGGTTCTCCGTCCCCTTGCGAGGCTAGCGACAGAGCACTTTGTGAGGCGTGCGAGCAGTAAGACAGGAAGAGCTTGCGCGTTTGCATTGGGGCTGTACTAGTGGCGAATACGCGGACCGTGATGTCTAACGAATGAAAGGGACTTCCCCCTCACCAATTTGGGACTGAAGCCGGCGGCCGCAGGCGCTGCCTTGATTGAGTTTCCACACTGAGTCATTCATTCGTAACCGCCTCATTGTCGACTGAGTCAGCCAGCAAACCGAACGGCGGCACTGGCCGATTTGCCGGCTTAGGCTTTCCGGCAGGTTTCAGAGGCAAGCGGTCGTTCAGATGACTGCTCCCGGAGATAGGCCACCGTCCGCAGCTGGCCGGCAGGGTGAGGTCGCCAACGGCCGGTTCGGAGCAGTTCAGTTTGAAGAACCGGGGCTTGGCCGAGTGACTGCTATCAGGAAGCCGCGATGGCCGTTTTGGTTAAGGGTTGTCCGATGCCGGCCCCTAGGCGCCGGCGGTTCCGGATGTGACGGAGCCAATGGGCCGGCGTTGGAGAAGCCCCCAGGGAGGAAACCGCGGGGTGAACCGAGGTGGTTATCGGAGGCGATCCCGCTATGGGGATTTAAGCGTCTGCAGCCTGGCTTGAAGCGATATTCTGGTAGCCCCAAGGCAAGGTTCGGCACTCGGCATGCGGGCTTTCGTGCCGACAGGCCGTTCTATCCGGTGAGACGCCCGGTAAAAACCGAAGCTCTCGCCCCGAAAGGCAAAGCAAGGCCGCATCGGTGCTCGCCAATGAACTGCCATCGAGAAGTTTGGGTGGGTGTCGTTCATGAAACTCCCTGCGGCAACGGTGGTGCGCGGATCTGTTGCCCACGCCCAAAGGTTTCGATGACGACCATGGCCGCCCCGCAGTCCGGACACACGAAGGTGGGCTGAGCCAGTATTGCGGAGTCCGAGCTATCCGCTGTTTCCGGCTGGGGTGTTGGCACTACCTGCAACAACGCGCGCACCTTCGCCAGATTCTCTCGGCGCCCACCATTGGCCAGCAGACCGAAATGGCGAATGCGATGAAACCCGCCAGGCAGCACATGCAGCAGGAAGCGGCGCATGAACTCATCCGGGTAGAGCGTCATCGTCTTGAGGCGCGTTCGTCCCTTGGCACGGTAGTCTTTCCAACGGAAGGTGATGCCGCGCTCATCCATGGACACCAGTCGCTGATTGGAAATGGCCACCCGGTGGGTATAGCGCGATAGATAAGCGAGGACGGCTTGCGGCCCGGCAAACGGGCGCTTGGCATAGACCACCCATTCGCACTTTCTGAGGGGTGCCAGCCAATCGGCGAAAGCTGCGGCATCGGCCAGGCCAGCGAACTCACCAAAGAACTGCAACTGGTCTGCGCCGTGTGCTTTGGTCAGTTCTTCAAGGAAGCGCCGGCGAAACAACCGCGATAGTACCCGGACCGGCAGGAAGAAACCCGGCTTGCAGGCCACCCAGCGTTCACCGTCGGCCGATAGGCCACCACCGGGAACGATGCCATGGACGTGCGGATGGTGCGTCAGTGCCGATCCCCAGGTATGCAGCACCAGCGTCACGCCGATTTGCGCGCCCAGATGCCGGGTGTCACCGGCAATCGTCCGCAGCGTCTCGGCCGCCACCTCGAACAACAGCCGATAGATCAGTGCCTTGTTGGTATAGGCGATGGCGCTGATCGGCGCCGGCAAGGTAAACACCACGTGGTAATACGCAACCGGCAGCAAATCCGCCTGCCGCTCCTCCAGCCAGCGTTGCGCGGCGCGCGCCTGACATTTCGGGCAATGCCGATTGCGGCAGGAGTTATAGGCTATTTCGAGGTGGTCGCAGGCATGGCAGCGCAACACATGTCCCCCCAGTGCCGCGGTGCGGCACTGCTCGATGGCCGACATGACCTTGAGTTGCGAGAGACTCAGGTGCGCGTGCTGAGCCTGACGCCAGGCCGGCCCATGGGTCCGGAAGATGTCCGCGACTTCCAGGGCGGGACGCCCCATGGCCGTCGTTTATGCCGGGTAGAGCCGCTCCAGCGGGCTGACGACTTGGTGTAGGATCTCGGTGGCAACTTGGGCGTACAGGGCAGTCGTATCGAGCTTCTTGTGGCCGAGCAGGACCTGGATGATGCGGATGTCCACCTTCTGTTCCAGCAGATGAGTAGCGAAGCTGTGGCGCAGGGTATGCATCGACACCCGCTTGTCGATGTGGGCCGCTTCGGCAGCGGCATGAATGGCGCGGTTGAGCTGGCGGGTGCTAAGGGAATCGATGGGGTTCATCCCGGGAAACAGCCAGCCGCCATCAAGCATCTTGCCTTGGGCACGGGCCACCCGCCACCAGACCCGCAGGCGTTCGAGCAGGACCGGCGAGAGCATGGCATAGCGGTCCTTCTGGCCTTTGCCCCGTTCAACGCGCAGCGTCATGCGCTGGCTGTCGATGTCGCCGACTTTCAGGGCCACCACCTCGCCGGCCCGTAATCCGGTGCCGTAGGCCAGGGAGAGTGCCGTCTGATATTTGATGTTCCCCGCTGCCTCAATCAGGCGGGCCACTTCCTCGCGACTCAGGACCACCGGCAAGGTGCGGGGTATCCGGACCAATTGCATCTTGCGCATCAACTGCGGATGATCCAGCGTCACATCGAAGAAGAACTTGAGGCCAATGATCGCGGCGTTGAGCGAGATGGCGGAAATACCTTGATCCACCAGATGCAGTTGATAGCGTCGCAGGTCTTCGATGGTGGCGCGATCAGGCGAGTGCCCAAGGAAGAGAGAGAACTGTCGGACGGCGCGCAGGTAGTGGCTCTGGGTCTTGTCGGCGAGCTTGCGCAGTCGCATGTCGTCGATCATGCGTTGACGCAGCGGGCTGATGGCGGGGGTCGTGGCGGTCATGGCTCTGCTCCTGTCGAGAATCGAGGCGGCTTGCCTCAGTTCTCAACATAGGAAACAGATCAACGATCTCAAAAAACACACCACTGCTCATGCGCAGCCTCTACCGCGCGAGCGGTTTAGTCCA
>Ga0075163_10001520_pt1 | contig 31303 bp, 28 predicted proteins | sample JI1023141ADNA_FD_71478 | JGI IMG/M metagenome (GOLD analysis project Ga0075163, IMG submission 71478) | Wastewater effluent complex algal communities from Wisconsin, to seasonally profile nutrient transformation and Carbon sequestration -... | ecosystem: Engineered > WWTP > Effluent > Algae...
CCTCGGCCATGACGGCGTCGGTGACCGAACTGATGAACTCGGGCGACACCTCCACGCCGTAGCTCTCCAGCAGGAAGCCCTGGATCTCGCGCATGGTCAGGCGATCAGCCATCTTGCGCGCGGCCGCGTGCAGCGAGGGCCGCAGCCCCAGCGTGACCAGCAGCATCAACTCCACCACGCTGGAGAACAGCAACTCGCGCGGGTACTGTCGCTGCCGATGGGCCTGGAACACCTCGTCGATCCAGCTGGCCGGCAACGCCTGATCCAACGCCAGGTGCGCCGTCACCGCACCGGGTGCCTGCTGCTCGAACCGCTCAATGACTTCCTGCCAGATTTTCTGCTTCCACATCGCACGGAAATTCCCGTGCAATCAGCAGCTTAGATCATCAAGCTCGAAAGACCTTGAAAGGGATGGCTCTAAGTCCTTTTATCTTTTAGCCAGCGTGCCTCTCTGCGTAAGATGCTGGCATGACCCATCCTTCGGCACCCGCCAGCAGTTTCGACACGCTTCCTCTGTCCTCCGCGGCCCGGGACAATCTTCGCCGGCTCGGCTACCTGGAAATGACCGCCATCCAGGCGGCCAGCCTGCCCGCCGCGCTGCAAGGCCGAGACGTGATCGCCCAGGCCAAGACAGGCAGCGGCAAAACCGCGGCGTTCGCGCTGGCCTTGCTGGCCAAGCTCGATGCGCGCCGCTTCGCGGTGCAGGCCCTGGTGCTGTGCCCCACCCGTGAGTTGGCCGACCAGGTCACGACCGAGATCCGACGACTGGCGCGCGCCGAGGACAACGTCAAGGTGGTCACGCTCGCCGGTGGCGTGCCGCTGCGCGGGCAAACCGTCAGCCTGGAGCGCGGTGCCCACGTGGTCGTCGGCACGCCCGGGCGCGTGATCGACCATCTCGAGCGTGGCCATCTCAGCCTCGATGCACTCATGACGCTGGTGCTCGACGAAGCGGACCGCATGCTGGACATGGGCTTTGTCGACGACATCGCCAAGGTGGCCCGCCAGTGCCCGGCGCAGCGGCAGACCCTGCTGTTCTCGGCGACCTATCCCGAAGGCATCGCCAAGCTCGCCGCGCAGTTCCTGTGCAATCCCGTCACGGTCAAGGTGGAGGCGCAGCACGGCAGCGAGCAGATCGAACAGCGCTGGTACGAGGTGCGCGCGGATCAGCGGCTGCCGGCGGTCGCGAGCCTGCTGGAGCACTTCCGGCCGGCGAGCACGCTCGCCTTCTGCAACACCAAGACGCGCTGCCGCACGCTGGCCGAACTGCTGCAGGCGCAGGGCTACAGCGCGCTCGCCCTGCACGGCGACCTGGAGCAGCGCGAGCGCGATCAGGTGCTGGTGCGCTTCGCCAACGGCAGTTGCTCCGTGTTGGTCGCCACCGACGTCGCGGCGCGCGGGCTCGATGTGGCTGGTCTCGCTGCCGTCATGAATGTGGAGATCTCCTCCGATCCGGAAGCGCACGTGCACCGCATCGGCCGCACCGGTCGCGCCGGCCAGACGGGGCTGGCGCTCAGCCTCGCGACGCTGGATGAGATGGGCGCTGTCGGGCGCATCGAACAGTTGCAGGGGCGACCCTCGGTCTGGCATGCGCTCACCGAACTCACGCCGGCCTCGGGAGGCCGCCTGTTGCCGGCGATGGCGACCGTCCACATCCAGGCCGGGCGAAAGGAGAAGATCCGCCCGGGCGACGTGCTGGGCGCGCTCACCGCCGACCTCGGCTACACCCGCGAGCAGGTGGGCAAGATCGACATCAACGAGTTCGCCACCTACGTGGCCGTGGAACGCGGCATCGCGCACGAGGCCGTCGCGCGCCTGAACAGCGGGCGCATCAAGGGCCGCACCGTCAAGGCGCGGTTGCTGACGGACGCTTAGCATGGGCACGCCAGCTTGGCCAGCGGGCGTGCATTTCCGACCGTGGGTGGGCGAAGCATGGCTTCCCGGGTAAAGGAAGACGAAGTCGACATCACGGCCATGCGGGCGCAGGGTCCGGGTGGTCAGAACGTCAACAAGGTTTCCACCGCGGTTCACCTGCGCTTCGACATCCACGCGTCTTCATTGCCGGCCATGGTGAAGGAGCGCCTGCTGGCATTGCCGGGCCGCCGGGTCACCAAGGACGGCATCCTGCTGCTGAAGGAGCAATCCGCCCGCAGCCAGGAGCAGAACAGGGCGCTGGCCCTGGCGCGCCTGGAGGAGATCGTGGCAGAGGCAACGCAGGTGCCCGAGATTCGGCGTCCGACGAAGCCGACCTACGGGTCCAGGCAGCGACGGCTCGAGGGCAAGGCCCTGCGCTCGCAGGTGAAGGCCACGCGTCGCAAAGTGAACGAGTAAGCCGGTAGCTTTATCACGCCCATGCCATCAAATGCGGACACCCTCAAGCCAGACAAGAATCCTGCCGAGTTAGCTTCTGGTGGGTGTCTGGATGAGAAGGCTGAGATGCAAAGAAAAAGCCTAAGTAGATCAACTACTCAGGCCTGTATATGGCGGAGAGGGCGGGATTCGAACCCGCGGTGGGGATTAGCCCACACACGCTTTCCAGGCGTGCGACTTAAACCGCTCATCCACCTCTCCGGGAACCGCGTATTGTAGCGGCAAGGCAGGGCGCGGATCAGGGTTGCGGGCCGACGCGTTGCGCCTGGACCATCTTCATGGCCGAGCTGATGAGGGCAGAGACCTCGGTCATGTTGCTGGGCACGACCAGGGTGGTGGTGGCGTCGGCGGCCACCTTGCTGTAGGCCTCGACCGCTTTCTCGGCCACCTTGAGCTGCACCGCCTGCTCGCCGCCGGGCTGGCGAATGGCCGCCGCCACGCGCTCGATGGCCTCGGCGGTGGCCACGGCCACCGCGGTGATGGAGGCTGCTTCGCCTTGCGCGTTGTTGATGATGGATTGCTTTTCGCCCTCGGAACGCGCGATGAAGGCCTCGCGCTCGCCGGTGGCGATGTTGATCTGCTCCTGGCGCCGGCCCTCGGAGGCGGCGATCAGCGCACGCTTCTCGCGCTCGGCGGTGATTTGCGCCTGCATCGCGCGCAGGATCTCGGCCGGCGGCGTCAAGTCCTTGATCTCGTAGCGCAGCACCTTCACGCCCCAGTTCAGCGCTGCCTCGTCGATGGCCTGCACCACCTGCGCGTTGATGATGTCGCGCTCCTCGAAGGTCTTGTCCAACTCCAGCTTGCCGATCACGCTGCGCAGCGTGGTCTGGGCCAGTTGCGTGATGGCGCTGATGTAGTTGGACGAGCCGTAGCTGGCGCGCATCGGGTCGGTGACCTGGAAGTACAGCACGCCGTCCACCTGCAGCTGCGTGTTGTCGCGCGTGATGCAGACCTGGCTGGGCACGTCCAGCGGGATTTCCTTCAGGCTGTGCTTGTAGGCCACGCGGTCGATGAAGGGCACCAGGAAGTTCAGGCCCGGCACCAGCGTGGCGTGGTACTTGCCCAGCCGCTCCACCACCCACGCGTTCTGCTGCGGCACGACCTTGATCGAGCGAGTGATGAAGATGACGGCGATGACGACGATGACGAGGGCGATTTCCAAGGGGTGTCCTTCTGTTTCTGGCGGTTAGATGGGGCAGGATCAGATCGGTTCCACCAGCAGGCGGCTGCCGACCAGTTCCACCACGCGATGCGGGCCGGGGCTGGCCGGCGCGCCGGCGCGGTGCACGGCTGTCCATTGCGCGCCCCGGTAGCGGATGGTGGCGGTGCCGTCGGCGTTCCAGGCGTCCACCTGCACCGTTTCGCCCACGTCGAGGTTGACGCTGCGGTCGGCGCGCGCGGACGGGTCGCCCGGGCGGCGCCGGCGCACCAGGTAGCAGGCCACGACGGCCCCGCCGCCGAGGAGGGCGGCCAGAACCATCTGCGCGATCGGCCCGGCGCCGGCATGCGCGGCCAGGGCGCCGGCCATCGTGCCGATGGCCAGCATTAGCAGGTAGAAGGTGCCGGTCGTCAGTTCCAGTGCGACCAGGATGCCGGTGACGATCCACCAGAGGGTCGATTCAGCCATGAAACCTCCTGTTCTCGGCTCGATTTTCCGCGTGCAGCAGCTTTGGATTGTCCGCCAACGGATGGCCTTTACAGGAAAGGGGTTGCCGTTTCCGTACACTTCGCCGCTGCACGCCGATTCGAGGCCGGAGGCCGTCCCATGAAATTCCGCTTTCCCATCGTCATCATCGACGAAGACTACCGCGCCGAGAACACCTCCGGCCTGGGCATCCGCGCCTTGGCGAAGGCGATCGAGGGGGAGGGTTTCGAGGTCGTCGGCGCCACCAGCTACGGCGACCTGAGCCAGTTCGCTCAGCAGCAGAGCCGCGCCAGCGCCTTCATCCTGTCGATCGACGACGAGGAGTTCACGCCCGGGGCCGACCTGGCCCCGGCGGTGGAGAACCTGCGCAACTTCATCGAGGAAGTGCGGCGCAAGAACAGCGACGTGCCGATCTACCTGCACGGCGAGACCAAGACCAGCCAGCACCTGCCCAACGACGTGCTGCGCGAGCTGCACGGCTTCATCCACATGTTCGAGGACACGCCGGAGTTCGTGGCCAAGCACATCGTGCGCGAGGCCAAGAGCTACCTGGAGGGCATCCAGCCGCCGTTCTTCAAGGCCCTGCTGGACTATGCGGAAGATGGGTCCTATTCGTGGCACTGCCCGGGCCATTCCGGCGGCGTGGCGTTTTTGAAGTCACCCATCGGCCAGATGTACCACCAGTTCTACGGCGAGAACATGCTGCGCGCCGACGTGTGCAACGCGGTCGAGGAGCTGGGCCAGCTGCTGGACCACGACGGCGCCATCGGCGAGAGTGAGCGCAACGCCGCGCGCATCTTCAACGCCGACCACTGCTTCTTCGTCACCAACGGCACCAGCACCAGCAACAAGATGGTGTGGCACCACACCGTGGCGCCGGGCGACGTGGTGGTGGTGGACCGCAACTGCCACAAGAGCAACCTGCACGCCATCATCATGACTGGCGCGATCCCGGTGTTCCTCAAGCCCACCCGCAACCACTACGGCATCATCGGCCCGATCCCGCAAAGCGAGTTCGAGCCCGAGGCGATCAAGGCCAAGATCCGAGCCAACCCGCTGCTGCAGCACGTGGACGCCGACGCGGTCAAGCCGCGCATCATGACGCTCACGCAGTCCACCTACGACGGCGTGCTCTACAACACCGAGACCATCAAGCAGATGCTCGACGGCTACGTCGAGAACCTGCACTTCGACGAGGCCTGGCTGCCGCACGCCGCCTTCCACCCCTTCTATGGCACCTACCACGCCATGGGCAAGAAGCGGCCGCGGCCCCAGCAGTCGGTGGTGTATTCCACCCAGTCCATCCACAAGCTGCTGGCCGGCATCAGCCAGGCCAGCCACGTGCTGGTGCAGGACTCGCAGAACGTCAAGCTCGACCGCTACCTGTTCAACGAGGCGTACCTGATGCACACCTCGACCAGCCCGCAGTACAGCATCATCGCCAGTTGCGACGTGGCCGCCGCCATGATGGAGCCGCCCGGCGGCACCGCGATGGTCGAGGAGAGCATCGCCGAGGCGCTGGACTTCCGCCGTGCCATGCGCAAGGTGGCGCAGGACTTCGGCAAGAACGACTGGTGGTTCAAGGTCTGGGGCCCGGACAAGCTGGTGCAGGACGGCATCGGCCGCGCCGACGACTGGATCATCAAGAACGGCACCGCCAAGTCCAAGAGCTGGCACGGCTTCGGCAAGCTGGCGCCGGGCTTCAACATGCTGGACCCGATCAAGGCCACCATCGTCACGCCCGGCCTCAACCTGGACGGCAAGTTCGACAAGACGGGCATCCCGGCCAGCATCGTCACCAAGTTCCTGGCTGAGCACGGCGTGGTGGTGGAGAAGACGGGCCTCTACAGCTTCTTCATCATGTTCACCATCGGCATCACCAAGGGCCGCTGGAACACGCTGCTGACGGCGCTGCAGCAGTTCAAGGACGACTACGACCGCAACCAGCCTATGTGGCGGATCATGCCGGAGTTCTGCGCCCAGCACCGCCGCTACGAGCGCATGGGCCTGCGCGACCTGTGCCAGCACGTGCACGAACTGTACGCGCGCTACGACATCGCCCGCCTCACCACCGACATGTACCTGTCCGAGCTGACGCCCGCCATGCGCCCGGCCGACGCCTACGCCTGCATCGCGCGCCGCGAAGTGGAGCGGGTGGAGATCGACGACCTCGAGGGTCGCGTCACCGTGGGGCTGGTCACGCCCTATCCGCCGGGTATCCCGCTGCTGATCCCCGGCGAGGTGTTCAACCGCAAGATCGTGGACTACCTGAAGTTCGCGCGCGAGTTCGCGCTGATGTGCCCCGGCTTCGAGAGCGACATCCACGGCCTGGTCGAGGTCAAGGACGACAACGGCAACGTGCGCTACTTCGCCGACTGCGTGGCTGGCAAGCGTTGACCTTTTGAAAGTCCATGGCGCTTCGCTTCGCTGGGCGCATACGGTAAGCTCGTCACCGTCACAACCCAAGGAGAATCGCCGATGTTTCCTGAGTACCGCGACCTGATCACCCGCCTGAAGGCCGAAGGCTCCCACCAGCGCTTTCTGCACCTGTTCGAAAAGCACAACGAGCTGGACCACCAGATCGCCTCCATGGGCGTCCATGACGCGGGTGGCATCCACACCGAGATCGAGACGCTGAAAAAAGAAAAGCTGTCCATCAAGGACGAGCTCTACGCCCTGCTGCGCCAGGAGGCTGCCTTCGTCGTCAAGTGAAGCCTGCCCCTGATGATCGGTGCGCCGCGCGCCGGTCCAGCTCGCCCGCCGCAGTGCGGGCTTTTTTACGTTGTTCCAGGCGCTGGCCGGCGCCCCTTCTGCGCCATCAGCTATTAATAAAGGAGTAAGCTGGCTTCAGCGCGGCGCGCGAAAGCGCGCCTCGTCGGCCCGCACGCGCACGAAGCTGGCAAAGCGCGGCAGCCCGCTGCCAGCGTGCAGGCCGCGAAAGCGGTAGGTGACCCAACTGCCCACTGGCGGCGGGTCGGCGCGCTGGGCGTCGGTGAAGCCCGTGCCCAGGGCGAAGCGCCGGCCCTCGGGCGTTTCCACCAGCAGCGCGCCCAGCCGTCCCGCGTGCCGGCCCTGGCCGGGCTGATGGCCGATGACGCGCGCCTCGGCATCGTCGTGCAGCTTCAGCTTCAGCAGGTCGTCGCCGCGCCCGGCGCGGTAGCGCGAGGCGCCGCGGTGCAGCATCAGGCCCTCGCCGCCGCCGCGCACCACCTCGCGCAGCCAGGCCTGCAGCTCGGCGTCGCTGGCGACCTTGCGCTGCGGCACGGCCTGCACCCACGGCTGGCCGATGCCGGCGACGACCTGCCGCAGCGCGGCCAGGCGCTCGTCGAAGGTGCCGGGGTGCGCGGGCAGGTCGAACACCATGAAGCGCAGGCGCCGCCAGGCCGCATCGTCGGGGCGCAGTCGGCCGGCCGCGGACTGCGCCTGCTCGAAGCCGCCGCGCCCGGCCCACAGCTCGCCGTCCAGCGGCGTGGCCGGCCAGCCGGCGGTGAACCAGGGCGGCGCGGCGATCAGCTCGCCGCCGCGCGTGCGCAGGCGCACCCCGTCCCAGTGGCCGCGCACGCCGTCGTACTTCTCGCTCACCCAGTAGTCCGCCAGCGGGAGGCCGGGGCGGTAATGCCCGGCCAGCAGCAGGGCGGGGGCGTCGCCTCGCGCGCGGGCCGCGCCGTGCAACAGCGCGGACGCCGCCAGGGCCAGGATCAGGCGGCGCTGCATACTCCTATTTATATAGCTGTAACCGAAATGTCCATGCGGGTTGGAGGCCGATTTGGCTTGAAACAGCCGTTTTCAGCCGGCGATGTCCCGGCTCAGGCCCGCCGTGTGGCTGAAGCCGCCGTCCACGTAGGTGATCTCCGCCGTCACGCCGGCGGCCAGGTCGCTGAGCAGGAAGGCGGCGACGTTGCCCACGTCCTCGATGGTGACGTTGCGGCGCAGTGGCGCGGCGCCGGCCATGTGGCTCAGCAGCTTGCCGAAGTCCTTGATGCCGCTGGCCGCCAGCGTCTTGATCGGGCCGGCGCTGATGCCGTTGACGCGGATGCCGCGTCCGCCCAGCGATTCGGCCAGGTAGCGCACGCTGGCCTCCAGGCTGGCCTTGGCCAGGCCCATGGTGTTGTAGTTGGGCACCACGCGCAGCGCGCCCAGGTAGGTCAGCGTCAGCAGCGCGGCGCGCTCGCTCAGGTAGGGCAGGGCGGCCTTGGCCAGCGCCGGGAAGCTGTAGGCGCTGATGTCGTGCGCGATGCGAAAGTTCTCGCGCGAGACGCCGTCCATGAAGTCGCCCGCGATGGCCTCGCGCGGGGCGAAGCCGATGCTGTGCACGAAGCCGTCGAAGGTGGGCCACGCCTGCGACAGGTCGGCGAAGAGCTTGTCGATCTGCGCGTCGTCGGCCACGTCGCAGTCGAACACCAGATTGGAATCGAACTCGGCCGCGAAGTCGGTGATGCGGCCCTTGAAGCGCTCGCCGACGTAGCTGAAGGCCAGCTCGGCGCCTTGGCCGTGGCAGGCGCGGGCGATGCCGTAGGCGATGGATCGGTTGCTCAGCACGCCGGTGATCAGCAGCTTCTTGCCAGCCAGAAAGCCGGTGGTGTTCGTCATGCGCGGGGGCTCCTCAAGAAAATAGCGGCAGAATTGTCGCATGCGTACTCTGATGGCCGTCTGGCTCGCCGCTTGCTGTTTTCCGGCCTGGGCCGCGCACGGCTACGCGCTGTGGGGCGCGCTGAAGTACCCGCCAGGATTCGACCATTTCGCCTACGTCAACCCCGCCGCGCCCAAGGGCGGCGAGATCCGGCTGGTGAGCAACCTGCGCTACTCCAACTTCGACAAGTACAACCCCTTCACCATGAAGGGTAGCCCGCCGGCCTACCTGGCGGGCCTGATGTTCGACAGCCTGCTGACTGGCGCGCTGGACGAGGAGGGCGCCGGCTACGGCCTGTTGGCCGAAGACGTGAGCGTGGCGCCCGACGGCCTGTCGGCCACCTTCCAGCTGCGGCCCGAGGCGCGCTTTCACAACGGCGATCCCGTGCTGGCCCATGACGTGAAGCACAGCTACGACACGCTGGTCGGCCCCTACACCTCGCCGGGCTACAAGACGGCGCTGATCGACGTCGCCGGCGTGGATGTGCTGGACGCGCGCACCGTGCGCTACCGCTTCAAGAAGCCCAACCGCGAACTGCCGCTCACCGTCGGCGGCCTGCCAGTTTTCAGCCGCAAGTGGGGGCAGGGCAAGCCCTTCGACCAGGTGGTGACGGACGTGCCCATCGGCTCGGGGCCGTACCGCATCGGGCCGGTGAAGTTCGGCAAGGACATCACCTACCTGCGCGACGCGAATTACTGGGCGCGCGATCTGAACGTGCGCCGCGGCAGCGCCAACTTCGACCGCATCACCGTCAAGATCTACAAGGACGCCACTGCCCGGCTGGAGGCCCTGAAGGCGGGCGAGTTCGACCTGATGGCCTTTTATTCGGCCGGCGACTGGGCGCGGCGCGTGTACGGCAAGCGCTTCACTTCGGGCGAACTGGTCAAGGGCGAGTTCCAGCACAAGCTGCCCACCGGCTTCCAGAGCTACGTGCTCAACACGCGCCGCCCCCAGTTGGCGGACGTGCGCGTGCGCGAGGCGCTGGGCCTGGCGATCGACTTCGAGTGGATGGACCGGCAGATGTTCTACAACGCCTACAGCCGCGTGAAGGGCTTGTTCGGCAACACCGCCTGCGCCGCCACCGGCCTGCCCGACGCGGCGCAACTGGCGCTGCTGGAGCCATGGCGCGCCAGCCTGCCCGCCGCCACCTTCGGCCCCGCCTTCGCGCCGCCGCGCACCGACCAGCCGCGCGACCCCATCGTGGGCGGCCTGCGCGAGAACCTGCGCCAGGCCCAGGCGCTGCTCAAATCGGCCGGCTGGACGGTGCGGGACGGCGTGCTCAAGAACGCCCGCGGCGAGCCCTTCGTGCTGGAATACCTGGGCAGCAACGAAGGCGGCGCGCGCGTGGTCACGCCCTGGCAGCGCAACCTGGAGAAGCTGGGCGTGCAACTGGTCTTCCGCCCGGTCGATTTCGCGCTGTACCAGCAGCGGCTGCAGAAGTTCGAGTTCGACGTCACCACCATCAATTTTCCGGGCACCGCCAACCCCGGGCAGGACTACGCCGACCTGTTCGGCAGCCAAGCCGCCGACACCGAGGATTCGGGCAACCTCAGCGGCGTCAAGAGCCCGGCGGTGGACAGCCTCATCGCCCGCATGGTCGACTCCAAGGCCGAGCCCGATTACCGCGCCGCCTGCCGCGCGCTCGACCGCGTCATCAGCCACGGCCACTACCTGCTGCCCGAGTGGTATTCGGGTGTGCACCGCATGGCCTACAACGCGCGGCGGCTGGCGCGGCCGGCCGTGACGCCGCTGTACTACCAGGGCGAGACCTGGGCGGTGGACACGTGGTGGGCGCGGGGTCTTGAAGAGAAAATGGCTCTGACCAGCGTCAATGAATGATTGTTTGCTTTTAAAACAATAGCGAACACATGCTCACCTACATCCTCAAGCGCCTGCTGCTCATGTTGCCCACGCTGCTGGGCGTGCTGTTGCTGACCTTCGTGGTGATTCAGTTCGTGCCGGGCGGGCCGGTGGAGCAGTTCCTGGCCGAGGCCAAGGTCGGCGCCGGTGGCGGGGGCGTCGAGGGCGGCGGCCTGAGTTACCGCGGCGCGCAGGGCGTGGACCCCAAACGGTTGGCGCAGGTGAAGGCGCTGTACGGCTTCGACAAGCCGGCGCCCGAGCGCTTCTGGCAGATGCTGAAGCAGTTCGCCCGGTTCGATCTGGGCCGCAGCTTCTTCCAGAACAAGGACGTGTGGGAACTGGTGAAGGAGAAACTGCCGGTGTCCATCAGCCTGGGGTTGTGGACGTTTTTCATCAGCTACCTCATCAGCGTGCCGCTGGGCGTGGCCAAGGCGGTGCGGGCGGGCTCGCGCTTCGACTTCGTCACCACGCTGATCGTGCTGGTGGGCTACGCCATCCCGGGTTTCGTGCTGGGGGTGGCGCTGCTGGTCATCTTTGGCGGGCAGCTGCAGTGGTTTCCGCTGCGCGGGCTCACGTCGCCCAATTTCGACGAGCTGGGCTGGGGCGCCAAGGTGGTGGACTACCTGTGGCACATCACGCTGCCGGTGACGGCGATGGTGCTGGGCAGCTTCGCCGTGACGGCCATGCTGACCAAGAACAGCTTCCTGGAGGAAATCCGCAAGCAATACGTGCTGACGGCGCGCGCCAAGGGCCTGTCGGAGCGGCAGGTGCTGTGGAAGCACGTCTTCCGCAACGCGCTCATCCCCATCGTCACCGGTTTTCCGGCGGCGTTCATCGGCGCGTTCTTCACCGGCTCGCTGCTGATCGAGACGCTGTTCTCGCTTGACGGGCTGGGCCTGCTGAGCTACGAAAGCGTGATTCGGCGCGACTATCCCGTCGTGATGGGCACGCTGTTCTTGTTCACGCTGATCGGGCTGGTGACCAAGCTGGTCAGTGACCTGTGCTACGTGTGGGTGGACCCGCGCGTGAAATTTGACTGAGTTTGTCATACAATGCATGACAGTCTTGTTCCGAGGAGGCCATCCATGCGGGTCAACGCACGTTTCGAGGGTGAAGCCGAGCAGCAGCTCAACTACCTGGCCGAGGCCACCGGCCAGGGGGTGAGCGAGGTGCTGCGCACCAGCGTGCAGCACTACTACGACCAGATGCGGGCGCAGCGCAATGGCCTCGTGCATTTCGCGGCCTTCGTCGGCCGGGGCCGCAGCGGCCGCGGCGACGTGGCCGGCAGCTACAAGGCGCGCCTGGCCGAAGGCTGGGGCGCCAAGCACCAGGGCCGCGCCCCGGCCGTGCACGAGCCACCGCCGTCTTGCGCCGCCGGCACCAAGCCCGCCAAGGGCCGCGCGTGATCATCGCCGACGCCGGTTTCTTCTATGCCCTGGCGGACGCCGACGACGCCTGGCACACCCGCGCCACGCGGGCGCTGGCCACGCAGGGCGAGGGCTGGGTCACCACCTGGCCGGTGCTGACCGAGGCCACGCACCTGCTCACGCGCTGGATCGGTACCGACGCCGCGCACGCCCTGCTGCGCGACGTGGCCGCCGGCGGCATCGCCGTCTGGCAGTGGGATGCCCCGCAGACCGAGCGGCTGGCCTACCTCATGGAACGCTACGCCAGCCTGCCGATGGACCTGGCCGACGGCTCCCTGGTGCTGCTGGCCGAGCACCTGGGCCACGGCCGCATCCTCACCACCGACGAGCGCGACTTCGGCGCCTACCGCTTCAAGAGCCGCCAGCCCTTCGACAACCTGCTGGCGGACGGCAGGCATGGCTGAGGCGGCCCTTCCCCTGCCGACCATCGGCCAGCCGACCATCGGCCAGCCGGCCGTGCCGGCGCCCAGCCTCTCGCCCAGCCGCCGCGCCTGGCTGCGCTTCCGGCGCAACCGGCTGGGCTTCTGGAGCCTGGCGGTCTTCGTCGCCCTGGTGCTGCTCAGCCTGGGCGCGGAGCTGATCTCCAACGACAAGCCGCTGCTGCTGCGCTACGAGGGCAGGCTCTACCTCCCGCTGGCCCAGACCTATTCCGAGAAGACCTTCGGCGGCGACTTCGAGACCGAGACCGACTACCTCGACCCCTTCATCCGGCAGCGTCTCGCCCAGCCCGGCAACTGGGCCGTCTATCCGCCCAACCCCTACGGCGCCCGCACCATCAACTACTTCGCCAAGTCGCCCAACCCCGCGCCGCCCTCGGTGGACAACTGGTTGGGCACCGACGACCGCGGGCGCGACCTGCTGGCGCAGCTCGTCTATGGCTTTCGCGTCAGCGTGCTGTTCGCGCTGGCGCTCACGGCGGTGGGCGTGCTGCTGGGCGTGGCGGCGGGGGCGGTACAGGGCTTCTTCGGCGGCAAGGTTGACCTGGCGGGCCAGCGCTTCATCGAGATCTGGGGCGCCATGCCCGAGCTGTACCTGCTCATCATCTTCAGCGCCATCCTCTCGCCCAGCGTCGGGCTGCTGCTGGGGCTGCTCAGCCTGTTCGGCTGGATGGGGCTGTCGGACTACGTGCGCGCCGAATTCCTGCGCAACCGCCAGCTCGACTACGTGAAGGCCGCGCGCGCGCTGGGCGTGCCCCGCCGGCGCATCATCTGGCGCCACATCCTGCCCAACAGCATGACGCCGGTGGTCACCTTCCTGCCGTTCCGCATGAGCGCGGCCATCCTGGCGCTGACCTCGCTCGACTTCCTGGGCCTGGGCGTGCCGCCGGGCACCCCCAGCCTGGGCGAGCTGCTGGCGCAGGGCAAGAACAACATCGACGCGTGGTGGATCTCGCTGTCCACCTTCGCCGTCCTGGTCATTACGCTGCTGCTGCTCACCTTCATGGGCGATGCGCTGCGCGACGCGCTCGACCCGCGCCGGGCCGAATCATGAGTTTCAAGAAAAATCGGCCTAAAGCCCACGTGAATATTGCGCTAATAGCTATGTTTTTGATAGTAATCGAGCCATGAGCCAGCCGCTGCTCCAGGTGCGGGATCTGCACGTCGCCTTCGGCGCCAAGACGGTGGTGAAGGGCGTGGACCTCGACATCGCGCCGGGCGAGAAGCTGGCCCTGGTGGGCGAATCCGGCTCCGGCAAGACGGTGACCGCGCTGGCCCTGCTGCGCCTGCTGCACGGCGCCCGCGTCGAAGGCCGCGCGCTCTTCGACGACGGCCACCAGGTGCGCGACCTGCTGGCGCTGCCCGAGCGCGTGCTGCGCGGCCTGCGCGGCGACGACATCGCCATGATCTTTCAGGAGCCCATGACCGCGCTCAATCCGCTCATGAACGTGGGCGAGCAGATCGCCGAAGTTTTGCGGCTGAAACGGGCCCTGACCCGTACCCAGTCTGCGCAAGAAGCTATCGAATTATTAGCAAAGACGGGCATCCCCGAGCCCGCCCGCCGCGCCGGCGCCTACCCGCACCAGCTCAGCGGCGGGCAGCGCCAGCGCGCCATGATCGCCATGGCGCTGGCCTGCGCACCGAAGCTGCTGCTGGCCGACGAGCCCACCACCGCGCTCGACGTCAGCCTGCGCGGGCAGATCCTCGACCTGCTGGACGCGCTGCAGCGCGAGACCGGCATGGCCGTGCTCATGATCACGCACGACCTCAACCTCGTGCGCCGCTTCGCCGACCGCGTGGCCGTCATGCAGCACGGCCGGCTGGTGGAGCAGGGCGCCACCGCCCAGGTCTTCGCCGCGCCGCAGCACGCCTACACCCGGAAGCTCATGGCCAGCCGGCCCGAGCGTGACGTGGCCGAGCAGCCGCCCGAGCCCGGCGCCGCCCCCGTGCTGGCCGCGCGCGACCTGCGCGTGGCCTACTCCACGCCGCTGCCCGGCATCCGCGGCTGGTTCCGTCAGGGCGAGTTCGTCGCGCTGCAGGGCGCCAGCTTCGAGATCGCGCCCGGGCGCACGCTGGGCGTCATCGGCGAATCGGGCTCCGGTAAATCCACCTTGGCGCAGGCCGCGCTGGGCTTGCTGCCCTTCACGGGCGAGCTGCAGGTCGCCGGCCAGCCCTGGCGGCACCGGGCGGCGGCCGACCAGCCGCTGCGGCGCGTGGTGCAGGTGGTGTTCCAGGACCCGTTCTCGTCCCTCTCGCCGCGCATGACGGTGGAGGAGATCGTGGGCGAGGGCCTGCTGGTGCACGCGCCCGGCCTGCCCGCCGCGCAGCGCGCCCAGCGGGTGGCGCAGGCCCTGGCCGAGGTTGGGCTGGACGAGGCGCGGTTTCCCAACCTGCGGGCGCGCTACCCGCACGAATTCTCGGGCGGCCAGCGCCAGCGCATCGCCCTGGCCCGCGCCCTCATCGTCGAGCCCCGGCTGCTGGTGCTGGACGAGCCCACCAGCGCCCTCGACGTCACCATCCAGAAGCAGATCCTGGCGCTGCTTCAGCGGCTGCAGCGCGAGCGGGCCCTGAGCTACCTGCTGATCACCCACGACGTGGACGTGGTGCGCGCCATGGCGCACGAGGTCATCGTGCTGAAGGACGGCGAGGTGGTCGAGTCCGGCCCCGCGCGCGAGGTGCTGCACGCCGCCCGCCACCCCTACACGCGGCGTCTGCTGGCAGCGGCTTGACGCTGCGGATGCTTTGTATTTGATAGCTACTAGCGCAATGTGGACGCGGGAAGAAGCCGGATATCCTTCTGAAACCTCCCGTCAAGGCACCGCTGCCCCGGCCCACGGCCCAACGTCGGCGAAACGGGCGTTTCTGATGTAAAATCGCGCCAAATCACGACCAAGCGGGCGGGTAGTAACCGGCCCTTTTTTTTTGGCCGGGCGCATTTCAGGGTGTGCCGGGCCGGCTCTACTGGACCACGTGGCACTGCAGCAGACGATCGACGACACCGTGCGCGGACTCGGGCTTGAACTGGTGGAACTGGAACGTTCCGCCGGTGGCCTGCTGCGCGTGACCATCGATTTCCCGTGGTCGCCCGGCGACGCGGCCGAGCGCCCGGTCACTGTCGAGGACTGCGAGCGCGTCACGCGCCAGTTGCAGTATGTGCTCGAAGTCGAGGGCGTGGACTACCGCCGGCTGGAGGTGTCCTCGCCCGGCATCGACCGACCGCTGCGCCACGCGGTGGACTTCGAGCGCTTCGAGGGTGAGCTGGTGGACGTGACGCTGAAGGCGCCCATCGGCGCCGCCGCCGCGGGCCAGGTGCATGCCAGCCGCAAGAAGTTTCGCGGCGCGCTGCACAGGGTGCCCGAGGGCGGCTGGCAGATCGTCTGGCGCGACGAGCCGCCGGCCAAGCCCGGCCAGCGGGTGAGCGCCAAGCGCGCGCCGGCGCCGGAGCAGGCGCTGTCGTTCGAGCTGGATGAATTGCAATCGGCGCGGCTGGCGCCGGTGGTGGATTTCAAGGGCCGCGCGGCGGCCCCTGAAAAGCCGGATAGAACGGATTGAAACGGCAGGCTGGAAGCGCGCCAGGCGCTTTCATTTTGTGAGCATTGGAGCTGGTGGAATCATGAATCGCGAACTGTTGATGCTGGTCGAGGCGATCTCGCGCGAGAAGAACGTCGAGCACGACGTGGTGTTCGGCGCCGTCGAGGCCGCGCTGGCCCAGGCGGCCAGGAAGCTGTACGAGGGCGAGGTGGACCTGCGCGTGGCGGTCGATCGCGACACCGGCGCCTACGAGACCTTCCGCCGCTGGCACGTGGTACCCGACGAGGCCGGCCTGCAGCTGCCCGACCAGGAAATATTGCTGTTCGAAGCCAAGGAGCAGATCCCCGACATCGAGGTGGACGAGTACATCGAGGAGCCGGTGGATTCGGTGCCCATCGGCCGCATCGGTGCCATGGCGGCCAAGCAGGTCATCCTGCAGAAGATCCGCGACGCCGAGCGCGAGATGCTGCTCAACGATTTCATGAGCCGGGGCGAGAAGATCTTCACCGGCACCGTCAAGCGCATGGACAAGGGCGACATCCTGGTCGAGAGCGGACGCGTCGAGGGCCGCCTGCGCCGCGGCGAGATGATCCCCAAGGAGAACCTGCGCAACGGCGACCGCGTGCGCGCCATGATCATGGAGGTCGACCTGACCCTGCGCGGCGCGCCGATCCTGCTGTCGCGCGCGGCGCCCGAGTTCATGATCGAGCTGTTCCGTAACGAGGTGCCCGAGATCGAGCAGGGCCTGCTGGAGATCAAGAGCTGCGCGCGCGACCCGGGCAGCCGCGCCAAGATCGCCGTGCTCAGCCACGACAAGCGCGTGGACCCCATCGGCACCTGCGTCGGCGTGCGCGGCACCCGCGTGAACGCCGTCACCAACGAGCTGGCGGGCGAGCGCGTGGACATCGTGCTGTGGTCCGAGGACCCGGCGCAGTTCGTCATCGGCGCGCTGGCGCCGGCCAACGTGTCGTCCATCGTCGTGGACGAGGAAAAGCACGCCATGGACGTGGTGGTCGACGAGGAGAACCTGGCCATCGCCATCGGCCGCGGCGGCCAGAACGTGCGCCTGGCGTCCGAGCTGACGGGCTGGAAGATCAACATCATGGACGCCGCTGAAAGCGCGCAGAAGCAGGCCGACGAGACCGGCTCCACGCGCAAGCTGTTCATGGAGAAGCTCGACGTGGACGAGGAGATCGCCAACATCCTGATCGAGGAAGGCTTCACCAACCTCGAGGAAGTGGCCTACGTGCCGATCCAGGAGATGCTGGACATCCAGAGCTTCGACGAGGACACCGTCAACGAGCTGCGCGCCCGCGCCAAGGACGCCATGCTCACCATGGAGATCGCGCGCGAGGAAAACGTGGAGGCCGTATCGCAGGATTTGCGCGACCTGGAGGGCCTGACGCCCGAGCTCATCGCCAAGCTGGCCGACGCCGGCGTGCGCGCCCGGGACGACCTGGCCGACCTGGCGGTCGACGAACTCACCGACATCACCGGGCAGTCCGAGGACGATGCCCGCGCCCTGATCCTGAAGGCGCGCGAACACTGGTTCGTGGATCAAGAGTAAGGGCATGGAGACAAGCACAGCATATGACGAACACCACCGTTGCCGAATTCGCGAACGAACTCAAACGCCCCACCGACGCGCTGCTGGAGCAGCTGCAGGCCGCTGGCGTGGCCAAGCAGTCGGCGTCCGACGCGCTGACCGACAGTGACAAGCAGAAGCTGCTGAGCTATCTGCAGGCCAGCCACGGCACCGCCTCGGCCGCGCGCAAGAAGATCACGCTGACCAAGAAATCCACCAGCGAGATCAAGCAGGCCGACGCCACGGGCAAGGCGCGCACCATCCAGGTGGAGGTGCGCAAGAAGCGCACCTTCATCAAGCGCGAGGACGAAGTCGCCCCCGCGCCAGCCCCGGCCGAGGCCGCGCCCGAAGCGCCGGCGCCAGTGGCGCCCATCATCGATGCCGCCGAGCAGGCGCGGCGCGAGGAAGAGGCCCGCCGCCAGGCCGAGCTGATGCGCCGCCAGGCGGAAGAGCAGGCCGAGAAGCGCCGCCAGCGCGAAGAGCAGGAACGCCTGGCCGCCGAGCGCGCCCGCGAGGCTGAGCTGGCTGCTGCTGCCGCCGCCGCCGCGCCGGCACCTGTCCCCGAGGCCATGACCGAGGTGCCCGCCGCACCCGCGCCGATCCCTGTGGCCGAGCCGCCCAAGGCCGAGCAGGTCAAGACAGAGCCGGTCAAGGCAGAGGCGCCAGTTTCCGCTGCCGAGGGCGAGGCCGCCCGCGCTCGCGAGCAGGACGAGAAGCGCCGCAAGGCCCTGGCCGAGGCCGAGGCCATCCGCGCCATGATGAGCGCGCCGCGCAAGGTGCTGGTGGCCAAGAAGCCCGAGGAAATCAAGAAGCCCGACGACGCCAAGGCGGGCATCAAGGGCACGCTGCACAAGCCGGCGGGCGGCACCACCACCGCGGCCGCCAAGACCGCGACCCCCGGCGCCAACAAGGAAGTCAAGTCCGCCAAGCTGTCCTCCAGCTGGGCGGGCGACCCGGCCAAGAAGAAGGGCATCCCGACCCGTGGCGACAGCAGCGGCGGCGTCGGGCGCAACAACTGGCGCGGCGGCCCGCGCGGCCGGCGCGGCGAGCGCGACCGCGACGACCATGCCGCCGCCGCGGCGCCGGCGGAAAACCGCGTGGTCGAGGTGCACGTGCCCGAAACCATCACCGTGGCCGAGCTGGCGCACAAGATGTCCATCAAGGCCTCCGAGGTCATCAAGCAGTTGATGAAGCTGGGCCAGATGGTCACCATCAACCAGCCGCTGGACCAGGACACGGCCATGATCGTGGTCGAGGAACTGGGCCACAAGGCCGTGGTGGCGGCGCTGGACGACCCGGAAGCCTTCACCGAGGAAGAAGTGCAAGCGCAGACGGCCGAGTCGCTGCCGCGCGCGCCGGTCGTCACCGTCATGGGCCACGTGGACCACGGCAAGACCTCGCTGCTGGACTACATCCGCCGCGCCAAGGTGGCCTCCGGCGAGGCCGGCGGCATCACGCAGCACATCGGCGCCTACCACGTGGAGACGCCGCGCGGCGTGGTGTCCTTCCTGGACACGCCGGGCCACGAGGCCTTCACCGCCATGCGGGCGCGCGGCGCCCAGGCCACCGACATCGTGATCCTGGTGGTGGCGGCCGACGACGGCGTCATGCCACAGACCAAGGAGGCCGTCAAGCATGCCAAGGCGGCGGGCGTGCCCATCGTCGTGGCCATCAACAAGATGGACAAACCCGAGGCCAACCCCGAGCGCGTGAAGAGCGAGCTGGTGGCCGAGCAGGTGGTGCCCGAGGAGTTCGGCGGCGATTCGCCCTTCGTGCCCGTGTCGGCCAAGACCGGCCAGGGCATCGACGAGCTGCTGGAGCAGGTGCTGCTGCAGGCCGAGGTGCTGGAGCTGCGGGCGCCGGTCGAGGCCGCCGCCAAGGGCCTGGTCATCGAGGCCAGCCTGGACAAGGGCCGCGGCCCCGTGGCCACGGTGCTGGTGCAGTCCGGCACACTGAAGGTGGGCGACGTGGTGCTGGCGGGCCAGACCTCGGGCCGCGTGCGCGCCATGCTGGACGAGAACGGCCGCTCCACCAAATCGGCCGGCCCCTCGATCCCGGTGGAGATCCAGGGCCTGACCGAGGTGCCGCAGGCTGGCGACGACTTCATGGTGATGGTGGACGAGCGCCGCGCGCGAGAGATCGCCACCTACCGCGCTGGCAAGTTCCGCCACACCAAGCTGGCCAAGCAGCAGGCCGCCAAGCTGGAGAACATGTTCGCCGACATGGCGGCGGGCGAGGTCAAGCAACTGCCCATCATCATCAAGGCCGACGTGCAGGGCTCGCAGGAGGCGCTGGCGGCGTCGCTGCTCAAGCTCTCCACCGACGAGGTCAAGGTGCAGATGGTCTACACCGGCGTGGGCGGCATCAGCGAGAGCGACGTGAACCTGGCGATCGCCTCCAAGGCCATCATCATCGGCTTCAACACCCGCGCCGACGCCGGCGCGCGCAAGCTGGCCGAGAGCAACGGCGTGGACATCCACTACTACAGCATCATCTACGACGCCGTGGACGAGTTGAAGGTGGCCATGTCCGGCATGCTGGCGCCCGAGAAGCGCGAGGAAGTCATCGGCACGGCCGAGATCCGCACCGTGTTCGTGGCCTCCAAGATCGGCACCGTGGCCGGCTCGTATATCACCTCGGGTTCGGTCAACCGCAGCGCGCACTTCCGCCTGCTGCGCGACAACGTGGTCATCTACACCGGCGAGATCGACTCGATCAAGCGCCTCAAGGACGACGTGCGCGAAGTCAAGGAAGGCTTCGAGTGCGGCATCAAGCTGAAGAACTACAACGACATCAAGGAAGGCGACCAGCTCGAATTCTTCGAGATCAAGGAAATCGCCCGCACCTTGTGAGGTCGAGCGTTGAGCGTCGGGCGTTTTGCGTGAACACCCGGCTCGATGCAAGACGCGAAACGCGATGAAGAGAAGCAGCAAACCCAACCGTGGCTACCAGGTCGCCGACCAGATCCAGCGCGATCTGTCGGCCCTGATCGCGCGCGAGCTCAAGGATCCGCGCGTGGGCATGGTGACGCTGAACGCGGTCGAGGTCACGCCCGACTACGCGCACGCCAAGGTGTACTTCAGCCTGCTGCGGGGTGATCCGGAGGAAACCGCCGCTGGCCTGAACGCGGCCGCCGGCTTCCTGCGCAACGGCCTGTTCAAGCGCCTGCACATCCACACCGTGCCGACGCTGCACTTCATCTTCGACCGCACCACCGAGCGCGCGGCCGACATGAACGCGCTGATCGCCCGGGCCGTGGCCTCGCGCGCCAAGGAGGAGGGCGAACCTTGACCACGGCGCCGCGTGCACGGGTGCAGCGGCGCCCCGTGCACGGGGTGTTGCTGCTCGACAAACCGCTGGGCCTGTCCAGCAACCAGGCCTTGCAGAAGGCCAAGTGGTTGCTGCGCGCCGAGAAGGCCGGCCACACCGGCACGCTGGACCCGCTGGCCACCGGCGTGCTGCCGCTGTGCTTCGGCGCCGCCACCAAGTTCAGCGGCCTGCACCTCGATGCCGACAAGACGTACGAGGCGACGCTGCAACTGGGCGTGCGCACGGCCACCGGCGACGCCGAGGGGGAGGTGATCGAGCGCCGCCCCGTGCCCGCGCTGGTGGCGGCTGACCTGCAGGCCGTGCGCCAGCGCTTCGTAGGCCGCATCACCCAGGTGCCGCCCATGCACAGCGCGCTCAAGAAAGACGGCAAGGCGCTGTACGAGTACGCGCGCCAGGGCCTGGAGGTCGAGCGCGCTCCGCGCGAAGTCACCATTTTTGAACTGAATCTGGCTCCAGCCAGCGTGGAACATGCGCCGACAGCTATCAATATGCTAGTAACCTGCAGCAAGGGCACCTACATCCGCACGCTGGGCGAGGACATCGGCGCGGCGCTGGGCTGTGGTGGCCACCTCACGCGCCTGCGCCGTATGGCCACCGGGCCCTTTGGCGTCGCGCATTGCTGCTCGCTGGCGGAATTGGAAGCGATGGAGGAGTCCGCCCGGCTGGCGTGCCTGTTGCTGCCCGAGGCATTGCTGTCGGATCACACACCCATTGTGCTGGGCGGTGAGGATGCCGGCCGCTTTCTCAGCGGCATGCGGCGCCGGGGCAATTGGCTCGACGCCGAACGTGTGGCGGTGTTCGGCGACCAGCCGCGTGCCCTGCTGGGCACGGCGCATGTTCGGGCTGGGGAGCTCATCCCGGGCCGCCTGATGTCGCCGGTGGATCTCCGGCAGATGCTGGGCGCTTGCGCCGCATAAACCGATCACGCACCCCATGGCATCCATCGCGTCGCCGCAGCCCGCCCTGGTGCAGACCCTGGCGCAGGCCGCCCAGGCCTGGCAGCAGGGCCGCTTCGAGCATGTCGTGGCGTTGCTGGAGCCTTGGGACTGCGGGCCGCGCATGCACCCGCAGGTATTGCAGCTCATGGGCCTTGCGCGCATGCGCCTGGGGCAGCTCGAACTGGCCGAGGACTGCCAGCGGCGGCTGGTCGAGACCGCGCCGAGCGACGTGGGCGCCTGGATCAACCTGGCCAACACCCAGGCCGCCTTGGGACGCACGCCCCAGGCCCTGGACAGTCTGGCGCAGGCGCTGGCCTTGGACCCGCGCCAACCGGCGGTGTATTTCAACCGTGGCAACGTGCTCATGCAGCAGGGCGACCATGCGGCCGCCTGCGACAGCTTTCGCCGTGCGGGCGAGCTGGCGCCGGATCGCCCCGATCCGTTCTGCAACCAAGCGCTGGCGCTCAACGCACTGGCGCGCCACGACGAGGCGTTGCGCGTGCTGCAGAACGTGGTGGCGCGGCATCCTGGCCTGGCGGTGAGCTGGAACCTGTTGGGCATGACCTGGCACAAGCTGAAGGAGGCCGACCAGAACGCACTGGAGTGCTACCAGCGCGCCGTGCAATGCGATCCAGGCCTGGTGGACGCCCACATCAACGCCGCGCAGGTGCTGGTCCGCCTGCAGCGGCCGGACGAAGCCAGGGCAGCCGCCCTGCGCGCGGTGCGGCTGGATGGCCGCCATGCCGTGGCCGCGCGCACCCTGGGGGTGGTGCTGAGCATCGCCCAGGAGCGGCAGGAAGCGCGCGCGTGGCTCGAACGGGCGCATCAGCTCGACGCGCACGACCCGGTCGCGCTCAGCAATCTGCTCACCCTGGACACGGTCTGCTGTGACTGGAACGGGTGCGAGAGTCACCTGACGGCGCTGCGGGCGCTCTGGCAGCAGGGTCGCGTCGAGGGGCTGGAGTCCTGGCGGTTGCTGAGTCTTGCCGTGGACGGGCCGGAACTGCGCAAGCTTACCGAAATGGAATGCGCCCAGCGCTTCGGGCGCGTGCCGGCGAGCACCCCCGAGCGCTGGCGCGTGCACATCGGCGCGCCCCGGCCTGCTCGGCTGCGCATCGGCTACTTCTCCAGCGATTTCCACCACCACGCCACCAGCATCCTGATGGCCGGCATGTTCGAGCAGCACGACAAGTCGCGCTTCGAGACGGTGGCGTTCTGCTTCGGCCAGTATCCGGCCGGCCCGGACGATCCCATGCGCCAGCGGGTGCGCGCGGCCTTCGATCGCTTCGAGCTGGCGCGCGATCTGAGCGACACTGAGTTGGTGGCGCTGGCGCGGACGCTGGACATCCACATCGCGGTCGATCTCAAGGGGCACACCGCGGGCAACCGCCCGGGCATCTTCGCGCAGCGCGTGGCGCCCGTGCAGATGCACTACCTCGGCTACCCTGGCACGCTGGGCATGCCCGGCGCCATTGACTACCTGGTGGCCGACCGCATCGTCGTGCCGACCGAACACCGGGCGTTCTATAGCGAGAACATCATCGCGCTGCCGGAGAGCTACCAGGTCAACGACCGCGCCCGCGCCATCGACGCGCACACGCCTTCGCGCGCCGAACTGGGCCTGCCGGCCGACGCGTTCGTGTTCTGCTGCTTCAACAACAACTACAAGATCACGCGCGAGGTGTTCGCGCTGTGGATGGAACTGCTGCGCCAGCGGCCCGGCAGCGTGCTCTGGCTGCTGGCCGACAACGCCGAGGTGACAGGTAACCTGCGCGCCGCCGCTGCCGGCCACGGCATCGATGCCGAGCGCCTGCTGTTCGCGCCGCGCGCGCCGCTGCCGCGGCACCTGGCGCGTCACGCTCAGGCCGATCTGTTCCTGGACACCTGGCCCTACAACGCCCACACCACCGCCAGCGACGCCCTGTGGGCTGGCCTGCCGGTGCTGACCTGCGCGGGCCAGACCTTCGCGTCGCGCGTGGCCGCCAGCCTGCTGCACGCCTGCGGCCTGCCGCAACTCGTCACGCACGATGCGCGCGCGTACCTGAGCCAGGCACTCGCGCTGTCGGCCGAGCCCGAACGGCTGCGGGCGCTGCGGCGCCAACTGGTGGACAACCGTCTCACGGTGCCACTTTTCGATACCGAGCGCTTCACCCGTCACATCGAGCGCGCCTACGACATGGCCTGGGCACGCTTCAGCCAAGGCCTGCCGCCGGACCACTTCGCGGTGCCGCCCCTGTCCTGATTTTTCATCTCCAAGCTCTTCGCACTTATGACCCGACAAATCCGCAACATCGCCATCATCGCCCACGTCGACCATGGCAAGACCACCATGGTGGACCAGCTCCTGCGCCAGTCCGGCACCTTCGCCGAGCACGAGAAGATGGTGGACACCGTGATGGACAACAACGCCATCGAGCGCGAGCGCGGCATCACCATCCTGGCCAAGAACTGCGCCGTGAGCTGGCAGGGCACGCACATCAACATCGTCGATACCCCCGGCCACGCCGACTTCGGCGGCGAGGTGGAGCGCGCCCTGTCGATGGTGGACGGCGTGCTGCTGCTCATCGACGCGCAGGAAGGCCCGATGCCGCAGACCCGCTTCGTCACCAAGAAGGCGCTGGCCCTGGGCCTCAAGCCCATCGTCGTGGTCAACAAGGTGGACAAGCCCGGCGCCAACTGCGACAAGGTCATCAACGCCGCGTTCGACCTGTTCGACAAGCTCGGCGCGACCGACGAGCAGCTCGACTTCCCGGTGGTCTACGCCTCGGGCATCAACGGCTGGAGCTCGCTGGAGGAGGGCGCGCAGGGCGAGCAGTGGGGCCCCGACATGTCGGCGCTGTTCGAGACCGTGCTCAAGCACGTGCCGCCGCACGAGGGCGACCCGGCCGCGCCGCTGCAATTGCAGATCTCGGCGCTGGACTTCTCCAGCTTCGTCGGCCGCATCGGCGTGGGCCGCATCAATGCCGGCACGCTCAAGCCCGGCATGGACGTGCTGGTGATGGAAGGGCCGGAGGGCAGCTCGTACAAGGGTCGCGTCAACCAGGTGCTGACCTTCCAGGGCCTGGACCGCGTACAGGCCGCCGAGGCTGGCCCTGGCGACATCGTGCTGATCAACGGCATCGCCGACATCGGCATCGGCGTGACGGTGACCGATCCGCAGCAGCCCGCGCCGCTGCCGATGCTGAAGATCGACGAGCCGACGCTGACGATCAACTTCTGCGTCAACACCAGCCCGCTGGCCGGCCGCGAGGGCAAGTTCGTCACCAGCCGCCAGATCTGGGACCGGCTGCAGAAGGAGCTGCAGTCCAACGTAGCGCTGCGCGTGAAGGAAACTGACGAAGACGGCATCTTCGAGGTGTCCGGCCGCGGCGAGCTGCACCTGACCATCCTGCTGGAGAACATGCGCCGCGAAGGCTACGAGCTGGCCGTCTCCAAGCCGCGCGTGGTGCTGCGCGACATCGACGGCGAGCGCTGCGAGCCGATCGAACTGGTCACGGCCGACATCGAGGAAGGCCACCAGGGCGGCGTGATGCAGGCGCTGGGCGAGCGCAAGGGCGAGCTGGTCAACATGGAGCCGGACGGGCGCGGCCGCGTGCGGCTGGAGTACCGCATCCCGGCGCGCGGGCTGATCGGCTTCACCAACGAGTTCCTCAACCTCACGCGCGGCTCGGGCCTGATCAGCAACATCTTCGACGGCTACGAGCCGCACAAAGGCGAGATCGGCGGCCGCAAGAACGGCGTGCTGATCTCTATGGACGACGGCGAGATCTTCACCTACGCCCTGGGCAAGCTGGACGACCGCGGCCGCATGTTCGTGCGCGCCAACGATCCGGTGTACGAGGGCATGATCGTCGGCATCCACAGCCGCGACAACGACCTGGTGGTCAACGCCACGCGCACCAAGCAGCTCACCAATTTCCGCGTCAGTGGCAAGGAAGACGCGATCAAGGTCACCCCGCCGATCGAGCTGACGCTGGAGTACGGCGTGGAGTTCATCGAGGACGATGAACTGGTCGAGATCACGCCCAAGAGCATCCGCCTGCGCAAGCGCCACCTGAAGGAGCACGAGCGCAAGCGCGCCAGCCGCGAAGGCGCGTGAGCCCGCGCCCTGGCCGCGCTGTACGCTTCATCCGTTCCCCAACGACTTTTCGAGGAATCTTCGCCATGTTACGCAAGCTCTACTGGTCCGCCCGCTCCCTGTTCGCCTCGCCGCCGCCGGCCCAGCCGGAGTACTTCAGCCGCTTCGGCGGCCTGTGGACCGACCGGCGCGACGCCCTGGCCGTGCTCGACCGCAAGGCCGCCCAGGATCCGGCCGTCGCGGCGTTGCAGGGCAAGCTGAAGTTTTTCATCGAGAACGGCTACGTCATCCTCGAAGGCGCCGTGCCGCTGGACGCCATCGACGCCTACCGGGCCGAGCTGCAGGCCGCCTTCGAGGCCGACAACACGCCGCTGCTGGCCAGCGTGCCGGTGCAGGGCCCGCAGGACAAGGACGTGGTGCCGCTGGCCCAGGCCGACCTCGACGCGCCGCTGACCAAGGTGCTCGATACCTACGTGCACCTGCCCAGTGCGCTCAGGCTCTCGTTCGCCGACCCGCTGGTCAGGTTCCTGTCCACGGTGTTCGAGGACGGCATCCTCGCCTTTCAAGGCCTGCACTTCGAGCGCGGCTCCACCCAGGCCGTGCACCAGGACACCGCCTACGTGGTGCTGGAGAACCCCATGAGCCTGTGCGCCAGCTGGGTCGCACTGGAGGACGTGCAGCCCGGCTCCGGCGAGCTGATGTACTACGCCGGCAGCCATCGCCTGCCGGACTGGCTCTACAGCGGCGCCTTCAAGCACTACAACCACGAGCGCGACAAGCACGAGGAGCACATGGCGCACCTGAAGTCGCTGGTCGAGCGCTCCGGCGAGCGCGGCCTGCCGCTGCAGACCTTCCTGCCCAAGAAGGGCGACGCGCTCATCTGGTCGGCCGACCTGGCGCACGGCGGCTCGCAGATCGGCGACCCGTCGCTCACCCGCCGCAGCCTGGTGACGCACTACACCAGCGCCTCGACCAAGCCGTATTACTTCCGCTTCCTGCCCGCCGAGCGGCAGAAGGTGGTGCAGGTCAATCCGCAATGCGGCCACACCACGATGTACTACTGAGGGCCCGCAGGCCTCGGTGATGACGGCGTGGTCCCACGCCCGCGCCGCCTGGACCATGGTGCTGGTGACCCTGCTGTGGTCCACGGCCGGCGTGGTCACGCGCCAGCTCACGCACGCGCAGGGCTTCGAAGTGACCTTCTGGCGCAGCCTGTTCACGGTGCTGGCGCTGCTGGCCATCCTGCCCGCGTGGCAGGGGCTGGGCGTGTTCGCGCGCCTGCCGTGGCGGCGGCGCGCCTTCTGGCTGGCGGGGCTGTGCTGGGCGGTGATGTTCACCGCCTTCATGGTCGCGCTCACGCTCACCGGCGTGGCGCGCGTGCTCGTCACCATGGCCGTCGGCCCCTTGCTGACGGCGCTGCTGTCGCGCCTGGTCACGGGCCGGCGCCTGCCGCGCCGCACCTGGGCGGCCATCGGGGTGGCGGGCGCGGGCATGGCGTGGATGTTCACGGGGCAACTGGGCGCGGCCCAGGGTACCGACGCCTGGCTGGGCTCCATCGTCGTGCTGGGCGTGCCGGTGGCCGCCGCCACCCAGTGGACCATCGCGCAGCGCAGCCAGGCCCAGGGCGAGCCGGTGGACCTGGTGCCCGCGGTGCTGCTGGGCGCGGTCATCTCCACCCTGGCCATGGGGCCGCTGGCCTGGCCGTTCGCGGCCAGCGGGCGCGACCTGGCCTGGCTGGCCGCGCTGGGCGTCGGCCAACTGGCCGTGCCCTGCGTGCTGGCGGTGCTGTGCGCCCGCGTGCTGCCCGCGGCCGAGGTGTCGCTGCTGAGCCTGCTGGAAGTGGTGTTCGGCATTGCCCTGGTTTGGGTGATCGCCGGCGAGGCGCCGCGGCCCGAGGTGCTGGCGGGTGGCACGCTGGTCGTCGGCGCGCTGCTGGCCAACGAGCTGATGGGCTGGGCCGGGCAGCGCGGCACGGCGGGCATCGGCCCGGCCTGAGCCACCAGGTTTTGAATGAAATCGGCCGTTAGACCGCACGGGTATTGCGCCAAAAGCTATCATTTTTGATATGACCACCACCGACGCCATCCTCGCCGAGCGCACCCCGGGCGGCCTGGGTCTGATCACGCTCAACCGCCCGCAGGCGCTGAACGCGCTGTCGCTGGAGATGGTCCGCGCGCTCACCCACACCCTGCGCGCGTGGCGGCACGACGCGGCGGTGAAGGCCGTGGCCCTGCGCGGCATGGGCAAGGCGCCTGAGGGCTTCGCGCCCTTCGGCGCGTTCTGCGCCGGCGGTGACATCCGCTTCTTCCACCAGGCGGCGCTGGCGGGCGATGCGGCGCTGGGCGACTTCTTCACCGAGGAGTACACGCTCAACCACCTGATCCAGACCTATGGCAAGCCGCTCATCGCCTTCATCGACGGCATCGTCATGGGCGGCGGCATGGGCCTGTGCCAGGGGCCTTCGGCGCGGGAGGCGGGCGGCGCGGGCGGCCTTCTCCGCGTGGCGACCGAGCGCACGCGGATGGCCATGCCCGAGACGCGCATCGGCCTGTTCCCCGACGTGGGCGGCGGCTACTTCCTCGGCCGCGCGCCGGGCCGCCTGGGCGAATACCTGGCGCTGACGGGCCACGTGCTCACCGGCGCCGAGGCCGTGGCCGCCACGCTCGCCGACGGCCGCGTGCCCTCGGCGCAACTGCCCGGGCTGTGGGCGCACCTAGCCGGCACGGCGTGGGACGGCGGGCTGGCCGCGCAGCATTGGGTGGCGGCGCGGTTCGAAGCCGGGGGCGCCGGCGAGATCGCCCACCGGGACGAGATCGACCGCGTCTTCGGCCTGCCCACGGTCGGTGCCATCGTCGCCGCGCTGGAGCAGGCCGACGGCGCCTGGGCGCAGGGCACGGCGCAGGCGCTGCGCACGCGCTCGCCGCTGATGCTGCACGTGGCGCTGGAGCAGGTGCGCCGCGCGCGCGGCATGGCGCTGGCCGACGAACTGCGCATGGAGCGCGGGCTGGTGCACCAGTGCTTTCACCTGCGCCCCGGGCCGCTGAGCGAGACGGTGGAGGGCATCCGCGCCCTGGCCGTGGACAAGGACCACGCCCCGCGCTGGCAGCCCGCGCGCATCGAGGACGTCACGCCCGGAATGGTGGCGCCGTTCTTCGACAGCCCCTGGCCGGCGCATCGGCATCCGCTGGCCGCGCTGTGAGAGATTTCAAGCCAAATCTGGCTTTAGCCAGCGTGGATATTGCGCCACTAGCTATGAATAGATGAGCAACAAAAAAGCCGTGGCAAGCCACGGCTTTGGGTGGTGGTGACCGGGGCTTCAGGGCTTGGCCACGTTCCACACGCCGCCCATGCCCTGGCCCATCTTGTCGCCCGGCTTGGTGTCCTTGATGAAGTAGTACAGCGGCATGCCCCTGAAGGCCCACTGCTTGCTGCCGTCGGCGCGCGTGATGATGGTGTAGTCGCCCCTCGGCTGCGCCGCAGCGGCCACGCCCAGCGGCGGCCAGTTGGTGGCGCAGGTCTCGACGCAGACCGACTTGCCGCTGCCCGCCACGTCGCGGCTGAAGGTGTACAGCGTGCGGCCGTCGGGGCCGATCAACGTGCCATCGGCCGCCTGCGTGGGCGTGCTGGGCGTGGCGGCCGAGGTGCGGGACGTGCCGGTGGTGCCACAGGCGGCCAGCAGGGCGGCGGTGGCGACGGCGGTGATCAGGGCTTTCATGGCGAGGCTCCTCTTGCGGTGTGGAAACCGCGCCAGTGTAGTCCCGCCGCGACTCCCGCGGTGTCGGACGGCAGGCCGTGTGGCGGGGCGGCTCAGCGGTGGCGCTCTTTCATGGCGCGCTCCACCTCGCGCTTGCCCTCGCGCTCCTTGATGGTGTCGCGCTTGTCGTGCGTGGCCTTGCCCTTGGCCAGGGCGATCTCGCACTTCACGCGGCCGTTCTTCCAGTGCAGATTGATGGGCACCAGGGTGTAGCCCTTCTGCTCGACCTTGCCGATCAGGCGCTGGATCTCCTCGCCGTGCAGCAGCAGCTTCTTGGTGCGCACCGAATCGGGCCGCACGTGGGTGCTGGCCGTGCCCAGCGGATTGATCTGGCAGCCGATGACGAACAGCTCGCCGTTGCGGATCACCACGTAGCCGTCGGTCAGTTGCGCCTTGCCGGCGCGCAGCGCCTTCACTTCCCAGCCTTCCAGCACCATGCCGGCCTCGAAGCGTTCCTCGAAGAAGTAGTTGAACGCGGCCTTCTTGTTCTCGGCGATGACCGGGTTGGGCGACTTGGGTTTCTTGGTGGCCATCTGGGCAATATGAGGCGCCAGCGACGCCTTGCAAGCGCGGCGGCCGGGAGGCGGCGCCTAGAATCACGGGCAAACGTGCATTCTATGAAATCCGTCCACAAGTCCGTCCTCATCTGGTACAGCGCCCAGGAGATGTTCGACCTGGTGACCGACGTGCCGCGCTACCCCCAGTTCCTGCCCTGGTGCGACCATGCGACGGTGCTGGCGGAAACCACGACGGGGATGACGGCCGAGGTGGGCATCGCCTTCAAGGGCGTCAGGCAGAGCTTCACCACCCGCAACGAGCACGTGCCGGGGCGCGAGGTGCGCCTGCACCTGGTGAAGGGCCCCTTCTCCCGCCTGGAGGGCGTGTGGACCTTTACCCCCGTGGGCAGCGAGGGGCAGCGCGCCTGCCGGGTCGACCTGAAGATGAGCTACGGCTTTGCCAATCCGGTGCTCGCCGCGCTGGTCGGGCCGGTGTTCGACCGCATCGCCGGCAGCCTGGTGGACGCCTTCGTCAAGCGCGCCGAGCAGGTGTACGGCGCGGCGGCGGCGTGATGGCCCCGGGCCGGCCCGGACCGGCGGTCATGGTCACCGTTGCCTGGTCGCCCGCGCCGCGGCAGGTGCAGGAAGTGGCGTTGAACCTGCCCGCGGGCGCCACGGTGCGGGCGGCGCTCGAAGCCAGCGGCGCCCCGAACGCTGGCGACGGCCGCGTGGGCGTGTGGGGCCGCAAGGCGGCGCTGGACCAACCCCTGCGCGAGGGCGACCGGGTGGAGGTCTACCGGGCCTTGCGCGTGGACCCCAAGCTGGCGCGGCGCGAGCGCTTCGGCCGCCAGGGCGCGCGCGGAGCGGGCCTGTTCGCGCAGCGGCGGCCGGGGGCCAAGCCGGGGTATTGAACTGGCCCTTCAGCGTCTTCGGGATGAGGCGCCGGGCACGAAATTGCTACTGTTCAGATAGCTGGTCTCGCATATCTGGCACGGGTTGACCCTAGAAACGGCAGTTGACCGCTTGCCACCCTCGGGAAAGCCGCATGGGTGTTGACTTTCGCTGCTTCGATGACCTTCACCTCTTGGGTGAGCGCGCTACGCGCCCGCCAGCACCGCGCTCGCCGCGCCATGCGGCGTTGCTCCTCCTTGCGCACAACAGTGCGCCGCGTCGTCTCCCTTGCAGGGCGCGGGCCGTCCAGAGGCCGGCCCCGTTCACGCCGTC
>Ga0075163_10001521_pt1 | contig 31295 bp, 32 predicted proteins | sample JI1023141ADNA_FD_71478 | JGI IMG/M metagenome (GOLD analysis project Ga0075163, IMG submission 71478) | Wastewater effluent complex algal communities from Wisconsin, to seasonally profile nutrient transformation and Carbon sequestration -... | ecosystem: Engineered > WWTP > Effluent > Algae...
AATTTCTGATAGGTTAACTTCATTCGGTTAAACTATGCTTTCAATGAACGTTATTTTATCGCAAACTTTCTTTTTACTAACTTCAACTCCTTAATATCTTATTCGATATAAACTCTAATAATAAAAACAAGTAAAGCCTTAAAACGCATAGCAGGTACGTCAAAACTACTATTTTTTTCGATTAAAATCAATTTAGGCTACCCCGTAATTTACCCTATTTTTGGGTACAACGCTAAAAACTCAACCAATTAACCGTATCAGGCTCCATAATGCGGTAATACACGCTAAAACTACTGGCTTTTTGAATGATAAACGCGACTTAATCGATCACCAGCTTTCCTCCATTAACTCTTTTATTATCCCCTGTGATGGCATACTGATAAACCCCCTTAGGCAACTGCAGGCTTACTTGTCGTGATTCCAGAACCTCTTCAAACACCTTTTGTCCAAGAGCATTGTATATTTCCAGTTGTTCTTTCCCGGCATACCCCGGACCAGAAATTGTAAGCCAACCGTGGCTGGGATTTGGGTAAAGTTGGTATTTTTCCATTGAAACTGCACCTTCGTTGATGCCGGTGCAAAGCCCCACCATTTGCACATAAGAAGCTGTATCGCGACAGCCAAAGGCATCGGTGCCGATAACGCTGTAGTTGGTAGTTACACCCGGCGAAACACTAATTACCGACCCTGTTTGATTGGTGAGCCATGAATACGTAGTAGCGCCACTGGCCGTAAGAACGACAGAAGCTCCGGGACAACTGACGCTGCCAGAACTTGACACGTTTAGCGTTAAGCCCACCGTGCACGTGTTGTAACGCCACAAATCATTCAAATCATCGTAGCCGGCAACGGCATCTACCCCGGCGCCTCCAAACAACCAAAAATTACCAGAAACGTCCGACCAATAAACCGAACTTCCCCTGGACCCGGGCATAGAATTTTGGGAAGGCTGACCCAATATGCCATACATGCCATTTTGCAAAACAGCGTTACTACCCCTTACCCAGGTCCATTCATCAGTAGCCGCAGAATAGCGCCAAAAATCATTCAATGCCTCCTGCGTTGAATTAGCGTCTATGCCAAATCCACCAAATAAATAAAAATTACCCATGGCATCGGCCCAGGCTGCACTTCCCAATCTTGACCCGGGTATGTTGCCGGAGGCGGGGACACCCTGCGTGCCATATACTCCTGACTGATCGGCGGCCGTGGCCCCCCCCATCCAGGTCCATTGATCGGTCGTAACATTGTATTTCCAAAGATCATTCAGTAGGTTGTCTGCATTATTGGTAGCATCGTAGCCAAGTCCTCCAAAAATCCAGATGTTGCCCGCCACATCCTGCCACTTAGAACAAAAAAAACGGGTGCCGGGTTCATTGGCAGCAGCGGGTATTCCCAATGCACCGTAACTTCCGTTTTGGCCAGAATTATTACTGCCCCTTACCCACATCCATTCGTTAGTAGTAATGTTATACTTCCAAATATCATTAAGACTGCCCGGAACAGAAGCCGCATCGTAACCTTCGCCACCAAACAAACAAAGATTTCCGACAGCGTCGACCCAGGAAACAGAAAAAGCCCTGGGTCCTGGCATATTGCCTGGCGCAGAAACGCCTATGGTTCCATAAATGGCACCCGTTAACGCTACGTTGCTTCCGTTCACCCAGGTCCACTCATTGGTGTTAATATTATATTTCCACAAATCATTTATCTCTCCTGCATTAGTAATTCCCCCAAACAGCCACAAATTTCCGGCGGCATCTTTCCAGGTGATGGCACCCTCCCTGGCGCCGGGATTATTGCTTACCGACGGCACACCCAGAGTGCCATAAACACCATTCATGTTCACGGTCATATCTCCATTCACCCACATCCATTGATTGGTAAGCGGTGAATATTTCCACAGATCGCTCAATAAAAACTGATTTCCAAAACTGTCGAAGCCATAACCACCAAACAACCATAAATTCCCTGCCGCATCCGTCCAACTGGCACTTAATTCTCTTGCGCCCGGATTGGTTAAAGCCGAAGCTACGCCCATTGCGCCATAAGTTCCTGATTGGCCGGAAAGATTGTCCCCTTTCATCCAGGTAAAGGCCTGGGCGAAATAAGCCGTGTGCATGAGCAGATAAATTACCGCAAGAAGCGCATACTTATTTTGTAAATTTTTAAACATAATTTTTGATTTTTTCGGTTTGGTAATGTTATAAAAGTCTGTGATGAAATTTCAGTTCCGATTTATAATCGGTGTGCTTTGTTTGGCAAGTGGCTGCCCTCAAGCGGGTGTTGCCCTCACCAGAAGTTTGCCATTTAATTATTATGGCGCCGGGGACCAACAAGTATTTGAGTTGCAGTAAGTAAAAACGGATTTTTAAGCCCCATTCTTGAAAACCCTATTGGCTGACACAAGGTGATAGATATACAATCCGGGATAAAATTATTACCACACATTATGAGGGGTAATGGGTTGTAACATTTAAACAACTATTAATTGGTCTGAAATTCTTTATTTTTTTGCTGGCATAATATTTTATTGTGACCATCTAAAATTTTACTACAACATTTTAGGAAAGTTTTTGTGCTTAAATTGTATTAAAAAAACCAACTTTGTTATGAGGCACTGGTTATTTTTATATTTTTACGCGCCACTTTATTGGCCAATAGAGTTCAAAACAAAACACAAACCATATGCAACCATTAACATCAAATGAAGTAAAGCTTTTAAAGCTTGTATGCCGAGACAAGGATAATAAAGAAATTGCCGAAAAACTCAATTTCAGTTTAAGGTATACCGAAAAAATTAAAACCTCGCTTTACACGAAAACAAAAACGAAATCGAACATTGGTTTATTTAAATGGGCGATAACCAATGGTTACTATTCTTTCAAAGGCTGATCCTTTAAACAAAATTAAGCAAACGGTAGGGTAACCGATTTAATTGCTTGTAAGGGCTTTTGTTCTGACCTGCTAAAAAATTGTAAAGAGAATGCGTAAGACACTTTCTCTTTACCAATACTGCATCACCTGTCTGTTGTGTAATTTTCTATGTCCTATACATTAAACGGGTAATAGCAATTCATGCTGAAAAAATGAATGCGGGTTGCGTTGAAGCCTTCACTTTATTTTAACCGTTTTGCTAAACGTGATCGCCAAATGGACGCCTGAACAAGCGCCGCCATCGCCATAGTCAGCGGTACAGGGGTGTATACATTTCGGTAAAAACCTACTGTTTCAACAGCTGTGACTCATACCCCGGTTTGTCAAAAACGCATACGGATCGGGGACCTCATGACGCCCTGACCTTTAATGCGCAAAACGCCATCACATGCAAACACGTTAACCGAACCCGATTTTTCGTGCCACTTTGTGATGGTTTGATTTCGTTGTTCATTTTTGTGAGGTCGACCTGAAGAATTCCCCGCAAACACCTGCGCCTGTTTTTACAAAGTTGGCTACCAACCACTTTGATCAAATCATGGAAAAATTTACACCGATCAGGCTTTTACCCTGCCCTGCTCGGCCTCTGAGCCACTTCCTGTGTGTTTGGGCCGTGTGTTGGTCATTTTTCCGAAACGGTAAGAAAACGTGAGTGCCGCAATACGGGTATCGCGTGGCCCAAACCAATTCGCATCGGTGAGGTAAAGATTATTGATGCGACCGCGCACCCTGTCGGTATATAACACATCGCTCAAACTGAATTTAAGGCTGCCTTTGTCCTGTAATATTTTTTTCTGACACCCCACCGTTATGTGCCCAAAATCGCCAAACGAAAATTGGGAATCGATAAAATTTGTGATGTATTCGCCACTCAACTCGGCACTCCAGCCACGCGAAAAACTAAAATTATTGTTCACATTCACATACCAATAGGTTCCGCGCGCATTCAGTGTTTCGGTATACAAACGGCTTTTGTATTCGGCGTATTGCATTTCACTGTACAAATTTGTTGTTAACCATTTAGTAAGTGGTATACTGCCCTCCAGCGACAGGTTGTATTGTACACTGGAACCAATATTTCCAGGTCGACTGTAATAAATGCCATTATTTATTTCAATGGTTTCCTGAATCTGGTTCAGGGTATTGTTGTAGGAAAAGGTGGTGGTAAAAAGGTCTTTAAAACTGTACGCCAGCGACACTTTATTTACGAAGGTAGGCTTCAGATAAGGATTTCCCTCATAAAACGTGTACTTATCGAGCGGGCTGATAAACGGATTTAGATCTTTATAAAATGGCCGGTTAATGCGCCTGCCATAAGATAAGGTGAGGATGTGACTAGAGGCAGTGTCCAATTTGTAGGACCAGTAAAAAGTAGGAAAGAGACTGTTGTACGTTCTTTTAAACCCGGAGGCCGGTTTAAGCAGGTTACCCAGTTGGCGGCCATCTAGTTGCGTGGACTCGAAACGCAAGCCCGCCTGTAGGTCCATACGTTTAAATCCTTTTGAGTAATTAACGTAAGCCGCATTAATCATTTCATCGTACTTAAAGTGGTTACTGAGGTTATAGTTATTTTGGGTGATGTTGTCCTGAGTAATGGTGTAAACAGCATCGTTATCCGTTTGTGTATAACTGGTTTTTAGCCCGGCATCGAACTTCGCGTTGCCCTTTAGCGGCTGTGAGTAATCGCTTTTAAAGGCATAAATACGGATATCCGACGGCAGATCACCACTTTGCTGATCGCGGTAGGTATTTACACCATCCTCCGTATACACATCGTTTTTGTAGGATTGTTTGATGTGTGTGGAATAAGCCACGTAATCGGCATCGGCGGTGAGTGTTTTCCCGGTTGAATCAAACCGATGGCGAAGATTTAAATTTAAGGTACCATTTTTAAACGTAGACCGTTCATTGTTATCCGCAATAACCAGACTATTCAGGTTGGCATCTGTGTGCAAAAAATTGGCTTTATTAAACGAACTTACCTCCGAGGAATTTAAAATTCCCCTGGAAGCAATTCCCAACGTGGTTTTATCCGTTACATAATAGTCCAGACCCAACCGCGTGCTGAGCGATTGGCTGGATGGCTGGATGTAGGTGTTTTGATTAAAAACAGATTGAATACTTTGATCCGCATTTTTGTATTTCCGCTGAATGGTGAGGTCGTGAAAACTATTGTGCAGGCCGTAACTGAAATTTGAAAACAGGGTTATTTTTTTATTGGTATAGTTAAGTCCCAGGTTATCGTTCGACCTGGCATAACGGCCCTGGGCGTAGTTGGCGCTTACGTTGCCATTTATTCCCTTCAGTTTGTTCTTTTTGGTTTTAATATTGATGATGCCGGAATTGCCCGCCGCTTCATAATGCGCTGGTGGATTTACCATGATCTCAATCTGCTTAATGGATTCGGCGGAAAGTGATTTCAAAAAACTCTCCAAATCAGCACCGCTCAGGTAGGTGGGTTTATCATCTACAAAAACCGTGACTCCGGATTTGCCCTTCAGTTTAATGTTTCCGTTTTCATCTACCATGATGCCTGGCGATTTCGACAAAACATCCATAGCATTGCCTCCGGCGTTGGAAATTAACGCCTCCGGATTCACAATGGTGCGGTCGATCTTTCTTTCCACAAAGGGAATTTTTGTAACCACCGTTACCTCCTCCAGCTTCTTTCCTTCTTCCTCCAGCACAATGACGGGGAGTGTCACCCCCTGCTCATTGGCTGTGTTTCCAAACACCGAACTGATGTAATTTTTGAAACCGGGGTGATGAATACTAATCCGGAAAGAATCCGTAACCAACTCCCGAAATTCAAACCGGCCATCCGCTTCGGTAAAAGTTGTTTTTACGAGCGCCTGGTTTGCCGACCGGATCAAAGAAACAATGACGCCTTCCGCAGGGCGTTTTTCCTGATCCTGAACAGATCCGCTAATGACGCTGATTAAAGATTTTTGAGCGTAACTGCCATATGCAACACAACAAAGGAGGAATGAAAGACAAATTTTTTTCACTCACAAGTTTAGTATTTTATTGCACACTAACTTTTTATTTTTTACCTGTGGTTTATTTTCATTTCGGATGGCTTGAAACGGTGTTCCCTTTGTTTCATTTAAATTTTGCAAACTTAAAAATCAATAAGGCCTCCAGTTCAAGTCCGTAACTTCTCTGATTGATGACATACTCCCGGTTAAAAATCGACGTTGGAGAATAGAAGATGCCGGGATTGACTCTAAACTGCCAGCGTTTGCCGAGATCGTAAATGGCCCCTGCCTTCAAATCCAGTGTGCAGCCCCACCGCGACAGGTTGGTTAGGATCTGATTGTCAAAAAAATACGCAGCACTCAACTGGCTTTGTTTCATTGTCACTCTTGCCGAAGACCATTGATCCACTTTCACTCCCACCCCGATGTTCATTTTAAAGAAGGGGTGGACGTGGATGTTTCTTTTAATTTCGGCTGAGTAATACCGGTAGTTGTATGTGATTTTAATTTCGCCCGAACCGCTGGTGGGAGCAGCGCTTGCGATCATGTTTGGAAATGTGGTATAGTTGTTGGAAGATTGAAACGCGGAGGAATAAATTCTTTCATAAAACTGGATTTTTTGCATGCCAATCCCCAGCCACAGTTCCCACTGGTCATTCAATGCCATTCCACCTTTTATGCCAAACGCGTAACTAAAATAGGGTTTATTCATTTGTTTTTTATTTTGGAGGTACTCCTGCGAAAGCGCTTTGCCTCCCGCGGTATCATACACCGCGTCGCGCCGTTTATTTTCAGTTAAGGTAAAACGACTGAATTGCGGTTCGACACTTACCCCGAGCATCCACTGTAAAGACCTTGCCGGATTTGCTAATAGAGCCATGTCTTCCATGTACTGTGTATTTAGCGACAGAACCGGTTCCTTATTAAATGTGGTGTCCGGAAAACCCGGAAGGATTTTTTCAAGAAAAACGGGTGGCAGTTCGATGTGAGTGATGGAGTCCGCATGCAAGCTGTTCACGTGCTCCACGTCCGGCAAGGCCTCCTGTTGGTTTGTGTGTTCGGGGGGATTTGGTTTTTTTTCATCCGCAGGCAGACTATTTTTTCCGGGAATTGGCAGTACCTCCCCCTGGTTTTTTCTGTCGTCTGTTTTGTGGCGGTTCTCACCCCTTTCGTTGATTGCAGTAACCAGCGGCTGTATTATTTCTGTGCCCGGCGGTGTTTTCAGTTTTTCGGTTGCCGGGGTAGCCGGATGGAGCGCTATTGGTTGCGACAGGGTCTGACTTTTTTCCGCTGGTTCTGAATGTGATTTTTTAGCAGGTGGCGTTTCAGGCCCGGCTGGTAGTTCTATCTGTTGCGATGGAACAACGGGTTTTAATTGGGATGGCTGACCCCGAAATGCCTGTTGCGGATTGGAACCAACCGGTGTGTTATTCTTTTCGGGCATTGGCATCCAACCAAAAATAAAAAGGGAAAGTAAGGCCGCTGCTAAGGTGCCGAAACCACTGCACAACAAAATAACGATACGTTTACGGCGACGTTTGTGTTCCAATTTTTCCATCATCGCCTGAAAAGAATCAGATGCTGGTTGAACACCAAACGCCCTCAGCGATTGTGCAAGGTGTTTATCTATGTCGTAGTTATTTTCCATAGGCATGTCTTATTACGCGTTTTTAGCTCCCGCTGGTTCCGTTTTTAATTTAAGGGCTTTGAGAAGCGATTGCCGGGCCCGGGCATACTGCGATCTGCTGGTAGCGGGGCTTATTCCCAACTTATCCGCTATTTCCTGATGCGAAAACTCTTCCACCAGGTACAGGTTAATGATGGTTCGGTATCCCAGTGGCAAATCATCGATACAGGCCATGATCATTTCTGTGCTCACAGACCGTTCGTCTTCTTCCGCAAATTCGATGTTTGCCACCACCTGCAAATCCCTCTCAAAATAAATGTTCCCTTTTTTGCGAATGGCGGACAAAGCCGTGTTAGCCGCTATTCGACGCGCCCAGCCTTCAAAACTACCGGTCCCTTTAAAGGCGGACAAACTGGTAAATATCTTTACAAACGCGTCCTGCATCACATCCTCCGCCTCATCGCGGTCTTTCATATAACGCACGCACACCCCTAACAATTTAGGCGCTAGCCAATTGTAGAGTGTTTGCTGTGCGTACTTGTTGTTTTTTTTACACTGCTTTAATATGGTGTCCAGGTCGGTCAACTGCTTTCAAAGTTATTACAAATCAATACACCCAGTACCTGCCATGGCTTATTTGAAAAATCTGGTTGTTATGCGCATCTGAAATCACCCATATTTCGGGAGTTCCCGATCCCATGATCTTCCAGGCCAGCCTGTAATCTGGCGTGTTATTGCCGCCATAATTCCTGTTAAAGAGGCCCAGCTGGTAGGAGATGCACGTGTGATCAAAATTCGCGTGGCGTTTTGCGTTCGTAATGGCATCTTTGTAAGAAATACCGGGAGAAAGAGAGGCCGCCGGCGGAGAAACCGGAATGGTGCCAAATTTTCGAATGGTGTCGTTTGTCGTGTTTTGATACAATGAATAAGTGTCTGAAAAAATCAGGAGGTCTTTGTAATAAATGTTGCAACTGAGGTTTTTGCTGTATTGATCGTTTCGGTAGTCAACCGCCTGTAATTGCGGGTATTTTTCGAGGGTATCCCTGAAGGGTTTAAAATCAATACCTGCGGGATCAAGCAGTTGTTGGCGGCCGGGCGCTTCTTTGTAATCTTTACATGCGCCCAGGTCTTTTTTACATGCGGTAAAACCGAGGGCTAAAACGAGTGAACAAACGATGTATTTCATGACTAATTATATGAGTGAATAATTTAAAATGTAAATCCTACCGATAACCTTACCGGCTTGGCATTGATGCCCACTGATTCTATGGTTTTGTTTGATGAATAATAATCGGGTTTTTCCCGGGCATAAAACAATTGCGCAGTGGTTTCAAAACTCAGGGCAAGGTGTTTACCGATTTTCCAGCGCAAACCAACCCCCGGCGACAAGCAGAAGAACGAGCCGGAAATGCTGTAATACTGAAAATACGGCGGATACGGGGCAAAACTCTCGTAATAATAGGCCGGATAATAAAAAGGGCCATTCGGCGTCCAAAAATAGTTGTACTCCAGGTCGGCAAAACCATACACGCTAAACTGGCGTTTACCAAACGATCGCTGAAAACCCATTTTAAGTTCCAATGATCTGGTGGGTACCTGATTTCTACTCATTGCGCCATAGGGACCTTGCCCGTAACGCAAATAGCGCTGCGAATAATTTACTTCCCACCTCAGGGCATTTAATCCCATGTGGTATTTCAAATACATACCACTAAACACCTGCTGATCGGTGATTACTTTGTAATTGGTGTAAAAATTGCCCGGGCGCAGGGTAAGGCCATATAGGTTGAAACCCGCTTCTAAGCCCGGCTTGTGACTGGTTTTGGTCCGTGAACTGTCTGTCTGTGCCCGAAACGGTGTTATTAAAAGTACACAGGCCACACTGACCAATATAATATCCATTTTTCTCATAACAATCTGTTTTTTATAGATAGACGCGATTTTGGATAAAACGCTGCATACTACCAAAAATTTTGTGGTTCAGGCATAAATCACCTAAAAGAGGGAAAAAATAACCCCACAAATGGTGAATGGAACAGGCAGTGCTTTTGCACAGTAAATAAAAACACAAACCCAGGCATGAAACATTTTATTTACTTCATCATCCCAACGCTTATATTGACAACCCTATCCTGCTCACAGGAGAAAAAACTCGTTAGAAAAGCCGCCAACGCGGTAGAACGCTCCGATTTTGACCTGGCCATCCGTTATTATGACCAGGCGCTGAAACGCGATAGCAATTCGTATTTTGCCAATGCCGGTAAAGGCGTTGTGTTGTCGGAATACGTTGGCCGGCACGACCTGGCGATTCCTTACCTGGAAAAAGCGTTGAAAAAACACCCCGAAAAAACCGCGATGAAAATCAATAACGACCTTGGAAAAAGTTACCATTACATTGGCAATTATCCCCGGGCACTTCATTTCTACGGGCAAACCGCTAAGTACAATAAAATCGGAAGTCCGGATTACGACCAGTTTTTAAACAAACGCGTGGCCGATTGCAAATACGCCCTCGACCATCCACAGGTAGCGCCCCCCGAAGAACAGCAAATAAAAAACGTCGGGAGTGCCATTAACACGGCCAACCCCGAATATGGCGCCGTGTACACCCGCAACCAACTTCTCTTTACCTCCAAACGTAAAGACGACGAAAAAGAAAAAAAGAATGGCGTGGATGGCCGTTACTTTGATGGCATGTACGCCTCCGCCGATAAAAACGGGATCCTGACACCTCCGCGGAGGTACACCGTGCCTGATGTAAAACCCAACGCCAGTTTTAACGAACCGCATGAGTCGGTGGTATCCATTTCGCCAGACGGTAAAACCTTATACATTTTCAGGGCCAGCCAGATCTATGAAGCCGATCTGAACGACTCCACTCAATCCGCACACAAACTCTCGAACGAAATTAATTTTTCGTACCTGCAAAGTCACGTGACACTTTCGGCGGATGGTAACACCATGATTTTTGCCAGCGAATCCGAACGGGGTGTTGGCGGTTTAGACCTGTATAAATCCATTAAAAACGAAAAAGGAAAATGGTCGGACGCCGAACAGCTGAGTTCTTTAAATACCATTTTTAATGAAGATTCTCCTTACCTGAACAAAGACGGGGTCTTGTTTTTTTCTTCCAATGGCTTGCCAGGTTATGGTGGTTACGATGTATACAAAACACGGCTCGTGAACAATCAGTGGGAAGAACCAGCGAACCTGGGACAACCGATTAACTCCCCGGGCGACGACATTTATTTTATGCTCTCGGGAAACACCTCCAACGGTTATTATACCTCGGTAAGAATGGGCGGCTATGGCGATATGGACATTTACAAGGTACATTACCTATTAACCGATGTACCGCAATGCCAGACAAACGAATCGTCTTTTGCCATTAACGCGGCCGTGGATGTTAACCATCCCATGCGTTACAACATCTCTGTTTCCACTCCGGACGCGTATGCGGCCAAAGTAAGGACCTACACCTGGAAACTGAATGGTGAGACCCTGGCACAAACGTCCGACACTTTTCTACACACCTTTGCGTCCACCGGATTGTACACCTTAACGGTAAAAGCGGTGGCCTATTGCGATACCTGCCCTTCGCTGGTAGCTTTGTGCTCCGAAAAAGTGTTGGAACTGGGAACGCCTGTTTTTGCCGCTACCGACACCTTAACCACCACCAAGGACGTGGCGGTTAACACGCACAGCAGCTCTGTAAAACCGAAAAAAACAACGACTCCTAAAGACGTTGCAACCCGGCAAACGGTTTTGAACGACGCGCAGTTGGCGGAACTGGGATGGAACTCAACGGAAGCCCATTTTGACTATAACGGTTCGGAGATTCAGGAAGAAGCGAAAACGATGTTGCTACAGAACTTAAACATTTTAAAAACCAATAAAAATCTGTCGGTGACCATCAACGGTTATGCCGATTCACGAGGCGGGGAAGCGTACAACCAAAGCCTTTCGTTAAAACGCGCTACCGCCATAAAAAATTACCTGATCAACAACGGCATCCCTAAAAGCAGGATCCTCTCCATTCGGGGTTATGGCGAAAGCCGACCGGTAAATGGTTGCGTGGATGGTGTGGAATGCAGCGAAGCGGAACACCAGCTAAACAGGCGCGTGCAATTTGACGTCATTCAATTGATTAAAACACCAGCAGACATTTCGTTTAACTAAATCTATTTTTTTTAAACCTGAAACCACCACGCGAGCTAGGTGGTTTTTTGGTGGATGCCCTTTTAAACCGGCCTTAGGATGGCCATGCAATTTTCTCTCTCAGCGCTATGCTGCGGCAGGTTGGGTGCCGTTTGTTTCAGTTCCCGTAATATGAGTCTTACTTGTCTTCAGTAATAGACACGCCACCTGCCGAAGTAATTGTCAGAGTCCATTTGTGCGTACCTTTACCTTTTACAGTTCCGCCTCCTGTCAAGGGTTGGTTATTTACCGACGCCCCCGATAAGGTAAAATCACCTTCAGGCACCGCTTTATAACCTGTTGTAGATCCCACTGCCACTGACCCATAGCTGGTTGCATTGACTTTTACCTCACTCATGGCAACGGCATACAAGTTTTTAATTCGAATAGAATGACGTGGTTCTTTTAAACATCCGGAAAGAAAAATCGCGAAAATTGCGATGATCATTAACTTAGTCAAGATATGTTTCATCATTGGTTTATTTTATATTTTTACATGTACCGCCACAACTATTTTGTAGGTGGGTTAATATTCGCTCCAACACACAACCATGGATTGGTAGATACAGAATGTTGATGAAATGAAATTAGGAAAAGTAAACATGCGTAATTCATTTCATTAACAGCTGCTGCATTTTTAAGTATAACTGTTATTTTTTAGGAACAAATATAACAACTTCCAGTGAATAAATCTTTGGCTTAATGGTGTTATTCCGTCCAGATCAGCGCAAACAACTGTTGTATGACATTATTTCTCCTAACAATCGAGGGCTCCCTTATTATTTTGACCAACACGATCGTTTCTGGGCAAAAACAGCTATCCGATAATCCAGGTAAAATTGACAAAACAAAAATCATTTGGATTGGGAAAATTACAGTTCCAATGCGCATCGTTTGTAGGAACCAATTAAACTTAGCTTGTCCTTAACGTTTAGTGATTTAATAGCTGTATCACCGAATGCCAGGCGCTGCCGTGAAATGATTATTTACCAATCGGAGCCCAAACAATTTGCGGATTTATGATTACCTTTGTGCAAGATGTGCTGCACCGTAGCCGCCCGATGCGCCCCGCAACCACCGGCGTATACAGGCAATTGACCAAGGGTTGCGCCCCTAAGCTGATAGACGGCTTACCGGTCAACCGGTGAAACACGTGCCAACAAGGTGACACGTCTGCCTGGGACCGACGACAAAAAATCCTCCGCCAATTAAGCGGGGATTTAGGATAAACCCCCAGTTGCCAACCTAAAATTGGGCTATTCCATGGAATATGTATGGGACATGTATGGGTCAAGTATGAGAAATCCCTGGGAGATCTTCCCAGTATCGTCGGAGTATCGTCGGAGTATCTCCGCAGTATCGTCGCCCTATCGTCGAAGTATCTTGCCATCCTTTTTGAGAAAACAACGTTCCCAACTTTGAAAAAACCAATAACGGTAACCCGTTACAACTGTATTAGCGCCATATATTTAAAGTAAAACAAGCATTGTTGACAAATACATTAGGTATGAAAACTCGTAAGAGTGCCATACAATCCGCAAAGATAACTTTGTCAGCAGTTGAAGGAGAGGCGGTTACTGGTATCTATTTAAAATAGACGGCTTTACGCACTCAAAATTATAAATTTTTTAAAAAAATCCTTACTAAAACCAAGCGGAATAGCTCTCCAGGCATTGACATATCAAGCAATCCAGACCTGCAAGCATTGCAACGGGTAGCTTTCTGAAAGTCAAACGTTGATCAAAATTTGCTAGAAAATGAAAAATAATTTATTAATTTCGAAAGATTAACTTAAATATTTATTACGTCAACTAACTAAACCCGCGTTCTAATTTCTATGAAAACAAAAAAAATAATTTACTTGGCGATAATCGCCTCAATTAGTCTAAGCAGCTGTATGTATTCCGGCCATTTTGGTAAACGTCCACTCTATTTGGTGGGAGCTGCCGATGATATTCAAGTAAAACACAATGGAAAAAAAATCGATGTTAGAGAAGAGACAATGGCAAATCTTATTACGAAAAGAGAATTTAATGGGACAACGGAAAGAATCAAGTATCGCCACCCGGCAATCCTCGTAAAAGTTCGTCGAAACAATAAATTTGAATTTACCTCTGGCGGTAAAACCGCACTACTGAATATAAAAGGAAGAGCAGGTAAAGGAATACTTTTTTTGGTGTTGGAAGCGCCCATTACACTTGGCATAGGAACAATCGTAGATTTGGCTACCATTTCCTTCTTTTATCCAACAACAAAATACCTTGATATAAATGCCACACTTAACAAAACTTCCCCTAAAAATAAAAAGGACCTATACGAAGTAGCACTTGAAAATTCAAGTAAGGAGTATATTACAGAACGCCGTATCAAATGATATTATGAGTCGTTATATAATATCCCTAATCGTTATTACATCGTTTTCTAATCTATTTTCTCAAAATATAGAAATTAGTGGGATCAACAAAATCTATTACTACAAAACAATTGCTGATTTCTTTAATAATAAAAAAGACTCCATTGCCGGAGAAAATTTGGTTTACAAGTATGGAAAAGTTTCGTATACGGACAAAAAGAGCAGTAAGAAAATAAAATTCCACCTTCATAAAGATTCTTCCATATTTGCCTTCAAGATAGATCGGGGAATAAACTCACCCATCTACGCAATTAGTAAAGGCGAAAAAAGGTATGGCGTTTTTATGGGTGGAACTAAAGATCTATTCTTTGTTTTTTATTCAGGTGGTAATTTATATAACGCCTGCTACGATAAGGAAAACTATATTATCGGATACAATGGGAAAATTAATGAATTTGGTTACTACTTAGTTTTCACTAAAAGGGATTTTGAATCAAAAAAAAATGGTGATGTTGAATACTTCATTAAGGATAAAGGCGAACTATATGACAAATACATTGCAGAAAAGGAAAATTCAACAACCTACAATTGGGTTAAAAATTATATTTCAATACAAATTAAATATGTACGTGAATATAATAATTGACTGGGTTCATAGAATGGGTTATAGCCTGGCAAAAAAGCGGGTTCAGTGCTTAAATGAAGCTTTATGCTTAGTATCAAGTTCAGTGCAGTCTGATCCCGCGTACTTGCGGGATGCTTCGAAATCGCCAACTTCTTTTAGCTGCAAGCCGTTAGGCGTAATGCTAAAAAGACAGACAGTATGCTAAACAACATTGCATTTATAGGAGGGATTCACGGAGTTGGTAAGAGTACCATTTGCCGACAAATTTGCGATGAAGTAAAATTAGAATACTTATCTGCAAGTGAGCTTATAAAATGGAAAGACATAAACGAAGATGTTCAAAATAAAAAAGTAAAGAATATTCCTGCGACTCAAGACCGTTTGATTATCGGCTTGACAAATACCGTTCAAAAAAACAAATATTATTTACTTGATGGACATTACTGCTTGCTTAACAGCGAAAACGAAATTGTAAATATCCCTCTCGACACATTTAAATCAATCAACCCTATATCTTTGAATATTATCTTGGGTGACATTAATGAAATTAAGGATAAACTTGAAAAGCGAGACAACCGTCCGTATGACCAAGATTTGTTGACTAGAATGCAAGAAAATGAGTTAAATTATGCTAGACACTTGTCAAAAACTTTGGGGGTAACTTTAACCATAGGAACCCAAAGGGACTTTTCAGAATTGTTAACTTCGCTTCTTAAAATATTTTCAAATTGATGAGAATTTTACTTGATACAAATATTATTATTCACCGAGAGGCAAGTAAAGTTATCAATCCAGATATTGGATACCTATTTCAATGGATTGACAAATTGAAATTGGAAAAATGCATTCATCCAATAACTGTAGAGGAACTCAATAGAAACAAAGATGCCGAAACAGTAAAGACGATGAATATCAAAATCGGTAACTATCATCTTTTAAAAACACAAGCGCCTTTTGAAGGGAAAATTGCCGAAATAAGTTCTCAAATTGATTTAAATGGGAATGATATTAATGACTCCAAAATATTAAATGAGGTTTATCAAGGGAGAGTCGATATTTTAATTTCAGAAGACAAAAAAATCCATACTAAGGCGCAGCTTTTAAATATTTCGGAAAAGGTTTTTAAAATTGATGCTTTTCTAGAAAAAGCTACTGCTGAAAACCCAGCATTAGTTGATTATAAAATATTAGCTGTTAAAAAACTTTACTTTGGTGAAGTAAAATTAGCCGACCCATTTTTTGACAGTTTTCGAGAAGACTATCAGTTTCCTCCTTTTGATGGATGGTTCAATAAAAAGTCAGATGAAATTTCATATGTATGTTTTCAAAATGATGTTTTATCTGCATTCCTTTTTATAAAGATTGAAGACGAAGGCGAGCCATATTCAGATATAACCCCTCCTTTTGAAAAAAAGAGGCGCCTTAAAATTGGAACCTTCAAAGTAACAAGTAATGGTTTTAAAATTGGTGAACGATTTTTAAAAATAATTTTTGACAATGCTCTAAAACAAAAGGTAACTGAAATTTATGTTACAATTTTTGACAAAAGACCTGAGCAAGAAAGGCTAATTGCTTTACTCGAAGAATGGGGCTTTAAATATCACGGGATAAAGGCAACAAAAAACGGAGACGAAAAAGTATATGTAAAAGACTTTAACAGGAATGCTCCTGTTAATATTGATTCACCCAAATTAACCTATCCATTTGTTTCAAAGGAAAGTGATGTTTACATCGTTCCGATTTACCAAGCTTATCACACCGAACTTTTACCTGATTCATACTTGCGAACAGAATCGCCTAAAGATTTTGTAGAGAATGAGCCTCATAGAAACGCATTAAGTAAAGTATACATTTCACGTTCTATCGAAAGGAACTTAAAAAGTGGTGACCGAATTGTATTCTATAGAACAGGTGACCCAGGTAATGCAATCCATACAGGCGTTGTAACTACAGTTGGTATTGTTGAAACCCTAATCACCGACATTAAAGACGAAGCCACTTTTTTAGCATTATGCAGAAAACGAAGTGTTTTCTCTGATGAAGAATTAAAGAAACACTGGAACTATAATCCTTACAATAAGCCCGCTCACCTTGTTAGCCGGCCTTTTATTGTAAATTTCTTATATGCTTTTTCTTACCCTAAAAGACCGAATTTAAAATGGCTAAATGAGAATGGGGTAATTCCAAATATTCTTGATATGCCAAGAGGATTTCGTAAAATCACACAACAAGATTTTATAAACATAGCAAATTATTCATTCAATCAATGAGAGTATTACTATCCATAAAACCCGAATATGCCTTCAAAATATTTGACGGGACAAAAAGATTTGAATTCCGTAAGGTAATCTTCAAAAACCCCAATATTAAAACCGTTGTTGTATATGCATCTTCGCCTGTTCAACAAGTTATTGGAGAATTTGAAATTGACGACATATTAAGTTTCGACCCAAAAGCTATTTGGAAAATGACGAAAAAGCATTCAGGAATTACAGAAGCCTTTTTTTATGAGTATTTCGCTGACAGAGAAATTGCTCATGCCATAAAAATTAAAAAGACAAAAAAATATAGAAAACCATTGTCAATTAAAGACGACTTTAATGTAGTTCCACCTCAATCCTATGTATACCTGTAACGACAATGGACAGAAAGCACATACTCCTAACAGCACCTACAAGAAATTGGCGGTTCAGTGGTTAAATGAACATTTGTTCTTGGTATTAAGTTCAGTGGTGGCAGACAGTTTTCGTCTCCGAAATCGCCAACTTCTTAAACGCACAAAACGTTACAGGCAAGCTTAGTACGACCAACAACCCGACAATAAACGTACAGAAAAGGAGGACGAAAAAGCAAAGGCTTCGCAAAACTAGAAAAAGTGCCAGCCAACCTACAGAGCCAAGTCTTTTGCAATCAAACGGGTAACCGGAATCAGGAGAACAATTGTTTCCAATTTTTAACGGCCCATCTAGCTGCAAAAACAAGTGGCATTAAATGAGCGCCCTAAACCGGACGATAAAACTGAACCTCTCCTTTTTTTAATCCAAAAAGTGACGGCTGCCTGTAGATTTCTGGCAAAATGTTTAGCCTGAGCTGAAACACCCGTGCAAATTATTATATTTATGCTACAAAGCGCTAACAAACGCTTGTAATTGACTACAATTAATTAGAAATGGGAATTTGCGTGTATGCTATAAGTTAGTTATGTGTAACCTTATGACGACAACGAAACAGACACATCAGAAATATAAAATGTTAATCCCTGTTTTGGTTTTGACAGGACTTTGTGCATTAACAGTTGTAACACTTATTCGTGGGACAGTTGAAATGAATGGAGTAGATTACGACTTTATGTTGACTGAAAAACATTATGGTGCTTTTATAGCTGTGATAGTAAATCTTATTACTTTCTTCGCATTCAGACAATATTTCAAATATGTTTTCGGAGCGACACTTTTACTCGGACTGTTTTGCATAATAAATTTTACACCTTTAGACAGCAAATGGACTTTTGGAATTGGAAGCCTAAAAATTGGTTTTCAGCCGACAGCTTTTCTTGTTGGACTTTTGACCCTTGCTTTAAATTTCAAAACCATAAAATTAGCCCTTGACAACAATAATGGTGAAGTATCAGAACAAAATTTACAGGACAACCAAAACCGTTTCAATAAGGACGTTGAAAAATTCAAACAAAAGTATTTAAGCTATTCATCGGACGACTTGACACAACTTATTGCTGACAAGAGATACACAGCTTCAGCATTAGAAGCGGCACGACAAATCCTTAACGACAGACAAGTAAACAACCAATGACAGAAAAAAAGGCTACACATAACAGCACATTTGCAATAGGCGGGGTTTCGTGCTCCGCAGACAGTTTTGTGGTAGCCGAAAGTTCAGTGCTCCGCATCAACATTTGTGGTGAAAATCCCGCCCATCGCAAATCTGCAAAACGATGCATGCAGTTGGTCGGTTTTATTTTGTCATCGTAAATTCTTTCAAGAACATCCTCATTGATATCGAGCCGAATGTCATTGTCGTAGGTGTCTCTATGAAAAAACGAATTGTCTGTGAGAATGATGTTTTTCTCGTCGTCAGTAACTTTATCTATAACGTTTTTCGTTACTCGACTTTTTTTGCCAAGTCAATTTACGCACTTGCCTGCAGTTGTGCAAGCCTGCGCAACGGCAAGCAGGTTTGAGCGCAAACCGCAAAAAATGAAGTTGGCACCCTGTTATAAGTATGTGCGCTCACACACTGGGAGGTTCGTGCGTGGATGTAAGGCGGAGAGGCTAAATGTCGAAGTCGCTTGTATAAAGATATGTTAAAAATAGCGGGGTTAAAAGCTATATTTTGACAGATAGCGGTCAATATTGTCGGATAACTCTCCTGCTATCATGGTTTACACTAAGTGATAACATAAGATGCCTTTACTTTAGCCCCTGAAGTTCACTTTTATTTAACTGGCGTTATTGTTTCCGGTTAAACTGGCGTCCCTGGACAAGGTATGCGTCTTTGTTATCAACAAAAAAACACATTCTACAAATTGTAGCATTGCTTTTTACATGATCGTGTTAATTTTGAAGGTATGAACTTGCCGAAAATTACTTTAAGCATAGTCCTTCACAGGGATGCACGTGTAATGCGACTGGATTTCGTAAAAAACGAAAGGCTACTGCAATTATTGCGAACATATAAAACATTGCGCTGGAGTCAGAGTATGAATTGCTGGTATTTGCCCTATTCTCCAACGCTAAGACAGGACCTGTTTGACTTATTGAAAGAGCAGGCTTTTTTAGATTATAGCGCACTAAGTTCTCAAACTGTTGAGATATTTCCTGCCAATAAACATAACCCAAAAAACAGTGAGAATTTAACAAAACTTTCTGAAGAGGCCCGATTAAAACTAAATGAGTTTAGAAACTGGATGCGTTCGCGCCGATACAGCGAAAGCACGGTGAGGACCTATTGTGATGCTTTAGGTGTTTTTTTACGGTTTTGCGCCGAAAAACCGATAAGCGGGATAAAAAATGAAGATGTGATCAGGTTTAACAATGAATATATACTCCGGCAAAATCTGTCTGCTTCGTACCAGAACCAGGTGGTGAATGCTATTAAATTATTTTTCAGAACCGTTGAGAACAGGTTGTTAGAACCCGAACTGGTTCATCGTCCAAAAATGGAGCATAAGCTCCCTAATGTGTTGAGTAAGAAAGAAGTAAAAATAATCCTGGAAGCTCATGTCAATATAAAACACAAAGCTATGCTTAGTTTAATATATAGTTGCGGTTTACGGAGAAGCGAATTATTGGATTTGAAATTAAACAATATTGATTCAGCACGCAGCCTTGTGATCATAAAACAGGCAAAAGGCAGGAAGGACAGGATCGTACCGTTATCGCCCAAAATAGTAGCCCTGCTCCGCACATACTACGTGCAATTCAAGCCAAAACTATGGCTTTTTGAAGGACAGATTGCGGGCGAAGCCTATTCGGAAAAGAGCCTGCAAAATGTGTTGAGCCAGGCTCTGGAAAAAGCGGGGATAGACAAACCTGTGACCTTGCATTGGCTACGCCACAGTTATGCCACACATTTGCTGGAATCGGGTACTGATTTGCGCTACATACAGGAATTGCTAGGACATAGCAGTAGCCGCACCACCGAAATATATACGCATGTTAGCACTAAAAGCCTGCAACAAATAAGAAGCCCTTTTGATGATCTGTAAGTTTTGCATACTTTTATTAGAAAATAGGACCCATAAAAATGAGACCTATACAGCAGAAATGTGTTGTATAGGTCTCACAGAGTGGGTCCTATAAGTAAGTTAGGCGTAATTTTAACAGACATCACAACAGACAGACAAAATGATAAAAGTAGAATATTTACTTCCATTCAACACAGAGGACGGACAATGTAAAAATGTTAATGCATTTAATTCTTTGCTGACATCGAATGCCGACTTTAGTGCGACCAAAACTAAAATCAAATTCAAAAATTCTGAATATGGTTACAAAGTTGAAATGACAGAAATCAAGGACAAAAATTGTTCAGTATTTCACGTTGTTTTTGACGCTACTAAACTGACAGAAAAATTCAGGGAAATGTTACGGGTATTTAGAAAAACCGTAAATCCGCATATTCAAGACAATATGCAAGTCATTTGGGACGGAGTTTCTTATGAATGGAGTAAAGAACTCTATCCATTAATTTATGAGGTAGAAAATACGATGCGAAAATTGATAAGTAAATTCATGCTTATCAAATTAGGCATAGGTTGGCATAAATCCTCTGTTCCAAAGGACGTAGAGAAGTCAATCAAAAACCCTACATACAAACCATCACACGGAATCCTTTATGAAGTAGATTTTATTCAGCTATCTAATTTTTTATTTGAGCCATATCCACTAAAGGAAATTTCAAAGCTTCCGAACGTGTTGACAGAAATAATAAAAAACGGCTTAACAGAAAAGAAAAAAGAAGAAATTAAAGATTACATCCCGACAAGTAATTGGGATAGATACTTTTCAGAATTAGTAGAATGTGAATCTGAAGAATTAAAAAAGAAATGGGAGAAACTTTACGACATAAGAATCAAAATTGCTCATAACAAATCAATGACAATTGATGATGTCAACAACGCAAAAGAATTACATAAAACAACAAGTGAAATCTTAAACAAAGCATTGAATAAGGTTGGTAGCATTGAAATTCCAGAAAGTGAAAAGGAATCTGTGTCACTTCATACTATAGCGACAGTAAGCGAACCGACAAAAGAATATATCAGTAAATATTTTACGTTTAATGACGGTCTTAATAATGTAATTCTGAATAATTCCGACAAGTTTTCGTTTAATATAAACACTAATAGTCCAATTTCTTCCTTACTCAAATCTTCTGAATCGGGGAACATTATTTTTTCAGACAATCTAAAAAGTAACCTCTTTACAATTGAAGACCAAAAGAACAGTATTTTAAGTGGATATATTCCATCTAACACAATTGTTCTTAAAAACTCTGACCATATTTTCAAAGACACTGCTTCGGAATTTATAACTTCTTTCAAACTTAAAGACGACTCATCACATTTTGTAAACTTGTTTCCTAAATCGGACAAAGATGACGACAAATAAAAAAACTACGCCTAACAGCACCTACAAGAAATTGGCGGTTCAGTGGTTAAATGAAGCTTTGTGCTTCGTATCAAGTGCAGTGGTGGCAGACAGTTTTCGTCTCCGAAATCGCCAACTTCTTGTAGCTGCAAACCGTTAGTGGCAAGCGCAAACAGACATTATGAAAAAAGTAATAACATACACCTCGACAATTTTTCTTCTCATAAATCTACTGAGCTGTGGAATCTCCCAAGACCAATATGACGCTCTTAAATCTGAAAACGAAGCTTTAAAGAAACAAATTGACGAATTAAAGTATGGGGCAGACCGGTTGCTGACTCAGGCACAATCAAATATTAACAGCAAGGACTTCGCTTCTGCAAAAACTGCCGTCGAGCAACTTATTAGCAGACACGAAGGGACTTCGCAAGCGAAAGAGGCCGAAAAACTTATGGTGACTATTGAAAAGCACTTAAATGAGCAAAGAATCGCCAAAGAAAAAGAAACCGAAAAGGAAAAAAAGTTAGCAAAAGAAAAACTTGCTAACGTGACAAAAAAGCTTAGGTCAAGTTATGACGACATAAAAGGCATAACATGGTATCGCGACAAAGGGACACCCGAATACACAAACTATACGAGTTTCCATCTTTATATGGGTAAAGAAAAATACGGTAAGCCTTGGTTACGTTTCAGAATTCAGTATTCTGCCGACGACTGGCTATTCATCGAAAGTTTCGTGATAAAAACTGCTTACGGTTCTTATACTATAGACACAAAATATGGTGAAGTTGAACGAGACAACGGCTCTGGAGGAATTTGGGAATGGTATGATATTCCGCTTGACAATAAAACGTATCAAATTGTAAAAAGTGTAATTGACTCAAAAGATGTAAAGCTCAGACATGTTGGTAAGCAGTATCATAAGGACAGGACAATTAGTGAAAAAGAGAAGCAAGGACTTCAAAACATTTTAGACGCGTATTTTGCTCTTGGTGGAACTGCGGACTTTTAATGCGCCAGCCACTAACAGCACCTACAACTTATACCGCACATTTCGGCTTGTAATATCGGTCGGACTTCCTTACATTTAATTGCACGGACGGCGGCACAAGTTTTAGCTGCAATACGTTAGTGGCAAGCGCGACAATGAAAACACTATTCATAGCAACAATAATACTATTTGTGTCTTGCGGACGCAAAACGCCTCCTTCGTTTCAGTGTATTGACCTTACGTATAGCAACGGCTGGACTAAATTAATATCCGTATATATTGACTCGAGTAAAAATATGAAATTCCGAATTGACGAGCATCTAAAAGGAGTTAATTACTACGAGAGGACTCTTGCCGACAGCTCTTTCAATAAACTTTCCTTGCTTGCAAAAAAAGCGCTAGAAACAAGGCATGAGAGCATAATAAATTCACCAGCTCTCGACGGTGGAGGTTATACCTTAATCTTAAAATCTAAGAACAACAAAATTAGTTCGACCATTTATTGTGCTGGGACGTGTTATAAGCCGCTTGACTCCCTAGTTTTTGAAATATTAAAACTCGTAGACGCTGAAAAACATATTTCTTCGGACACGTCGTTCAAATATAAAAGTTACGACAAGTTTGGACCTCCGCCACCTCCACTGAAAGAAATGGTAAAATTTGTACCTCCAATAATTAATGACGACCAAAATGACACCGCCAGCCACTAACAGCAGCTCAGGCGCCAGCGGACGACCGTACATGCATTTGCAAAATATTTTGCCTCCTTCGCGGACCGTTTTAGTTTTGCAAATGCTTGGTTTATTTTTAACTTCACGTTGGACATCGGAGCTTGTAACAGTCGTCAACATTTGAGGACGGGCCGGCGCCAGCCCCGATTCCGTTAGCTGCAACTGTATACAATGGGTAACCACGACGATAGACTAAAGGACATAGGAAAATTTGCAGTTCCTCCTAAAGGAACCAAGGCTTTCAAAGACTTCTCTGAGAACTACGAAAAAAGACATCTTGACAATCCAGAATTTACGAAATATGTGAAAGAATCACTGGAGAAAGCCAACGCCATTATTCAGACGCAGAATGAAAACGGTGCTGGTCTACCGATAGACCAGGAGATTCGATACTTTCTTCGGGAATTTAATGGGCGAAACATGCGTGACGGCTTAGATTCGATGCCATCATCCTTCAATGTCATGGAAGCATTCTTCAACTACCGTCCCGAGATCTCAATGTTTGAAATGCTTGAAGAAGAAGACTACCTGTTCAACTTATACGATTTTATTGACTATGTGACCTCTCCCACTTTTGAGGAAAACCCTGACAGTCTGAAAGAAGGACTAGTTGATGATCTAATTTACAACTACAATATTACAAACGGTCTTGATGAAATAACTTTCTCAACTGAAAATGGTGGCGTGTATGTAGTTGGAGGAATTTCGATAGTTAAAAGAGGTAATGAAGTTGTTGTTTTCTTGCTTACAGCCGAGACAAAGCCTGATCCATTATCATCTGATGAACAAGATATCAAGAATTGGGAAATTGCACCCGGAAAGGAAAATCTACTAGAACATGTCGAGGGCGAGCCCCGACAGGTGCTACTTTTTGATCGACCTGATACCTGGAAGACATTAGCCTATTGTAGATATGACCTTGATAAACGCACGATCGATGCGAGATATATTCAGAAAGATGTGGACATCGCATACACAACACTTACAGACGACAAATCTGGATTAGTTAATGTAAAAGGTGACTTTTTGATGGAAGGGCTATCCGAAACTTATGACGAAATGCTTAAGAAGCTGCCGCACTACGAACCGATATTTGAATTAGCTGCCAAATGCCTTTACCTACCTTTGTATTTTGAAACATATAATGACAATCTTACAGAAGAAGAGCATCAAACACGAATAGGTGCTCAGAAACAAAGAAAAGCGGTTTTCAAAAAAGATCGTTTAGTTCCTCACAGTATGATTATTCGAAATAAAACGGTTTGGCGCCTAGATCGTAAAGTAAAAAACGGACCAGACACTGTGTATTTCGGAGATAACGACTTCAAACTTGAGCGAGATGGGTTCTGGCGGAAAATTGACTATAGTTCACAAGGAAAAGACAAAAACGGCAACCCAATTCAAGGTAGGACATGGGTTGAAAGAACTCAATCTTGGTACGAAAAAGAGAAGCAAACTCTTACTATGACAATTTTGAATCAAGATAGAAGTAAATTCCATGGCGGTGCAGCGGGATCGATATATTTGATGAGAAATGCTTCCCATCCAATTGACGTTTTCAAAATAGGATTGACTACTCGAGACTCAAAATCACGAGCTAAAGAGTTATCTGCCACGACAGGCTCTGTAGACAAATTTTTAGTGGCAAATGAATGGGGAGTATCCGACTGCGCTTTGGCTGAAAAGCTAATACACTCTAAACTTGAAAGTCATAGAGTTAACGATGGTCGCGAATTCTTTAAAGTAGATTACAAGTTTGCGTTGGAGACAATCACCAAAATTGTCGACGAGATTAATAGAAACAGCAGCAGCTAACAGCAAGCAAGCCTAATGGCGGCGGACGTACAAGCTTGCCTTGCGTTTATGGTGCGCTTCGCGCTTTTTATAGTTTGCAAGGCAAAAAAACATTTGTACTTTTATATAAACATTTTTACAGGCAGACACATTTGTGTTTCAAACGCCACTAGGCCTGCTTGCAAAACGTTAGTGGGCATAGCCGCGGACAGACAACCAATGAAAAAATTCTTCTTCATAACTACCATTCTTTTGCTGTTCGGACTTGGACCTTTAGGTTTTTTAGCTGTCCTCGACACAAGTGTAAGTTTAAAATACGAAGTTGACGAGCCGCGTTACGTAGGACTCGAAAAAAACAATGATCTGACGATTCTTGAGACTAAGTTAAACCAGCAACTATACTTTTACTGGACGATAACAGCTTTAGCGCCTTTGATAGCAATCGCACTTCTTATTAACAAAAGCAGACGGGCAAAACGACAAATCGTTGATGACACAACTGAATATGAATAAAATTAATTTATATATCGGCGTGACAATTGGACTCGTTTTGACAGCATCCCTTGTAACTTACTACATAACAAGTTTGACGTCCGACCAAAATAAAGTAAAAGGCTACACTGTGACAACTTATGCTCCTCCGACCTGCACGGATCCAGACTATCTAAATAAATTGCGGGCATACCAGACGTTTTCGTTAACGTCCGACACAACAACAAACGACCAGACAATTGACTCAATGCGTTCTTATCTAAACAACTTAAAAAAATCTGGGGACAGTTTAAAGGGTGTTCATGTCATCATGACAAATGACATGCCATACAAATATTATTTAAAATCGGTTGAAGTTTTCAATGAACTTCCTCCTCGACTTTTTTATACTGTTGCAAATAATTTCTATGCAATTAGTACTAGTAAATATTGGCAAGTAAATGATTCAATTTATAAATTAAACGCTAGTTATGACGGACTTGAAATAATTGAAATTGGCGGACACTAAAATACTGTGTGGCGGCTACGACCCACTAACAGCAAGCAAGTTCCATGGCCGGCATTTTGAATTTTAAAATATCGCTGGACATTTGTAAATTTATAACATTACGGACGCGGCCCCGGAAACCTGCTTGCGATCCGTTAGGTGCAATGCTACGACGACAACCATGAGAAAATTAATTATAATATTCACGACAATTATCTTCCTTTCTTGCTCTACGCAGACAGACACAAATACACCTTCAACGACAAGTACCAATAAAACTGTGGCGACTCCCAACTTCGACGTAGCTTTAAATTTCATTAATGACTACGTTGACTTTTGTAATTCGACTACTGCACAAACAAATGACACGAATTGGGTTAGAAATCATCCTTTGCTGACCGACAATTTTAAAAAGACATATTACGACCTAATTAACAAAGCTCGCAAGGACGATCCCGAGTTAGGTTTAGGTTTTGACCCAATCTTTGACGCGCAAGATTTTCCTGACAAAGGTTTCGTAGTAGCTTCTGCGGACACTGCTTCGGGCATTCTGACAGTTAAAGGTAAAGACTGGGCAGACTTTATTCTAACTCTAAAAGTTGTTGACCAAGACGGTAAATATTTAGTGGACGGTTCAGGTGTTATTAATATTTCTGACGACAAAAGAGCAAGAAAATAAATCGACTTGACACAATGGACAAAAGCACAGCACCTAACAGCGGCTAAGCACCATTTTTTTGCGCAGTAACGGTCAAATGCATAACTTGGACTTAGCAAAAAACGGATGCCTAGCCGCAGAACGTTGTGGGTAATTTTTCTTGGACAATGAAGCAGAAGATTAAAGTTATAAATGTTAGCAAGACGGACGAATTCGAAGGAACAGTGACGTTTGAAATTAACGGGCGACAGTATGACGCTTTCTTTTGGGGAGACATTTTCTTACTTGGTGAGGAATTGAGTGTGACGTTGACTCAGTTAGAATATCCTCTTAAATGGGAAACAATCTTTGGAGAGAACAAAGGACGAGAAACAAAGATTGAGAAATCACAGACTAAGCATGGGACTTATTATTGTTACGGGACAATTCAATCAGTGAAGCCAGTCATTGCGGACTTTGGCGACTTTCAACTTGACTTAGGGGACTGGACGAATGACGAGAAGGTTATAGGCGAATACATTTACTGGACAATTGACAGGTTAGATATTGAAAGAGCGTGAAAGAAAAACTACCCACAACAAAATGTATGTGCCATTGTGGGGCTTGGTTTAAATTTTTAGTTTTATCTTCCAAATAACGTTTGGTGTCGTGGGACAATTTACTAATCTTAAACCCACAACGTCAAATACATAAAACGTTAGCAGCTATGGTACAATGACATGAAAACTTTACATTCAATATTAATTACAACGACAGTTTTACTCTTGTTCTCATGCGGACAAAAAGAATCAAGCTCAGTACAGCGAGAAGACAAAAGTAAACCGAAAGCTAATATTCCGACCTTAAGAGATAATATAATCAGCGAAAAAACTATTGATAAAGCTTATGTAAACATGGATTTGGCAGACCTCAAAAAGGCATATTCAGGTTATCAATTTCAGGACACACCTATTTACTATTTTGGACTTGATGGTGAGGAGAGAGAATTAGTTATCGCAAAGAATAACAAGCCGCTAATGTTCGTTTGGACAAGCTCTGAGAAGAAGGTAAACAGTTTATTTGCCATTTCTAATGAGTTTCATACGGACAACGGCTTAAGACCGGGAATGACAATTAAGCAAATAAAAGAAATATACCCTGAATGTGAAATGGCACAGGACAATATGAGTGGCAATATGGAGTACATCTTTATACCGGATAAAAAAGTGACACTTTGTTTTATGAGTAACCAAAAGACAATAGGAATTTATCATGACTCTGAAGCAGTAACTTTAACGACAAAAATATTTAAAAGCGACACCTTTAGAGTTCAATTTATCGAAACAAGTAGATGACAAGCGGACGAACCACAGCTGCTAACAGCATGTTTGCGCTAACTGCTGGTTCAGTGTAAATTTGAAAGTTCGATATTTTCTTTTAATTTTGTAATAGGTTTGCAGTTCAGTGCTTCGGTATCGCAGCCAGCGCAACACATGCAAATCGTTACCAGTAATGGCGGGACCGACAACCTGACGACAAAATAAATCATGGACATCATAAAAATAGACAGTCCTTTTAACAGAGACGAATTTCTGACGGAGAACATGATCCGACTCAAACTTGTTTACGCACCATTGACAAGACAAACAATTGGTTCGACAATCACAACGACACTTTTTTTAATTATATCAGTATTGTTGTATTTCTCTGAAGGTAAATTCAATCCTTTTATAATCATTACTCTCATTTTCGCCTTCATAACTCTTTTTCTTCTTCATGTATTAGTTTCATCAAAAAATAAATTCAAGACAAAAATACAAGACCTCGCTAAAAAATATGAAGACTTAAAGCTCTTGGGTAAATACGAAATAAGTAATGAGGGCATTGATTATTCAGACAACGAAAAGACCATGAACCTCAAATGGACGGTATTCAAACATTTCGTTATCTATAAAGACTATCTAATTATTTCAGTAGGTGAAAACGTTGAGAACTCATTCTTCTTCTCTAAACATGAAATGCCAGCAGACACTTTTGAATCTTTATTATCCCTAGTAAAAAGTAAATTGCCTCAAAGGACAATAAAATAATACGCACCTGTGTGCCCGCCACAACTGGTAACAGCAACTAATGGCCATTGGACGGATTCGGGTCATCGCCGCGCGCTATTAACAAAGTCGCTTCGCGAATTTTAATTTGCGGCGGCTAAAAAACTTGGGTATCTTTAAATAACCTTTTGTCGATTAAGAAAGTTGAATGTTCCAAAAGCCCAACGGCCATTAGTCGCAAAACGTTACAGGCAAGCGTATTACGACCAACGACCCGACAATAAACGTACAGAAAAGGAGGACGAAAAAGCCAAGGCTTCGCAAAACCAGAAAAAGTGCCAGCCAACCCACAAAGCCAAATCTTTTGCACGCAAACGGGTAAACGGAATTAAAGTAACTATTATTTCTAAATTTTACCGGCTCATCCAATTGTAAAAACAAGTGGCATTAAATGAGCGCCCTAAACCGGTCGATAAAACCGAACCCCTCCTTTTTTAATCCAAAAAGGGCGGCTTCCCCTAGATTTCAAACAAAATGTTTAGCCTGAGCTTAAACACAGGTGCAAATTATTATATTTATGCTACAAAGCGCTAACAAACGCTTGTAATTGACTACAATTAATTAGAAATGGGAATTTGCGTGTATGCTATAAGTTAGTTAGGCGTAAGTTCCCCGGCGGACAGACTGTATGGACAAAAGACTAAAATTATTACTTCTGGGCAGCATCGTAACCACTGTGTTGTATCTTTCTTTTAAACTTCCTGCGGACGAAGAGAAAGAAATTGAAAGTTTTGGTGAGAAGGCAATCGGTACTTTGTCGAATCACGGACTTAAAACAATCGAAATTAGCTATGACTACAAGGCAGAAAATTATGTTTATACCAGATCAATCCCATATAGCGACTTGGTTGAAGGGGAACAATATGAAATAACGGTATCCAAAAAAGATCCATCAAGAATTATCGTTCATATGGATAAACCCTACCTAGACACTGTTACGTTTAAATTTATTGAAATCAACCCTTCTAAAGTCGCCAGTATTTTCGTAGACGACACGGAACTTGAATTTAAGTACACTGTTGACGGAAAAAGTTTTCGTAGAATTCAGAAATATGTACATGAGGACAGTGTCCCAAAAAACTTTCAAAATCTTGTTGTTAAATACCGGTCAGACAGACCTGAAATCGGATACCTATTTTCTAAATAGAGACGGACGAACCTACGCCTAACACGGGGCCATAGCGCCAGCCGGACGAGAGGCAGCTTCTCAGCATGCAAACGCTGTAAAAATTAAGGCGCGCTTCGCTCAGGGACATTGTGGCGCGTTTGCGTATTTTATTTAACTTCACAGTGGACATCGGGACATTTAAAAACTGGCGGCATTTGGAGACGCGGCCGGAGCAAGCCCCGAATCCGTTACCACCAATAGGGCCGACTAACTTCATTGACAACTTCATGGTGGACAAAATATTTCGCTTCGACAAACGATATCTTCCCAGTTAATTCAATAAATAATTTATACCTTTAATACATGACAAAATTATTTTTCATTATTTGCAGCGCACTTCTGCCAATTTTTTTCACTGCTCAAAATGCACCTAGTAAAAACACTTACGACATTTACGCACTAAAGTTTGGTGAACGTATTAATTACGTTCGAATGGAAGATGAGGCAGTTGGAGACAATACGGGTGATAGTACAAAAGTATTCTATATGTATTGGTTACTAAAAGGCCATGATAATGGTAAGATTATTTTAGTAGATGCCGGTTTTACTGATGATGCAGGAGTTGATCCAAAAGAAATTACATTTACTTCACCCGAGAAATTATTGGCAGGCGTGAATGTTAAACCTGAGGAGGTCACTGATATTATTATTACTCATCCCCACTGGGATCATATTGGAGGAATTGATCTTTATCCACAGGCTATGGTATGGATGCAGGAAGAAGACTATAATGACTTTGTGAAAAAAAGGAAGGATCCAGAAGCCATCGGTTTTAATAAAAAAGATATTCAAAAAGTACTCGACAGAAAAGCGAAAGGTAGCATCACGCTTTTAAAGGGTCTGCCTGATCAGGTAATCCTTCCCGCTGTAACAGTGTTTATCTCAGGATCAAAACACACGGCTGGATCACAATATGTGATGGCCAATAACGAAAAAAAACAGACCGTATTCATTGTCTCAGACAATTGCAAGTATTACCGCAACATAAACAAGCTGTTATCCAGCCCAGCAACCAGCGATCAAAAAGCATATATCAGTAACTTAAGAAAACTGAAACGACT
>Ga0075163_10001522_pt1 | contig 31288 bp, 14 predicted proteins | sample JI1023141ADNA_FD_71478 | JGI IMG/M metagenome (GOLD analysis project Ga0075163, IMG submission 71478) | Wastewater effluent complex algal communities from Wisconsin, to seasonally profile nutrient transformation and Carbon sequestration -... | ecosystem: Engineered > WWTP > Effluent > Algae...
CGACCGCGGCCCCGTCGACCGCGCCGTCGTCGGCCTCGATGACATCGATCCGCCTATGCGGACGCGGGTCCGTTCTGGTTAGCAGCCCACCACGCTACCCCTTGCAGACCTGGACCCGTTCTGGTTGGCAGACCCGGACCATTTCTGGTTAGCGCTTAAGGGCGGCGAGGCTGTTGCCGGTGGTCGGGTCCTCGTCGTAGCCGGTGTGGCTTCAACGGGTCCGCCGCTGATCGGCGGCGGCGAGGGCGCCGCCTCCGTCATCGCTGGCGGCGCGCAGAACGCTTCAACGGGTCCGCCGCTGATCGGCGGCGGCGAGGCGTTGAACAGGGCCTGGAGCCCGGCGCGGATCGACTGCTTCAACGGGTCCGCCGCTGATCGGCGGCGGCGAGGCGCGATCCGCGGATGCGACAGCTACCTGCCCACGGGCTTCAACGGGTCCGCCGCTGATCGGCGGCGGCGAGGGACAGGAAAAAGGTTGCCCCGCTGGAGAAGACGGGCTTCAACGGGTCCGCCGCTGATCGGCGGCGGCGAGCGATCGGCACCGAGGTCAAGCCGCCCGCGAAGCAGCTTCAACGGGTCCGCCGCTGATCGGCGGCGGCGAGCTGAGCTGTCAGCCGAGGCGCTCAACCGTCGGCTCGCTTCAACGGGTCCGCCGCTGATCGGCGGCGGCGAGGATCGAAGCTGGCGGCGAGGTCGCGGATGTCGTCGGGGCTTCAACGGGTCCGCCGCTGATCGGCGGCGGCGAGAGAGCAATACCAAGCCGAGGGCCGAGGACAGACCTTGCTTCAACGGGTCCGCCGCTGATCGGCGGCGGCGAGCACGCCATCTTCGACGACCAGCAGTCCGCGCTCCGCGCTTCAACGGGTCCGCCGCTGATCGGCGGCGGCGAGGTGATGGCGTTCTCGAGGTAGACGCTGAGGACCCGGCTTCAACGGGTCCGCCGCTGATCGGCGGCGGCGAGGCAGGGTGGGCAGCAGGCTCTTGCCGTCGGGGCTGGCGCTTCAACGGGTCCGCCGCGGATCGGCGGCGGCGAGACAAGGGCGGCGACGCCCTCGACGAGCGCCGGCGTTCGGCGCTTCAACGGGTCCGCCGCTGATCGGCGGCGGCGAGGCCAGACCAGCGCCGACGAGCTCGCCAAGGGCTTCACGCTTCAACGGGTCCGCCGCTGATCGGCGGCGGCGAGGCTCCGACGCCGCGTGCACGACCGCGGTGAACGGCAGCTTCAACGGGTCCGCCGCTGATCGGCGGCGGCGAGGGTGCCGGGGAAGCGCGCGGCCTGGGTGCCGAGCACGCTTCAACGGGTCCGCCGCTGATCGGCGGCGGCGAGCGGCGGCTGCACGCTGGGGTTCCAGCGCGCCGGCTTGGCTTCAACGGGTCCGCCGCTGATCGGCGGCGGCGAGGTCGATGGTGGTCGTGCAGCCGGGCGAGCTGATGGTGCTTCAACGGGTCCGCCGCTGATCGGCGGCGGCGAGACGAACGCGGAAGCTCGTGACGATGTCCGGCCACGGACTGCTTCAACGGGTCCGCCGCTGATCGGCGGCGGCGAGGTGCTCGGGCTGATCGGCGCAGCGGCGATGCTGGCGCTTCAACGGGTCCGCCGCTGATCGGCGGCGGCGAGGGACGACAGCTTGATGCGTCGGCGGCGGGCGGTCGCGCTTCAACGGGTCCGCCGCTGATCGGCGGCGGCGAGGGCTAGCAGCATTGCTCACAGTGCTTGACGGGTTGGCTTCAACGGGTCCGCCGCTGATCGGCGGCGGCGAGCAACGGGCTGCTCGAGATCGGCCTCGCGAAGGGTCTCAAGCTTCAACGGGTCCGCCGCTGATCGGCGGCGGCGAGACCTGCAAGGACCTGCCGCCGCCGCGGACGCCGCTCGGGCTTCAACGGGTCCGCCGCTGATCGGCGGCGGCGAGTCGACGCGGACCTGCCGACGCCGCGAGAGCTCGGCTCGCTTCAACGGGTCCGCCGCTGATCGGCGGCGGCGAGGCGCGGGAGCGGGGGCGTTAGCGCTTGACCCAAAAGCTTCAACGGGTCCGCCGCTGATCGGCGGCGGCGAGACGTCCGTCTGCCAGGCCATCGCCTGCGTGGGGTTGGTGCTTCAACGGGTCCGCCGCTGATCGGCGGCGGCGAGAGCCGGGACCCTCGGCGACCCCGCCGCACTCAACGCAGCTTCAACGGGTCCGCCGCTGATCGGCGGCGGCGAGAGCCGGGACCCTCGGCGACCCCGCCGCACTCAACGCAGCTTCAACGGGTCCGCCGCTGATCGGCGGCGGCGAGGCGAGGCGGCTGCTCGCAGCGGCGGCATACCGGGTCGACACGCTTCAACGGGTCCGCCGCTGATCGGCGGCGGCGAGGACGGCGGTCGCAGGAGTGGGTCGCGAGGGGCGACCTGGCTTCAACGGGTCCGCCGCTGATCGGCGGCGGCGAGCATCCACAAAGCGTCGCGGGGCAGCGGCTCGTTGTCGCTTCAACGGGTCCGCCGCTGATCGGCGGCGGCGAGGACCTGAAGACAACGGCGTCGATGCTCCGCGAGCGCGACACGCTTCAACGGGTCCGCCGCTGATCGGCGGCGGCGAGGACGCGCCGCAGGACGTATCGGTACTGACCACAGGTCGAGCTTCAACGGGTCCGCCGCTGATCGGCGGCGGCGAGCCTGCGGCAGAAGATCGAGCTGGCGAGGAACTTCTTGCTTCAACGGGTCCGCCGCTGATCGGCGGCGGCGAGCCGCGTGGGCGCGTGGGGACCGGCGCACGGCAGCCCAGCTTCAACGGGTCCGCCGCTGATCGGCGGCGGCGAGGCGGGCCGGTCGTATCGTCCAGATTTGGCCGAGCTGCTTCAACGGGTCCGCCGCTGATCGGCGGCGGCGAGGAGCCGCGGGCGCTCAGCTTTTTGCGCGCTCAAACACGCTTCAACGGGTCCGCCGCTGATCGGCGGCGGCGAGGCGTCGAGCTCGGGCCCTCGAGGTGGCAGTCGATCGGGCTTCAACGGGTCCGCCGCTGATCGGCGGCGGCGAGGGCCACACGGGCCCCGTGGGCCAGTGCGGGACGCCGAGCTTCAACGGGTCCGCCGCTGATCGGCGGCGGCGAGCCGGTGTCCCCCGCCGAGCTGGCGGGACTCGTTTGCAGCTTCAACGGGTCCGCCGCTGATCGGCGGCGGCGAGATGACCTCGGGCAAGAGCTCCCAGTCGCATTCGCTGCAGCTTCAACGGGTCCGCCGCTGATCGGCGGCGGCGAGGAAGTTCGCTCCGGTGACGCTGCACCAGCACAATGGCGCTTCAACGGGTCCGCCGCTGATCGGCGGCGGCGAGGTCAGGCGGGACACCGTCCACCTTCGCATCATCGTCGCTTCAACGGGTCCGCCGCTGATCGGCGGCGGCGAGCCTGCGCTTGCGATAAGTGCATGGTATGGTGTAACTGGCTTCAACGGGTCCGCCGCTGATCGGCGGCGCGAGGATCTACGCCGCCGACGCCGGCCCGGGCCCGAAGGAGTGGCTTCAACGGGTCCGCCGCTGATCGGCGGCGGCGAGTCCGGCGAGCCGTCCTCGCTGGAATGGATGATGTACGGCTTCAACGGGTCCGCCGCTGATCGGCGGCGGCGAGCGTCGGAGACCGACCCGATGGCCTGGCCGATCCACCTGCTTCAACGGGTCCGCCGCTGATCGGCGGCGGCGAGGCGGTGAAACGCGCCGAAGTCCCGCACCGGACCGAGCTCGCTTCAACGGGTCCGCCGCTGATCGGCGGCGGCGAGAGCGATAGCCGTCGGGCAGTTTGGTGGCGACGTAGCCAGCTTCAACGGGTCCGCCGCTGATCGGCGGCGGCGAGAGCGCGACGTGTAACGTGCAAGACGGCCCGAGGCTCGCTTCAACGGGTCCGCCGCTGATCGGCGGCGGCGAGACGCAGCTGACTTCGGCGTCAGCCCCGCAGAACTCGCTTCAACGGGTCCGCCGCTGATCGGCGGCGGCGAGGAAGGGCGCCGCTCCGCCGCCCCCGATGGCCGTCACCGCGCTTCAACGGGTCCGCCGCTGATCGGCGGCGGCGAGTCAGCGACGTAGCCCGGCGCGGCGGTCAACACGTCGAGCTTCAACGGGTCCGCCGCTGATCGGCGGCGGCGAGGCGCGCATGTCAACGGCGGCTGCAGCTCGCGGCGTGCTTCAACGGGTCCGCCGCTGATCGGCGGCGGCGAGGCGCGCTGGGCTCGCATGCTGGCGTCCAAGGCGTGGGGCTTCAACGGGTCCGCCGCTGATCGGCGGCGGCGAGGCAGCGTCAGCATTCATCATGGTATTGCTGTATCGATGGCTTCAACGGGTCCGCCGCTGATCGGCGGCGGCGAGGCCGACGACACGTGCACGTGCGTGTCCTTGCTGGCGGTGCTTCAACGGGTCCGCCGCTGATCGGCGGCGGCGAGCCGCGAGGAGCGCACGGGCCCCGCGCTCGAGGTCGCCGCGCTTCAACGGGTCCGCCGCTGATCGGCGGCGGCGAGGGCGCTGCGTAGGTGTAGAGGGGCGCGTCGGTGGCGCTTCAACGGGTCCGCCGCTGATCGGCGGCGGCGAGACAAAGACCACGACGTGCTCGCCGGAATGTCTGCGGCTTCAACGGGTCCGCCGCTGATCGGCGGCGGCGAGAGGTCCCCGGCTTCGGCCGCTCGACACTCGACACGCCGCTTCAACGGGTCCGCCGCTGATCGGCGGCGGCGAGGGAAGATGGACGGAAACCCCGCGCGAGGAGATTGCGCTTCAACGGGTCCGCCGCTGATCGGCGGCGGCGAGGCGGGTACCGCGGGCCGGTCGTGGTCTACGCCAGCAGGCTTCAACGGGTCCGCCGCTGATCGGCGGCGGCGAGGGCCGCCAAGGGCGACCTGCGCGGCGCGCTCCGTCAGCTTCAACGGGTCCGCCGCTGATCCGCCGCTGATCGGCGGCGGCGAGGAAGGGCGGCGGGCGCTCGATGAACGTGTAGCTCACGCGCTTCAACGGGTCCGCCGCTGATCGGCGGCGGCGAGCCGCGTCGTCGGCGCGGAGCGGTGGGCCATGGTCCGGCTTCAACGGGTCCGCCGCTGATCGGCGGCGGCGAGGGCGCGTGTAGACCGTGGGGCGTGTCACGCCGCAAGAGCTTCAACGGGTCCGCCGCTGATCGGCGGCGGCGAGGGAGATCACGGAGCCTGGCGACCTCGGTGTCGGGTTGCTTCAACGGGTCCGCCGCTGATCGGCGGCGGCGAGACGCATGAGCATGCAGGCCCGGCAGAACCAGATCCCCTCGCTTCAACGGGTCCGCCGCTGATCGGCGGCGGCGAGTCTGGGCCAACGGAACGAGGTATGTCTGGAGGTAGTCGGGCTTCAACGGGTCCGCCGCTGATCGGCGGCGGCGAGGCTGGGGTTTGTCGTCGAGTTCCCGGCGGCGGCCGTGCTTCAACGGGTCCGCCGCTGATCGGCGGCGGCGAGCTGCTCACGGACACGGGCCTGGACGTGCGGGTCGGCGAAGCTTCAACGGGTCCGCCGCTGATCGGCGGCGGCGAGCAACGGCTGCGTCGCAGCGGGCGGGGCCGGCACCGCGCTTCAACGGGTCCGCCGCTGATCGGCGGCGGCGAGAGCCGCGGTCGCTGGCTCTGTGACGTGTTCCCTGACGGGCTTCAACGGGTCCGCCGCTGATCGGCGGCGGCGAGACGGAGCGCACCCGCGGATGATGGTTGGACCGATGTCGCTTCAACGGGTCCGCCGCTGATCGGCGGCGGCGAGACGCTGGGCCAGGCCAGCGCCGTGCTCGACGCCGCGCTTCAACGGGTCCGCCGCTGATCGGCGGCGGCGAGCGTGCATGCACCGGCGGGCGAGCCTGCGAGTGGAGCCGGCTTCAACGGGTCCGCCGCTGATCGGCGGCGGCGAGACCTTGATGCGGACGCGCCCGGCGGCGTTCGTGGTGCTTCAACGGGTCCGCCGCTGATCGGCGGCGGCGAGGGGCGTGCACGCGAGTGGCAAGCTGCACGTGCTACCCGAGCACGCTTCAACGGGTCCGCCGCTGATCGGCGGCGGCGAGGTTGGAGGTCGCCCCGCCGGGCAAGCCGTTCAACGTGCTTCAACGGGTCCGCCGCTGATCGGCGGCGGCGAGTCAGGCCGTGGGACCGCGAACGGCAGCACTGCCTCGCACGGCTTCAACGGGTCCGCCGCTGATCGGCGGCGGCGAGGGGCGGAGTTCCGCCATGATCTGCATGCGCTCGAGGCTTCAACGGGTCCGCCGCTGATCGGCGGCGGCGAGGGGCAAGTTCAGCGCCGACGCGATCACCGAGTACCTCACGCTTCAACGGGTCCGCCGCTGATCGGCGGCGGCGAGGGTCCTTGCACCCGCGGCGGAGGTATCCGACCGAGCCCGCTTCAACGGGTCCGCCGCTGATCGGCGGCGGCGAGGCGGGGCGGAGCAGGGGGTCGCGTGGCGAGACCGTGCTTCAACGGGTCCGCCGCTGATCGGCGGCGGCGAGTGGCGAGCACGCTGCCGAAGGCCTTCCGCCTGCTGCAGCTTCAACGGGTCCGCCGCTGATCGGCGGCGGCGAGGCGGGCGAGCCGGTCGGTGCGCGCGCCGAGCTCGTTGCCGCTTCAACGGGTCCGCCGCTGATCGGCGGCGGCGAGGCAGCGGGTCGCCGACCTGCTCCGGCAGGACAACGTGTCGCTTCAACGGGTCCGCCGCTGATCGGCGGCGGCGAGCGGTCTGCGCCGCCCCGCTGTCCCCCGACATGCTGACGGCGCTTCAACGGGTCCGCCGCTGATCGGCGGCGGCGAGTCGCACAGCACAGGGTCAATCCCGACCACTGTCACTTGCTTCAACGGGTCCGCCGCTGATCGGCGGCGGCGAGGATGCCAGCCAGTAGAGGAGCGCTCATGCGTTGATGGCTTCAACGGGTCCGCCGCTGATCGGCGGCGGCGAGGTGCTGTGGCTGACGTGGACGGTGGCGTCGGCGACGGGCTTCAACGGGTCCGCCGCTGATCGGCGGCGGCGAGGGCAAGCGCGTCAGCGTCGACAAGGGCGCGTGGGAGCTTCAACGGGTCCGCCGCTGATCGGCGGCGGCGAGGACTATGTACGGGGCGTCGTCGATGCGCTGCATGGTCGCTTCAACGGGTCCGCCGCTGATCGGCGGCGGCGAGAGTTGCGAGACCCCACTCTCCCTGGCCTCGCTGACGCGCTTCAACGGGTCCGCCGCTGATCGGCGGCGGCGAGAGGCGGGCGCGAAGGAGACGGGCCCGGTCCAGATCGGGCTGCTTCAACGGGTCCGCCGCTGATCGGCGGCGGCGAGGCCCCCGGCAGGGCAGAGCCCGCGAGGGCCGCGCTCGCTTCAACGGGTCCGCCGCTGATCGGCGGCGGCGAGACACCTACTGGCGCGCGGCGACCGGCCGGACGTACGTCGCTTCAACGGGTCCGCCGCTGATCGGCGGCGGCGAGACCGTCGTGGAGCTCGACTCCGTGGCCGGCATCGTGCTTCAACGGGTCCGCCGCTGATCGGCGGCGGCGAGTAAACCGCTTGATCAGGGACTGGTGCTGCTCGGTGGCTTCAACGGGTCCGCCGCTGATCGGCGGCGGCGAGCGGCGCCGACCTGGGACTTTGTCGCGGGTCAGTTCAGCGGCTTCAACGGGTCCGCCGCTGATCGGCGGCGGCGAGACGTCGGCGCGGTGACCAGCGGCCTCGACGGCACTGCTTCAACGGGTCCGCCGCTGATCGGCGGCGGCGAGAAAAAGAATGGCTGAAGAGGCTTCCAAAGGTTCGTAGCTTCAACGGGTCCGCCGGTGATCGGCGGCGGCGAGAGGTGGGTTTTCGTGCAACGCTCGGGTCGGGCGGTGCGCTTCAACGGGTCCGCCGCTGATCGGCGGCGGCGAGGCACCTCGCCTGGCGTTGTCTCGGCTTGCCCGAGTAGCGCTTCAACGGGTCCGCCGCTGATCGGCGGCGGCGAGGCTGTAGCGTCGATGGCTCCCACGGGATATCCAGGTGATGCTTCAACGGGTCCGCCGCTGATCGGCGGCGGCGAGGCCACCGCGTGGGAGTTAAAAAAACGCGTTCGGGCTGCTTCAACGGGTCCGCCGCTGATCGGCGGCGGCGAGAGGGCAGACCGCCACCAGCTCAGCGACGTGCCGGTCCCGCTTCAACGGGTCCGCCGCTGATCGGCGGCGGCGAGGCGTTGCTCGTCGGCTGGAGCGCCAACAGCAGCTGGCGCTTCAACGGGTCCGCCGCTGATCGGCGGCGGCGAGTCTCGAGGCGCACCCAACATGCGCGGTCCGTATGACGGGCTTCAACGGGTCCGCCGCTGATCGGCGGCGGCGAGTGACGCATCGCAGTTCGGTGCGGCCGGGAGCACGCGCCGGCTTCAACGGGTCCGCCGCTGATCGGCGGCGGCGAGATGGTGAGATTCAGCTTTGCGCAGACGCTGAAAAGGGGCTTCAACGGGTCCGCCGCTGATCGGCGGCGGCGAGGCCCCGCTCCTGTTTCAGCCGGCGGCCACCCTCGCCGCGCTTCAACGGGTCCGCCGCTGATCGGCGGCGGCGAGGCGCGGCGAGCGTCCGCCACGCCTCCGCGCTGTCGCGGCTTCAACGGGTCCGCCGCTGATCGGCGGCGGCGAGGCGAGGGCAGTTCTTCGGGGGCCGTCTCGGAGTCCGAAACGCTTCAACGGGTCCGCCGCTGATCGGCGGCGGCGAGCGACGTACTGGTCGCGCTCGTCCGGCGAGGCACTCAGGCTTCAACGGGTCCGCCGCTGATCGGCGGCGGCGAGGCGAGACCGCCGCGCCCGCGGGGATGGCGCCCGGAGCGCTTCAACGGGTCCGCCGCTGATCGGCGGCGGCGAGGGGGAAGGTGAACCGACACGCCGCGCGCGCTGATTGCGCTTCAACGGGTCCGCCGCTGATCGGCGGCGGCGAGTGCAGCGACGCGCGGAGCTTGCCGCCGAACCGCGGCGCGCTTCAACGGGTCCGCCGCTGATCGGCGGCGGCGAGGCCGCCGCGGCCCTGGTGCTGCACCCCTGCCGCGAGCGCTTCAACGGGTCCGCCGCTGATCGGCGGCGGCGAGGGCCGCCGTGCAGGACTACTGGACCGGCGAGTTCCCGCTTCAACGGGTCCGCCGCTGATCGGCGGCGGCGAGGCGCAGCGGACGTGACCTTGTCGGCCACGTTCTGCACGCTTCAACGGGTCCGCCGCTGATCGGCGGCGGCGAGGCGAGCTCGCCCGGATCCGGTACGAGATCGCCGGGATGGCTTCAACGGGTCCGCCGCTGATCGGCGGCGGCGAGGGTGGTCGGCGTCCGGCTCGCAGGCGTCGAGCGCCGCGCTTCAACGGGTCCGCCGCTGATCGGCGGCGGCGAGGCCAAGGCCGCCGCCGACCTCGACATCCCGCCTGAGGCTTCAACGGGTCCGCCGCTGATCGGCGGCGGCGAGGACATGCCGATCGGGGGCCGGTGTGGCTGTGACGCACCCGCTTCAACGGGTCCGCCGCTGATCGGCGGCGGCGAGCCTCGATGACGATGGGCAACTCGTACGGCATGTCAGCTTCAACGGGTCCGCCGCTGATCGGCGGCGGCGAGGACACGGGCCCGGGCTTCGACCTCGGCATCCTCGCCCCGCTTCAACGGGTCCGCCGCTGATCGGCGGCGGCGAGGAGGCCTTGGCCCACTGCCGACCGATCCGATCGAAGACTGCTTCAACGGGTCCGCCGCTGATCGGCGGCGGCGAGTCAACATCAAGCGGGCCCACACCACGGGCCGAAGCCCGCTTCAACGGGTCCGCCGCTGATCGGCGGCGGCGAGGGGAGGCCGACCATCGGCCACGGCACCAGACCGAGGAGCTTCAACGGGTCCGCCGCTGATCGGCGGCGGCGAGTGTCCCCTGCCGCGATGGCGCCAGCGAGAACGCCCGCGTGCTTCAACGGGTCCGCCGCTGATCGGCGGCGGCGAGGTGGCGTCCATGGCCGCCGAGCGGCCGAGGAGACAGCTTCAACGGGTCCGCCGCTGATCGGCGGCGGCGAGGTCGCCGCAGTTCACGAACTTCGCGCCGTGCTTGTTGCTTCAACGGGTCCGCCGCTGATCGGCGGCGGCGAGTCGGCCTTCGAGCGCCTCATGGCCGAGGCCCAGCGGCTTCAACGGGTCCGCCGCTGATCGGCGGCGGCGAGTCGGTTCGCCACCGATGCTCGCGAACGGCAAGGTGTCCGCTTCAACGGGTCCGCCGCTGATCGGCGGCGGCGAGGGTCCGGGCAGCGTGGAGGCTCATGCCGGCCTCGCGCTTCAACGGGTCCGCCGCTGATCGGCGGCGGCGAGGCAGCGAGGCGCCAGCGGAACATCGGCCGCAGGAGCGCGCTTCAACGGGTCCGCCGCTGATCGGCGGCGGCGAGGGGCAGTCAAGGCGGAGATCATGGTTGTCCAGGTACGCGCTTCAACGGGTCCGCCGCTGATCGGCGGCGGCGAGGCCAAGGCCATCTCCGAGCGGGCGCCAGGACCAACGTCATGCTTCAACGGGTCCGCCGCTGATCGGCGGCGGCGAGGCGGAAGCGCCAGCGGCCCGCGAACTCGAAGGTGCTGACGTGGCTTCAACGGGTCCGCCGCTGATCGGCGGCGGCGAGCGGCCAACAGCGTCGCGCCGACGGTGGCCTTGGACGTGATGCTTCAACGGGTCCGCCGCTGATCGGCGGCGGCGAGCTACGGGTCCCGGGTTACCAGGCTTGACGACACCTGCGCTTCAACGGGTCCGCCGCTGATCGGCGGCGGCGAGCGCCGCCGCCGGGGTACTGGGTGTCCACCTGCCAGGGCTTCAACGGGTCCGCCGCTGATCGGCGGCGGCGAGTCCGGCTCGGGTTTGGATCGCCACCGAGCCGGTGGACCTCGCTTCAACGGGTCCGCCGCTGATCGGCGGCGGCGAGAAGGAGCGTCGTGCAACCGGCTGACCCGGGCTGGCAGGCTTCAACGGGTCCGCCGCTGATCGGCGGCGGCGAGCCTGCGACATCGCGTGCTCCTCGACGGGCTAGACCTTGCTTCAACGGGTCCGCCGCTGATCGGCGGCGGCGAGAGCCTCGGTCGCGCACCCCGACTACCCGCGCCCGACGCAGCTTCAACGGGTCCGCCGCTGATCGGCGGCGGCGAGCGGGTGCTGGACATCCAGCCCTACGACTTCCAGATCGAGCTTCAACGGGTCCGCCGCTGATCGGCGGCGGCGAGGGAAGCAAGGCCCGTCGTCGCAAGGTTGTCGTGCAAGCTTCAACGGGTCCGCCGCTGATCGGCGGCGGCGAGGAGACTCGCAAGGCTGCATGGGGCGCACGCGTAGGGCTTCAACGGGTCCGCCGCTGATCGGCGGCGGCGAGTCCAATCTGGGGCCCAGTACCAGTTGACGCCATTCGCGCTTCAACGGGTCCGCCGCTGATCGGCGGCGGCGAGGCCCGTTCCCTACGCGGGCGAACAGCTTTGCGTAGTCAGCTTCAACGGGTCCGCCGCTGATCGGCGGCGGCGAGTCGAATCCGGCGAGCGGCGACAGGTCCACGTCGGGGATGCTTCAACGGGTCCGCCGCTGATCGGCGGCGGCGAGGTTCTTGTTCCTGTTCCTGTTCCTACTCCTAAGTTCGCTTCAACGGGTCCGCCGCTGATCGGCGGCGGCGAGCGTGCAGGTAGCCGACCGGCACCACGCCGGCCGGCTCGCTTCAACGGGTCCGCCGCTGATCGGCGGCGGCGAGCGCGGGCAGGCGCCGCTTGACCGCCGACGTCAGGCCGCTTCAACGGGTCCGCCGCTGATCGGCGGCGGCGAGACTCGGCCACAGCGGCATCGTGCGGCTCCCAACCGGCGCTTCAACGGGTCCGCCGCTGATCGGCGGCGGCGAGGTCCGGCGTCGGGCAACGGCCCACGTGCGTGGAGGACACGCTTCAACGGGTCCGCCGCTGATCGGCGGCGGCGAGGGAGGTAGCCAAACAAGGGCACGCCTACGCCAGGGTCGCTTCAACGGGTCCGCCGCTGATCGGCGGCGGCGAGGGACAGGCACTCGACCACGGAGCGCGCCGTGTAGCCCGCTTCAACGGGTCCGCCGCTGATCGGCGGCGGCGAGGATCACGCTCAACGTGCCAACTGGCTCCCACACCCACGCTTCAACGGGTCCGCCGCTGATCGGCGGCGGCGAGGCGGCGTCGAAGTGTGCGGACGGCGTATCGAGCTCGGCTTCAACGGGTCCGCCGCTGATCGGCGGCGGCGAGGGTCGAGCAAGCGAAGGCGCTCCGGGCCGCGGCGGACCGGCTTCAACGGGTCCGCCGCTGATCGGCGGCGGCGAGGGGGCCGATCGGCGTCGTCACGGCGGCGCTCGCGGCGCTTCAACGGGTCCGCCGCTGATCGGCGGCGGCGAGTGCACCCCGCGAAGCCCTCGCTGTCCTGGGTCTCGGCGCTTCAACGGGTCCGCCGCTGATCGGCGGCGGCGAGCCCGCCCCGCCCGCGCTCACCCTCTGCACGTGACGCCGCTTCAACGGGTCCGCCGCTGATCGGCGGCGGCGAGGAGGCTGCCAGATACTAAAGCTCCAACCGCCGAAATTGCTTCAACGGGTCCGCCGCTGATCGGCGGCGGCGAGCGCTCTCACGCCCCTCTACGGGGCCAACGCGGTCCCGACGCTTCAACGGGTCCGCCGCTGATCGGCGGCGGCGAGGCGATCGTCAACTTTACGGTCCCCGGCGGGGCGATGGGGACGCTTCAACGGGTCCGCCGCTGATCGGCGGCGGCGAGGCGGCGCAGCGGCGGGGCGGGCTGGACCTTGGACGTGGTGCTTCAACGGGTCCGCCGCTGATCGGCGGCGGCGAGGCCGGCGATGTAGGTTGCGGCGTCGTCGCAGTCGCCGCTTCAACGGGTCCGCCGCTGATCGGCGGCGGCGAGGCGAGCCGTCCGGAGCGGGGATGAGCGTCGCGTAGACGGCTTCAACGGGTCCGCCGCTGATCGGCGGCGGCGAGGCCAGGCAAGCACGCCGCCGTCGACAGGGTCCCGCTGGCTTCAACGGGTCCGCCGCTGATCGGCGGCGGCGAGGAGAGCGCGCGGGCGCGGTGAGAAACAGGCCCGTCGACGCTTCAACGGGTCCGCCGCTGATCGGCGGCGGCGAGGCTGCAAGCACCTCGGGCTCCCGCCGGAGGTCCATTGCTTCAACGGGTCCGCCGCTGATCGGCGGCGGCGAGAACGGGGACAGCACGTGAACATGCACGCAGTGAATCGGCTTCAACGGGTCCGCCGCTGATCGGCGGCGGCGAGCGAATCATGTTGCTATGATAGCAAAGCACCCATGGCTGCTTCAACGGGTCCGCCGCTGATCGGCGGCGGCGAGCGCTGCGCCTCGCCGAGGGCGGCGCGCACATCGTTCTGCTTCAACGGGTCCGCCGCTGATCGGCGGCGGCGAGTCCCCCCAGTAGAGGGGGCTGATACGACAGAGAGATCTGTCGATGAGAGCACGCGAGGTCTTCCCGCAGGTACACAAGAGAGATATTCCTGTTCTACAAAAAGTTGTCAAGCAGCGAGTTGGGCCATTCCTGTGATGTTGGCGGAGAGTTACACGCAACGATGGGGGTCGCTGCGTTTTGATCCTCCGTGCATCAACTTGAGTTCGAACGTTATGGCCCGATTATTGCTCTGTCGAGTCGTCCCATGCAACGCGTAACGGGTGTTGCGCCAACCCCGCAGGATTATTAGGTCCGGTGGGCGCCCGATCGACGGGATGCTCACCGCCTTGCAGGCCGACCAGGTTGTTGGTCGGCATCGTCGGTTGGCGATGACGCAATTTTCCGCCAGGGCAGCAGGATTGAAGTAGTGCTCGATGGCGATGGCATCGCGCATGGCGCCGTCGGCCTGGGGTGCTGGCGCTGGTACAGCGCGACACGATGACTATCACGGGTTGTGGGGTGCAGGGTGAGGCGTCGTCAAGAATGCGTGGACCTGTCCGCCCGCGGTGATCGTCCACAGGTGGCCCTGGAGGTGGAGGTCCAGGCACATTCCGACGGCATCGGGGCAGGGCACGGGGGTGTGCGTCGAGGTCGGCGGGTCGAGGAGGCGCGTGGCGGCTTCGCGAAGAGATGCGAAGCTGCCGAGGTACTTGCCGTGATGACGGAACGGGCGAGCGCTCGCGGGGAGCGTCGTCAGGTCGAGCCGGGAGCGTGACTTGCGGCGGATCCAGCGATCCTGGAGGCCAGCGTGGCGTCGCATGGACGTGTCAAGGATGGCGGACAGCTGCTCGTGAAGCCCCTGGATGTCGAAATGCCCGGGTGGGTCGAGCAGGAGGGTGTCGAGGGTGTCGACCATGAGGCGAGTGAGAGTACGCAGAAAATGTGCGGCGAGGACGGCTTCGTCGCGCTGGAGTTCACGCTCAGCGGCGCGGGAGCGAGTGCGGCTGTTCGAGACCATGGCGGATCCTTCGTGGAGATGTATATCGGTGACGGGATCGGATCGATCGCGTATGCGCGTCGACCGTCGTCGTGAATGGCTGGAGACGACCTGGCCAGTGAACCAGCGCAGTCGGCCGGTCGCTAACATCCTGATATCCGGGGCGGGCTGCGCTCAGTACACCAACACGCGCGCGATCCCCGGGGTCAGGCTGCGGCCGATCACGTCGCAACGCGGCGGATTTTCGTCGGGTCTGGTGACCGGGCCGAGCTTGACGAACAGCACCTGATCTTCGCGCTGATTGATGATGTCCAGGAGCCGGCGCTCCAGCTGGGCGCGATCGCTGTCGGTGAGCTGACAGAGGAACACGCTGAGCTGGACGCCGTCGCCGAAGTCTCGCATCGTCTTGTGGACGCGGCGGAGGCGGACGGGATCACAGATGTCGTACGTGATGAGGTGATACGAACGCATCGGATCATCGCGTCCAGATCGGGGTGAACTGGTCGATCTCCCCGACGAGCCACTTGCCCAGGACCCTCGCCTCGAGCTCGAGGAGTCGGCGGTAGGCCATGCGGTAGCCGAAGCGCGGGTGGGTGGTGAGCTCGTCGGCGCGGCGCTCGTAGGCGTGGATGAGGGCGTTGCGGCCGCGCTCGGTCAGGGTCACACCGGCGCTGGACAGGACGAAGTCGTCGCGGTCGATGCCGTGGGTGGCGAGCAGACGGAGGACCGCGGTGTCGACCCAGGCGGCGCGGAAGGGCTCGACCAGGTCGAGCGCGAGGCCGGGTCGGCCGGGGATCATCGTGTGCAGGAAGCCGAGCATCGGATCGAGGCCGACGCGCGCCGCGGCGGCCGTGGCGTCGCGGATCAGCAGCGAGTATCCGAAGCTGAGCAGCGCGTTGATCCGATCGCGCGGCGGCCGGCGCGTCCGACCGCCGAAGTCCTGCTGCCACTCTCTGGGCAAGATGGCCGGCAACGCGGTGAAGTAGCTGGCCGCGGCCTCACCCTCACACCCGCGCAGGACATCGTGAGACTCGGCCTGTTGAATGCGACGGAGCGCGTACTGCATGTCTCGCAGCGCGCTGGCGCAGCGGGCCCGTGAATCCGGCGCGTCGGTCGTGTCCGGGGTTTCGTCGGCGGTCCAGTCGGGGAGTTCGTCCTGCTCGTCGGTGGACAGCGTGTGCTCGATGCCGCGGCCATATCGGCGCAGGACGGTCCGCTGGTTGCGGACCTTGGCGATCACCAGGGCCCGCGCCGCCGCGAGGCTGCGGACCGGATCCTCGACGCAGCGGTACTGCGCGCGGCGGAGGGCGACGTTCTGCGTGAGCAGCGGGGTCGAGATCCCGAGCAGCCGGCCCGCGCTGGTGTGATGGGACACGGGGACACCCTGGGCGAGGAGCAGCTGCATGCATTGCTCGGTCACCTGGCAGGGGCCGTAGAGGGCGACGTGCGCGACGTCCTTGAGCAGCACGCGCTCTGGTTCGCCGTCGCGGGGACAGACGAGGAGGGTCTCGCCGTCCTTGCGCACCACCGTGCCCGGGCGCGTGACGTGGACGACGGCCCGGTCATCTCGGCCGGGGATGATGCGACGAACGCCTCGCTCGCGGATCGCGGCCGTCTCGGCCTGAAGCGCGTGGTGCTCGTCCGGGAGGCAGACGCCGTGCAGCGAGCAGCCGACGCACTTGGGGCTGTCGCTCAGCGGATCCGGGGCGATGGGCAGGCTGCGCACGCGGGTGGCCTCGGCGACGACCGCGCGAAGGAACCGCTCGAGGTGATCGGTCCACGCGACGATCGTGTGGATCTTGTTGCCGCGGTAGAAGATCCGGCCCTCGTCGCACGGCAGGCCGGCGTCGCGGAGGACTGCCATGTAGAGGCCGATCTGCGCGACATCCGGGGGCCAGGCGCGGTATGGCAGGTCGAACCCGTGCCAGTGATGGCACTCGTCATGGGGTGCCGAGCCGCGCTTGGCCTCGACGGCGACGACCTCGTCGCCGGTGATCTCGATCATGTCGAGACGTCCGTGCACGCCCCACGCAGCGGACGTGAATTCCATGTTCCGCGGGAGCGCGCCGGCCCACGGGTGTGGATCGTCGCCTGTGTCGGAGGGAGCCTCGCTGCTGTGGCGATGAACCTTGCCGCGCCGGGCAGCGCGCTCGTGCTGGCCGCTGCCTTCGATGGTCTCGGCGGACTCGACGAAGATGCCCTGGACGTGTTCCAGGTGGAACAGTCGCGGGCAGTAGACGACCTCGTTGCACATGCGGATCGGGAGGGACTCTTCAGCGTCGTTTGTCATGATGCTCTGTTGATGGAGTCGTCGCTCGCCTCGATCCGTTTAATCGGAAATTTCGCGTGATCCATCGCGGAGCAACCGGGTGACGGCGATGAATCACGGCTGAGTACCACCCACGCCGGTGTGTCCAGCGATTGCTTCATCGACCGCTCGACCTCACGGACGGCGGCACCGACGAGCGCGGCGATGTCGTCGATGCGGGAGGGGAATACCGGCGACCAGCAACCCGCGCCAGCCCAGGGCAGCGGTTCGGGGTGACGCATCGCGTCGTCGTCGCGCCATGGGCGGTGCGCCGCGTGGAATGCTGACTCCGGGAAGGACGTGCCGGCGGCGGAGAAGCAGTAGAGCCGCTCTGCGTCGCGGCTCAGCGACAGGCTGAGCCACCGTCGCGGTCGGACGCCCGGGAGTCGCGCCAGAGTGGTGAGCACCTCGTCCGCGGCGGTGGCATCGATGATCAGGTCGGCGCTGCCGAGCACGGTCTCTGCGGCGGTCGGATCGCCGGGGAGCGCGTGGGTGGTGGCCGTCACCTCGGCGAACGGCGAGGCGGCGTTCAGGACATCGCGCAGCGCCGTCGCCTTGGCGACGCCCAGGTCGCACAGGGTCGCCGTGTGGCGGACGAGGTTGCCAGCCTCGATCGTCTCGCCGTCGATGATGTGCAGGCGGCGGACGCCGCCGCGGATCAGCAGGTGCGCGAGCTGGGAGCCGAGCGCGCCGGCGCCGATCAATACGATGTCGGCGGACTGCAGAGATTCGTCGAGGACGCCGCGGACGGCCAGGCGATCGCGGCTCCACACGGTGGTGTCGAGCCAATCGAGCGCAGCGCTGTCCGCGAGCGGGCCGCGACGGTCGAGCATTGCCAGGTCGAGGGCGCGAGCGCGGGCCGGGAGCGCGCGACGCGTCATCAATCGCGGCAGACGCAGGGCCTGCCACGCGACCTGTTCGAATGGCCAGCCGATCCGCGAGGGGATCGGATACCCGAGCAGCAGGACGGCGGCGGATTGACCGCGAAGGTGAGTGATCGGGCCAATGAGGGCCTGTTCGAGGTCGAAGCCGACGCTCGTCGCCCAGCCGCGCAGCTCGCCCCAGGTCTGCGGGGCCTGCCATGGCGGCAGCTGCGGAGGTACGGGCAACCTGAGCCAGGCGCCGGATCGCCGCGTCCCCGCGAGGTCGCGCAGGTGTGCACCCCAGGGCGATGTTTCGACGCCGACGAGCTTGTGGACGACGGTGATACGATCGCCGCGCGTGATCTGGCTGGTGTGGAGCGTCGCCGCGCCCCACGTGGGCGTCGGCTGATCCAGCCAGGTCCGCGGATCCGAGAGCCCGGGGACGACGATCTCGCCGAGGTCGGGGATGATGCGGGCGGCGAAGTCGGGAGACTCGCGGGGGTCGCCGATCGTCAGGAGGCTGCGCGTCGCGGCGTGGAGTATCCAGCTGTGGGCTCGCGCGAGCGCCCATGGCAGGAGCTCATGCGGATCCCGCGGTGGACTGTGACGGTCGCGGGCTGGACCCTCGGTCCACGGCGCCGTGAGGCACAGCGCGCCGGTTCGCCAGGGCACGCGCCGGGACGGGCCGTTGTGGCGCTGATGCGGGAACGTGACCGTGATACCTCCGTCGACGGCGGGATGGATCTCGACGGCGCAATGGGGATACGTCGCGTTCAGGACGACGAACCAGCGCGAGCACGCGGGGATCCAGCGCGACGGATATGTACAATACAACCGCACAGGGAACGCCCAGCGCTTCGCCTCCGCGAACCAGCGTGGTTCGTCCTCGATGTCACACGCCGATATGGCGAGCGACGCGAGCCAGCCGTCGCAGATCGCCGGCGGTGGTCCGGGAACGGTCACACCGGCTCCGTCATTCGATCTGGTTGCAGGTGCAGGAGACGGCCGCCGCGCGGGCAGACGTGCACGCCGATCCGCGGGGCCTTGCGCAGGTCGGCGCCCAGGATCAACAGCAGCGGCTCCGGACAGCGGTAGCGCGGATCGGTGGCGATGCTCTGGATCTGGGCGATGTCGGCGGCGCTCGGGGTCGGCGCCGCGAACGGGTGGGAGTGCCATTCGCCGAGGTAGTAGATACCGGCGCGCCAGCGGTCCTGCAGCAGCGCGAAGAGGCCGTCCGTTCCGCGGTAGAAGCTGGTCGGGGTCGCGTGTGAGCCGGCGGGCGGCGGCAGGAGTTCATGGATCTCGGCGCAGTCGTGGGCGGGCGCATAGCGGCCGAGGATGACGCCGCCGGTCTCGTTTCGGCCGGCCCGAACGCCCAGGGCGACGGCGGTGGCGAGCACCGCGTCGGGCAGGGTGGCGGCGAAGGGTCGGCCGTGTGCGGCGAATCGCTGGGGTCGCGCCGGGCTCTCAGGCAAAGCGACCACCCTGCGGCGACGAGACGTCATCGCGGGGCGAGAATCCTCCGCGCGGACCGGAGGGCCCGCTGCCGCCCGACGCCGGGAACTTCGGACCGAGCAGCTCACGCCAGAGGGTCGCGCTCTCGCTGTCATCCAGGCTCGAGAGGGCGCGGCGGGCCAGGCGGGCCGCGCCGCGGGAGTGCTCGACCAGCGCCTGGAACTGCTCCAGGGGCACGCGGGCCATCACGTTCTGGCCGCGCACGCCGGGGTTGTCGAGGACAGGGACATGCGAGGTGGACAGCGCTGCGATGGCCTCGAAGGTGCAGGTCAGGCCCTCGGCGACGCTGCCGACGCGGTCGGGGCAGCACGCGAAGATCAGGCGCTCGAGCGGGTAGCTGCGCGGGTGCTTCGGGAGGTCCTGCTGACGCTTCCACCACTTGATCGCCTTGACGACGTTGACGAAGTGGCCGTTGCAGGCGGCGTTCTTCTGGCGAGTGTCCGCGAGCTGGACGAGCGGGTTCGTCGGATCCCAGCGCTCCCACTGGCGATCGGGGATCAGCAGCGGCTCGCGCTTCCAGGCGGTCGCCTCGGCGTGGGTCGGCGGAGCGGCGTCCTCGAGGCTGTCCTCGCCCCGTTCACCGCGATAGTCGTCCACGTGGGCCGGCGCCGACGTGACGACGAGGTCGAGGTCCACGTATGATAGCTCAATGCTGAGCGAGCGCTCGTTGGTGCTCCACTTGCCGTTGTAGTGGGTGCGCAGGAACGGGGCGAACCGGCGGAGTGCGGCCGCCGGCGTGATCTGCTCCGAATCGAGGTTCGTGACGACGACGAGGTCGACGTCGGATCGTTGCCCCTCCGAGGGCCGAATCGCGGTCGACCGGCGATAGCTGCCCTGGATGAAGACAGCGACGATGATGGACTTGAGCGCCGTATCGGCCAGCAGACGCTCGCGGAGCGTGGTATGCCCGCGCTGGTAATCGTCTCGCTGTGCGGAGGTGGGGCGGATCTCCTGGAGGAAGTCGCGGAACGCGGTCGGGAGTTGCATGAATGGGCTCGCACGAGAGATGTCGTGCGAGCCCGTTCATCGATCAGGTCGATTCAATGTGAGTCGACGCGGGATGTGAACTGGCCGAGACCGAAGTGGCTGCCGTAGCCGATGGCCAGGGGTCCCGTGATGGCCTCGGGGAACTCCATGCGGAAGCCGTAGCCGTGGGGGTGGCCGGCGGGGGGGCCTCCGCGTTGCCTTGTGCGGCGGAACCAGTGAAGGCGGCGACGGCGGGACTCCTCGGGGTCGAAGGCGATGACGGTGGATGGTTCGACGCCGATGGTCTCGCGGCACAGCCAGCGGAGCTGGTCCTCGGGGCTGTCGCGGAGCTGGCCACCCCGGCGCTTGGGGCAGCGCGGTGGGACGAACGGGGTGGCGCTCTCCCAGATGCGACCGCGACGCAGGGGAGGCGGAGGCGACTCGAGCTGTCGGAGGTGGCCGAGGGCGACGAGGGTCGTGTACGTGGGGTGGCTCGTCAGGGCCTCGCCTTTGCGGTAGAGCCGTTGCAGCGAGCGAAGTGCGCGCACGGCCTCGGGGTCGAGGCCGCCGCGGGCGTAGATCACGACCTGGGTGACGAATCCATCATCGTTGGCCTGCGGGAGAAAGAAGGCGTGGCGATGGCCGGTCAGGGGCTGGCCGGCGGGGTCCTTGCCGAGCAGCGCGGGGCTGTGGCGGTGATCGCCGAGGTGGTGCAGCAGGGCGGCGCGCAGCTTCTCGCCGATCCACAGCGTGTCCTCGACGCGGGGCAGCACGGCGCTGTCGAATACGATGCGGGCGTAGTCCGGCGGGTCGCTCGTGCGTGCGGGCGCGGGAGCATTGGGCGAGGGCGTTTGTTGCGAGTCGACGGCGTACTCGATCCAGCGGGTGCCCGGGGGGGCGGACCAGCCAGCCTGTTGCAGGGCGCCGGTTTCGAGGCTCAGGACGTCCCAGAGGGTGTCGGGGAGGTTGAGCTTGCGGACCTGCTTCGGGTCCTGGGCGGCCAGGTAACCGTCGCGCCACAGGTGATAGTCGCGGGTCGGCAGCGGGACGAGGAGGCGGGCGGTGGTCGCGGGCCGATCGTCCTGGGCGGTGCGTGGGCGGGCGTCCGCGATGCGGGCCGGCAGTGTGTCGGAGAGGCGGGCGGCGACCCAGCTCTCGGCGCGTCCGAGGTAGGGGATCTGGGCGACGACCGCGGCGAGCAAGGCGGTGTCCGCGGGCGTGAGCGAGGCGATGGGCCAGGCGATGAGCAGGTCCTCCGGCTCGGCCGCGCCGCCGCCGACGGCGAGGAAGGCGTCGAACACCTTGGTGGTGCTGTCGCCGCTGGTCGGCATGTAGTGGCGCAGGTGGGCCGGGGCGGTCGGCGGGAGGTAATAGTCGGGCGGGCTGGTGAGCTGCTCGAGGATCGCGGCGAGGCGGGGGCGGTCGCACTCGATGCGGTGGCTGGCGGCGACCAGTGCCCGCAAGATCCGCCACGGCGACGGCGGCCACTCGACGGTGCCCTCGTTGACGTGGTGATCCCACCCGGTCGCGTGGTAGCGGCCGGCGAGGAACGTGAACGCGAGGGCGATCACTTGCCCTTGCCCTTCTTGGTGTCCTTCGGCTTGCCGGGGCTGAAGGTCGCGCGGGTGATCGGTGGATCGGCGAACAGGCCAGCCTTGCGGACGGCGGCGATGAGCCCGGGGAGGGCCTCGACGAGCGTGCCGAGGCCCGGCAACGCGAACCCGGCGGGCCGTGTGATCCGCGGCTCGCCGGCGTCGAAGTCGCAGGCGGCGCGCAGGCGCATGCCGCGGGCGAGCAGGCTGCGGATCTTGAACAGCGCGAGGGCGTAGAGGCACGACTCGAGGGCAGGGCCGAGGCGGTAGCTGCGGAGCTGATCGAGGTCGAGGTTGAAGTAGGCGGTGATCTTGCCGGCCGTGTACTCGTCGCGGTGGTACGGGACGTTGCCGAAGCCCTCCTTCGCGGTGGCGCCCGACTCCTCGTCCTTGCCGGCCATGACGCGGTCGTTCTTCACGCCGCCGCTGCTGACGACGCGGACGTCGCGGGCCTCGATGAAGCCGCTCAGCGCGCGCGGGACGCGGAGCACGCCGGCGATGCTCTCGAGGAACACGCCGTGCAGCAGGCTGTTGGGGTCGTACTTGCACAGGGTGCGCAGGAAGCGGGCGCGGTCGACCGGCTGCCCGGCGACGTAGCCGATCTCGCCGGCGATGGTCTCGGCGACGTCGCTCTTCTCGATGTACGCGGAGTTGAGGCGGTGGGCCTCGAGCGTGCTGTTGGTGATCACCTTGCCGTCGCGCACGACCTCGACGTACGGCAGGCCGTGCAGCGGCTGGGCGAGCGCGTCGGCGGCTTCGTCCCAGCACACGCCCTCGAGGCGGTTGGCGACCGACTGGGCCGACTCGACGAGCAGCATGCTGGTGTTGTCGGCCAGCTGATAGGTGGCGGCGCCGAGGTCCGGGAAGCCGGTCGGCTGGAAGCGGGTGCCCTGGACGGGCTGGAGGTCGACCTCGAGGAGGAGGCGCGCGGCGTCGGGGAGGCTGGGGAAGGTCATGGCGTCGGTTCGGGGGTGGGGTCGGAGGGTTCGGAGGATTCGCGGTCTTCGAAATAGTGGCGGGGCAGGAGGACGGCGCGCAGGCGCGTGAAGCTGCCGCGGGACAGCGGGAAGGCGAGGGCGGCGGCGACGCGCGCGCTGCGGGCCGGAGCGTCGGCGAAGCCGATGTGGCCGGCGTGGAAGAGCATGGACCGGGTGGGCAGGCCGTGACCCTGCAGGCGGCGCAGCGCGAGGGTCACGGCGCCGGGCAGGTCGCCGGCGGCGGCGCGGGTGAGCAGACCTGGTGTGTCCTGAAGGACCTGTCCTTCGGGACACCAGCCGAGGGCCAGCGCGACGGCGGCGAACGCGGCCGGTGGCGATGGTTCGCGCGGCGTGGGGTCCTGATGGCGGGTGACGCGGGGCCAGTCGACGAGGGCGAGGCCGCGGGCGAGCGCCTCGATGCGGCGGTCGTCGGTGGCGCCGTCGATGAAGGCGGCCAGGTCGCCGAGGGCCGCGAACCAGCGGGGCTGGGCGGTGGCGGCGCGGCCCTGGGCGCGCTCGAGGTCGGCGCGCTGGCGGCAGGCGACGAGGTTGCGGACCAGGTCGCACTCGCCCCACACGGTGCGGCCGTCGGTCTGTTTGGGCGGCAGCCAGCGACCCGAGCGGACCGGGACCAGGCGTTCGCGCAGGCCGTCGCTGGCGAGGGCGGCGGCGAGGCGGAGCTCGGACGAGCCGTCGATGGCCCTGTCCAGCCACAGCTCGGGCAGCGGCGGGACGGGGCCGAGGCCCTGCTGGGCCGCGTCGCCGCGGGAACGAGCCAGCGCCGCCTCGGCCTCGCCGAGGGCGATCAGCACGGCCTGGACGGCGGGCGGGTCGTCCGCGTGGCAGAGGCCCAGGAGGGCCGACTCGAGGCGACGCAGGGCCCGCCCGTGCGAGGCCGGGGCGTGCGAGCCGGTCGCGGCGCGGCGGAAGCGGGCCAGCCATGTGTCGAGCGGGGCGAGCAGCTCGACGTGCTTCCCTGGGCGGTCGGGGACCTGCCAGCGGCCGAGCGGGGTCGCCAGGTAGCTCAGGCCGTTGCGCACGAGGAAGCCGTAGCGGACGAAGCCAGCGAGGCCGCGGTCGACCCCGAGCCCGGTGACGGCGCGCGCGAAGTCGACGCCGGTCGCGGCGGGGCGGCTGCCGCCGGCGTGGTGGACCTTGGCCCGACCCTCGGCGAACAGGACCTGCAGCTCGCGCAGCGTCGCGGGCTTGTGCCACAGCGGGAGCCACAGCTCGTCGCGGGTCTCGAGCTCGTCGCTGCGGGCGCTGGATCCGTAGCCGCTGGCGCTCGCTCGCACGGTGAACGGGAACGCCAGGGTGCCGGGGACCGGGGCCTCGAGCCGGCGCGTGACGGCGGCGGCGAACAGCAGGGCGCCCTCCAGCATCAAGACGTAGTCCCACGGGTTGATCAGCGAGTCGCGGTCGAAGCCGGGTCCCGCGTTGGCTCCGCCCGCGCCGGCAGGCAGGAATTGGCCGATCGCGCGGCCCTTGACGAGGCCCGCGGTCGGCTCGCCGAACAGCGCGCCGCGCAGCAGCGCCGGTACGGGTGCGCCGAGCAGCAGCTCGACCAGGCGCTGCATCTGGTTGTTGCCGAACTCGAGGCGGCCGTCGTTGCCGCCGGTGCCGAGCAGCGGCGGGAACCGCAGGCCGCGCTCGCCCTCGTCATCGGCGGTGATGGCCAGGGCTGCGTCGAGCCAGGGCAGCGCGTCGTCGTCGAGCTCGCTGCGCAGGTGCTCGACGAGGGCGGGCTTGTGCTCCTTCTCGGGCTTGGCGGTCAGGCCGCGTCCCGCGAGCACGCGCTGTACGCCAGCGATCGTGCGGCGGTAGGGCGCGAACCGCGGGTCGTCGGACGCCATGATGGCGTCGACGCCGGACCGCTGGTCGCCGGTATAAAAGCCGCTGCCGCCGTTCCAGGGGCTCACCAGCGGCGTCGGCGCGTAGCGGCGCGCGAAGAATTCGACGAGGGCCTCGGCGTCGAGTGTGGTGTGCAGGTGAAAGCGGTCGCCGTCCCATGCGCCACGGACCGCGGGGTCCGCCTGCTCGCCGATCAGGCGGAGGACGCCGAGCGCCTTGAGGTAATGCGCGAGCGGCTCCGGTCGGCAGCCGTCGAGGTAGATGTCAGGCATGGCCAGGCTCCTTCCTGCGGCGGATGGTCCCGCGGACATCGGCGGCGCGGACGAGGGCCTCATAGTAGGCGAGGCGGAACACGCCGAGCTCGTCGCGCAGGCGGATGACGCGGTCGGACCAGCTCGGGTGACCGTCGTGATCGCCGAGTTCCATGAGGGCGAGCGACAGCGGCACCGCGGCCGAGGTGACACCCGCGCCGAGGTCGGCGGCCGGCAACTCCTCGCCGTCGAGCACGCCGCGGGCGAACCGCTGTCCAGGCGCGGCGTCCCTCGGCGCCTGTTCGTTGGGACCTGTACGAATGGACATGCGGACCTTGCCGTGATGAGCCGCGACCAGGTAGGCCTCGAGGTCGTCGGCGCCCTGGGCGAGGAACGCGAGGGCGCTGGCCAGCTCGTGGCGAAACGCCGGCCTCGCGCGGCAGCGCCACGCGCCGTGGACCTCGTCGCTCTTAGCCCACGGGCCGCCGCTGCGCTGCGGATCTGTCGCGGGCAGCCGGTCCAGCAGCATGTCCTGGAAGGCGGGGTGGACCTTGCCGAGGTCGTGCCAGCGGGCGGCTCGCTCGAGCGCTGGCCACGGTGTGCCGCCGCCGATGCTGACCTCGAGCGTCCGCAGCTCCTCGACGACGTCCTGGGCGTGCGTGACGAGCGTGACGTACCCGGCGCACGCGTGCGTGAGCGGGTCGGCGTCGTCGTCCTCTTCGGGCGCGCCGTCGTGCGCCACCGGCTCGGGCCGATGCGCCGGGTCGCCGGTCCAGCCGAGGTCCCTGTCATATCCGCCGAGGCTGGTAGCGATCAGAACCGTCATGCCGGGCACGAGCCGCTCGACGCGCTCCCATCCGTGATCGACCGACGACCAGCGATACGCGGACCCTCGTTGCTTCTTCAAAAATTCACGCAGGGCGTGCAGGGGGACGCGGCACAGCTCGTCGCGTTGCAGGGCCGGCGCGTCGTCCGGGGGGCTCTCGTCGGGGGCGCCACGCCAGTGCCGCCAGGCGACCTGGACGTCGAGACTTTCGTCGGCGCGGATGTACCGGGCGACGTCGATGTCATGGCCAGCGAGGTCGGGGGCCGTGTCGAACAGGTCGACCAGGTCGCGCCGCCGGATGACCGGGAGCTCGGGCGTCTCCTCGGCCTGGGGGATCTTAGCGAGCGCGGCGGGGCCCGCATCGGTGAGGCTGGCCAGGTGCGTGCGCGCGAGCTGCAGCGCCTCTTCGGTGTAGGGCGCGGGATCCTCGACCACGTCGATCCAGCGGACCTCGGCGTCGGTGAACTCGCCGCCGCGGTTGCAGCGGCCGAACCGCTGGATCATCGAGGGCCAGCTGGCGAGCTCGGTGAACAGGGTGCGGGCGGAGATGTCGACGCCGGCCTCGATCGCCTGGGTGGCGACGAGGATGCCGCGGAACGGAAGATCGGGGTCGAGGAGCTTGTGCTGGCGCTCGGATCGCTCCGCGGGTCGGAAGCGGCTGTGCAACAGGCCGAGTGGTTCGGCGCCGCGTTTCTGCAGCGCGAGCAGCAGGTCCTGCGCGCGGCGGACGCGGTTGACGACCACGAGGGTGAGGCTGTCCGGGCGGTGCGCGGCGAGGACCTCGGCCGCGAGCGCGTCGCTGCGTGCGTCCTTGCGGGTGATCGCGACGGCGTCCGGGACGAGGCGCTTGCGGGCGTGCAGCCGCGGGCGCAAGGCCTTATGCTCGCGGTCGGCGGCGGACAGCCCGAGGGCGGTGAGCGGACGATCGCGTAGGTCGACCGTGGACAGCTTGCCCGCGGCCAGGGTGGCGCTCATCCACAACGTCCGCGTCGGTACGGCGGCGCCGAGCCGCTCGCGCAGGCCCTGGAGCTGCGCCGAGGTGGTCAGGCCCACGCCCATGAGCTGGACCTCGTCCATCACCCATAGGCAGTCATTGTTGAGCAGGCCGAAGTGCCACGGCCAGCGGAATCGGCCCATCGCGTAGCCGCGGTTGAGGGCGCGCGATAGGAGCAGGTCCTGGGTGCCGATCAGGATCGTGTCCTCGTCGGGGCAGAGCTCCCAGCGCTGCTGGACGGCGCCGCCGAGCAACGTGAAGATGTGGGCCTCCGGATCGAGGCCAGCCCTCGCGAGCCAGCGCCGGGCGCACTCCGCCGTCTGCTCGACGAGCGTGCGCATCGGCAAGCAGAACACGAGCCGGCGCGGCGTGGCGGCCCGGAGGGATGCAGGGGCGAAGCGTCGGCGCCACAACCACCCGAGGATCGCAGCGGCCGTCTTCCCGGCGCCGGTCGGCACCGATAGGATATCGGGCAGCGACTCAACTTGGGCGAGCGCCTCCTGATAAGGGTAGGGGGGATTACCCGCGATACCGGTGAACCATGCTTGAAAGGACACGATAGACCCTGGCAGCTATATCGTACGGTCGTCTGATCGCGTCGATTCCATCAACCGACATGATGTGAGCTAACACGGTTAGGTCGGTCGAAGATTCGCTGATCGATCGCTCTGCTCGAACGACCCATCACCTACACGGCATTATGTTCGGTCGCCGCCGCCAGAGCCATGCCGAGCACAGCCCATCGCGTTCTCGGCACCGAGAGCAGGTCGGGCAGCACCTGGCCGCGTGCTTCACACCGCGAGTCGCTCACGCACACATCTTCGATTTCAACGGGGGGATAGTGCTTTCGTCATCGGCGACACGCACGACTTGCTCGTCGAAACGGTGTTCGTTCGAAACACGAAAATTTTTGAGGATCGATTAACGCCCAGGCGCGACTACTCCCGCATGTGCTCACGAAGCATGCCTCGGTCATGACCGCCTTCGACCTCACCGACAGCATCCACGGGATCCATCACCGGCTCGTCGCCCAACTCCGCGAGCGGCGCAACCTCCCGCACAAGGGCACCGCTGGCGACGAGGGTGAACTCCTCTGGCTCGGTGTCCTCGAGGCCCACCTGCCGCGCCGCTACGCAGTCCGTCGCGGCCTCGTCATCGACAGCCGCGGCGAGCGCAGCGACGCCCTCGACCTCATCATCTACGACCCTCAGTACACCCCGGTCTTCCTCTCTCAGGATGAACACGCCTACATCTTCGCCGAGGCCGTCTACGCGACTTTCGAGGTCAAGTACGAGATCGACAAGGCGAACATCGACTACGCCGCCGACAAGGCCGCCTCGGTCCGCCGTCTCCACCGCACCAACGGCAAGATCGTCCAGGCTGGCGGAGACCTCGACAAGGGCAAGACGAAGCCACCTTTTCCGATAATCGCCGGCCTCCTCGCGCTCTCCCTCCCCGACACGTGGCAACGCTCGCCCGAGGCCAGGCTCCACGAGCACGTCAGCGCTCACGTGGACAGCCCGGTGAGCCGGCTCGACCTCGTCCTCGGCCTCGAAGGCGGCTTCCTCGAGCTCGGCCAAGATCCTACAGCTCAGCCGCGCTTCGAGCAGGGCCCGACCACATTCGTCGCCTTCCTCTACGCCCTCCTTCACCGACTGCAACAGCTCGGCACCGTCCCGGCCGTCGAGTGGTCGGCGTACCGCGCGCGCCTCCACCAGCCAGGCGAGGGTCACCCATGAATGCCCCCAACCAGAAGTGGCCCCCCGAGGCCCCCAGGAGCCTCCCGGCGCGGCATGACCGCCTCATCCGCAGCGACCAGGAGCGCAGCAAGATCGCCGATTCACTCCCGCTGCGCGTCGTCACCCCGATCTTCGGCGGCGGGCCGGTCCCTCGCAAGGTCGACAGGGTCGAGGTGATCCGCGCCGCGAGCATCCGCGGCCACCTGCGCTTCTGGTGGCGCGCGCTCCATGCCCAGAACTACTCCGACTCCAAATCACTCTACAAGGCCGAGACGGAGCTATGGGGCGGCCCCACCACTTCGGACCGCGGCGGCCGCTCCCCCGTCGAGCTCCGCGTCGACCTGATCAAGCGCCCCACCGACGACAAGATTGACAGGAACAATCCAAAGGCACCTGGCGAGCACGCCACGGGCTACGCCCTTTTTCCAGCTCGAGAGGAAAAAGAAGATAAAAAGAAGAACAAGCCGTACAAACCGCCGGGCGAGCGCTACCAGTCCGACGTCGATTTTAAGCTCACCATCAGCGCCCCTGCAGACAAAGCCACTCAAGTCTGCGACGCCCTGCGAGCCTGGTTGCTGTTCGGCGGCTACGGCGGCCGCACGCGTCGTGGCCTCGGCTCTCTCACCATCACGGGTGTCCGAGCGCGTGAGCAGTGGCTCCCCAAGGGAGCCACCAAGGAGGCGATCAAGCAGATTTTCGGCCGCGACATTTTTGCCGTGCCAGCGCCCGGCACATTCGTCCCCGTCCTCGCGGGCGCCGAGCTTTTTGACAACTCGCCGGCCTCATCTGCAGAGATCGCCTGGACCACTGCTATTGCGTGGTTACGCGACTTTAGACAGGGAAGCGAGGGCCCCGATGCCGCCCGAGAACGCAGCTCCGACCGCTTTCGTCCCGGCCGTTCCAGGTGGCCCGAAGCCGACAAGGTCCGCCACCTGAGCAAGAAGTCGGATCGCCTGAAATGGGCCCACCTACCGCAACACAACGAGACGCCAGCGTGGCCGCGCGCGGTCCTCGGCCTGCCGATCATCGGCCGTTTTCAGGACAAGAATCGGCAAGGCAAACGATGGCAGGATCTGGAACCACCGATGACCGAACCCGGGGGCTTTGAACTCGGCTGGCGTGATGCTGAGGGCGTACACCGCGACCGCCTTGCGAGCCCGTTGATCGTCAAGGCGCTCCCGCTGGCCGACGGTAAGTTCGCTCCCATCGCTCTCTGGCTCGCGCGCGCCGATCCGCCGGGAGACGTGGTCCTCAAAGCGAATGGCGACCTCCGCGTCCCCGCCGCGCAGACCGCCGCCTCCTTCGATAGGCTTCACGCCACGGGTGATACCCCACAGTTAACCATATTGGGAAAACACAAGACCCTCCGCGAGGTCTTCTTCGCCTGGCTCAAAGCACAGCCGCGGTCGTCGCCCTCGCAGTCCTCCACCCCGCGCCCCAACGGGCCCGGCAACCGCACTCGCTCCGGGCACCTCCGATGACCCAGCATCTCCTCCACATCGCCCTCGGCCCTGTTCAAGACTTTATCGCCCAGGCCCGGAGGACCGGCGACCTCTGGTATGGCAGTCACCTGATCTCCGAGCTCAGCCGCACCGCTGCGCGGGAGTTCCACGAACGTGGCACCCAGCTCCTGATCCCCGCGCTTGAGCTTGCCGAGCTCGTCCCCTGCGAGGGCATCGTTCGCGAAGACGGCACGCGCCCGCTCGCCGTAGCGAACAAGCTCTACGCTCTGGTCCCTGATGGCACCGACCCCGGCGAGCTCGCCGACGCGATCCGCGATCATGTCACCCGGGACCTCAAGTCACGCGCTGAGCGCACGCGAGACGAACTCCGCGGCAAGAATCTCCTCCCTTCTGAGATCGACGCCGTCTGGGATGAGCAAGTCGACACATTTCTCGATTTCTCCGCCGCCTGGATCCCGTATGCACCGGGCGCTGACCTCGCGATGACCCGTCGGCAGGTCGACGAGGCCGCGGGCGCACGCCGCCTCCTGCGCGACTTCGGCCAGTGGCAACACACGCGCTCCGGCGCCGCCAAGTCCAGCCTCGATGGCGTCCGCGACTCGCTCCTGCCGGTCGATCAGCTGAAACGTAAGCAGTTGAGGCGCCTCTATGGGATCCCCGCCGCCGAGGAGCTCGACGCGATCGGCCTGCTCAAGCGCGTCATGGGCTCGTCGAAGCACGCCACCGAGCGCTTCGTGCCGATCATCAACGTCGCCCTCGCGCCGTGGATCGAGCACCTCGAATTGTACGCACCCGAGCGCCTCGAGCGCTGCAGGCACGCCTGCGCCGCGCTCGGTGTCCAGCCGATTCGTTCGCCCGTCTGGACACGCACCTTCCCCCACGAGGCCAGCATTCTGTTGCCCTCGCGCTGGAACTCCCTCACGGACGAGCAAGAATATGGCGACGCGCTCCATGACGGGAAACCGGTCCCGCGGGCTGTCCGGGCGCTTCACAAAGTAGCGGGCTCTTATGAGCCGTACGTCGCCTGCCTCGTCGCCGACGGCGACAGGATGGGGGACGCCCTGGCCCGGCTCGGGGATCCCGCGAGTCTCCAACAATTCTCGGGCCAACTCTCACGATTCGCACAGAGTGCCCCTGGCATCGTCGAGGAGTGCCTTGGAGCCCTCGTCTATGCCGGCGGGGACGATGTCCTCGCCTTCGTCCCCGTCGCCCGCGCCCTCGCCTGCGCGAAGGCACTGCACCAAGAATTCGCTGAGATCATGCGAAACGCCTGTGCCAGCGCTGATATCGAGGAGGATCCCACGCTCTCTGTCGGCGTCGGCATCGGGCATTACATGGAAAGCATGGGCACCTTGCTTGAGCTCGGACGCCGGGCCGAGAGGCTCGCCAAGGGCGATCATCTGCCGTTCGAGAGCGACCGCCGCAACGCCCTCGCCATCCTCGTCCACAAGCGCTCCGGCTCCGAGCATCAGTGGCGGATGCGCTGGGACGAGGACCCGGAGGTGCAGCTGAGCCGCGATCTCGAGCTGCTCCGGAGCGGCCTCTCGACCCGCAAGGTCCACGAGCTCCACGCCGCCCTGCGCCGCCTCCCCGGGCCTGACCAGCTGGGC